>ERZ1370068.122-contig-10106_pt1 | contig 51712 bp, 60 predicted proteins | sample MGYA00561227_ERZ1370068 | MGnify/ENA primary metagenome ERZ1370068 (study PRJEB38410, sample SAMEA6850437) | metagenome | study: Metagenomic assessment of the ecological functions of the soil: analysis of the soil microbiota associated with the... | reverse complement strand
CTTCTTACGTATTGCTCAGCAGCCTGAGGATCTCCGGAAGCGCCTCGGCGACGCCGCTTCGTCAGTCGGCAACCTCACGGCCCGATGCGATGCGGCGACGCGCTCGACAGGGCCCAGCTAGGTCGCACGCGGCTGCAGTCGCTCGACGAGAGACGCGTGGAGCGCGAGCGGGACGGCAGGGCCGGCAGGGGCAGCAGGGCAGCAAGGCCAACAGGGGGCAGCAGGGCCGCAATGGTCAGCAACAAGGGGCCAGTCAGGCCAGCAGGGAGCACAATCCGGCCAGCAAGGATCAGTCGGGTCAACAGGCCAATCTGGCCAGCAGGGGCAGTCCGGTCAGCAAGGCCAGCAGGGTCAGGAGCGGTCAACAAGGCCAAGGTGGCTAACAGGGCCAGGGGTGGTCAACAAGGCCAGGTGTGCAACAGGGCCAGGGTCGTAACAAGGCCAGGGTGGCCAGCAGGCGCAGGGCGGTCAGCAGGGTGGTAATGGAGGCCGGAACGACGGCGCCCCGACCAACGGCGGCCGCAACGGCGACGGCGACACCTACGGGGCCAACACCAGCTGGAGGTCTGCACGGCGGCGCCCGGTGACCGTCGCTACAGCAACGGGCCTGTTCACACCTGGCGACGTCCGCCAGTTCCGCGGCGAGGTGCGCGCATTACCCGGCCAGGTCGAGCAGCTTCGCCGGGCACTCAGGGCCAGCGGATCGATCCGCGCGAGCTCGATGAGGTATTGAAAGGGCTTCGACGTCTCGACGATGACCGCGCCCCATCAGACGCCGCTGAGCTGACGCGTCTCCAGAGTCAGGTCGCCGACGGAACGAAGCGGTTCGGATTACGCCTGCGCCGGCGCGTCGAGGGGCGATGCCAATCAGGTGCCCTCTCGGGCAGCGACGAGGTGCCGGAGCAGTTCCAGGAAGCTTGTCGATGCAGCACGCTACCGGTCCTCTCGAAGGCGCCCGAGAAGGCCGGCGACAAGCCGCTCGACAAAGCACCGGACAGGAAGTGACACGCATCGCGGCGCGCTCTCACCGAGAGCGGCCGGACTTGTCGCTCTGTTCGTGATCTGCCGCTGACCGCGCTGACGCTCGCGCAGGGCCAGGGCCGCTTCCAGGCTTCCGCGGCGGCCCGTCGCACGCCTGCCGCCGCGGTATCGGGCCGTGCAGCCGAGAGCTTCGACGGCGGCTTCAACTTCCTGCCGGCTGCGTTACGAGTCAGGTTCGACGCTGGGAGGACGGCGGCCAGGGTGGTGGACCGACTACCCCGACGCCGACATCACATTTCTCCGTCCGGCTCTCCGAGCTGACGCAGCACCCGCATCAGCCGGCAGCACGGCGGCGAGCCGAACCATCCTTGTCGTCCGCGCGACTGGACGACGCGCCTTCTTCCAGTGCCCGTTCTTCATCGAGATCGAAGACGCGCGCACGGCGTCGTTCAGCTAGATCGAAGAGAAGTCGCAATTGTTTTCGCCTCCGCGCGTTACTTGCAGCTGGTAAAGGTGGGCGGCTTCCTGTGGGTCGGACGATTTCGTGGGGACCGGACGCGCTGCGTCGTCGCCCGAGTCGGAGCTCGCCCGCGTCCTTCCGCCCTGCAGAATACCCTGGCCGGGCGATGCTGAGTCACGCCCAGGACCATCCCCGCTCGCTGTCCGACGATGTTCCCGCTCACGCGAGATCCCGCAGATCCCGTCGATCCAGTTCTGGTGTCGCAGTGGCGGCGCTACGTCGAGCGTGGTAGCCGAGCGCGATGTCGGTTTCCGCGACGCTGATCATCACGGCTGGCTGATGGTTCTGATGATCCACAACACCGACATCTCTGATGCCTGTAACGCGAGGGGAGGATCCGCGGTTCTTCTACGAGTTCTCGTGCCGTGAACGGATATGGTAGGATCAACGTCGCGATGTATGCGATGCGACGCACTAGGGGTTCGGGCGTTCGTGTCCGCTGTTCAAGGTTCATCCGCGCTACTTCGACAGGAAGACCCGCCCGCCGCATGTATCCCTGCAGCTTCAATTGGCTGCCGCCGGATCGGGTGCTAGCAGCGGATCGCGCTCGAACCAGGTGACGCGGTGGAAACCCCGTGCCGCTGCCGTGTGCAGCCACGCAGGGCTTCGTCCGTTCCCGAGCGAGCAGTCGCCGGACGCTGTAGGCTGAGACGATGGTCGCGTACTCGCGAGCCAGCACCTTCAATGAAGCTGCGCGTTCGCTGCGGCGGTCTCTCCCAGGCCGCTGCGGATACCCGCCAAAGTGGCGCTCGACCAGGCGCCGCAGTGGACGCCGACGACTGGCGCCGTTAACGACTCGAGCATCGCTGTCCGCCCGCGTTCGACGTCCTTCGAGTAGTAGCACGCGAAAGCAGCATGCGTCGCCGATCGCTTGGCTGCTCAGCCGACTGATTCCTCTTGAGGCGAGCTTACGCGACGCCGAAATCCGCTGGAATGTGCCACGAAAATTCCTCATCTGAATGGGCTCGATCACGTCGCCGGCGTGAAGCCTGCGGCCTGTTCATCTCTGATGAGCTCCTTCCATGGCCGATGGAGATGCGCCGCCGACATGAAGAAGCGCGCCTGGATCAAGGTTGGGATTCAGAACCAGCGCGCGGCGGTCGCAGTCATCGTCGTACTCCAGTCGAACTCGCGCTTCCGCGCAGTGACGGCGGCCTGGCGAGGTGGCTTCGGCCGATCGGCGTCGAGGTCGACGCGGCGCGCCCGGTTTCGGTCCGCTCTCCCATCTCCCCGACCTCGTCCGCGCGCGCGAATCGCAGATACATCTCGGCGCAAGCCATCGCGAGACTGGCGCGCGAGCGCGCATGGCGATCGAGCAAAGCGCGCGCCGAACGCACTGATGGCCCTCGAGGGTCCCGTCGGGTGTATCTGAGAAGCGCTGCACGTCCTCTCAGTATTGATCGCATGCGCGCGCCGTTGCTCAGGTACCGCCGGCGAAGCCTGTCTCTGCGCCTGACAGTACGTCGAGATCGAGCGCATCGACGACCCGTTCGGCGATCACGTCCTCGGCGCTGAACAATTCGCTGGCGCGGACCACGAAGCGGTCGGACCCCACGGTGCCGCTGTGGAGGGCGGTGAGCCGTATCAGGACAGTTTATCTGGTCCACCGCCTCGCGAGTCGCCGTCGAGAACGAGCAAGGAGCCACTCGGAGTTCGTCATTCGCTTCCGGGCCGAGGCTCGCCAATCCGCCTCCGCTGCGGCCCATCGATTGATCGAGAGTGTTGCTGGCCTCCGAGTCTGGCCGAGATCGCATTCGAGTCCCACACCAAGGGCGGGATCGTTCGGCGCCGAGAACGAATGCACGCGACGCGAGCGCGGATGCGTGAGGGGCTCCGGGCCAGCCGCACGTGAGGCGACGAAAGCTCCCGCCATGAGCATCGCCGAGCCCGCAGCAAGCAGCCATGCGCGTCGAATATGGAGCCGGGTGCCGCCAGCTGGTGGCGGGGGCTCCGGCGCGCTCGCGAGACGACGGGGGATGATGGTTCAGACGCCGGCTCTGACGATGGTGCCGATGACGGTCCAGTCGAAATCCCCGTCGTTCCGACAACGACCTCTCGACGGGCGTGATGAATTTGTATCCGCGACGTGGATCGTCTGGATATAGCTGGCACCCGGCCGCGTCGCCCAGCGCCGCCCGGAGCTCCTGATGCAGTGATTGACCCCCTTTCGCTCGAAGTCCACGAACGGGTCGCGGCCCCAGAGCTCATGCTGGATGTCGTCTCGCGACACGAGCTTCCGCCCGAGAGGAGCAGGGTCAGAAGCTTGAGTGACCGGGGACCGCCCTGAGGATCCGACTACCCTTGCAACGCGAGGGCGCCAGCGTTTGTGTCGAACCTGCCGAAGCGATAGCACCGTGGTCTTCGACGGCGCGACAGGCTCGACATCAGCATTTTCGGCCTCCCGCGGACGGGTCGATGATAGCAACCGAGGCGCTCGGGACGGCTTTCATCTGCGCGCACAACCCTCCTTCATTCAACCGCTTGCACGCTCATACGATTTCCATCTCGTTCCGGGGCTGCCATCCATGGATTTCAGATGCACGCGGGCCATCATCTGCCGCAAAGGAGCTCCCATGGCCAAGCCCCTGACGTCCGCGGTTCGAATGCGTTCCATCCTCCCGCCCTCGACTGCTCTTCTCGGATAGTCATCATTGCCCGATAACTGGCGTTTCGCCCACGTCGCGGTGCGATGCGTGTCATCGATTAATAAATTTCGCACATGTTCGTGAGCCGAGCCTCCGCGACCCAGGACCTGCCCATCAAGATCAGCTGGGGCTCTATGGACACCGGGCTGCGCGTGGCCCGTTTCAGTGCCGCGAACACTCACCGCCGTGCGGCGACGATCCCGATTACCGCGTGTCACCGTCGGCTCTGAGCTTCCCGGCGCGCCGTCCGGCTTTGCGCTCCTCGAACCCCCTTGATGGCGAATGGGAGCTCGCCGAGGAATCCGGGCGGAGATTCCAGGGCACGACACGGTTACTGGGATGTGGCGATCGTCGCCAGGGTGAATCCCGCCGGCCACTCGTCGGGGTCCCCACGCCCTGTGGGGCCTTCGCCTGTGGCAACTGCCGGTGCGCGGAAGCGGAACGCGATTCTGCGTGAGCGGGTGCCTTTCCCGACACGGTCCCGGATCTGACTACGGCAGGCCAACGGGTAACCGCGTCGACGAACAGATCATCACGGCGTCGTCGTCGCCTTCCATCGAGTGGAACCTCATGGCCGGTCGACGGACGTCGGCGTGTGGGAGAGCCCTCTACGGACGATTCCAATGCCCGAGTGAAGGACCCAGAGGAGTGCCGAATCCGCTTCGGTGAGTTCGGATTTCGATGCCCGTCTGGGCGAGTTGCGCAGCGGGCGAGGCGCCCTTCGTTCCCCATCAATCGATGGACGCTCTCGAGGCGCCCGAATGGGATCAAGGCCAGCACCTCCGTGCCGTGAAGGTACGGCGGCGCGCGCGATCGCAATGACGGGCAGGTCAAACGAAGGTCAAATGCAGGTCACCTCAGGCGAAACCCCCCTTGACGCTGCGCAATCGAAGCGTCTACACCAGCAGAATGTTCAGCGACGCACAAAACCATCGGCCGAAAGCGTGGCCGTGGGGCGTGACTCTGCAGGGTCGGTGGTGTATGTGCGTCCGCTGTAAATGAAGCAGCCAGTTCGAACACATGGATAAACGACGATAATGGAACCCAGTCGGGCCGGGCGCATCGGCAGAGTTTTTTGACTGTTTGCGTGGTAGTCTTCATCCATCTCATCCCAACCACCTCGCTGGTGGTTCCGGTGGTCCGGCCGTGGCTTAGCGAAGCGTGCGAAGACCCCGCGCTACGACAGCGAGGCATCTCGAGGGTTCGTCTTTCCGAGTTTCTCTCTTGGGGAGTAATCGACGCATCATGGGCACAGTGGACCGATCGCCGGAGCAACACGATCGAAGTTGGCATCCTCGGCGCCACCGGGATGGTGGGGCAGCAGTTCATCCGCCTGCTGGCGGGCCATCCATGGTTCAAGCCGACATGGCTCGGCGGCGAGCGGCCGGTCGGAGGGCAAGGCCTACGGCGATGCCGTCTCATGGCGCCTCGACTCGCCGCCGTGCCCGAAGACGTGTCCGCCGCATGGAGGTTCAAGCCTGCACGCCGGGCAAGGGACCTCGCCTGGTGTTCTCCGCGCTCGACGCGTCGGTAGCGACGGAGCTCGAACCGGCATTCGCCGCCGCCGGTCACCTCGTGATCAGCAACACACGGACCGCGCGGATGGACCCGCTGGTGCCGCTCGTCATTCCCGAAGTCAACGCCGATCATCTCGGTCTCATCCGCCGCACAGCGCCGCGTGACGGCTGGACGGGCGCGCATCGTCACCAATCCGAACTGCGTCGACGATCGTGCATCGCGATGGTGCTGGCGCCGCTCCGGCGTTTTCGGTCTGCGCTGCGGTGATGGTGACGACGCTGCAGGCCGTCTCGGGCGCGGGATATCCCGGAGTCACCGTCGCTCGACATCCTCGGCAACGTCATTCCGGCGATCTCCGGCGGCGAGGAGGAGAAGATCGAGACGCGAGACCCAGTGAAGATCCTCGGCGCTTACGCAGACGATGCGGTCTCGGCCCATGGCGTGGTCCTGAGCGCTCAGACGACGCGTGTGCCGGTTATCGATGGGCACACGGCGTCGCTGTCTGTCGGCCTCGACTCCAGGCCGTCCCCGATGACAGTCCGCGCTGCGTTGCGGTCGTTCACGGGCAAGCCGCAGGATCTCGGACCTGCCCGAGCGCGTCCAAGGTGCCGATCGATCGTGCGGATGCCCGAACCGGCCCGCAGCCGAGGCTCGACGCGACGGCAAGGGCGGCGGGATGACGGTCACCGTCGGCCGCGTTCGTCCCGTCGTCCGCCGATCCTCGGCACCAAGTTCGTGGCGATGGGGCACAACACGATCCGCGGCGCGGCGGGCGCTGCGCTGCTGAACGCGGAGCTGATGCTCGCCGACGGATGGGTCGACTGATGGCGGCAACATCCGTCGTCGGAACGGTCGTGATGAAGTTCGGCGGCACGTCGGTGGCGGATGCCGGAGCCATCGGCCGTCTGATTGTCGATCGTGACGCGCGACAGACACGCGACCCTCTGATGTCCCGCCTGTCGTGGTCGTTCTCGGCGTGACGTCAGGGACAACCGGATCAGCTCGCTCGGCACTCGCCGTCGCGACGCGCAGCGCGGTCGGACGGAGTGGACGCTGTGCGTCAGATCGCGGCTCACCCGGCATCTCGATCGTCGCTGAACGCGTGCTCGACCACGGGGACGCGTCGCGCTCGCAGCCCTCGATCACGCGCGATCCTCGAGCGACCTCCGGGCGCGCTGACGGCAATCCGATCCTGCGGAGAGCCTCGTCGCCTCGATCGCTCGGATGCGGTCGCGGCGGTCGGCGAGATCGTCAGCAGCCGCATCGTTGCCGCCGCGTTCGAGGCAGCGAACGTGCCCGCCGCGCTGGGTCGATGCCAGGCGCGCGCTCGTCACCAACGACCAGCACACCGCCGCGCCTGCCGCTGACTGACGAGACCTGCGAGCGCTCGCCGACGCCAGATCGTCCCGCTGCTCGCTGATCGGCCGCGTTCCTGTACTCGGCGGCTTCGTCGGCAGCCACTGCGCACAGGCGCCACGACTACGCTCGGTCGCGGCGGATCGGACTATTCGGCGGCGCTGATGGGCGCGGGCGTGCGCGGCTGACAGGTCCACGCGCGTCGGCTGAGTGTCGCGAGATTCAGATCTGGACCGACGTGGACGGCATGCTGACGGCCGATCCGCGCGTCGGTCGACGTCCGCGGTCGTCCAGCGCGCTCTCGTTCGCCGAGGCGCTCGGAGCTGGCGTATTTCGGCGCGAAGGTGCTGCACCCGAGCACGATTCTTCCGGCCGTGTCGCGCCGAACATACCGGTCCGCATCCTCAACAGCCGAAGGCCGAATGGCGAAGGCACGCGCGATCACCGGCCGAGCCGCTCGTCGAGCGGCCGCACCGTCGCAGCGCTGGCGTGCAAGCGGCGGCGTCACCGTCGTCGAGATCACCTCCACACGTATGCTGATGGCGCACGGGTTCCTGCGTCGGCTGTTTCGAGGTCTTCGAGACGCTATCAGCACGGCTGTCGACGTCGTGACGACTTCCGAAGTCAGCGTGTCGGTCACGATCGACGACGACCGCCAGCTGCCGGAGATCGTTGCCGCGCTGCGTGCAGTTCGCCGACGTGAGCGTCGAGAAGGACATGGCGATCCTCGTGTGCCGTCGGGGACAACCTCACCACCGATCCGCGGCTGGCTATTCGCCTCCTCTCGGCGCTCGACGGCGTGACGCTGCGGATGGTGTCGCAGGCAGCATCCCGCCGGAACGTCACCGTCGTCCTGCAGCGATCGCGACTTGCCGGCGGCGCATGACTCGCGTCTGCATGCGAAGCGGCGTTCGACGCCATCGAGCCGCCTGGGGCACGCCCGATGACCGATGCCGCCCCGGCCCGCCGCCGTGCTGGTGATCGGACGCGGGCGCATGGGCCGCGCTCGTCGAGTCCGCTGAGCGGCGGATGCTGGCGTCTGACGATCGCTGGCTGGCGTCGATCGCGAGAACGCCAGGTCGCAGCCGCCGACATGGCCGGACGCCGACGTGGCGATCGATTTTTCGATCGGCGACGCGGTTGCCGCGCAACTTTCCGACGTCTGGCCGCGGCGCGGACATCCGGTCGTCATCGGCGCGACCGGTTGGCGGCGCACGAAGCGGCCATCCGCCACGAAGCGGAGGCGCGCGGCATCGCCGTGGTCGCTGCACCGAACTTCGCGCTGGGCGTGACGCCTGTTCGTCGCCATCGCGGGCGCGCGCTGCGGAACTGATGGCGCACCGCCTGAGTTCGGCGCGTGGGTGCACGAGCTGCACCACGCGGCGCAAGCGGGACGCGCCGTCAGGGTACAGCGCTGGGCTTGATGGAAATCATGCTCGGCTCGCAGGTTACCGTGCACCGATTGATGTCGCGTCGACGCGGGCGGGACGATCCCCGGGACGCACACGATTGGCTTCGACAGGGGCGGCGAGACCATCACGCTGACGCATACGGCGCGATCGCAAGCATCTTCGCGCGCGGCGCGCTCGCAGGCGGCCCGTTGGGTCGAGGGACGGCGCGGGTGGTTCACGATGGAGGACGTGTGCTAGGGTTCTAGAGGTTCTAGAGGTTCTAGCGGTCGAGGCTCCGGGTTCATAGATCAGGCCGCCTCGAATGCTGGAACCTTGAACCATGAACCCTATGAACCACGAACCTTTAGGACTCTAGAACCCTAGAACCCTAGAGCCGAAAGAGAGCGAGATCCGATGACGACTTGGACGGGCTGCGGGACGGCGCTGGTGACGCCGTTCACCGCGCGACGGAGCGCTCGATGAGCGTGCGGTGCGGCAACTCGCGCGGCGGCAGATCGAGGCAGGCGTGCACTTCCTCGTTCCGTGCGGAACGACGGGCGAGAGTCCGACGCTCTGGACGACGAGCGGGTGCGCGTCGTCGAGCCTCGTCGTCGAGGCAGCGGACGGCCGTGTCCCGGTCCTCGCCGGCGCCGGCGGCTACGACACACGAGGAGGTCATCGCGAGCGCGCCGGCGGATGAAGCGCAGCCGGCGCGAGCGGCATCCTTTCGGTCACGCCCTACTACAACAAGCCGACGCCAGGAAGGCCTCTACCAGCACTACAGCGCGATCGCCGGCGAGCAGTCGGGCTGCCGATCGTCGTCTACAACGTGCCCGGCCGGACCGGCTGCAACGTCGAGGTCCGCGACGCTCGTCGCGTCTGAGCTCGGTCCCGGGCATCGTCGGCGTCAAGGAAGCGTCGGGCAACATGACGCAGATGTGCGACGTCTGCAGCGCGGTGCCGGCCGACTTCATCGTGCTCTCGGGAGACGATGCGCTGACGCTGCCGCTGATGGCGGTCGGCGGGCGCGGGATCATTTCGGTCGTCGTCGAACGAGATTCCCGGCGGAGATGGCGCGGATGGTCGAGCTGCGCCGAGCGCCAACGATTTCGACGTCGGCGCGCGCAGATCACACGCGCGCATGCATGCCAGCTGCTGCAGGTGAACTTCGTCGAAGTCGAACCCGGATCCGGTGAAGTGCGCGATGGCGGCGATGGGCCTGCTCGAGGAAGTGTATCGCCTGCCGATGGTGTCCGCCGTCGCGACGCTTCGCGCGCGAAGATCAGGCCGTGCTCGAGACGACTCGGGACTCGCTCGCAGAGTCGCGGCGCGATGACGAGCGCCCTGACAGGCGACGTCGCGTCGCTCGTCGGCCGCGGGGCCCGCCGCCGATCGCGCAAGCCTGCCGCGCGAGGCCTTCGCGCGGCTTCCGTCAGGCGCCTGTCCGAGCGGCGAAGCGCGCGCCGCCGAGACCGATCCGTCGGCGCCCTCCGGCTGGCAGCGTGAACACCTGGGTCAAGCAGGGCATCCTGCTCGGATTCCGTCCTGGCGGACAACGCATCGACGTGTCGGCGGATCACGGCCGCTGGCCGTTCTTCGACAAGGACACGCTGCCGCTGAAGCGCCTGTCCACGCGAGAGCCGGCGTGCGGATCGTGCCGGGCGGATCGACGGTCCGCGACGGCGCTTACCTCGGCAGCGGCGTCATCTGCATGCCGCCGATGTACATCAACATCGGCGCCTACGTCGGCGACGGCACGCTCGATCGACTCGCACGCGCTCGTGGGATCGTGCGCGCAGATCGGCAGCCGCGTGCACCTCAGCGCGGCTGCGCAGATCGGCGGCGTGCATCGAGCCGGTGGGCGCGCTGCCGGTCATCATCGAAGACGACGTGCTCGTCGGCGGCAATTGCGGCGTCTACGAGGGAGCGATCGTCAAGCGCCGCGCGGTGCTCGCTGCGGGCACCATCCTTACCGGGTCCACGCCGATCTACGATCTGCCGCACGAGCGGATCATCGAACCGGAGCCGGGGCAGCCGCTGATCGTGCCCGAAGGAGCGGTGGTCGTCCCGGGTCCCGTCCGATCTCACGACAGGACCCGGGCACGCGTGGGGCCTTTCGGTCGCAACGCCGATCATCGTCGAAGTACCGCGACGAGCGGACCGACGCGCGCACGGCGCTCGAAGCATGGATACGCTAGACGACGGTCGCGCTTCGCCCGCGCGCTCATCGACATCGACTCGACGACCGGCCGCGAGCGCGAGGCCGGAGATTGGCTGGCTGCGCGTGCTGCGCGATCGCGGCTATGCGGTTGTCGAGCAGCCCGTGGCTCGCGGCTGCTTCGAACATCTGCGCGCACGCTGGACGATCCGCAGTCGTCGTCTCTCCACGCACTTCGACTGCGTGCCGCCGTTCATTCCAGCCAGCGTGCGCGACGGACGGCTGCATCGGCCGAGGATGCGTGCGATGCGAAGGGATCCTGGCCGCGCAGCTGGCTGCGCGCCGAGCGGCTGCCGCGCCAGTGGCGAACGCCGGATCGGCCTGCTGTTCGTCGTCGGCGAGGAGCGCGGCAGCGACGGCGCCGCGCTGGCGAACGCTGTCACCCTCTGGGCATCCGCATTCCTGATCAACGGCGAGCCCACCGACAGCAAGCTCGCGACGTTCACGCCGAGGCGTGTTGCGGATCAAACTGCTTCGCACGCGGACGTGCGTATCACTCGCGCGTTTCCCGAGAACGGCGTCTCCGCGATCGACCTGCTCATCGACGCGCTCGTGCGGTTGAGGACACTGACGCTCCTCGAGACGACGATAGAGGCGCGACCAACTACAGCATCGGCTCATCGAGGGAGGCGTGGCTCCGAACGTGGTGTCGCCGCACGCATCGGCGGAAATCGTTTTCAGGCTTGTCGGTCCGGCCGACGATGTGCTGGAGGCCATCAGGTCCGCTCGCGTCCACCGTGGAGATCGAAGAGGTGCTGCGGGTGGCCGCCGTGCAGCTGCACACCGTCGAGGGCTTCGATTCGGCGGCGTTCTCCTTCACCACGGATGTCCCGCTCCTCGGCGCGTGGGGCACGCCGCTCCTCCTGGGCCCTCGGTTCGATTCTCGTTGCGCACACCGACGAGGAACGGCTCGATCTCGAGGAAATGGCGGGCGCCATAGAGATCTACCAGCGCCTCGCTCGCAAACTCCTCCTCACGCTCAGAACCCTATAGAACCCTTAGAACCTCTAGAACCCTAGAACCCGTCTACATTGCCTTCGACCGGTTCCGCCGCGCCCGGCGCCTTTGCGTTGGAAGCCAGCGATGAGCATCGTGATCGCCGTGTAGAGGACGACTACGATGACGAGCCACCGCACGGTGGTGAGGTTCATCGAGACGACGAGTGAAGGCTGCGACCAGCACCGCCGGAATGCCGCCAATCGCCAGGCCCAGTGCGTTCGGCAGGCTGTAGCGCGCCTCGCGAATGAAGCGTGAGGCTGCCCACCGGCATCAGGAACGCGCACGAGCCCATCATGATCGGGAATGCCGCCGTCGGGTTCATGCCGAGCAGGCTGACGAGGATCATGCACGGCGCGTAGAGGCCGATCCCGAGCGTCATCAACGCACCGAGGATGAAGTTGCCCACGATGGCCACGACGAGCAGCAAGCCTCGAACGCCGAGTGCGCCTCGCCGCCGAGCGGCAGAATACGGCTGCCTGTCGCTGCCTGGATCTGGGTAATCAGCATCAGCGTCGCGGCGACCAGCAGCGCCGAGCCCATGCCGACCTGAATCTTCCGCTTCGGCCATCGCGCAACGACACCGGCACCCAGCCACGACCCGAGCACGGCCGCCGCAATCATCGAGAACAGCGTGAGGACGTCGACCGGAATGAGCTTCGTGTAGATGAAAGCCTGCGCGACCGTCGGGAGCGTGTGCCCGACGTTGAGCGTGCCGGGGATCATCTGATCCGGCACCATCTTCCAGAGCCGGAAAAGCGGTGGTCGTGGTGGCAAACGAGCCGATGCCGAGCGTGTCGAAGAAGTTGGAAACGGCGCCGACCGCGACCTGCAGCGGCCCGGGACCCCGTTCCGCGCGGGACCATCCGACAACGACACTCCGGTCAACGCGCCAAGCGTCCGCAACAGTCCGCTGATCGGGTTCATGCTCTGGTCTCCGGGTTGAAACGTCAGGGTAACGCATTTTCCAACCTTCAGAATCAGAAACTGTTACGGCCGGTGCGTGTCCGGCCGACGTAGATGGAGACGGCTGTTTTGGGGCTCCTGAAGCTTGTCCCGCCATCCATCACTGCTGCGTGCGAAGGCCCACCTTTGCGGTAGAGTGACTCCATGACGATCAGCGCTAGGAGGGCGGTCACGACGCTCCTCTTGTCCTCAGCAGTCATCTACGCCGGTGATGTCCAGGCGCAGGGGGCGCGGCGTCCGCCGCAGCGCCGGCCTTCGCGCCGGCCGACAAGATTCCGTTCGATTCCCTCGTAACGACCGGAACGCTTCCAAACGGGCTGACGTACTACATCCGTCGGAACGGAAGGCCCGGAGCAGCGCGTGGCGATGCAGCTGGCCGTCAAAGCCGGGTCGATAGACGAGGAAAACGATCAGCAGGGGCTCGCGCACTTCCTCGAGCACATGGCGTTCAACGGCACGCGTCACTTCAAAGCGGGTGAGCTCATCGCGACACTCGAGTCCACCGGCGCGCGGATGGGCCCGCACGTCAACGCCTACACGTCGTTCGACGAGACCGTCTATCAGTTCGAGCTCCCGACCAATCGCGAGGGGGTTGTCGAGAAGGGGTTGCAGGCGCTGGCCGATTTCGCCGGCGGCATGCTGTTGACGCCGACCGAGATCGACAAGGAGCGCGGCGTCGTCATCGAAGAGTGGCGCGGCGGCCTCGGGGCCGGATCGCGCCTGCGCGACCAGCAGATCCCGGTCCTCTACTACCAGTCCAATGCGCCGAACGCCTGCCGATCGGAAAACCCGAGATCCTGAAGTCGTTCACGCCCGATCGGCTGAAGGCCTTCTACACGAAATGGTATCGGCCGGATCGCATGGCAGTGGTCGTGGTCGGCGATGTCGATCCTCCGAAGATGGAGGCGATGATTCGAACGGAGTTCGGTCCGCTCGTGAAGCCGGCGCGGCGGCGCCGCCGCGATCCTATCCCGTGCCGCTGCCGTCGGAAGTGCTCTACAAAGTTGCGACGGATCCCGAAGCGACCCAATCCTCCGTGTCGATCGTGCAGAAGCGGACGAGGGAACCGCAGGACCGCGTCGGCGACTATCGGCGCTAGCCTCGTCAACCAGCTCGTCGTATCAGATGCTGAACGATCGCTTCGACGAGCTGTCGCGCAAGCCGGACGCGCCGTTCCTGAGCGCGGGCAGCTCGCGGCAGCGGACTGACGCCGACGGTCGAGACCGTCTCGCTCGGCGCCAGCGTGCAGGACGGCAAGATCGAAGCCGGCCTTCGCCGCGCTTGCCATCGAGGCCAAGCGCGGTCCTCGAGCACGGCTTCGGCGCCGCGGAGCTCGATCGCGCGAAGAAATGGACGCTCGCGTCGGCTACGACCGCGAGCTATCACCGAGCGCGACAAGACCGAGAGCGGCCGATACGTTCAGGAATACGTCAATCACTTCCTCGAAGGTGAGCCGAGCCCCGGCATCGCGTACGAGCATCAGCTCGCGCAGAGCCGTTGCCCGGCGATCGCGCTGACCGACGTCAACGCCGCTGGCCAAGTCGCTGCTTCGCGTCGACGAGCCGCGTGATCCTGGCCGTGTCGCCGCAGAAGGCGAACCTCGCCGTGCCGACCGACGCTCCAGCTGAAGGCCGCGCTGTCCGGCGATCGAGTCGGTGGCTGTGACCGCCTGGAACGACACGCCATCGGCACGACCGGCTCATGGAGCACGAGCCCGAGCCGGCCGCTGTCACCTCGCGGCCGGAGGTTCGCCGGAGCTCGGCGTCACGGTCGTGCAGCTTCGCCAACGGCGTCGAGGCGTGGCTCAAGCCGACCGATTTCAAGAACGACCAGGTGCTGTTCTCGCTGCGGCGCATCAGGCGGTACGTCGCTGGCCGACCCGGACAGCATCTCGAGGCGTCAGCTGGCGACCGCGCTACGTCGGGCCTGTCGGGCGTCGGGCGGGCACAGCGCCGTCGAGCTGCAGAAGCTTCTCGCCGGGAAGATCGCCGGGGCCTCGCCGTTCATCATCATTGTCCACGCAGGGCATTTCAGCGGCTCGAGCACGCCCGGCGAACCTCGAGACCGGGCTGCAGCTCCTCAACCTGAACTTCACGGCGCCGGGCGACGATCCCGAAGCGTTCGGTCTGATCAAGCGGCAGCCTCGAAGCGGTCGCGCCAACCGCGTCAGCAATCCGAACGCGCGTCTTCGGCGAAAAGCTCTCGGCCGACGTGAACACCGATGAATCACTACACGTCGGCGTCCGCTGACCCTCGACGCGGATCGCCACGCTCGATCGCGCCGCGATGGCGTCGTTCTATCGCGAGCGGTTCGCGAACGCGGCGCGACTTCACGTTCTTCATGGTCGGGCGCCTTCAAGATCGACGAGGCGCTGCCGCTCGTCGCGCGCTACGTCGGCTCGCTGCCGTCGACCGGCACGCCTCGAGCCGATTCAAGGATGTCGGCATCACGTTCCCGGCATCCAGCGAGAAGGCCATCGGTCGAGAAGGGGCGCGAGCCGGAAGGCCACGACGGTCATGAGCTTCTCGGCCGATCCCGCACTCGCGAGGAGAAACGGAGCAGGGCGGCGAGCCGAAGCCGCGCACCGACGGTGCTCGAGATCGCGCTCCGCGACATCCTCAGCGAAGAGCTCGGAGAAACCTACAGCGTGTCGGTCGGCCTCTCGCAGCGTTTGCCGCAGCCAACCGGCGGATCGATCGGCATCAGCTTCGGGTCTGCGCCCGGAGAACGTCGACAAGATGGTCGAGCGTGTGCTCCAGGATAGTCCGCCAGGCTGCAGGACTGAAGGCCCTCGGCGTGACTTGACGCAACCGGGCGAAAGAGAGCGCGCGGCGCAGCTACGAGACATCGATCAAGCAGAATGGCTATTGGATCGGCCGATTGCAGTCCGCCGAAGCTGCTCGGCGCCGGGATCCGACGCTTTTGCTGCATCGGCTGGAGCGCATCGATGCGGTGACGCCAGTCATTCTGCAGGACACGTTCAGGAAATACTTTCCCATGAACCGTTACACCGTCGTCAGCCTCCTGCCCGAGAAAAAGCCGTAGGCCAGGAACCCATTCGAGGGAGATGGCGATGCGCGTGCGTTTCTGGGGCGTGCGAGGATCGGTGCCCCTGGGCGATCCGGCCGCGATCGGGCACGGTTGCAATACGCCCTCGCCTCGAAGTCGAAGACGGAAACCACGGGTGCGGTCGTCGTCTTCGACGCCGGTTCCGGAATCGGGGCTCTCGGGAAGCGCTCGGAACGCAGCCCCGCGACGTCACCGATCGTCCTCACTTCACTATCATTGGGATCATCTCCAGGGCCTCGCCGTTTTTCAATCCGCTCTACGTGCCCGGCTCGCCGCGTGCAGGTGTTCGCGCCGGCGTTCGAGTCGCACTTTGATCCCGAATGGGTGAGCACCATCTTTCGATCGCCGTTCTTCCTGTACCGCACCGAGCGCCTGCCCAACCGGGCCCATCGTCGAGCTGATCGAACCGGGCGAGTTTCGCGTCGGTGGGGCTCGAGATCTCAGCGCATCCGCTCAATCATCCCGGCGGGGCATTCGCCTACCGGATCCGTGGATGACGGGCGATCTCGTCTACGCCACGGATCACGAGTTCGGAGATCCCGAGATTGACGAGGCGCTGGCCGATTTCTGTCGTGATGCTGCCGCTGTCGTCCTCGACGCCCACTTCACTCCCGAGGAATTGCCCCGGCATCGGGGCTGGGGACACAGCGACTGGCGGCAGTGCGCAGAGTTCGCACTATGTGCGATGCCGGTGGTCTGTGGCTCTTCCACCACAAGCCTGGTCGAACCGACGAGCAACTGGTCAGGATTCGCTCCGACGCACGGCGCAGCTTTCAGCGCCACGCTGAAACCGCGAGTGCGGGGAGCGGATTGGCCTTCCTAGGCCGGGGTGCTGTGAAGCTTTCGGCATCTCAGCTGAATCGGGCGCATCGCACAGCCACCAGCTGACCGCAATCGGCTCTCGGCTAAGGCGGCAGCCGAGCGACTATGTTGCTCAGCTGGGGCTGAGAGCCCTAGTTGAGAGCTGATAGCTTCACTCAATGTGATGCGCTTCCACGCCAGCGAATTCCACCTGCCGACGACATGGACTGAGCGGCAGCATCGATTCGATCCCTGGAGATCTGACCTCGTTGATTCAACGACTTACGGACGCGTGCGAGCGGCATGGGTGTGAACCTCCGAGCCTGTGCGCTTGAAAGCTGCCGCCGGAGGTCTCCTCACGGTTGCCATGACCGTCGCTGTCGCGAATGCGGTCCCCCTGGCTCCCGCGCTGAACGACCCGCTCACGGGACGTCAGGTTTTCCCGAGACGAACTGGTGGAACCCTCGATGTCAGTCGCGCGCCTGTCGACTCGCGCTCGGCTCAACTGATCTCGTGGGATCAGCGGCCGCACGACTGGCCGGATCGACGGCCGTCAGGCGGCTCCACCCCGATTTCGGCCCTCCACCGCATGGCATCTCCATGCCGTGGTCGTGCCCGGCAGCCAGCCCCGCGTGCCGCTGACGTTCGTCGAATCACGGCAGCGAGAGCGACGCCGGCAGCCCCGGCCTGTCCGGCTATCCCATCCCGGTCGAAGCGCAGTCGCAAGCGCACTACATCGAGGGTGACGTTGCCGGCGGCGGCACGTCCGGCGATCGGCATCTCCCTGATCGTGGATCGCGATCGATGGCTCCTCTACGAGAGCTATGCGACCCGATGGAACAGCTCGTTGTCCCGGTGGGAGGCGGGGTCCGGCGCGGTTTTCGATCTCGCGTCGAATGCCCGGCGTCCAGATGAGCTGGACCTCGGCGGATGCCGCCGGCCTCCGCGATCTTCCGGACTCGCTGCGATACGACGAGGTCGCGGGGACGGGTGAGGATCACGCACGCCCTGCGCGTCACGACGCGCGGCTCCAATGGCTACGTCTGGCCTGCGTCGCACAGCGCCGGGTCGAACGCGAGCGCGCCGCCCATGGGCGCCCGGCTACGGTCTGATGGCCTCCGCGACATCTTCGACGCTTCGCACCGGATGTGCAGAAGATCTTCCGCGCGATGAAGCGCTACGGGTTGATCGTGGCCGACAACGGTTCCGACATTTGCTATCGGAGGCACGATGGACGCGCGCTGGAACAACGACGTCCTCAACCCGGCATTTGCGGCGCTCACGGCGGACGACTTCGAGGTGATTCAGTACGGCTGGGGGCAGGGCACCCCGCCCGCCGCACCGGCGCATCCGCATTACCCGGTGAGGCAAGAAGCGCATCTGGCTCCTGTCTCCCCTGTTCACTGGTCCCAGCGTTCCGCCCCGATCACCCTCGTAGTACCACTTCCAGGAACAACCCCGCGGCGGGTGCGGTGAGAGGCTGGCGTCAGCTCAGCGCCGGACGGCTCGCGCCCTGATCAGTGCATCCACCTGCTCCATCGTCATCGCGCCGCGGCCGAGCGGCCGCCAGCACGCCGACGATGGCGGACCATCTTCAGAGGAAGTGGGAGCCCTGGACGCGGATCAGGATCAACGCGCCGCACTCGGCCAGCTCGAGCCGATCCAGCAGGACGCGCGTGGACTTTTCGTCCGGATCGTCGTCGGTGAACGCTCCGAGGTCTTTCCATACCGATGGAAGGGCTGCAGCGTCCCGCATGGCGGACACGTCCAGGACTCTCAGATCCACCACACGAACGGCTTGGAAGGCCGTTCTCCGACGTGAGTTTGATAGGGTAGCTCCGCGACTGTGGCATCGTGTAGCGCAGCGCGGAAGCGGCGCGACGCCTGATCGATCGATCGGATGTGGATGTCCGCGGGAAGCTCGTCGTTGATTTTCCTGCGGAGCAGCATCAGCGAACGGCGTCGTGTAGACGTGCCGGTGCGCCACCTGTGCGTGAAGCGCGTGCAACGCCGGCGTCCGGCCGGCCGGACCCGCAAGCTCGAGCTCCCGTCGGCCGCGTCGCCGTCGCTACCCGCGCGATCGATCTCGCCTTGCACGGTCCGTGCGTTCTTCTGGATCTGCCAGCCGCTGTAGCGCGCCGCATGCTCGATGAGGAGCTTGAATCGGGGCATTGAGCGGCGGGCCTGCGTACTCCTACGAGGCCACCGTTCCCACGGCAACGTTCGCGCCTTTGCGGCGTCGTGCGCCTGGGTCCGCTCTGCTGCAAGCAACTTCGCGACCATGCCGAGGTCCAGCCGGTCTGGTGGCTTGCGCCGAGATCCGGCGCCGTTGTCGCCGTGGAAGTACATCGTGGAACAGGACGTAGTCCCTCCCAGTGCGGATCGCTCTGGAAGCGCGTCCAGCGCGCCGGCGACGGGCCGGCGTCCGGCGGCGTCCTTCAGGAAGACTCGCGTGAGCCGTCGAGGAGATCGGTCGCGACCTGCTTGCAGCGTCGTGAACGTGCCGGATCCGGTCGGGCACTCCACCTTGAACTCGTTCCCGAAGTAGTGGTGAAACTCCTGCAAGGCTCGACGAGCAGGGAGTTGACGACTGGCATCCAGACCGGGCCCCGCCAGTTCGAGTTGCCGCCGAACAGGCCGGTCGATGACTCAGCGGGTTCGTAGTCGACCGCGGTGGTCGGTGTCGTCGACGTGCAGAACGTAGGTGCGCATGGTGAAACCGGCGAGAGCGCCCGGATGCCGTACGGCGACAGGAACTCGTTCTCGTCGAGCATGATCTTCAGCACCCGCCTCAGGCGATCGCGATCGACGATCGCGAGCAGCCGCCGTTCCGACTCGCCGTGCGTGCGCATGCAGGCCACGTTGTCCGTCGAGGTCTGGACGATGGGCGACGAACCATTCGAGGCGCTTCTTGAAGGCCGGCAGGCAATCGAGCAGTTCGGGCTCGAGCGTCTCGACGGCGAAGAGCGGAATCAGGCCGACCATCGATCCTCACCTTCAAAGGCAGTGCTCGCCGGACGGCGCAGTGGAGGACGTCGTAAAGAACCCGTCGTGCTCGTCCCACAGGCCGGCGCCTTCCGGCGCCGATGTTGGTCATCGCTCGCGCGATGTAGAGGAAGTGCTCCCAGAACTTGCTCGCAACGTCCTCGCAGGCGGGATTCTCGTGGGCGAGCTCCATCGCCATCGCGAGCATGTTCAAGCGTGTACATGCCCATCCAGCTCGTGCCGTCCGACTGCTCGAGCCTGCCGCCGGTCGGCAGCGGCGCGCTGCGGTCGAAGACGCCGATGTTGTCGAGCCCGAGGAAGCCGCCTTCGAAGACGTTCGCGCCCTCGGTGTCCTTGCGGTTCACCCACCAGGTGAAGTTCAGCATCAGCTTCTGGAAGACGCGCTCGAGGAAGAGCCGGTCACCGACGCCACGGCGTTTCGTCTCGATCTTGTAGACGCGCCATGCGGCCCACGCGTGCACCGGCGGGTTCACGTCGCCGAACGCCCACTCGTAGGCTGGCAGCTGGCCGTTCGGATGCATGTACCACTCGCGCAGGAGCAGCACGAGCTGCTCGCTTGGCGAACTCGGAGTCGACGATCGCGAGCGGCACGCAGTGGAAGGCCAGATCCCACGCGGCGTACCACGGGTACTCCCACTTGTCCGGCATCGAGATCACGTCGGCGTTGTAGAGCTGCGGCCACGCGATGTTCCGGCCCGTTCAGACGCTCGGCGGAGGCGCAGGCGATGCGGGATCCCCTTCGAGCCATTCGCGCACGATGTAGTGGTAGAACTGCTTCGACCACAGCAGCCCGGCAATCGCCTGGCGCATCACCGGCGCGCTCGTCGTCTCCGAGGGCGACGGGAATGATCGAGGCGAAATACTCGTCGGCCTCATCCATGCGCGCCTGGAACACGCGATCGAAGTCGGAGCCCACGCCGCGGTCGGGGACGACGTCCAGAGCCGCAGCTTGATCACGAACGTTTCGCCCGGGTTCACGACCACGTGATACCGCGCCGAGGCCTTGGTGCCTTCTTCCGCGGGGTTCACCGCATCGAGCCGGCCGTGCACGACGAAGTCGTTGATGCCGTCTTTGACGTAGCGGCCGCTCGCCATCGCGCCGAAGACCCTCGTCCTGTTCGTCTCGTTCTCCACGAACAGCAGCTGCGGACTGCCTTCGGCCGTCAGCGTCCGCGCTCCGAGCACTGCGGTTCTGCAGCTCGATCGAGACGGCGCCCTCGATGGGCGCGCCGCGGCGCAGGCGCGGCGGCGTGGTCCGTTGTCACGCCCCCAGGACCAGGTATTCCGGAACCAGACCGTCGGCAGGAGGTCGAGCGGCGCAGGCTGATCGCCGCGGTTCACGACGGAGATCCGGCACAGCACATCTTCCGGAGTGGCTTTCGCGTACTCGACGAAGACATCGAAGTAGCGGTCGTCGTCGAAGACGCCGGTGTCGAGCAGTTCGTACTCGGGCTCGCTGCGGCCGCGTCTGCGGTTCTCGGCGACGAGCTCGTCGATGCGGAAACGCCCGCTGCGGATACTTGTAGCAGGTATTTCATGTACGAGTGCGTCGGCGTGCTATCGAGATAGAAGTAGTACTCCTTGACGTCCTCGCCGTGGTTGCCTTCGCTGCCCGTCAGGCCGAACGCGCGCTCCTTGCGAGGATGGGATCCTGACCGTTCCAGAGGGCCAGCGCGAAGCAGATGGTCTGGTGGCGATCGCAGATCCCGGCAAGCCCGTCCTCGTTCCATCCGATACGTGCGGGAACGTGCGTGGTCGTGCGGGAAGTATTCCCGACGCGTCCCGTTCGGGCTGTAGTCCTCCCGCACGGTGCCCCACGCGCGCTCGCTCACGTACGGACCCCAGCGCTTCCAGTGCGCGGCGCGCTGGTTCGACGCGTCCAGGCGAAGCTGCTCAGCGTTCACGATCTGCTCCTCTCCCCACCCTCCGGACGGCCCTCGTCCGCAGGGCCTCGACGAGCGGCTGCAGGTCACGGTTCAGGGCGCGGGAGGCGCTCATGCTGTCCTGCAAGGGAGTTCATGTGTCGCGCCGGAGATAACGTAAAGGGGCCCGGCCCCGAGGAGCCCGACCATCGAATACGTGCCGAATCCGGCGCGGTTTACAGCTGTAAACCGGGCATGCTCACCCGCCCCGATCTCGAGTTCCACCGTCTTCCAGACGAGCGTGTTGTGGACCCGAAGCCTGTGCGGTCCCGGTTCGACATCCTGCGTCATGGACTCTCAAAGAGCAGAGTCCCGGCGTTCTTCCCGTCGATCGAGACCACCAGTTGCCGGATCCGCACATCCTGCTCCGACGTGCGCGCGACCGTGATGCGTCCCGGCTCCATGGACACGAGGGTATCCTACCGGGAGTGTGCCCGTTGAGGCCTCTCAGCGGGATCTCCGGCTCCGGTGGGTCCGCATTCTCCAGAACAGGGCTAGGCCGCGGTGCGATGCTGAGGCGGATGGGCCCGGCCCCATCTATCGAACGGTATGCGTCATGGCGATCTAGGTCGGAACGGTCATCTAAGAGGCTGAGCTCGGAGCAGGTGCCGACCTTCCGGAAGAACGTTTCCGAGGTTGGCCACTTCGGTGATGGCTCAGCTGAGATTGGAGTGTGTCTTCGAGGCCTGTGACGCTCGCTGCGTGCTGAACGGGCCCTGGATCATACAGTCACTATAGGGAGACTGCGGCAACGCGTATTAATACCGGTCGCGCTGAAGTGGTCGGCAGACTTGCACACTTGCTCACGTCGCACTCTGGCGCGCCACGTTGGCGTGGAGGCCGTGTCTTTGAATCCAATCGATAAAGGCTGGCACGGGCATCGAACCATGAACCGCCAGAGCGCTACTCACGCCAGGACGCAAACCCGAATCGTGTGGCAGGACGGGACTTTCCGCGCTCGAGTGCGTGGGGCAGGACTGCCGGCATGAAAGTGGTGGTCTATTACGGGCGATTCATGCTGGCGCAGGAAACCGTCGATTCGGCTGACATGGCCTGGCAGCGGGGCACTGAAATCTGCCGGCAGCTCAGTTCCAGGGACATGGCGCGTCTCCCAGCGGGACTCGCCTGGGCTGGTTCAGGGCTGAAGCTCTGCAGGACCGAATATCGTCGAGATGGGAGGCTTGGCGGTCTGCGAGGCTTTGACGTGAGCTGACGGCGGTCGAAGCCGTGGAGGAGGCTCGCAACGGGCGAGGCCGAGCCCGAGGCGCTCGCCAGCTCATTGAATGAGACGTGTTCACCTCTGGAATGGTTTGTCTCTTTCCGCTCGAGCTTCCCGCGCTTCCGACCTCGTCCGTTTGAGACGTGGTCCGCCACCTGCCGGTTACTCGCAATTCGCAGCCGTTGCATCGAATGCCCGGTGTGATGCCGAAATAGATCCGGCTCCGCGCGGTTCATCGCTCTCCGCCTGTGACAGAGGAAGCTCCTGGCCAGAACATCCGGGAATCTGTGAATCTGGCGCACGCCCAACAGCACTTCGATGGTGAGCTGGTCGAGTTTTTCGTAGAGCGAGGCCTCGTCCGCGCCAGGCTGGCGGCGCGGTCGAAGAAGAGGCGAGCAGCGCCTCGCGGTGTCCCGTGGAGTAGCTGCTCAGTGCGGGCGCGCCCTTACCGCTGTGCGACGGCTTCGGCGAGGAGCCTGGATCTCGGCGTCGGCGTTCCAGCGCGCCGCCCGCTCTTTCAGGATCAGGTAAATGCGCATGCAGCCGCGCGCGAAGTCCTTCACGCCGTCGTAGTCTTCGGTGCGGTAGGCGTGCGCGTCGAAGTGGCGCGGGCCGTCGTAGCCGACGTCCTCGAGGAACTTGACGAGGAAGAACGCTGCCCTTCACGTTGGCGGCGCCGAAGCGGAAGTCCTGATCGTAGCGGCCGGGCGCCTGGTCGTTCAGATCGATGTGAAAGAGCTTGCCCGGCTTCCCACGCCTGCGCGACGGCGTGGAGGAAGTTCAGTCCGGCCATCTGTTCGTGCGCGACCTCCGGGTTCACGCCGACCAGCTCCGGAGTGCGCGAGCGTCGGGATGAAGCCCGAGGTAGCGCCCGGTCGTCGCCATGTAGATGTCGCCGCGCGGCTCGTTCGGCTTGGCCTCGAGCGCGAAGCGATATCCGTACTTCCGGTCGATCGAGTACTCGCAGAGATAGTTCGACCGCCTCGCGCAGGCGCTTGACGGCCTCGTCCGGCCGGCGGCAGGCATCCGTCTCCGTGCCCTCGCGTCCGCCCCACAGCACGAACGATCTTGGCGCCCAGCTCGGCGCCCAGATCCATCGCGCGCATCGTCTTCTGCACCGCGTAGGCGCGCACGCGCGCGTCGTTGGCGGTGAAGGCGCCGTCGCGGAAGACCGGGTCGTAGAAGAGATTCACGGTCGCCATCGGCACGACCAGGTGGTGCTGCTCGCACGCCCGCGCGAAGTCACGGACGATCCGATCACGCTCGGCGGGCGTGGCATCGATCGGCACGAGGTCGTTGTCGTGAAGGTTCACGCCCCATGCGCCGACCTCGCCGAGCAGCGCGGCGGCGTCGACCGGCGAAGAGCGGGGCGGACAGCGTCGCCGAAGGGATCGCGGCCGCGATTGCCGACGGTCCAGAGACCGAACGTGAACTTGTCTTCCGGGCGTGGGCGGTGCCACGATCGGTCATGACGTCTCCGCGGCGCGGAAGTCGCGCGCGCGAAAATCAGAGCACATCTGCCGGGCGATGGCAAACAACCAAGGCGAGGCTGCTTGTCGCAAAACCTTCAGCGGAGGGGGGATCCCCCTCCGCCCACTTAGGGTCTTACTGAATGTCGTCGCGATATGGACAACGCGATATCATTCTCGACCGGCCCCCAGCCTATGAAGAAGAACGCCACCATCGCGACCGTTGCCGCCGCTGCGGGTGTTGCGGTCAGCACGGTTTCGCGCTATCTCAATGGCCACTATGTCAGCCAGCCGGTGCGGGCGCGGCTGGGTGAGTGATCGAGACGCTTGGCTACTCGCGGTCGTGGACCGCGCGAAACCTGAGCCTGGGGCGCGCGGGGCTGCATCGCGGTCGTCGTCGATTCGAGCGCCGATCCCGTGGTTCGTTCAGCTCCTGACCGGGATCGAGGAGGAGCTCTCGGCTCGCGACACCGGACTCATGCTGGCCAGCCTCGAGCTCCGCGGGGACCTACGATCCCAGGGCTGGTCCTCGAGTGGGTGCATGCACGGCGGGTCGACGGGATCATCACCGCCAAGTCTCAGCGCCGCGAGCGCCTGCTTCCGCGCGTGCGCGGAGGCCAGAGCTGCCGACCATCGCCGTCGTGCCGGACGAAGCTCCGCCCGGCGCCCACGTCGTGAGCTGCGACAACGTTGCCGGCCGGGATTGCGTGGCCGTGCACCTGACGACGCTCGGCCACAGCCGGATCGCCTTCGCGGGCGCGGTCAGGCCCATCCCTCGACTCACGCCATCGCCTCCGCGGCCTGCGGATCGGACTCTCGGAAGCCGGCGTGGGCCTCAGTCCGGCGCGAGACGTATTCGTGCGGCAGCTGGATACGCCGGCAGGCGAAGCGTTCGCCGAGCGGTGGCTGGACGGGCCACCGCGATGCGACTGCGGTCGTGCTCGCCAACGACGCGCTGGCCTTCGGTTTCCTGCGTGTCGCGCAGCAGCGCGGCCTTCGGATGCCAGCCGACCTTTCGATCGTCGGATTCGACGGCCTGCCGCAGGGTGAGCTGTTCCTTCCGGCGTTGACAACCATGGCGCAGCCGATTCAGTGAGATGGGCCGGGCGGCGTGCCGGACGCTGTTTGCGAGCATCGAGGTCGTCGAGCCAGGTCGGCCGCACCGTGTTCCCGATGCACCTCCTCGTTCGAGTGCACGGCCTGCCCCCGACGGGATCTCGTCTCTGTGAACTCTCAGTTGACACCAGGTCACACGCAGCGTACAGCCTAGGGGCTGGAAGCGGTTCCATCCCGCGTCCGGAAGACCTCCTGATGCCGATCGTTCGTCGTTCCGCTCCGTCTCGTCCGGTGTGGCTTTCGGTGGCCACGGCGCCCCGGTGCCGGCTCGGCGCCGACGACCGTCATCACGCACTCAGCCGGCGCGGGCGGAGTTCGCGCGCATCACACAACCTGCGACTGCCGAGGATGCGCCGGGACAGGCGATCCGGCGCGTACGCGTCTATCAGCCCCCGCAGGCGGCACCCGGCGCGCCGCCAGCTCTCGATCCGTGCACGGAGAGCGTCCATGAAAATCGGGTGAACACGTGGGTCTGGACATCGCCGCTGACAATCGAGGAATTCACGCGGCTGGCGGCCCACATCAAGCAGCTCGGCTTCGATCTGGTCGAGGTGCCAATCGAGGCACCAGCGACCTGGACTACGCGCAGGCCGCGGCGGTCGCGCGCGAGCACGGACTGGCCGTCTCGGTCTGCGCCGCGATGTCGCCCGATCGCGATCTGATACATCCCGACGAGCATCCGCGCCAACGGGATGGCGTACGTCAGGCACTGCATCGAGGCGGCATACACCTGGGCTCGAACAGAGTCTGCGGACCGCTGTACGCGGCGGTCGGCCGGACGCTGGCAGGCGACGCCGGACGAGCGCGCGCAATACATGGATCTGCTCGTCGCGCAGCTGAAGAGAGCTGTCCGTGCACGCGAGCGACCATGGCGTCGTGCTCGGGGTCGAGCCGCTCAACCGCTTCGAGACGAGCGTGCTCAACCTGACCGCGGATGCCATCACCGTCGTCGATCGCGTCGGGCACCCGTCGTGCGGTCTGCTGCTCGACACCTTCCACATGAACATCGAAGAGCAGTCGATCGGCGACGCGCTTCGTTCCGCCGGCTCGCGGCTGAAGCACCTGCACGCGTGCGAGAACGATCGCGGCGCGCCGGGATCCGGCCACGTGCCGTGGACCGAAGTGGCACAGGCGCTTCGCGATATCAGATACGACGACGGGGTCGTCATCGAATCGTTCACGAGCAAAGTCAAGTCGATCGCGCGCGCGGCTGCGATCTGGCGGCCGCTCGCCGCGACTCGGGACGCGCTCGCGGAGAACGGGTTGCGGCATCTGCGAGGGCTGTTGGGGACGACGTAGCGCGCCTACGTGGCGCGCCACGGCAGCTGCCCGGCCTGGAGGCGCTTCGGCACGCGCCGGCAGCCTTGGCGTGAGTGCGGGATCGGGCAATCTGATCGGACACAGGGGCCCGCGATGGCGGCAACGGCGTAAGGCGGTCCGGGGACGAAGTCCGCAGCATCAGAGAGACAACTTGCGTGAAACGCATCGGAATCGGGAATCGTCGGCGCCGGCTTCGTCGGCCCGCATCATGTCGACGCCGTTCGACGGCAGGTACGTCGACGTCGTGGCGATCGCGGGCAGCAGCGATGCCTCCGCGAAGAAGAAGGCGGACGCGCTCGGGCATCGAGCGGCTACGGCAGCTACGAGGCGCTGCTCGACGATCCGACATGCAGGTCGTCCACAACGCCACGCCGAACTACCTGCACTATCCGGTCAACGCGGCGGCGCTCGCGCAGGGCAAGCACGTCATCTCCGACAAGCCGCTCGCGATGACCGCCGCCGAGGCGCAAGAAGCTCCTCGATCAGGCGACGAAGGCGGGCGTCGTCCATGCCGTGACCTTCAACTACCGCGGCAACCCGCTCGTGCAGCAGGCGCGGCTCGCGATCGCGCGCGGGACATCGGCCGGCCGCACTTCCTGATCGGGCAGTACCTGCAGGACTGGCTCCTGAAGGACACCGATTACTCGTGGCGGCTCGAGCCCGACAAAGGGCGGCGCCTCGTCGGCGCTCGGCGACATCGGCTCGCACTGGTGCGACCTCGCCCAGCACATCAGCGGCCTGCGCATCACGCACGTGCTCGGCGACATCACCACGGTCCTCAAGAAGCGCAAGCGGCCGCGAGGGCTCGCGCGAGGCATTGCCAGACCGGCGGCAGCGACGACGCATTCGATCTCGTCGACATCGCAGGTCGAGGATCTGGCGTCGGTGCTGCTGCGGTTCGACAACGGCGCGAAGGGCGCGCTTCTCGGTCGGGCAGGTCTGTGCCGGCCACAAGAACGATCTGATCCTCGAGATCTGCGGGTCGAAGGCTTCGCTGCGCTGGACGCAGGAACAGCAGAACGACCTCTGGATCGGCCACCGCGACAAGGCCAACGAGATGCCTGCAGAAGGATCCCGTCACTCATCGACGCCGAAGCCCGCGGCTACGCGCACCTGCCGGGCGGTCACCAGGAGTCATGGGCGGACGCGTTCGCCAATCGTGATGCGCGACATCTACGGCTTCATCGCCGCGGGTCAGAAGCCGTCCGACAAGCATCCGCCGGCATTCGCGACGTTCGAAGACGGCTACCGCGCCAACTGCATCGTCGAAGCCATTCTCGAGACGCGAAAGCGGGAGCCAGTGGACAGAGGTGAAGTCGATCAGAATTCAGGATCAGAATTCAGAATTCAGATAGTCAGCCATCAGTCAGAGCCGCCTCTGATGCAGGCTGCCGCCCATACCAGCCGCGAGGCGAAGCCGAACCTGGCGAGGTAGGGCCCGCGACGTTGAATAGCAGACCGGCAGACCGTGAGCTGGAAGCGACAGGATCAAACTAGATGACCACCCGACCGTTCGAACCGAAGTTCATGAAGGTCGGCGTCCTCACCGCGGCGCTGCAGGAGCTCACTCCGCGCGAAGTCCGCGATCCGATCCTGACAAGGCGATCGAGGACTGGCTGGAGTTCGCGCAGGACCTCGGCGCCGACTACATCCAGCTGTCGGCGGCGCTCCATCCGAGCGAAGTCGGACGTGCCGCCGGAAGCGATGCTCGATCCGGTGGCCAACACGCTGGACCTGCGCAAGCCGTTCGACAAGGACCGCGCGCAAGCGGGTCGAGGCGGCGCTCGAAGGCGACGGGCGTCGGCATCTCGGACATCGGCTACTTCGACAACCTGCTGCACCACGACCCGGCGGTCCGCGCGAAGAAGCACGACTTCATGCTGCGCGTGTTCGACGCCGCGGCGCTGCTCGGCGTCAACGCGGTCTGCGGATTCGTCGGCCGCAATCAGCAGCACAGCATGGACCGAGAACCTGATCGACTTCGAGCGAGCAGCTTCGTCCCGCTGCTCAAGGCGGCGAAGGAGCGCGGGCTGACGTATCGCGTCGAGCAGTGCCCGATGCCGGGCTGGACGACCGGCGACAACTGGCACAACAACATCGCCTACACGCCCGGCACCTGGATCGCGCTGCACCGCATCTGCGAGAAGCACGGCGTCGGCGATCAGCTTCCGCATCCACTACGATCCGTCGCACGCGATCCTGATGGGGCAGGACACGCGGTCGATCTTCCAGTACCTGAAGGACACCGGCTACAACTTCCTGATCGGCGGGTTCCACGTGAAGGGGCAGGTCATCGACGCGAAGGGCGTGTCGGCGTGGGGCTACGGCGGCCAGACGGTCGAGCGCGGCGACTGGATCGGCGGCAAGCCGTCCGCGAACCCGGCCGATCAGCTCAACGCCTGGAAGAAGCAGGTCGGTGCTCTGCCGAGCACGAGCTGCCGGGCACGGCGCGCCACGATCCGCTCGCGCTATCTGCAGAACCGCACGGTCGACTGGCTCGATCACCAGCTCGCCGCGCGCGAGCTGCTGCAGCTCGACGTCGCCGAACACGCACCTCGTCGTCGAGCACGAGTATCCGAAGGCGCGCATCCAGGACCGCGAGCAGGCTGAAGCCGATCCTCCAGGGCTCGATCGCATTCGTGCGGCGGATAGACGAGGCGGCCGCGTGCATGTACGCGCTGCAGCACGAGGTGCTGGCCGCGCAGAAGATCCCGGTGCAGGGCGTCGGCCGCGAGGCCTATCGGTCCGTGACAGCGCAGCAATTCAGGAGCCGCTATCCATCGAGTGAAGTCAACGCCGCCGCCGGATCCCGTTCACGTCGGCCTGACCGCCGCGGATTTTCGCCGCTCTTGCCTGCCGTCGTGCTGCTGGTCGGGGCGCACGCCTACACGGCCGACGGGCTGCAGCCGGCCAGCGCGCACGGCGCCGCGCCCGCTCAAGGTGCTGTTTCTCGGCGATGGCGACGGCACGCATCAGTCGGCCGGACTCTTCACGGCGCTCGCGCCCGTCCTCGCGCGCCATGGCATCCAGCTCACGCACGTCTCGACGCCAGCCGAGGCGCTGACCTCGCAGGTCCTCGGCGACTTACGACGGACTGCTGCTCTACGGGGATCACACGGCGATTACGCCGGCGCAGGAGCGTGCGCTCGTCGGCTTCGTCGAAGGCGGTAAAGGCCTCGTGGCGATCAACGCCGCCATCGAGATGTTTCCGTCCTCGTCGGCATGCGGGACCTGATCGGCGCGCGAGGCGAGCGCAAAGGATCGGCGGAGTTCACCGCGGAGCAGCTCGGGCGCTCCGGCACGATCCTCAAGGGCTTCAGCCGTTCTCGACGACGGACGATACGTACACGTTCACGAAGCAGAGCGCGGCGGGACGCTCCGTGCTGATGGAGCGTGGTCGAGGGAAGCGTCCGCACGCCGCAGACGTGGATACGGACGCAAGGGAAAGGTCGAGTGTTCTACACGGCCTATGGCAGCGAGAAAACCTGGCAGGTCCCGGTTTCAGACAGCTGGTGGAGCAGGGCCTCCTCTATGCGGTTCCAGACGAGGCGCGGAAGTGCCGGGACGAGCTGAAGATGCCCGAGTTGAATATGAGGACGGCCACAACATCCCGAACTACGAGAACCGGGATCCCGCTCCGAAGTTTCAGCTGCCGTTCACACCCGAGGAGTCGATGAAGTTCGTCCAGGTCCCGGCCGGTTTCTCGCTCGAGCTCTTCGCCTCCGAGCCGGACATCGTCAAACCGATCTCGTTCACGCTTCGATGAGCGCGGGCGGCTGTGGGTCATCGAGGCGATCAACTACCCGAACGACGTGCGCAATGGAGAGCCCGGCGACGACCGGATCAAGATCGCCGAGGACACCGACGGCGACGGCAAGGCGGACAAGTTCACGATCTTCGCCGATCAGTCTGAACCTCGCGACGAGCCTGACGTTCGCCAACGGAGGCGTGATCGTGTCGGCGGCGCCGCACATGCTGTTTCTGAAAGACACGGACGGCGACGGCAAGGCGGACGTCCGGCAGATCCTCAGCACCGGATGGGGATTCGCGATACGCACGCGGGTCCCTCGAACCTTCAATGCTGGCCCCGACAACTACATCTGGGGCTCCGTCGGCTACTCCGGGTTCGACGGAGAGATGAACGGGAAGAAGCTCCAGTTCACGCAGGGCGCATGCCGGTTCAAGCCGGACGGCAGCGGCTTCGAGTACGTGACGATGTCGACGAACAATACGTGGGGACTGGGCTTTACCGAGAACTTCGACGTCTTCGGCTCGACGGCGAACAACGATCCCAGCTTCCTCGTCGCGATTCCGAACAGGTTCTTCGAGGGCGTCGAGGGCCTGCCGCCGGCGCGCGGCAGCGGACCGGGCTATCAGAGCGCCGCGCAGTTCTACACCGCGCACTACACGACTCCGCATATCCGCCAGGTGGACGTGTTCAGGGGGCTACACGGCGGGCAGCGGACACTATTTCTACACCGCGCGCTCCTTTCCGAAGGATACTGGAACCGCATCGCCTTCATCACCGAACCAACCGCGCACATCGTCGGTCAGGGAATCATCGAGTCGAACGGCGCCGGCTTCGTGACGCGCGACGGCTGGAACCTGCTCTCGGGCTCCGAGGAATGGGTCGCGCCGGTGCACGCGCAGGTGGGACCCGACGGCGCCGTCTGGGTCTCCGACTGGGTACAACTTCATCGCGCAGCACAATCCGACGCCGATGGGTTACGTGAACGGGCGCGGCAACGCCTACGAGCAGCCGCTGCGGGATCACTCGAGGGGCCGCATCTACCGCGTGGTCTATAAGCACGCGACGGCGGCAAAGAAGCGATCCCTCTCCGCGACTGATCGTGCGGGGCTTCTGGAGGCGCTCGCGTCGGACAACATGTTCTGGCGGCTCCACGCGCAGCGGCTGCTCGTCGAGCGAGGGCAGAAGGACGTCGTTCCGCAGCTGGTCGCGCTCGTGCGCAACAAGACGGTCGACGAGGTCGGGACCAACGGCGGCGCGTTCCACGCACTCTGGACGCTGCAGGGCCTCGGCGAGACAACGAATCCGGCGAGTGAGGGTTACAAAGCGGCCGTTGAAGCCTTGAAGCATCCGGCAGCGGGCGTGCGAAAGGCGGCGATCATGGTCCTGCCGAAGACGCCCGCGGCTGCGGACGCCATCGTCGGCGCGGGAGCGCTGCAGGATCAGGATCTCCACACGCGCCTGCGCCGCCGTCCTGCCATCGCGGAGATGCCCTCGTCTCCCGGAGATTGGACCGGCGCTCTATGCGGCCGCGAAGAAACCGGAGAACTTCGGTGACCGGTGGTTGAGCCGCGCCATTTACATCGCGGCGAGCAGGCACAAGGCGACTTTCCTCACGCAGTAAGTCCGATTCCGCCGCCGAGCCGTTTACCGCGCTTCCCGCGTCGCTGAGGCTGGGTGACACGAAGCCCGACTGGCGGGCGCCGGCCGCCGCCGATCTCACCGCCGACTGGAAGGAGATGCAGGTTCCGGGCGCCTGGGAAACGAAGGCCTGGCGGATTTCGACGGCATCGTCTGGTTCACGCGGACGGTCGAAATCCCGCAAGGCGCGACGCCGTCGGCGCTCTCGCTCGGCCGTATCGGCAACGTCGCCGAAGTGTGGGTGAACGGTCTCTCGATTTCACTGGGACCGAACGGCGGGCGGGGGCGGGGCAGGTGGCCGGCGGCGGTCGCGGCGGACCTCCACTCTATCCCCTCGCGAGTGGCGTGATGCGACCGGGCACGAACACGGTCACCGTGCGCATCCAGAACAACCGGAACGACGGAGGTTTCCTGGGGACGCCGGAGTCGATGTTCGTCGAGGCGGGTCAGACGCGCGCGCCGCTTGGCGGGAACTGGCGCTACAGAGTCGAGCGACAGACGAACGCCGGCGCGTTATGCGCGAAGCCGGGCGATCTCGCTGCCCACGTGGCGTTCACGGCCGAGGGCGGTCTGGCCGGAGCGGCTGGCGCCGCGCTGCCGAAGATCGCTCCCGCAGCTCCCGACGTCGTGCTGCGGCTTGCGGTCCTCCCCGGCCAGATGCAGTTCGACACGACGGAGTTGACCGTCGCGCCAGGGCAGCTCGTGGAGGTCGTGTTCACCAATCCTGACGGTATGCAGCACAACTTCGTGCTCGGCGCGCAGGGTCGCTCGACGCCCTCGGCGCGGCCGCGGATGTCGTCGCGCGCGCTCACCGAACGGTCTGGCGCAGCAGTACGTTCCGGACTCTCCGCAGGTGTTGTTCTCGACCAGACTGCTCGAGCCAGGTCAGACCGTGACGTTCCAGTTCAAGGCCCCGGCCGACGCCGGCAAGTATCCGCACGTCTGCACGTTCCCCGCGCACTGGAAGACGATGAACGGCGTGTTGAATGTGGTCGCGCCCGCTGGTCGGGGCCGAGGCGGACAGTGACAGTCGGCAGTCGGGAGTCGGCAGTCGTCGGTCGCAGTCGGCAGTCGTAGTCGACAGTCGACGTCAGCAGTCGACAGTCGCAGTCGGTAGTCAGAGCCGCTGCTGAAATAGGCTGTCGCCGCTAACCCAGCGCGCGAGCGAAGCGCTGAGTAGCCGCGCGGGTGGGGCCCCGCGGCTGTAAAAGAGGACTCTGATGTTCAAGCGAAGATCCTTCCTGGCGGCCGGTGCTGCGGTCGTGTTGATCGCAGCATCCTCATTTCTCGGTGCACAGATCCGCCGGGCCCGGCGTCAACATCCTCTTCCTCGGCCATCACAGCGAGCACCACAACTCGGCGAAGTTCGAGCCGATGCTGGCCTCGGCGCTCGCGTCAGAGGGCGTACGTTCACCTACACCGAGGATCCGGCGGACCTGAATCCGGCGAAGCTCGCACAGTTCGACGCGCTGCTCATCTACGCGAACCACACCACGATCGCCCCGGAGCAGGAGAAAGCGTTGCTCGAGTACGTCGAGGGCGGCAAAGCCTTCCTGCCGATTCACTGCGCCTCGTTCATGCTTCCAGAACTCACCGGCCTACATCGCCCTCGTCGGAGCGCAGTTCCAGAAGCACGGGACCGGAGAGTTCACGGCGGAGATCGTCAAGCCTGACCATCCGGTCATGGCCGGCCTGACGCCGTTCCAGGTGTGGGACGAGACGTACGTGCATACGAAGCACAACACCGATCGGCTCGTGCTCATGGAGCGCGTGGACGCCGCCGGTCGCGAGCCCTGGACGTGGGTGCGCAACCAGGGGAAAGGGCGCGTGTTCTACACGGCGTACGGCCACGACGAAGCGCGTCTGGGGCAACGCGTCGTTTCACAAGCTGATTCTGAACGCCGTCCGCTGGGCCGTCCAGCCTGCCGCGCGGACGCGCTGAACTGCTCCATGCCGGCGCGTCCCGCCGGCCAGCCTCCGCCAAGGCTACGGCGGCCCGCCGGAGCTTTAGCGAGGCCGGAGCGGAGTGGGGCATGGGGCCGCACCGCGGGCGCGCACGATCCGACGCGCCGAGGGCGTCCCGCCGCCCGCGGAGGCGGCCGCCTACGCGCCGGCGGAGTCCGGCGCAGCCTCGGCCGTAACTTCGCGCGCTTCTGCGCGCTGCGGGTGGAGGTGGGGGGTCCGGCGGGGCGCAAGCCCCCGGCTGCAAGAGAAGCCCGGCGGGCTAAAGATCGAGACGCGAGCGAAAGCGAGCGTCCTGCCGGAGCGGAGTGGGGCATGGGGCCCCCGCGAGCGACGGCGCTGGGGTCCGGCGGGGCGAAGCCCCCGGTGAATTAATGACCACAGACAAGAGAATTCGTGTTGCCATCGTCGGGCTCGGGTTCGGCGCGGAGTTCATTCCGATCTACCAGCGGCACCCGAACGCCGAGATGTGCGCCATCTGCCGCCGCGACAAGACCGAGCTCGACGCGTGCGGCGACCGGTTCGGCATCTCGAAGCGCTACACGAGCTACGAGGATCTGCTCCGCGACCCGAACGTGGACGCCGTCCACATCAATTCGCCGATCGCGGATCACGCGCCGCAGTCGATCGCAGCGCTCGAAGGCCGGGAAGCACGTCGCCAGCACCGGTGCCCGCGGCGACGACGATCGACGAGTGTCGCGCAAATCGTCGAGTCGCAGCGCAAGAGCGGCAACGGTCTACATGATGATGGAGACCGTCGTCTACAGCCGCGAGTATCTGTTCGTGAAGGAGCTGTACGACAAGGGAGAGCTCGGGCGGATCCAGTTCCTGCGCGGCAGCCACCAGCAGGACATGGACGGATGGCCGGGATATTGGGAAGGCTTTCCACCGATGCACTACGCCACGCACTGCGTGAGCCCGTGCCTGGCGATCGTCGGAAAACACGCCGAGCACGTCGTCTGCCACGGCTCCGGCCGGATCGACGAGGACCTCATCCCGAAGTACGGCAGCCCGTTCGCGATCGAGACGGCGACGTTCAAACTGCGCGACTCCGATCTGAGTGCCGAGGTCGACGCGCAGCCTCTTCAACACCGCGCGTCAGTACCGCGAGAGCTTTGACGTCTACGGATCGAAGAAGTCATTCGAGTGGCAGCAGGTGGAGAACGAGGAGCCCGGTCATCCACGCCAGGAGCACGACGGCCGCGCCGCTCACCGAGGCGCAGATTCCGAAGCGGGTGAAGGTGCCGGACTACGCGCACCTGCTGCCGGAGCCGATCCGTCGGTTCACGCAGCCGGCCGCCATCCAGGATGCGGAGCACCTGTCGTTTCTCCAGGGCGGAGGCCACGGCGGTTCGCACCCTCACCTCGTCCACAACTTTCTGCAGGCGTGCATCGGTCAGCAGCCGGCGATGCCGGATGCCCAGACGTCGGTCAACTGGACGATGGTCGGGATCTGTGCGCACCAGTCCGCGCTGAAGGGTGGGGAGAAGATTCAGATTCCTCGGTTTTAGCTTCCAGCTGCCCGCTTCCTGCTTCCGCTTCCAGCCGGGTATTTGGGAAGCGGCGAGATCCGCCATTCCTGTTGGAATTCGAACCTGGCGGGAAGGGCTGCTGGAAGCTCGGAAGCCGGAAGCCGGAAGCGGGAAGCGGGAAGCCGGAAGCGAGAGCTGAAAGCCGGAAGCTGGCAGCGGGCAGCTAACACCCACTCACATCACTACTCGTGCCCCCAGCCGCTGGAATGTACGTCTTCAACACGTAGTCCATGACCATGCGGTCGGCGCTGAAGCGCCAGCCCAGGGTGCGGATCGGCGCGCTTGACGCGGCGCAATCCAGCGGCGCGGGAGCCCGTCGCTGTCGCGGTCGTAATAGAGCGGCACGACTTCGTCCTGCAGTGACCTGAAGCAGCGCGTCGCCGTCGCGGCGATCGTGGACGTCGTATCGACGTGTGCGTCTCGCCGGCGCCGATCGCGAAGCCGTTCAGGCCGTCGTAGGCCTCCGCCCACCAGCCGTCGAGGATCGACGAGGTTCAAGCCGCCGTTCAGCACGACCTTCTGCCCGCTCGTGCCGCACGGCCTCGAGCGGACGGCGCGGGTTGTTGACCCAGACGATCCACGCCCTGGACCAGGTGCCGGCCGACGTTGATGTCGTAGTCCTCGAGGAACAGCAGCTTGCCCGCGAAGCGTGAGTCCTGCATCAGCCGCGCGACCTGCTGCAGCATGTCCTTGCCCGGCGTTGTCGTGCGGGTGCGCCTTGCCGGCGAACATGAACTGCACCGGACGCTGAGGGTGGTTGACGAGCGCCGCGATGGCATCGATGTCCTTGAGGAGCAGGTTCGCCCGCTTGTAGGTCGCGAAGCGGCGCGCGAAGCCGATCGTGAGTGCATCCGGGCTCAGCGCGCGGCGGAGCAGGGCGATGAAGGACGGCGACTCTCCCCGGGCGGTCGCGCACTGCACCGCGCGGCGGCGCGCGGTGTCGATCAGCTGCGTCTTGAGCGTCTGGTGCGTCTCCCACAGCTCGCCGTCGTTGACGCCGTCGATCGCCTCCCAGAAGCCCGGTGTCGCGGAACGCGCTGCGGCCAGTCCGGACCGAGGTGGCGGTCGTACCACCTGGCGCATCTGATCCGCCAGCCAGCTGGGAACGTGCACGCCGTTGGTGATGTGACCGATCGGGACCTGCTGCTCGCTCCCGCCCGGGTAGAGTCCGGCCCACATGGCCCGCGACACCTGGCCGTGCAACGGAGGACACGGCATTCGCGCGCCGACACAGCTTCAGCGCGAGCACTGTCATGCAGAACGTTTCCCCGCCGTCGTGCGTGTTGACCCTGCCGAGCGCCATCAGGTCGTCGTATCCAAGATGGAGCGCTTCGCGCAGCGGTCCGAGGTGCTCCTCGACGAGATCAGCGGCGAGAAGCGATCGTGGCCGGCCGGCACCGGCGTGTGCGTGGTGAAGACGATCTGCGACGCGACGCGGCGGATCGCCTCCCACGCGTCGATCCCCTCGCTGTCCATGCGATGGCGCATCAGCTCCAGCGCGGCAAAGGCGCTGTGGCCTTCGTTCAGGTGCACGACGCCGGGCGAGACGCCCATGCGCCAGCAGAGCGCCGGACGCCGCCGACGCCGAGCAGCAGCTCCTGACGGATGCGGACGCGATCGTCGCCGCCGTACAGCCGCGCCGTCAGCTCGCGATCCTCCGGGCTGGTTGCCGTCGACGTTCGAGTCGAGCAGGAGCAGCGTGTTGCGGCCGACCGAGAGCTGACCAGACGCGCGCGGCGATCGTGCCGGTGCGAGTGTGCGATCGCCACCGTGATCGGCTCGCCGTCGGCGCGTGGCCGGCTGAATCGGCAGCAGGCCGCTGTCGACGTCGAGATAGTCCTCGTGCTGGCAGCCCGTCGACGATCCAGCCGCTGCTTGAAGTAGCCCTGGTCGTAGTAGAGCCCGACGCCGACCAGCGGGATGCCGAGGTCCGACGCGCTCTTGATGTGATCGCCCGCGAGGATGCCGAGGCCGCCCGAGTAGATCGGCAGCGACTCGTGAATGCCGAACTCGGCGGAGAAGTAGGCGACCGGGCGCGCGCCCAGAGGACACCCGGCGTAGCGCGTCGCCCCACGTGTGCTTCCGACTTGAGGTACTCCTGCAGGCGGCGATAGGCGTAGTTGATCCGGCTGTGGAGCTGCGAGCTGCTGCGACGCGCTCCTCGAGCGCCTCGATGGGGATCTGCTGCAGGAGCGCGATCGGGTTGTGGTCGAACTCGCGCCACCGGCACCGGATCGAGCTCGCGAAACAGGCGTCGTCGTATCGTTGTCCCAGCTCCACCAGAGGTTGCTGCGCCAGCGCGTAGAGTCGCTGATGCGCCGGCGCAACCGAACTGGCCGAGCGTGCGCGCTTCGCTGACGATTGGCGCCAGCTGCGTGCCGGCCATGACGAGCATCCGCACATCGTCCTGGCTGAACGTCCGGCGGCTCGACGGTCTGGACGACGAGCACTCCTGACGAGCAGACCGCGATCCATGATCGGGACGCCGAGAAACGATCGATAAGGGTCCTCGCCCGCCTCGCGGAAGTACTTGAATCGCGGATGGGCCGTGGCGTCGGCGACGACCTGCGGCCGCAGCTGCTCGGCGACGAGGCCGGCCAGGCCCTCGGTGAGGCGCATGCGGACGCGTCCGACGCTCTCGGGACGCAGGCCGATCGTGGCGGCCAGCACCAGGTTGGCCCGATCCGGCTCCAGCAGATAGACCGAGCAGACGTCGGTGCTCGAAGCGCCGCTTGATCAGGTGCACGAGGTTGGTTGAGAGTCTCTGCCGGATTGCCGCTGTGCGAAACCAGCCGGCCAATCTCCTCGAGCGTCCGATACACCGATCCCTGGTCGGTCGTCGTCGTCAACTGATCCCGCGCGCTCACGCCTGCCTCCGATCGCTGTGGAAGTCCGGGGATGGATGCCCAGCAAGATCGCTGCCCCGAAGGGCGTCGGAAACTCAGGAAAGGCGAGGTTTTGAAGAAGAAGCCGCAAACATTTCTGTCCCACGCATCGCGCGTCCGTTCATTTATGTAGGATCGGCGGGTCCTGCGCCTGCGTTTGAGGAGCCGCGTCGCGCAGCCCGACACAGGGCAGGACAATTTTGTCGCGACAGCAGATGATTCATACATTTGCGTATCCAGTGGCTCGCTGGTCCTGGACGGCGTTCGCCGGCCACGCTGCGTAGCTCTGATGTGGTCGCGCGATCGGTCGGCTTGGGAGGACGAGAGGGATCGATGCTCTGATCCCTGCTCGCGGACTGCTGCAATCGACTACCGGCGAGGGCCGCCCAGCGGGGTCACGACTTCGCGAACGCGGCCTCGTCGATCCGCAACGGCTTGTAGCCGCCAATCGCGCCTTGAAATACAGGAAGAGCAGCAGATAGATCGCGGCCATCGCGGCCGGGATGAACGAGTCGGCGCCTTGAGCGTCTCGCGGTCCCCGACGATGCTGGCGTCGCTGACGATCCGCTGCTCCGGGGTCTTGGCCGCTGCGGTCTGGGCTGCCGACAGCTTGGTGCCGTCGAGGCCTCTGACCTCGCTGAGGAAGAGGAACTTGCTCGGCACCGGCGCCTTGTACTGCTCGTAAATGGCCGGCGCGGTGGCCGACAGGTGCTCGGCCGTGAATCGGTCCTTTGCGTAACCCAGACCGGGACCTCCGAGGAGGCCGGCGGACATCATGCCGATGCCACCCATGATCGACATGGCGACCGCCCCAGTCCGCGGGAAACGATCGCCGACGATGGCCAGCATTGTCGGCCAGAAGAATGTCTTGCCGGACGCGTAGACGGCGAGCGCGACCATCGCACCGACGAACGTATCGATGCCGCTCACCATTCGCAGGCCGACGACGGCCAGCACGGGCGCAGATGAAGAGCAAGCCGACGGGCGAGACCTTGCAGGTGCTTCTCGATAAAGTGCGCGCAGAAGCGCAGCGAGAACATCAGCAGCGAGGTGAAGACGAACAGGACCTTGCCTTGCGCGGGCGTCGAGGATGTTGCCGGTGATGTTCTGAATCCAGCTGTCGGTGCCGAGCTCGACCGAGCCGAGCAGCGCGTGCGTGATGAAGAGCACGAAGAGCAGGCAGGGATCGGTCGAGAAATTCGTGTTGATGCCGACGACGATCAGCAAGGCCGAACGCGACGGCCCACGCCGAGATAGCCCCACGTCGCCGAAGTGAAGAACGAGGCTGCCCGTGAAGAACGCGAGAATGCTGCGCCCAGTTGATCTTTGAAGAAGAGGCCCACGAGGACGCACGCCACGAGCGCGCCGAGCAGACCGACTTCCTGGAGCATCTCGCCGAGGCTGAGACCCTTGGCTGACGCTTCCGACCTCGGGAACTTCTGACCGAGGAACGCCACGCCGTAGAGCGCCGTCGGGACGAGAAAGAGCCCGAGCTGCAGCTTCCAGCTCAGATGCATGCCGTCGCCGAGGATCCATCCGACGAGGCCGCCGAGCACCAGGCCGGCCGGCCAGCTCGCATGAAGGATGTTCGAGATAGTGCGTGCGGTTTTCCGGGAAGAGCGTCGACACGAGCGGGTTTGCGACCGCTTCGAGCGTTCCATTGGCCAGGCCGAACAGGAACGTGCCGATGTACAGAACATGTGACGCCGTCGCCTGATCCTGTCCCGTCGTGGCGCCGAACGTGACCAGCGCTGACAGCATGTGGAACAGGAACGCCGCGACGATCAGCTTTCCGTAACCGATCTTGTCGACCACGATGCCGCCGACGATGATGCCGAAGCAGAAGCTGGTGAAGCTGGCGCCGCCGATGTCGCCGAGCTGCGCGCCGGTGAATCGAATTCCGCAGCCCAATTCGCGAGGATGCCGCCGCGGATTCCAAAGCCGATACCCGCGGCGAGGATGGCCATGAAGCCTGCCACCAGCAGGCGTCTGGCGTTTGGCGCGACGCCTCCCGATGTTGTCCGGACCGCTGTTGCTCATTGTTTAGCTCAGATTTGACTCGTGTCCACCGTCAGCGATCAGGGCAGAGACGTCGCTGAGGGTCTGGTGAAGGTTGGCGAAAGTCTCCGTGCAGGACGCTGAAACCGCCAAGTCAATTTCTCAGCCCGCAGACGTCTTTCAGGGCGAAACAGCCGCGGAGCTGCGTTGCCTGATTAACTGATTGATAAGAATAGGGTTGCTGCTGCGAGGTGGTGTGCGGGCTTGTCGGCGCCTGCGGGAACACTGCGCAGTTTGCTATGCGAGATGGGTGCCGGCTACTGATGAGTAGCCGGCACGTAGGAGCGGCTGCTTCGACGGGTTCCCTTCATGCCGGCGGTGAAGTGCCCGGGGAAGGTGCACATGAAGAGGATGCGTGCCTGCCGCCGCCGGGACTTTGAACGTGATTTCGACGGTCTCGCCGGGTCCGGCGAGTGGCGTGAACGCGACGACCTCCGCTTTCATCGCCGCCGGAATGAAATCGGTGTCGCGGGCTGACGCGCAGCGGTGTTGAAGTCCACGACCTTCGTCGTCGGCTTGAGCACGACGACGTTGTCGCGCCATCGCCATTTTGGGGATCGTGCCGACGTTCTTGAGCTGAATGTGGATGGTCTCGCCGGGCTTGGCGGTGATTTCCGTCACGCTGAACTTCATATCGTCGCCGCCTGTCAGTGCGACCGTCCTTGCCCCGCCGGTGGTCTTGGTGGCGGACGTGGCGGGCGGCGCCTTCGGCACCTTCGGCGCGGGAGGCTGCTGTGCGGCGACCTGCGTCATCGCGACGGGAAGGCTCAGGGGTCAGGAGTGCTGCGAGACGGGATCGTGTCATATCGAAGGTCCTCAATCTCAAAATAGAAACAAAGTGCGCGCTCAGTAGAAGCAGGCGCGGCGCCCTCGGATCGGTTGCCGATCCGAACGGCGCGGGAATCGTGCCGACGTGCTCACCATTCTACAGTCTCCACGCCCCGCGCGTCGCGAGTGGACCGCCGCTAACTCGGGCGCGCAAGCTGTTCCGGCACGGCCGTAGCCGGATGGCAGTGAATCCAGTGCTGGACTCCAACCTTGGTCCGTGCCGGAATCCACCGATACGTCGGAACCCCAAACAGACGGCCGCGGTCGATCATCGCGCGGCGAGATTCCGGCATCGGCGAAACGCCGAATTCCATTCCCCGCGGTGAACGTTTCGCCATTCCACGGCGGTTGCGTTCGGCTGTGATTTTCTTCCCAGATCCCCATCCACGGAAAGTCAGTCGTCCTCTCACACACACCCGAAAGGCGAGCCGCGCGCGGGGTGAGAACGCGACGAAGAAGGCGTCCGCGAGCGCGGGGTCCATCAAGTGCGAGGTGTAGGCGCTGGAGGAGGTGGCATCCACATGCCGAAGCATGTTGACCGTGCCACCGCTGGCTCGCGGCGCGTGCGGCCGGTGGAACTCGGCGCCGGGCCGAAGGTGATCGCCGGCGCCGAAGGGTCCCTCGAACACGAGCGATCGGGTCGCCGACGCTCGAAATTCCGTGCTCCCCCGTTCGAGAAAGGGCGGGCCGAGCGTGACGTGCTGCGTCCACGCAATCGGGCGATCGCTCGAACTGACGTTCTCGACGACTTCGCGCGCGCGAATCGTCCGATCGACGAGCTCGAGCTGCCGCTCGAACTGGAGCTGTGCGATTGGAAAACCCGCCCGCATCGTCAGATCCGTCCTGGAGCCCTCGAACGCGTACGTCGCGATCGAGGGCTTCTCCGATGCACCGATTGACCCGCTGCGACCTCCGCCTCCGACGGACCGCCGAAGACATCCGAGACAGAGGTTGTGGCCCATGATGCTCGAGAGCAGGCGAGCCTCGACACTGCTGCCGTAGTGTCCGCGAGTGGCGGGGTCGTGCCGACGGCTCGATCGACGGCCACGGTGGGATCCAGAGTGGACTGACGCCGGACGCCTTGTCGAGGATCGATGCGATGTGGCCTCCCACCCTCGAGCACTGCCACGCCGAAGAGCCGCGTTCTCAGGACCGCTGCGCGGCGAGCCGTTGAATCTTTCGCAGTTCGACCATGGCGCGTATTATCTACGACCGGACCGCGGGCTTCGCGCGGGCTCTGTTCGAAGGGACGCGAGCGTCACGCCACTCGTCTGCGGTCGCACGACACCGACTTCCGGGATTGTCTTAGTGCGACTTTGTCGGGTTGTCGGAATGCCGGCGGGAAACGCTGGTCCACTTCCGGCAAGCTAACGCTGGCGACCGGAAAAGCTGCGCGCTCCGCATCGCGGCCCGCGGTCCGCGCTGGGTCCCCAACCCAGCGCGGCGGTCACGCTCCGCGCGCGTTTTACTCACTGCCGAGGGTCACGCCCGCTCCACGCTTTTTGCCTACGCGAACCGTGCTCCGCCGGCGAAAACCACGCAGAATCTACGACAAAGTGCCTGAGTGGACTAGTGTTTCGCACGGTGGAACTGCTCCGACGAAGGGGTCCGTGGGACCCGGCCGACACAGGTCAGCGCAGCGGCTCGCGGCTGGACTTTTCGTGCGGCCACTTCGCGGCCGCGTTTGTCGAAGCGAAGACGTCCTTCTCCGCCCGGAGGAGGCTTGCCACCACTGTCGCGCAGGTTGTATTGTCCCGGGTCGCGCCCGATTCGCGTCATCGCTCCGTGGACCACTCGCTGCGCGTGATTGACGGCAGAGGCTGACGGCTGAGCTGACAGCTGCGAGGTACCAAAATGCACAAACACCCTGCACTGCACAACGCAATGTGGCCGGGTCTCGTCGGGAAGGGTCCCGACGGTGAGCCCCATCGCGCTCGACACGATGCTGGACATGACCGCCGCCACGTCCGTGGACGGCGTCGAAGTTCGACGGCGTCGATCTGTTTCTGTTCGACCCGCACATCGAGCATCGACGCCGAGCGGAGACGACCTGAAACGGCTTGGCCGACGAGCGTCGGCGCCGTAGGATCTGGTCGTCGGATCGCTGCGTCGCGCCCGTCTGGCCGCCGACCGGCGGCGGATCCGCGATGGGCGACGAAGCCGATCGGAAGAACTTCCTGACGCAGGTTCGAAAGGCCTGCGCGATCGGCCGCACGCTTGCGCGATCTCGGCATCCGGAAGTACGGCGTGATCCGCATCGACTCGTCCGCGAGCCCGGGCGACTGGGCGAAGGATCCGGCCGGCAACACGAAGCGGATCGCCGAGACCTTCCGCCAGGCGTGCGGACATCGCCGAGCGCACGGCGAGCGGCTCGCGGCCGAAGGCGAGATCTGCTGGGGCGGCATGCACAGCTGGAAGCGGATGCGTCGGAGCTGCTCGGAAGCCGTCGGACCGGCCCGAAGACTGTCGGCATTGCAGGCCGACATGGCGCACACGCTGCTCTTCACTGCTCGGGCACAACGCGCCCGGAGGATCGCATGCTGCCGGAGAACTACGACTGGTCCGATCCGGACCGTCCTGGACGAAGCGCTCGCGAGACGATGACGCAGGCGCTGCGGCCGTGGACGATCGACTTCCACGTCGCGCAGAACGACGCGACGGTCAAGGGCTCCGGCTCGCACGACAAGACCGGCCGGCACTGCCTCCCGCTCGATCCCAACGGCAAGCTCGACATCGTCACAGCACGCGGGTTCTGGCTGCGGGACGACAACGGCAAGCCGTGACTCGCGCCGTGCGAGCACATCTGCTGGGACGGCTGCATGTTCCCGAACGCCGTCATGACGCAGCCGGACACCTGGAACGACGTGCTCGCGCGTGATGATGGACGTGCGCGACGCGCACGGCTGGTAGCGCAGTCAGCGGTCGGGGGCATGCTCGGAGTCGTAAGTCGGGTCGACAGTTGCGGTCAACAGTGGTCGTCGGCGGCCAAGCGTCGGCGTTCGGACAAGTCGGAATGCGGAACGCGAGCACGTGAAGTGGAAGCGAAGCGCGGAACCGGAAGCGGAAGCTGATTATGAAGAATCTGAACATCGGACTCGTCGGTTATGGCTTCATGGGGCGGACGCACTCGAATGCGTTCCATCAGGCGCCGCGGTTCTTCGACCTGCCGGTGCCGGCCCGTGCTCAAGGCGGTCTGCGCGCGGAACGCGGATCGGGTCGAAGGCGTTCGCCGGGCAACTGGGGCTACGAATCGGTCGAGACCGACTGGCGGGAGCTCGTCGAGCGGAAGGACATCGACGTCATCGACATCGCGCAGCCCGAACGACACGCATCACGGAGATCGCGATCGCGGCGGCGAAGGCCGGCAAGATGGTGATGTGCGAGAAGCCGCTCGGCGCGGACCGCCGAAGAGGCCGAGGCGATGGTCGACGGCGGTGGAGAGCGGCCGGCGTGCCGAACACGGTCTGGCATAACTACCGCCGCGTGCCCGGCGGTCACGCTGATCAAGCAGCTGCTCGACGAGGGGAAGTCTCGGGCGCATCTTCCACTACCGCGCGAAGTTCCTGCAGGACTGGACGATCTCGCAGGATCTGCCGCAGGGCGGCGAAGGGCTGTGGCGGCTCGACGTCGACGGTCGCCGGCAGCGGCGTGACCGGCGACCTGCTCGCGCACAACATCGACACCGCGCTCTGGCTGAACGGCCCGATCACGCGAGGTCACGGCGATGACCGAGACGTTCATCAAGGAACGCAAGCACAACCTGACCGGCAAGGTCGAGCCGGTCGGGATCGACGATGCGAGCGCGTTCCTCGTGCCGGTTCGAGAACGGCTCGCTGGCGATGTTCGAGGCGACGCGCTACGCGCGCGGGCACAAGGCGCTCTACACGCTCGAGATCAACGGCGAGCACGCGTCGGCGTTCTGGGATCTGCACGACCTGCATCGCATCCAGTAGTTCGATCACCAGCGACGAAGGACGCGTGCGCGGCTGGCGCAACATCCACGTCACCGACGGCGATCAGCCGTACATGAAGCACTGGTGGGTGCCGGGCCTGCAGATCGGCTACGAGCACACGTTCATCCACCAGTTCGCCGACTTCGTGCGAGGCGCTGCGCAACGGCAAGAGGCCTGCCGCCGACGCTTCCGCGACGGCTCGCAGACCGATTACGTCACGCGACGCCGATGCTGGCGTCAGCGACGCCTCGGGACACCAGTGGGTCGGGGTCCCGAAGAGTTGAGATCGCGATCCGGGACTCGGGATGCGGGATCGGCTGGGCAATGCCAGAACCTTTGGCTGCTTTCACTACAACCTGCCAGCGTGCGCGTCTTCGCAGAACCTACAGAAGATCGAAGGCAAGAAGATAAGGGAGATAAAGGGTTTTCTGGCTTTTGAACTCCCTGATCTTCGATCTCTGTTTGGGTGATGGCGCTGCCCCGGGTGCCTCAGCTGCTGCGCGGGAACCGAAGTCACGCCGTTTCTGGCCCGAAGTTCAAACCCGCAAGCCCGAGAGCCGAGCGCCGGATCCCGACAGCCCTACGTCAGCGTTATGGGCGTCGGGGCTCCTTGGTGACATTCTCCGCCAGAAACAGCCCGCTCTTCCCGGCGCAAATCACATCGAGGTCGCCGTCCCCGTCGATGTCGACGGCCGGATCTGCATGCCTCCGCCCATCCGCCCCGCCGAAATCGATGATGTGGCGGACCCCTCGCCGCAGGTGCATAGCCGGGGGCAGATGGCGCACCCGGACGATGCTCAGACCGGTAGACGCCCAGCGGCTCTCGTTCGCCGGATCGCCGCCGTTAGGGCCATGAACCGCTTGCCCGTGACGAAGTCCGGGCGGCTCGTCGCCGTTCAGGTCGACCAGCGTCGACGCGTGCCCCTGGGACCACGCACCGTCGATCTGTCCGGCGCGCCCATTTGCCATCCCTCGACCCTGCTCGAACCAGAACAGGCCGTAGTTGTGGCCCGCGCCGCCGCGATGACGTCGTTCGCGGCCGTCGCCGTTGACATCCAGCGACGTGCATGAAGCCCGAGGTCGGTGCAGCCTGCTGGGCGCGCCGCCGGCGGCCCAGGATGGCTGCCCGGCGGCCGGCGGCGTCACGTTCATCGGCCTCCCGAGTCGGCGATGGAAGGTCCACGTGTGCCCGGCGCGCGGATCGGCCGGCGCTTCGCGCCAGCCTCGCGGGCGTCAGGATGTCGGTGCGGCCTGTCGCCGTTGACGTCACCCAGCGCCGATGCCGTGGCCGTAGACTCTGTCGGCTGACCACGTGCTTGATCAGCTTCACGCGCCGTTGTTCACTTCATACCACGCCGGCGGCGTCTGCCGTTCGATCCAGCTGCAGGGACCACTTCCGCTGGGCCTTGCCGTCGTTGTCCATGATCCGCGCGAGCACGAGCGAACTCGATCGGGAAGCCAGAGTCGATCTCACGCCTTTCGGCCCCACAACCCCGCCCGCCTTGCCCGGATTCTTCCACCGAGCAGCGATCTTCTTCGCGAACCGCGAGACCGACACGAAGCGTCACGGGACCAGCCGTCTCCGTTCACGTCTGACCGGAAGGTCGCTAAGAATCGTCGACGTGAGTTGTTTCGTGATTAGCCCATGAGCTCCCGGAGCTGATGCCGGGTCCATGCTGGGTCGCTTCATGCTCGAGCTGTCCCCGGGCACGATGTCCGGGCGGCCGTCATGGTTGATGTCCCGCAACCGCGGCCGTTTCGCTTTCGCTCCGCCATCGAGCATCCGGATCCGGAACGGGATATCGGGCGGCCTCGCCGCGGAGGATCGACAGCAACCCGCCGGCCGCCACCGCCACACGATCCACGTCGCGATCACTGCCAATCATCGTCCGCAATCATCCCCCCACGCGGAAATGCCGGCCTCTGGACCGCGAGCCTACGCCGGCGACGGCTGGCCTCCAAACGCCGTTTTCGGGGTCGGAAGCTGCCTTTTTGACATGACAAACGTCAGGACCGTCGGGCGCGCTCCCGCGGGCCAGGGTGTTTGCCGGGACCTGCGGCGCGGCGCGTTTCGCAGAATCAAACGAACAGCGGACGTCAATCTCCTGAATGTTTTCCACGGGCGCAGAAGCGGAGTGCTGTTGCGGCCGCCGGCTGGACACGCCATTCCTCGCGCTTTCCCGGACGTCACCCGCCTGGGCCGACGAGAAAGCGGCCAGAATGCCTGACGCACCTGATGAAGTGCTACGGCGAATGGTCGCAGTCATTGAACACTGGTTCAGGGTCCAGCAATGCCGGCGGCCTGGTAGGGCATGGGCGCGTGACCAATCGTTTTCTCGCGTTTGATCACGGGGGCCGAGAGCGGTCGTGCCATCCTGGGGCAGCTCCATCGCGGGGCCCCGAGCGATCACCGAGCTGGCGGCATCGCTTTCCGAACGAGGCCGGTGCGGTGCCGGCGAGCTCCACTGGGCGATCTCGCGCCTCACGGCTGGAGAGATGCAGCGCGCGCTCGGGGAGAACCGTCCTGACGGGGCCCCGCTCGACAGCCTCGGCGTCCCCGGCACACTGGGGCTGCGACTGCACTGCCCTTCTCTGGCGAGCGCGGGAACCTGCTCGGGAATCCCTTCAGCTACCGCGACGCGCGGACCGACGGCGTCATGCGGGCTTGTCCCGGCGATCGCGTCAGGTGCGCGGGCCCGTCTATGACGCCACCGGCGCGCGGTTCCTCCCCGTTCAATACCGTCTCACCACCAGCTCTACGCACGGCACGCTGCGCGCTCGACGCCCAGGCTCGTCGCTGCGGCGCAGGCGCTCGCGACCATTCCGGATCTGCTCAACTTCTGGCTGTCGGGCCGCCTGCATTCCGAGTACACGAGCGCCACGACCACGCGATGGTGGATCGCGCGGACGCGGAACTGGGCGACGGGACTCCTCGGGCGGCATCGATCTGCCGTCGCGGCTTCTGCTGCCGATCATCGAGGCCGGGCACGGTGATCGGCGGCGCGTCCGGTCTGACGCGTCCGCCGCTGAGGGCCATGGCACCCGTCATCATCGCCCGCGCTGCCACGACACAGCGTCAGCGGTCGCGTCGGTCGAAGCCGGCGGCACCAGCGCCTTTCTCAGCTCCGGCACGTGGTCACTGCTCGGCACCGAGCTGCCAGCGCCGATCGTCGACGACCGCACGGCGCGCGAGTCTCGAACTTCACCAACGAAGGGGGCGTCTGCGGGACGACGCGGCTGCTGAAGAACATCGGCGGTCTGTGGCTGCTGCAGGCGTGCCGGCGTCACGTGGGCCGAGTGCCGGCAGGAGTTACGGCTACGACGAGCTGCTGTCGGCCGCGCGCAAGCACGAGCGGCCGCGTTCCGGTCGCTGTTCGATCCGGATCATCGCGGGTTCTTCCAGCCGCCCGACATGGTGTCCGCGCGATTTCCGACTACTGCCGGCAGACCGGACAGCTCGGAGCCCGGACCTCCGGCCGCGTTCGCGCGCGCGCATTCTCGAAAGCCTCGCCGTTCAAGTACCGCGTGCGTGCTCGAGGCGCTCGAGTAGCTCGTCGGGCAGCCGCTTCGAGGAAATCCGGATCGTCGGCGGCGGATCGCGCAACCGGCTGCTCAATCAGTTCACCGCCGACGCGACGGGCTGCACCGTGGTCGCCGGTCCCGTCGAAGCGACGGCGCTCGGCAACATCGCCATGCAGATGCTGGCGACCGGCGCGGTGTCGTCGCTCGACGAGGCGCGCGCACATCATCGAACGCTCGTTTCCGGTGGAGCGGTTCGAGCCGCAGTCCGCCGACGCATGGGACGCGCACTACGCGCGTTTTCAGGACTACGTGGAGATGACCTGTGTCTAATACGACGGCAGCGGATTCGTCCGCATCATCATCGGCGGACGCCTCGGCTGCTCGAGAACCTCTGGAACGATTCGGAGGCGGCGAAGCTCGGCAGCCAATCCGCTCGACCTGCTGCGCGTATCGATCCAATCTGACTCGGCGACGACCTGCGCATCACGAACTTCGGCGGTGGCAACACCAGCTCGAAGTTCGAGCTGACCGATCCGCTGACCGGCGCAGCCGCAGCGGGTGATGGCGGTGAAGGGCAGCGGCGGCGATCTGCGCTCGATCACGGACAGCGGGCTTCGCGCATCCTCTACATGGACAAGCTCGAGCGCGCTCGATCGCGCGCTATCGCGGCGAGGCGCATCGAGGACGAGATGGTCGGCTTCTACCCGCTGTGCGCGTTCGGCGAGAACCGCGTCGCCGCGTCGATCGACACGCCGCTGCACGCGTTTCTGCCGTTCGACCACGTCGATCACCTGCATCCGGACTGGGCGATCGCCCTGGCCGCCAGCGCCAACGGCGAGCGGAAGCTGCAGGAGTTCAACAAGCGTGCTGGCCGGAAGATCATCTGGGTGCCGTGGCAGCGCCCCGGCTTCGAGCTCGCGCTGATGCTGCAAGCGCGCGGTCGAAGACACCCCGGCTGCGACGGCATCGATCCTCGGCGGCCACGGGCTCTTCACGTGGGGCGACACGCAGCAAGAGTGCTACCTGAACAGCATCCGCACGATCGACCAGATGGGCGAGTTCATCCAGGAGCACGCGCGCCGCAGCGGGCGCGGCCGCCGTTCGGCGGCGCCGGCGGTCACCGGCGACGGTTCGGATCGTCGAATCGGTCGTCGCCGAGATCCTGCCGTATCCTGCGCGGCGTCGTCTCGTCGAACCGGCGCGTCATCGCGCACGTCGACGCGTCCGACGACGCGCTGACGTTTGCCAATTCGCGAGTGGGCGGAAGACCTCTGCCAGATGGGCACGAGCTGCCCCGGATCATTTCCTGCGCACGCGCATCTCGTCCGATGTTCATCCCGTGGAATCCGCGTCGAAGGAGGACGTCGCGTCAGCTCAGCGAACGGATCGGCGAGCGCATCGCGAAGTATCGAACGGACTACGCGGCGTATTACAAGCGCTTGCGCCGAGCCGGAGTTCGCCGAAGCTGCGCGACTGCGAATCCGTCCGTCGTCGTCGTTCCCGGCCTCGGCCTGTTCGGGTTCGGCAAGGACAAGCGCGAGAGCGCGCATCACGACCGAGTTCTTCGTCAACGCGATCCACGTGATGGCGGGCGCGAACGCGCTCGAAGGACGGCATCGCCGATCGCGGTCAGCTGCCGCAGGTGCGCCGTCCGGAGCAGGCGCGCGACTTCAAGTCGTTCCACAACTACGTCGCGCTGCCGCGACTCGAGGCGTTCCGCATCGAGTACTGGGCGCTCGAAGAAGCCAAGCTCCAGCGCATGCCGGCCGAGAAGGAGTTCAGCCGCAAGGTCGCGTGGTCGTCGGCGGCGGCAGCGGCATCGGGCGTGAAGTCGCGCTGCAGATCGCGAAGCGCGGCGGCCACGTCGTGGTGGCGGACGCGAACCTCGCGGGCGCAGCGGAGGCGGCGGCGGACGCCGCGACGCTGTCGTCGGACGAGATGGTGCATGGCGCGTCGATGGATCTGACGTCGCGCGACATCGATGACGGCGCGCGCTGCGCGCGACGGTGCTGCAGTTCGGCGGCTTCGACTGCGTCGATCAACACCGCCGCGATCTTCCCGACGCCCGATCCGTCCGATGCCGCCCGAGCAGGTCTGGGGCACGGACGCTCAGCATCAACGTCACGTCGAATTTCGTGCTCGCGCAGGAGGCCGCCAGGGTGCTCGAAGGCGCAGAAGCTGCCCGCGTCGATCGTGCTGACGAGCTCGGCGAATGCCGTGGTGCCGAAGGCGGAAGCGAGGCGTATGACGTCAGCAAGAGCGGCGATCAATCACCTGATGCGCGAGCTGGCGATCGGCCTCGGCCCGCTGGTCCGCGTCAACGGCATCGCGCCCGGCCACGGTGATCGCCGGATCGTCGATGTTCCCGCGCGATCGCGTCATCGTGTCGCTGCAGGAAATACCAGCATCGCGTTCGACGAGTCGGAGTCGACCGAGGATCTGCGCACGAAGCTGGCCGAGTTCTACGCGCAGCGCACGATCACGAAGCGGCCGATCCTGCCGATCGACAACGCGAACGCGATCTGCTGGCTGGCCGGCGAGCAGAGCGCCAAGACGACCGGCCACGTGATTCCGGTGGACGGCGGATTGCCGGAGGCGTTCCTGCGGTATCTGACGTGCTACGCGGGCTCCGGGCTCCGGGTGATCTCCGTACTCCGTCGAGGATCGATTCAAGGTGTTCGGATCCCGGATCGCGGACGAACGTTTCAGATCGTGGCCGTTCGAGATCTGCATCAGCTGATCGTTCGGGTAGATGTGATTCGGTTGTCCGGCGTCACGAGCTGATGCTTGACGAAGACCGCCGGCGGCACGGGACGCCGGTGCAGGATATCCAGAGCGACGGCGACGATCTCGGGCCGTATTTCTCCGGGAAGTAGGCGACCGGATCGATCAGTCGCGTGTCGATCTGTCGAGGCTCGTCACGGCCTTCCGGCGAAGCGTTCTGCCCCATGATCGCGCAGCTCCTCCGCGCCGCCGGCTTCCTGGAGACGCCCGAAGTGCGCCCAGCGCAGCGGATCGTTGATCGCGCCGACGAGCGAGGCGCCGTGACTTCGTCAGCAATGCAGCGGC
>ERZ1370068.1840-contig-1179_pt1 | contig 51785 bp, 61 predicted proteins | sample MGYA00561227_ERZ1370068 | MGnify/ENA primary metagenome ERZ1370068 (study PRJEB38410, sample SAMEA6850437) | metagenome | study: Metagenomic assessment of the ecological functions of the soil: analysis of the soil microbiota associated with the... | reverse complement strand
TTGTACTTCGTTCAGTTACGTATTGCTAGGCGGCACCCGGCGCTCACCGCGGGCGACGTGTCGGTCGGCCGCGCTCGCGCCCTACGCGCGCGCAAGCGCGCGGCGTTCGCGGACAAGGCGCGCGTGACGCAGGCGCTGCAGCTCATCATCGCGCACCGAGCGCCTGGCCAATAGCGCCGCGCGCTTCCTGCAGCGCCGGCCCGGCGCTGCTCGGCACGCTCATGGGCGTGATCGGCGACTTCATTCCGCCGCGCGCGATCTGGGGTCAGGCCTTACATTCCGACATTTCCAGGACCAGCGGGCAGAGGCGTTGCGTCCGAAATGTCGGAATGTCAAGACCTGACCCCGAACGGCTAGCGGGCGCGGGCCGCGGCGGCGCGAGCGTGTCGGGGCGGGCGCCGGGGCGGTCTTCGGCGGCGGCCGGCGGCGGGCTGGTCGGATTGCAGCAGTGGGATATTGGCCTCGCGGAGCGGCAGCGGCCGACGTGGTCGCGGATCCACTTGCCGTCCCACCACTCGACCGGCGTGACCGAGACGCCCTGGATGAGCACCTCGAAGTGCAGGTGATCGCCGAGGGCGAGGCCGGTGGCGCCGCTCTTGCCAGAGCTCCTGGCCCTTCTTCACCTCGTCGCCTTCCTTCACCTCGATGCGTCGAGAGGTGGCCGTAGAGCGTCTGGAGCCCCAGCCGTGGTCGACCACCACCGTGTTGCCGTAGATGGTGAGCGGCGCCGCGTAGACGACCACGCCCGCGTTGGCGGCGGGGATCGCGCTGTTCTTGAGTGACGCCAGGTCGTAGCCCAGATGCACCTGGGTGTCCACGTCCTCGCCCTGGTAGCGGTAGGTGCGCGTCTCCGCGAAGTTGGAGAACACCTTCGTGTTGCGCGGCTGGATGAAGGCGCCCTCGAAGAGCAGGCGCAGGGCTTGCTCTTCTGCGCGAGCTTCCGCTTCATCTCCTCGGCTTCCTTCCGCTTTGTCGCGATTCACGATCGAGGAAGGCCGGCGAGGAGCTGGTCGGGCGGGATCTGGCCGCGCTCGGGCAGGAGAGCTCCGGCATCTTGCTCGCAGAGGAACTGCTCGCGCACCTCGATGGTGTCCATCGGGAACTTGCGCGGGCGGATGTCCACCGCGAGGCGCGCGCGGGACCGCGTTGCCCGCCTCGTCCTGCGCGGTGGCGGTGACCGGCGAGTTGGGCGCCAGGTTCCAGCGGCAGCGCGTAGAGCACCGCGTGCAGGCCCGCTGTCCGGACGCGCCCGCCGGGAAGCCGGGAAGAAGAGATCGCCCACGTTGACCCCGACGCGCGCGGCGCCCATTGGCGCGCACCGCCACCAGCCCGCCGCCGCCGCGGGAGATAGCCGCGTGGAGGCCAGGATCTCGAGGGTGGGCGGCGTGAAGTCGAGCATGATCGGCAGCGTTCGCGATCATCGGTCGTCCACGCGGATGGGCCGCCAGAAGCCGTCGCGCGCGCGCACTCCAGGTTCGCCGCGCCCGCGCGCAGGCCGAGCGTGCCGCCGGCCACGATGAGCTGCACGCGCTGCTCGTTGCCGGCCGGGCCGCCGAGAAGGTCTGCTGCGCGGCACGTTGACGCGGGTGCCGCCCTGGTTGAGCCGGATGTCCACCGACTCCACGCCGCGCGCGGCTGGCGCGCAGGACGAGCGTGATCGGCGTGCGCGCGCCGATGAACTGCGGCACCGGCTGGAACTCCACGCGCACCGCGAGGCACGCTCTGCCGCCACGCGAGATACCCGATCGCCCCCAGCACGAGCAGGATGGGCACGACGAAGATGATGAGCCAGACCCAGACGCGACCGAGCCACGAAGACCATGTTAGCAGCCGGACGCGCCACCTAAGTTTTGCGCGCTGGCCGAGAACCGGTCGACCGCAGCCAGCCGTCCGCGCGACCGGGTCGACTGCGGCCGAAGCTTTGCGAGGTGCAGCCGAAGGCAGCCGAGCGAATTAGAAAGAAGTCACCGTCTATGCTAGACAGGGACCCGTGCCCCCGCGCCAGACTGGGGAAGAATCTTCCGCGTAGCCGCCACGCGCAGGCTTCGTCGCCAGCGCCGCGCGCTCACCTCGCCACCTTCACCCCGTTCCCGCCCGCGCGCGCCGCCGCCTTTGCCCTGCGTCGCTGTTCGCGGGCGCCTTCGCGCTGCTGGCCGCCCTGATCGTGCGCCTCCGCGCGGGCGGGCTCCGCGCGCGGGCGGGGCGCGATCCGGATGGTGGAGTGGCGGGCGCTGCTGGCCTCGATCCCGGCAGGGCCGCGGCGCGCCGACGATCGGCGGTGATCGGCTACGTGCTCTGATGAACCTGGTGCTCTCGCTCCTCCTGCTGGGCGACGACGGCGTCGGGAGCGTGCGGCTGCTCTCCGGCCACCTGCTCCTCTTCTACCTGATTCCGCTGATGTATTTCCGCGTTCGTGGAGCCGCGGCTGCGCGACGGCGGCGGCCCGCCGCGTCCTTGACACCCTGATCCCGCTTTCCCTTAGAGTGATGCGGGTTTGCACCTGAAAGCACACATGTCACGACTCGTCTGGCTGATCCCGCTCTTCCCGCTCGTCGGGCGCGCTCGCCAACGCGCTCTTCGGCCGGCTCACCGGACGGTCACAAGGCGCACTGGATCGCGGTCCCCGCGCTGGGCCTGTCCTTCGTGACGCTCGTGCTTCGTCTTCGCGCCGGGTGCTCGGCACGGCGAGACGTGGACGCGGCGAGCTCTTCCCGTGGATCAGTCGCGGGCGCGCTTCAAGACGGCGGTCACCGCGCAGGTGGACCAGCTCTCCGCGGTCATGCTGCTCGTCGTCACCGGCGTGGGCTTCCTGATCCACCTCTACTCCGCCGGCTACATGCACGGCGATGCCGGCTACGCCCGCTTCTTCACCTACCTGAACCTCTTCGTCTTCTCGATGGTGATGCTGGTGCTGGCCGGCGGACTTCCTCGTCCTCTACGTCTTCTGGGAGGCGGTCGGCCTCTGCTCGTACCTCCTGATCGGCTTCTGGTACCAGAAGACAGTCGGCCTCGGACGCGGGCAGAAGGCCTTCATCGTCAACCGGGTGGGCGACTTCGGCTTCGGCCTCGGCATCATGCTGATCTGGACGACGTTCGGCACGCTCAACTACGGCGAGGTCTTCGCCAAGGCCGACGCGACGCCGTCAGCGGCGGCACGTACTACCTGGCGATCGCGCTGCTGCTCTTCATGGGCGCGTGCGGCAAGTCGGCGCAGCTGCCGCTCTTCACCTGGCTGCCCGACGCGATGGAGGGCCCGACGCCGGTCTCGGCCCTCATCCACGCCGCCACGATGGTGACGCGCGGGCGTCTACATGGTCGCGCGCTGCCACAAGCTCTTCGAGATGGCGCCGCCCTCGCTCGAGATCGTCGCGTGGGTGGGCGGCTCGACCGCGATCTTCGCGGCGACCATCGGGCTCGTGCAGACCGACATCAAGCGCGTGCTCGCGTACTCGACCATCAGCCAGCTCGGCTACATGTTCGTGGGCGTCGGGGTCGGCGCGTACGCGGCCGGCATCTTCCACCTCGTGACGCACGCCTTCTTCAAGGCGCTGCTCTTCCTGGGCGCGGGCAGCGTGATCCACGGTCTCGGCGGCGAGCAGGACCTGCGCAAGATGGGCGGGCTCGCGCCGCGCATGCTCGTCACCACGGTCACGTTCCTGGTCGGCGCCGTCGGCCTGGCCGGGCATCCCGCCGCTTCGCCGGCTTCTTCTCCAAGGACGAGATCCTCGCCTCGGCGTTCCACGAGGGCCACTGCGCGCTCTGGGCTGCTCCTCTGCTGGGCGCGCTGCATGACCGCGTTCTACACGTTCGCGCGTGGTCTTCCTCGCCTTCTTCGGCGGCGCCGCGCATGTCCAAGGAGGTGGCGCACCACATCCACGAGTCGCCGCGCCGTGCATGACGCTGCCGCTGATCGTGCTGGCCGTCGCTCACGGCGGTGGCGGGCCTCGCCTTCGGCATGCCGTCCTCGCACGGCACCGCGTTCGCGCGCTTCCTCGCGCCGGTGCTGCCGCTCGACGAGGCGGAGCACGGCGGCGTGCATCGCGCTCGCGCTGCTGCTGCTCTCCGCGGTGGTCGCGTCGCGGGGTGGCGCTGGCCTGCGTGGCTCGTCTACGGGCGCGCGCCCGGTGCGGCGCCGTCTCGCATCGGCGTGCCGCGCAACGCCGCTGCACCAGCTCGCTGCTCGAGAAGTACTACGTGGACGAGATCTACGACGCGCTCTTCGTGCGGCCCGATCTACCGTCTCTCGCCTCTGGCTGCGCCCGCGTGTTCGATCCTCAGCGTCATCGACGGCCTCGTCAACGGGGTCGCGACCGCGTCGTCGTCGCGTGGGCGCTGCGGCCTGCGCCGGATCCAGACCGGCTTCGTGATGAACTACGCGCTCGGCATGCTGCTGGGCGCGGTCGCCGTGGTCGCCTACCTCCTGGCCGCGCCGCGTGAGCCGCGCATGGCCTCGACCTGCTCGCGCTCGTCACCTTCCTGCCGGTGGTGGGCGCCGCCGCTCGTCTTCGCTGCTGCCGCGCCGCCGCGGAGGGCCTGGTCAAGCTGACGGCGCTCGGCGACGACCCTCGTGACCTTCGCGGTCTCGGTGCCGCTGCTACTTCGCGCTTCGACGCGCTCGCCGTCCGACTACCAGTTCGTCGAGCAGCGCGCGTGGATGCCGACGCTCGGCGTCGCGCTACCACCTGGGCGTGGACGGCATCAGCCTGCTGCTGGTGCTGCTGACCACCTTCCTGATGCCGCTCGTGCCTGCTCGTCCTCGTGGCACGTCGATCGAGTCGCGCTGGAAGGAGTTCGCGATCACCGATGCTGCTGCTCGAGACGGGGATGCTCGGGCGTCTTCGTGGCGCTCGACCTCTTCCTCTTCTACGTCTTCTGGGAGGCGATGCTGATCCCGATGTACCTCATCATCGGGATCTGGGGCGGCCCGAACCGGGTCTACGCGGCGGTCAAGTTCATCCTCTACACGCTGGCCGGCTCGCTCCTGATGCTGGTGGCCATCCTCGTGCCTCTACTTCCTGCCACGGCGCGGCCACCGGCGTCTACACCTTCGACCTGCCCGTGCTCGCGCGCTACGTGCTGCCGCCGGCCGGCGCGCAGAACCTGCATGTTCCTCGCCTTCGCGCTCGCCTTCGCGATCAAGGTGCCGATGTTCCCGTTCCACACGTGGCTGCCCGACGCCCACGTCGAGGCGCCCACCGCGGGCAGCGTGATCCTGGCCGGCGTGCTCCTGAAGATGGGCACCTACGGCTTCCTCCGCTTCTGCCTGCCGCTCTTCCCGGAGGCGACGCATGCACTTCGCCGCCGTGGATGTTCGCGCTGGCCGTGATCGGCATCATCTACGGCGCGTGGGTCTCGACCGTGCAGCCCGACATGAAGAAGCTGGTCGCCTACTCCAGCGTCAGCCACCTCGGGCTTCGTGGTGCTCGGGCTGTTCACGCTGAACGCGCAGGGGCATGGTGCGGCGGCATCATCCAGATGGTCAACCACGGGCTCTCGCACCGGGCGCGCTCTTCCTCATGGTCGGCATGATCTACGAGCGGCGGCACACGCGGCTCATCGCCGACTTCGGCGGGCTCGTGGAAGGTCGATCCCCGCGCTTCAGCGTGCTCTTCCTCATCGTGATCTGCCTGTCCTCGATCGGGCTGCCCGGGCTCAACGGCTTCGTGGGCGAGTTCCTCATCCTGCTCGGCGCCTTCCAGGTGCACCGGCCGGCCGCGGTGCTCGCCACCACCGGCATCATCTTCGCCGCGGTCTACCTCCTGTGGATGTACCAGCGGGTGATCTTCGGCGAGGTGACGCACGAGGAGAACCGCCGGCTGCCCGACCTGCACCTCCGCGAGTGGGCGGTGCTGCTGCCGGTGCTCGCTCTTCATCGTCTGGATCGGGGTCTACCCGACCACCTTCACCGCGCATGACCGAGGCGAGCGTGCAGGCGCTGATCGCCCAGGTGCAGACGCAAGGCTCGGCCGGCGACCGCGCCGCCGATGGTGACGCGGTGAACCCGGCGCTCGCTGCTGCCCGCGGTCGACCTGCGGCCGCTCCTGCCGATGCTGGTGCTCGCCGCGACCGCGGCGCTGGTCGATGCTGCTCGACCTGCTGCCTCCGCGGGAGCGCAAGGACCACCTGGCGCTGTCGTGCGGCCGCGCTCGGGGTGTGCCGGCCGCTGATCGTGACGTACGGATGACTCTCCTCGGGGCGCGGACGAGCTCGCGGCGGTTCCGCGGCATGGTGGTGCTCGACGACTTCGCCCTCTTCTTCAACGCTCGTCATCGGCTACGCGACCGGGCTCGTGCATCCTGCTCTCGATCGACTACATCCGCCGCGCAGGGGCATGGAGTCGGGCGAGTTCTACATCCTGGTCCTGCTCGCCGCGCTCGGCATGATGCTGATGGCCTCGGCCGGCGACCTGATCATCGTCTTCCTCGGCGCTCGAGACGATGTCGCCTCGCGCTCTACGTGCTCGCCGGCTTCTTCCGCACCGCCTCGAGGCGGGCGAGGCCGTCGATGAAGTACTTCCTGCTGGGCGCCTTCGCCTCCGGGCTTCTTCCTCTACGGCATCGCGCTCATCTTCGGGGCCACCGGGCACCACCAACCTCGACCGCATCGCCAGCGGCGGTGGCCGCGGGGCGGCGCGCGACCCGATGCTCGCCGATCGGCTTCGGCCTCCTCCTGGTCGGCTTCGGCTTCAAGATCTCCGCGGTGCCGTTCCACATGTGGGCGCCCGACGTCTACGAGGGCGCGCCCACCGTCGGTCACGGCGTTCATCGCCACCGGCTCCAAGGCCGCCGCCTTCGCGCGCGCTGCTGCGCGTGCTGCTCGACGCCGCTGCGCGGCGCCAGCGCGGACTGGCCGATGCTCGTCTGGGTGCTCGCCGCGCTCACGCATGACGGTCGGCAACGTGGTCGCGCTCGCCCAGCAGAACCTCAAGCGCATGCTCGCCGTACTCCTCGATCGCCCACGTCGGGCTACATGCTGGTGGGCGTGGTGGCGGGCGGCTCGCTCGGCGCACCGGCGGCGTGCTCTTCTACCTGCTCGTGTACACGTTCACCACGGCGGGCGCCTTCGGCGTGATCCTGCTGCTCGAGCGCGACGGCCGAGGAGGCGGTGCGCTCGTCGGCGACTACGGCGGGCTCGCCGACGCGGCATCCGATGCTCGCGCGTGGCCCTGTCCGTGTTCCTGCTCTCGCTGATCGGGCATCCCGCCGACCGCGGGCTTCGTCGGCAAGTTCTACCTGTTCGGCGCCGCGGTGCAGCGCGGCTACGTGTGGCTGGCGGTGATCGGCGTGCTGAACTCCGCGGTCGGCCGCCTACTACTACCTGCGCCTCATCGTCTGTCACATGTACATGCGGGAGCCCGAGGGCGCGCCGACCGTGCTGCGCCCCGTCCTTCGCCGGCGCGTCTGGCCCTGGTGGTCGCCCTCTGGGGCGTGGTGCGCCTCGGCGTCGCTCCCGGCGCCCTCTTCGACCTGGCCCAGGCCGCCGTCGTCCCGCTGTCCCGCGTTGATCGCCCTCTCCCCGTGGGGACGAGGGGCGTGGGTGAAGAGGGTCCTAGTGCACGGCTCCGCCTCCCTATCGCGGCTGGCTGTTCGACCTCGACGGCACCGTCTATCTCGGGCGAGCGGCTGATCCCCGGCGCGGACGAGGCCATCGCGGCGCTGCGCGGCGGCCGGACCGGCGCGTCGCCTTCCTCTCCAACAAGCCGCTGCAGACCCGCGCCGAGTACGCGGCGCAAGCTCACGCGCCTCGGCGTGCCCGCGCGAGCCGGACGACGTCATCAACTCCTCGCTGGTGCTCGCGCGCCACCTGCGCGCCTCGATCCGGGCGCGCCGGTCTTCGTGATCGGCGAGCCGCCGATGCTGGCCGAGATGCGCGCCCACGGCTTCGAGGTGCGCGACGACGAGCGCGTGCGCTGGGTGGTGATCGCCTTCGACCGCACCTTCGACTACGCCAAGCTCAACACCGCGCTCGCAGGCGGTCGAGGCAGCGGCGCGCGGCTCATCGCCACCAATCCCGATCGCACGTGCCCGGTGGAGGGCGGCGAGATCCCGGACTGCGCCGGCATGATCGCGGCGGTGGAGGCGGTGACCGGCCGGACGCGTGGAGACGATCGTCGGCAAGCCGTCGCCGATCATCCTCGAGGTCGCGCTCGCCGCGCTCGGCGTCGCCGCGCGACGAGGCGGTGATCGTGGGCGACCGCATCGAGACCGACATCGCGATGGGCAAGCGCCTCGGGCTCGCACCGATGCTCGTGCTGAGCGGCGTCACGCGCCCGGCGATCCGCGAATCGCCGCGGTCGCTCCGGACCACGTGCTACGATCGATCCGAGGACCTGGTGGAGTGACACGAGCGCGCCCGTGAGTCGGCTCGACGGGCCTCGACGGCGCGCCGCTGGACGCCGTCGTGATCGGCGGCGGCATGGCGGGCGCGGGCGTGGCGCGCGACCTGGCCGCTGCGCGGCGCATCGGTCGCGCTCTTCGAGAAGGGCGACTTCGCCTCCGGCACCTCGTCGAAGTCCTCCAAGCTGATCCACGGCGGGCTCCGCTACCTCGAGCTGGTGCGACTTCAAGCTGGTGCGCGAGTCGCTGCGCGAGAAGAAGACGCTCGAGCGCCTCGCCCCGCACCTGGTGCGCCCGCTGCCGTTCCTGGTGCCGGTCTACCGCGGCGTCCTCGCGCGGCCTCATCAAGGTGCGCATCGGGCATGTGGCTCTACGACCTGCTCACCCCGGCAAGAGATCGCGAGCGCTACCGCGTGCTGCGGCCCGAGGACGCGCTCGCGCTCGAGCCGCACGTGCGGGCCGAGGACCTGCGGGCGCCGGCTACTACTTCGACGACCTGCCTGCTCTTCCCGGAGCGCCTCTGCCTGGAGAACGTGCTCTCTCGGCGGCGCGCCACGGCGCCCGCGTCCTCAACTACTGCCGAGGTCGAGGAGGTCGATCGCGCGGCGCGCGCGGCGCTCGACGGCGTGCGCGTGCGCGACCTCCTCACGGGCCAGGTGCACGCGGTCAGGCGCGCGCGTCATCGTGAACTGCGCGGGGCCGTGGGTGGATCGGCTGCGCGCGCTGGCGGGCGATCGCCGACCGGAGCGCCGCGGCTGCTGCGGACGACCAAGGGCATCCACTGCCTCCTGCCGCGCATGACCGACCGCGCCGTCTACCTCTCCACCGCACGACGACCGGATGATCTTCGTCATCCCGTGGCGCGACTTCTCGCTGGTCGGCGACCACACCGACACCGACTTCGACGGCGATCCCGACCGCCTCTGGGCCACGCGCGACGAGGTCGACCTACCTGCTCGACGAGGTCGCCAAGGTGCTGCCGGATCCAGCGCGCGGCCTTCGAGAACGTCGCCTACACCTATGCGGGCGTGCGGCCGCTCTCCTTCCGAGGCCGGGCGCGTCCGCGTCGACGGTCTCGCGCGAGCACAAGGTCGGTCGCCGAGGGGCCCGGACGGGCGCTTCTCTCCGGTCACCGGCACCAAGCTGACCTGCTTCCGGAGCCTCGGCCGAGGAGGTCGGGCGACCAGCGTGATGCGCGCGCTCGGCCGGCGCGCGCCGTCGCGGACGGCGCGCGCTCACGCTCGACGGCACTGGACGAGGAGGCCGGCAAGATCGAGGCGCGGGCGTGGATGGACGTGTCCGAGGAGATGGCGGCGACCGGGCTCTCTCGCGAGACGCTCAAGACGCTCGATCGAGACCTACGGCCGCGGCTTTCCGCGCGTGCTCGAGCTGGGGCGCAAGCTGCCCGACGGCTCCGAGCGGCCTCTGCCCGAGCAACCCCGAGATCGTGGCCCAGCTCACCACGCGGTGCGCGACGAGCTGGCGGTATCACTGCAGGACGTGCTCCTGCGCCGGACCGGTATCGGCCAGAGCCGCTGCCAGGGCCTCCCGACTGCGCGGACGCCATCGCCGCCGCGCATGGCCGAGCTGGCGGGCTGGACGCCGCGCCGCGCCTCGACGCCGAGCTCGGACGCCTACTCCCAGCACGTGGAGCAGAGCCGGCGGTTCCGGCACCGGTAGACGGCGCTGCCTCGCCGCGGTCGTCGCGCTGCTCCTCGCCCTCGCGCTGGGGCTCGGCGCCCGTCGCGCCGGCGCGCTCAGCGCGACCGACGACGTGGCTGCTCGGCCGCTGCAGGAGCTCATCCGCTCGCCGGACGGGGACCGGAAGGACTGGCTCGAGTTCGCCCCGGACGGGCGCATGACCGCCGATCCACCTCGGACGGCCGGCGCACCTGGGCGGCCAGTGCTCCGTCGCCGGGCAAGAAGGTCCGGCTCAACTACAAAGCAGCGAGCGGCCAGTCCATCCCGATCCGCACGCTCACCTACAGGACCGACAGGCCCGCTCTACGCCCGCTCGCCGGACCGGGAAAAGTCTACGAGGCGGCCGTAGCCGGCAACAGTGCTATATTCCGGGCGCTCGCAGGACGTCGCGTCGCGGGGCGATACGGAAACGTGATTCGGCCGCAACCCGGCCGAGATGCCTGATCGATAGCCTCAGATCCTACGGTTCACAACAACACTGGAGGTCGTCCATGCCACAGACAAGTGAAGTCCTCGGTCGTGGATCGCGCTGGCGCTCGTGCTGGTCGGCGCGGCAACCCTCGGACACTACGCGCAGCCGGCGCGCGCCCAGACCCCGCGCGTGACGGCGGAGCTCTGGCACGGGCTGGCCGAGCCGCTCGGCGGGCATCCTCGAGAAGATCGCCGCCGGCTTCAACGAGCTCGCAGAACCAGTATCAGGTCAACGCCACCTACAAAGGCGCCACTACCCGGAGACCATGGCCGCGCGCGATCGCCGCGTTCCGCGCCGGCAACGCGCCGCACATCGTGCAGATGTTCGAGGTCGGCACCGCGACGATGATGGCGGCGCAGGGCGCGATCAAGCCGGTCTACGAGCTGATGCAGGCAGTCCGGGCGACGTTCGATCCTGAACGCGTACCTCCCGCGGTGGCCGGGCTACTACACGCCTGCCCGACGGCCGGATGATGGCGATGCCGTTCAACAGCTCGACCACGATCATGCTACTACAACAAGGACGCCTTCACGAAGGCGCGGGCTCGATCCGAACAAGCCGCCCCAGACCTGGCCCGATCTGGGCCGCGGCCGCAGAAAGATCCGCGCGGCCAACGCGACGCCGTGCGGCTTCACCACCGCGTGGCCGACGTGGGCGCAGTTCGAGCAGTTCGGCGCGATCCACAACGTGCCGCTCGCGACCAAGGCGCAACGGCCTCGGCCGGCCTCGACGCCGAGCTCAAGCTCAACAGCCCGCTGCACGTGCGCGCACGATGCAGACCTGATCGACATGCAGAAGGCAAGGCTGCTTCAAGTACGGCGGCCGCGACGCGGCGGGCGACGCGCTCTTCGCCTCCGGGGAGTGCGCGATCATCCACGCCTCGTCCGGGCTGCGCGCCGCGCATCGCGCAGGCGAGGCTAAGTTCGAGTGGGGCGCGGCCATGCTGCCGTACTACGGCCGGGCACGCCAGGACGCGCCGCAAGAACTCGATCATCGGCGGCGCCGCCTTCTGGGTGATGACCTCGCCGAGCCGCAAGCCCGAGGAGTACAAGGGCGGTGGCCGAGTTCTTCCGCTATCATCAGCCGCCCGAAGTGGTCGGCCGAAGTGGCACAACCGACACCGGCTTCCTGCCCGTCACGCTCGCCGGCGCTACGAGCGGGTGAAGCCATCGGGCTTCTACCAGCAGAATCCCGGCACCGACATCCCGTTCCTCCAGATGACCCGGACCCCGACCGACCGAGAACTCGAAGGGCCTGCGGCTCGGCAACTATGCCGGAGATCCGCGAACATCATCCAGGAAGAGCTGGAGAAGGCGTTCCAGGGGCAGCAGACCGCGCAGCAGGCGCTCGACAACGCGGTGCAGCGGGGAACGTGGTCCCTGCGCAACTTCGAGCGGCGAACCGCTCGTAGCCGAGAGGGCAGGCCGCCGCCGCGGATCGGCCCATGCGAGCGCCGCGCGTCGTCTTCGACGGCAAGGTCCTGCCCTACCTGCTGCTGGCGCCGCAGCTCCTGGTCACGCTCGTCTTCTTCTTCTGGCCGGCCGGCGCAGGCGGTCTACCAGTCGATTCCTGCTGCAGGACGCGTTCGGGCTGCGGCATGCAGCTTCGTCTGGTTCGAGAACTACCGCGACCGTGCTCGCCGACCCGCTCTACTCGGCGCGCGTGCGGCGCGCACGCTCGTCTTCACGCTCGCGGTCACCGTGCTGTCGATGGCGCCGGCGCTGCTGCTCGCGGTCATGGCCGACAAGCGGATCCGCGGGGCCACCGCCTACAAGACGCTGCTGATCTGGCCCTACGCCGTGGCGCCCGCGGTGGCCGGCGGTGCTCGTGGCTCTTCATCTTCCACCCGTCGATCGGCGTCGCTCGGCCAGGCGGTGCGCGAGCTCGGCATCGACTGGGACTACAACGCTCAACGGCGGCCAGGCGATGTCCTGCGTGGTCCTCGCCGCGGCCTGGAAGCAGGTGAGCTACAACTTCCTGTTCTTCCTGGCCGGCCTGCAGTCGATCCCGAAGCCGCGTGATCGAGGCCGCGGCCATCGACGGCGCCGGCCCGACGCGGCGCTTCTGGACCATCATCTTCCCGCTGCTCTCGCCGACGACCTTCTTCCTGCTGGTGGTCAACATCGTCTACGCCTTCTTCGACACCTTCGGCATCATCCACGCGCTGACCGGCGGCGGGCCGGCAAGGCGCACCGAGACCCTGATCTACAAGGTCTACGTCGACGGCGTGCGTCGAACCTGGACCTCGGCGGCTCGTCGGCGCAGTCGGTGATGCTGATGATCTTCGTCATCGCGCTCACCGCCGTCCAGTTCCGCTACGTCGAGCGGCGGGTCCACTACTGATGGTCGAGCGCAGGTCCGCGCCGCCTGGCTGACCTCACGCGATCCTCCTGGCTCGGCGTGCATCGTCTTCGCCTTTCCGCATCTACACCGCGCTGATCGGCTCGACCCACGACGCGGCGACCATCGGGCGCGGCGAGCTGCCGCTCTACCCGGGCGCGCCACGCGATCGAGAACTATCGCGCCAGGCCTGGTCGCAGGGGGCGCGGCTGCGTCAGGGCGCGCCGGCTGGCTGCGATGATGGCCAGCAACTTCGGTGATGGCGCTGGTCGTCGCCGTCGGGCAAGATCGCGATCTCGATCATCTCGGCCTATGCGGTCGTGCTTCTTCCGCTTCCCGCTGCGCATGACCTTCTTCTGGATGATCTTCATCACCCTGATGCTGCCGGTCGAGGTGCGCATCATCCCGACCTACAAGGTGGTCGTCCGACCTCGCGCCTGATCGACACCTATGCCGGGCCTGACCATCCCGCTGATCGCCTCGGCCACCGCGACGCTTGCTCTTCCGCCAGTTCTTCCTGACCATCCCGGACGAGCTGGTCGAGGCCGCCAAGATCGACGGCGCCGGCCCGTTGCGCTTCTTCTGGGACATCCGTGCTGCCGCTGTCGCGCACCAACATCGCGGCGCTGTTCGTCATCCTCTTCATCTACGGCTGGAACCAGTACCTCTGGCCGCTGCTCATCACCACCAGCGACGAGCATGGAGACCATCGTCATCGGCATCACGAAGATGATCGGCACCGGCGACGCCGCAGACCGACTGGAACCTGGTCATGGCCACCGCGATGCTCGCCATGCTGCCGCCGGTGGCCGTGGTGCTGCTGCATGCAGCGCTGGTTCGTGAAGGGCCTGGTGGAGACCGAGAAGTGGAGGGCCCGCTCCTGCTGGCGCTGGGCCTGGTCGCGGTGACCGCGGTGGTGGGCTCCGTCACCGCGGCCGGCGCGGGCATGATCGCCCGCTCTTCGCCGGCGCACCGGGGCGGCGCGCTTCTCGGGCCGGAGAACAGCCTGCTCGCGCTTCCGCAACGCGCTGGCCCTGGGCGCCGACTTCCTCGAGCTGGACGTGCACCTGGCGCGCGACGGCGAGGTGGTCGTGATCCACGACGCCACGCTCGAGCGCACCACCACCGGCGCGGGCCCGGTGCAGCGAGCGCACGCTCGCGGAGCTGGGGCGCCCTGCGCCTCAAGGATCGCGGCGGGGCGGCGCTCGAGGAGCGCATCCCGACCCTCGACCAGGTGGTGGCGCTGGCCGCTGGCCGGGCAAGCGGCAGATCCTGCTCGAGATCAAGACCGACGAGCGGCGTCAGCGCTACCCGGAGATCGAGGAGAAGGTGCTCGCGGTGCTCGACCGCCACCGGCTTCACGCCGTTCACGGTGGTGATGGCCTTCGAGGGCGCGACGTGGCGCCGGGTGCGCCAGCTTCTCGCCCCGAGGCGCGGGTGGCCGCGCTCTACTCGGCGCGCACGCTGCCGGCCGCCCGCGGTCACGCCGAGTTCCGAGGCACTGCGCCAGGCCGGCGTGGCCTTCGTCGGCCTCGACCAGGCGTTGGTCAACGCCGGAGGTCGCCAAGCAGTGCGCGGCTGGCCGGCCTCGACTCTCGGGGTGTGGACGGTGAACGAGCGCGCACGCCGATCGCGCGCTTCATCGAGCAAGGCGTGGCGTGCTCATCACCGACCGCCCGGACCCGGCCGGGCGAGCTGCTCGGCCGGTGACCGCGCGCCGCTTCGTCCTGGCGCCTCGATCAGGGGACGACCGGCTCCACCGCGCTCGTGATCGATCCGGAGGGCGGCGTGCGGGCGTGCGGCTACGCCGGAGCTGCACGCAGCACTATCCGCAGCCCGGCTGGGTCGAGCACGACCCGAGGAGATCTGGGCCACCATCGGCAGGCGCGCGGCCAGCGCGCTGGCCGAGGCGCGCGGGATCGCGGCGGCGAGATCGCCGCCGTCGGGCATCACCAACCAGCGCGAGACCACGCATCGTCTGGGAGCGCGCGACCGGCACGCCCGATCGCACCGCGCGATCGTCTGGCAGTGCCGCCGCACGGCCGCGCATGTGCGACGAGCTGAAGGCCGACGGCGCCGAGCCGCGATCGTGCGCGAGCGCACCGGGCTGGTGCTCGACGCGTACTTCTCCGGCACCAAGATCGCGCTGGCTGCTCGACCACGTGCCGTGGGCGCCGGCGGCGCGCCGAGCGCGGCGAGCTGTGCCTTCGGCACCGTGGACAGCTGGCTCGTGTGGAAGCTCACCGGCGGCCGCGTCCACGTCACCGACTCCACCAACGCCTCGCGCACGCTCTGCCTCGACAGCCTGCGCACGGTGGCGTGGGACGACGAGATGCTGGCGCCTGGCGTGCCGATGCCCTGCGCGAGGTGCAGCCTCAGCGGCGTGGTCGACTCCGTCCGGCTCGCGAGTCGCCGAGCACCGAGCGATCGAGTGCTGGCTGCCGGCTGGCGTGCCGGTCGCCGGGATCGCCGGAGACCAGCAGGCGGCGCTCTTCGGCCAGGCGTGCTACGAGGCCGGCAGCGCCAAGAACACCTACGGCACCGGCTGCTTCGTGCTGCTGAACACCGGGCGACACGCCGGTCGCCTCCGGCCACGGGCCTGCTGACCACCGTGGCCTGGCGCATCGGCGGCCGCGCGGCGTACGCGCTCGAGGGCAGCGTGTTCATCGCCGGCGCCGCCGTGCAGTGGCTGCGCGACGGCCTCGGCATCGTCGGCAGCGCCGCGGAGACGAGGCGCTGGCCGAGTCCGTGCCCGACACCGGCGGCGTCTACTCTCGTGCCGGCGTTCGTGGGCCTCGGCGCGCCGTACTGGGATCCCTACGCGCGCGGCACGATCGTCGGGATCACGCGCGGCACCACGCGCGCCCACCTCGCGCGCGCGCGACGCTGGAGGCCATCGCCTACCAGAGCCGCGACGTGCTGGACGCGATGGCGGCGCGACGCCGAGCGTGCCGCTGCCCGACGCTCGAGGTCGACGGCGGCGCCGTCGCCAACAACTTCCTCTGCCAGTTCCAGGCCGACGTGCTCGGCACGGCGCGTGCTGCGCCCGTCGCGTGATCGGAGACCGACCGGCGATCGGCGCCGCCTTCCTGGCCGGGCTCGGCAGCGGCCTCTGGACGCTCGCTGGACGCGCTGGCCTCCCGCCAGGCGATCGAGCGCACAGTTCACCCCGCGCATGATCCGACGGCGCGCGGCCGGCCGTTACGACGGCTGGCGCCGCGCCGTCGAGCGGTCACGCCACTGGATCGAAACGAGAGCGTACGGAATGCATGATGCTGGCGATCGAGTCGTCACGATAGTCGATCGCTGCTGGCGGCTGGTGGTGCTGTGCGGCGTCGGACGCGCAGGCGCCCATCGAGAGCGAGCTGACGCTGATCACGCCGGTGTCGAAGTTCATCCACGACGCGGCGCTCGAAGGCCTTCGCCGAGTACGCCAAGGAGAAGTGGAACGTCACCGTCAAGATCAACGCGATCCCGGCGGGCACGCCGGTGGCCTACGGGCGCATCGTGGAGTGGAAGGGCCGGCCGGAGGCCGACATCTTCTGGGGCGGCGAGTCCGCGCTGTTCGAGAAGCTGGCCGAGCAGAAGCTGCTGCAGAAGGTCGAGATCTCCAAGGAGGCGTGGGACTCGATCCCGGCCTCGATCGGCAAGCCCAAGCCCATCCCGCTCAAGGACAAGGACGGCTACTGGATCGGCACCGCGCTCGAGCCCTACGGCCTCGTCTATCACCCCGAAACGCATCCAGCGCGCTCGGCGTCGCCGAGCCGAAGGACTGGGACGACCTGCTCAATCCCAAGCTCAAGGGCGAGGTCGCGCAGTGCGCGCCCACCCGCTCGTCGTCCTCCAACGCGACCTACGAGGTGATCCTGTCGATGCACGGCGAGGACAAGGGCTGGGACTGGCTGCAAGCAGCTGGCCGCCAACACCGGCCACTTCACCGCGCGCAGCCGCGACGTGCCGACGGTGGTGGCCAAGGGCGAGTTCGCCGCCGGCTTCGCGGTGCCGTCCTACATGGCCTTCGAGGAGAAGCTGGCCGGCTTCGACATCCAGTTCGTGGCGCCCAAGAACGCCTTCGTCACGCCGGAGCCGATGGCCATCCTGGCCGGCGCGCGCAATCCGAAGGCGGCGCGCGCCTTCATCGAGTTCCTGCTGACCGAGCGCGGCCAGCAGCGTGTTCATGGAGCGCGGCCTGTTCCCGATCACGCCCAAGTACAAGGTGCAGGGCGCGCCGGGCTCGACGGCCGAGCTGGCGGTGCGAGTTCACCGGCGGCGTGCGCTCGTACTTCGACGGCGAGGTCGCCAACGTCTACGACGAGGCGGTGGCCGCCAAGCGCTCGGAGGCGCTCAAGACGCGGTTCCGCTCCGACATCGAGGCCCGGTGTGGACGAGCTGAAGAAGTAGCGAGGCGTCGGCCCCGGCATGAGCATCCTGATCCGGGACGTCGTCAAGCGCTTCGGCGCGCGTCACCGCGGTGGATCGCGCGGATCTCGACGTCGCGCGACGGCGAGCTCTTCACGCTGCTGGGCCCGTCGGGCTGCGGCAAGACCACGCTGCTGCGCCTGCTCGGCCGGGTTCTACATCAGCCCGACGCGGGGCAGATCCGCTTCGGCGAGCGCGTGGTGAACCGGCTGCCGCCCTACGAGCGCAACATCGGCATGGTCTTCCAGAACTACGCGCTCTGGCCGCACATGACGGTCGGCGCGAACATCATCGCTACGGCCTGCGCCTGCGCAAGCTCCGCGCCCGAGGAGATCAGCCGCGCGGCTCGAGGCGGCCTGCGCAAGGTCAACCTCATCGGGCTTCGAGCGCGCTATCCGGGCCAGCTGTCCGGGCGGCCAGCAGCAGCGGGTGGCGCTGGCGCGCGGCGCTCGTGCTGAACCCCGACATCCTGCTGCTCGACGAGCCGCTGTCGAACCTCGACGCCAAGATCCGCGTGCAGGTGCGCGCGGAGATCCGCACGGCTGCAGCAGGAGCTCGGCATCACCGACCATCTACGTGACGCACGACCAGGAAGAGGCGCTGTCGCTCTCCGACCGCGTGGCGGTGATGCGGGACGGGCGCGTCCTCCAGGTGGGCGCGCCCAGGGAGCTGTACGAGCGCCCGCGCACCCGCTTCGTGGCCGACTTCGTCGGGATCAACAACCTCATTGCCGGGCGAGGTCTGCGAGCGACGACGGGCGCGCGACGTGCGTCGTCGCGACGCGCCGCTCGGGCCGGCATGCCGGGCCGTCGCCAGCGGCGCCGTCGGGCGGGCGCTGCGTGCTGGCCATCCGCCCCGAGAACGTCGCGCTCGGCGTCGGCGCCGTCCGGCGAGCAACGTCGTGCGCCGGCCGGGTTGCGCTTCGCGTCCTATCTCGGCAACACGCTCCGCTACGACGTCGAGACGGCGGGCCGGGCTCGTGCTCAAGGCGGACATCCGCGATCCGTGGCACCACCGAGCTGCTGCGCGGTCGGGCGGAGCCGTTGCACGCTCAGCTTCCCGGCCTCGGTGACCCTCGCGCCGTCGTCCGACGATGCCTGACCGCGTCGGCGGCCCGGGCGGTGCTGGCGTCGCGGCTCATCTGGGCTGTTCCTCGTCCTCTTCCTCGTCTATCCGCTGCTGCCGCATCTTCTACGACGCGGTCACCGACGAGGCCGGGCACGCTCACGCTGGCGAACTTCCGGCGAGTTCTTCACCGACCGCTTCTACCTGCGCTCGCTGGGGAACTCGATCGTGCTCGGGCGTGGTGACGGTGGTCTGCGTCCTCGGTGCTGGGCATCGCCATCGCGCCTGCTGCTGGTGCGCTTCGACTTCGCGGGCCGCAACCTCTTCGGCTACCTCACGCATGATCCCGATCATCTCGCCGCCGCTCGTCGGCGTGCTGGGCTTCACCGTTCATCCTGGGCCGGGCGGGCACGGTGAACGTGCTCCTGATGGACTGTCTTCGACATGCTCGAGCCGATCAACTTCCTCTACGGCATCCACGGCGTCGTGCTGGTGGAGACGCTGCCACCTGCTTCCCGATGATCACGCTCAACGTGGTGGACGCGCTCGGCAAGATCGACCCGTCGCTGGAGGAGGCGGCCGAGAGCGTGGGCGCGCGCGGCTGGACCAGTTCTGCGCACGGTCACGCTGCCGCTGACGACGCCGGGCTACATCGCCGGCGCCCTGCTGGTCTTCATCTGGACGTTCTCCGACTTCGCCACGCCGCTCGTGCTCGGCGTGCAGGACCTCCTGGCCGCCCAGGCCTATCTCAACATCGTGCAGTTCGTGGACCGCCGTCATCTTCCGCATGGGCATCGTGATCTCGGCGCTGATGGTGGTGCTGGCCGATGCTCTTCCTGGCTGGCCGCCCGGCGCTACGTGGCGATCAAGGACTACTCGTCGCTGTCCTATTCGAGGATCGACGCGCCGGCGGCTCTCGCCGCCGCGGCCAGGCCGCTCGTCGATCGCGTTCCTGTCGCTGTCCTGCTGCTGCTGTCCTTCATCCCGTATCATCGGCGTGAGCGCTGGCCTCGGTGGGCAAGGGCTGGGCGCTGACGCCGCTGCCGCTGTCCTACACGCTCCAGTACTACGAGCGCGTGATCGTCGAGACGCCGAAGTACATCGTGAACAGCTTCCTCTACTCGGGGCTGGCGGTGGTGGTCTGCATCGCGGTCGGCGTGCCCGATCGCGTGGCTCCTCGCGCCGGTCGCACCGTGTGCCGGGGCGCGGAGCGCTCGACGCGCATCAACACGCCTGATCCTGGCCGTTCCCGGCACCGCGATCGGCATCGCGCTACGTCCGCGCGTTCCACTTCGACCTGCCCGGGCTTCGACCGCGGCCTGACCTCGCTTCTGGATCATCATGCCGCTGGTGCTGGCGGTGCGGCGGCTGCCCTACACCGTGCGCGGCGTCGTTCGCCTCGCTGCTCGCTGGTGCACCGCTCGCTGGAGGAGGCGGCCTCGAGCGTGGGCGCCACGAGCCTGCGCACTTTCAGCGACGTGACGCTGCCGCATGATCTGGAAGGGCGTCCTGGTGGGCGAGCTCTGTTCTCGTTCATGACCTCGCTGCAGGAAGCCTCCGCCGTGCTGTTCCTGGCCCTGGGCGGCTGGGAGTCGCATCACCGAACGGCATCTTCGCCTTCTACATCGCGGGCAGCGCCAACGAGGCCGCCGCGCTCGGCGTCATCCTCGATCATCGTCGCCGCCGTCAGCGTCGCCATCATCACACCGCATGGCCGGCGCCCATGGGCGAGGTCTCCGGGTAAAGGTGGGGTCGGTCTTGCGTTCCTACATTTCCGCGCGGGCGGACTTCTCACGACGGGAGAAAAATGTAGAATGCAGACCTGATCGACCGTCTCGCTTGTTCTCTGGCGACGCATCCAGGATCTGGCCGTTTATGTAGTAGCAATCAAGGAATAGTTGCTGGTTCTTGTCTCACGCCTGGAGGGCTGTGATGAGTGTTCCCTGTTCACATGGCTCCGGGAAGCGGGGGCCGTCGCGGAGTCAGATCGCTACTAGCTCGTCAATCTGGGCACGCTACTGTTCGCATGCGTGGCCGTCGGAGCTGCGCCGGCGGGCTACTTCGCGGATCGCTGTCATCGGGACGAGCCCGTGGCTCTCGCTGATCGGCCTCGCGGATTGGGCATCGTAGCGGCCGGCGTGAGATTTCTACCAGGACCATCAAGACGCTGAACGAGTCGAGCCGCGATGACTGCTGATCTGGCCGCACGCGTCACCTGGACGGGAGCCGCCGCCGTGGCCGCCCTGACCGCGCGGCAGCCTGGTGGCTGGCGGCGCGTGCCCGCAGCGGCCGTGCGTGAGACGGCGGCGGCGGCATCGCCCTCGTCAGCTTCCGCTGGCTGGCCCGCGACGTGGGCCGGCGCCACCGCGCTGATCGCCTGGAGGTTCCGCCGGGATCGCGACGCCCTGGGCCCGGCTGGGGCTGCGCGCCAGCTCTTCGCCTTCGGCGCCCTCGGCGCTGCCTGGTGGCCAGGGCTGGGCGCATCCGGTGGCGGTGGTGATCGGCCTCGCGGCCGCTGCCGCCGGTGCTGCTGGCGCAGGGCCTGCTCGACGCGCGGAGAAACGCCTGAGCATGGAGCTGATCGAGCACCCGCCGATCCTGCACTTCGCGGCCATCCCCGACCACATCCTCTATACGTGGATCGCGATGGCGCATCCTCGTCGTCGGTGTCCTTCGTGGCCACGCGGCAGGCTCGCAGCTGGTGCCGACGGGCAGCCAGAACTTCATGGAGATCGTCCTCGAGCAGTTCCTGAAGGAGCTGGACGAGGCGATCGGGCGCGGCGGCGCGCCGCTACCTGCCGCTGATCGCGACCCTGGGGCTCTTCATCCCTGGTCTCGAACCTCATGGGGCTCGTGCCGGGGCTGGTGGCGCCCACCGCCAACCTCAACACCACCGCGGCGTGCGCCCTGATCGTGTTCGTGACCTATCACGTGATCGGCGTCCGCAAGCAGGGCTTGCATCAGCTACCTGAAGCACTTCGCGGGGCCGGTGCCGCGGTCGCTGAAGCCCCTGATGTTCGTCATCGAGATCATCAGCCATCTGCGCCCGGCCGCTGTCGCTCTCGCTGCGCGCTCTTCGGCAACATGATGGCCGGCCACATCCTCCTCGCCATCTTCTTCTTCATGATGGGCTTCGACGGGCTGCTCGGGCTGGGCGCCTCACGCGGCTCGCTGGCGGGCCTGGTGATCGGAGCGCCCGGCGCGCTGATCATCGGTCGCTGTTCGTGGTGGGCTTCCTGTTCCCGCTGAAGATCCTGGTCGCTTTCATCCAGGCCTTCATCTTCTGCATGCTGACCATGCTGTACATCGCGGCGGCGGTCGAGGAGGCCGAGGGCATCACTAGGGTCGCCAGTCACCCTCAACAAGGAGGAGTCCGTGCAACGCATTGTCGACCATCGAGCACTGATGGCGATTCTGGCGGTCCCGGGGATGGCCTGGGCCGCGGAGGCCGCAGAGTGCGGCGCGAGATGGCCAAGCCGCTTCGCGGTGCTGGCCGCGGGTCTGGGCTTCGGCCTGGCCGCGGGTCTCTGCGGTCTCGGTCAGGGCCGGGCGGCCGGCTGCAGGCGGTGGACGCGATGGCGCGGCAGCCCGGCGCAGATCGCCCGGATCAGACCGCGATGCTCGCTCGGCCTGGCCTTCATCGAGTCGCTGGTGCTGTTCGTGTTCGTCATCGCGGTCATCCTGCTGTTCGTCAAGTCGTAAGATAGCGGCACACTCGAGGACGCCGTCCCGGGGCCGCGCCCCGGGACGCCCGCATTCCGCGAGGCGGCCCCGACGGGCGCAGTGAACGCCCGGAACGACATGGCGCGACGCTCGCCGTTCAAGATTCCCCGGATTCCGGAGATGACGGTCCGCCGCCTCTCCGTCTACACGCGCTGCCTCCAGCAGCTCGAGGAGGACGGCGTCAAGACCGATCTCCTCCCAGGAGCTGGCCGAGCGCTTCAGCCTCAACTCGGCCCAGGTGCGGAAGGACCTCGCCTACTTCGGCGAGTTCGGGGTGCGCGGCATCGGCTACTACGTGTCCGGCCTCAAGGCCGAGCTGCAGCGCATCCTGGGGCTCGACCGCGGAGTGGCAGGTGGCGCTGGTGGGCTTCGGCAACCTCGGCTCCGCCCTCTTCCACTACGAGGGCTTCGCCCGTCAGGGCTTCCGGATCGTCGCCGATCTTCGACGACGATCCGGCCAAGATGGGGCGAGGCGGTGGACGGCGTCACCATCCATGTCCATGCGCGGATCTGCCGCGCGAGGCCAAGGCGCGCAACCTCCAGATCGCGATCGTGGCGGTGCCCGCCGAGTCGCGCCCAGGCGCGTGACCGAGAAGCTGGCGGCGGCCGGCATCAAGGCCATCCTCAACTTCGCGCCCGGCGCGCATCAAGCGCGAGCCAAGGACGTCCGCCTCGAAGAACGTGGACCTCTCCATCGAGCTGGAGACGCTGAGCTCTACCTGGCTCAGTGCGCGACGCCAGGCGCCCGCTTGGCGACGCGAGCGGCAGTGGTTCCCTAGACGCGATCCACTGAGGCTGTCGTCCGTGATGACCGTGCCGCCGAGTCTGTTCTGTCCCGGTGGGCCGCGCTCGAAGATGCTCCTCGCGGCCTCTCGCCCGAGGAGCACCCTGCCTGCGCGCCGACGGCCTCTGGGGCTCCTCGCGCGCCCGGTGGTGGCGGCCGCTCGTGAGCGCATGACGGTCGGCCGATCCTCCTGCTCGCGCCGGGCACCGTCGCCAGCGTCACCGGATGGCGCAGGACGCCGCGCTTCTTCGTGTCCTCGATCTCGGGCGGCCCCGTCGCGGGCGACGGCGACGGCGAGCAGCGCGGTGCTGGAGTTCCCGCTCGGCGAGCCGGCACCTCCTGGCGCGGCACCGCCACCGGGAGCCCGACGCCGAGCGCGCGCTGCTGCCTGTCGGCATCTCGCTCGACGGCGACGCGGTGGTCGATCGTGGCCACGCCCTCCGCGCTCGCCGCGCACGCCCGTGCCGCCCGCCGCGTTCCGCGCGCCGCACGTTCACGATGACGGTCGGGAGACCAGCGACCGCGCGAGATCGCTGCTCGAGCTGCTCGAGGCGGCCGGCTACGAGCGCGTCGAGACCGTCGATGGAGGTCGGGCAGTGGAGCGTGCGCGGCGGCATCGTGGACATCTTCTCGCCCACCCGCGAGCGGCCGGTGCGCGCCGAGTTCGTCGGCGACGAGGTGGAGTCCCTGCGCGTCTTCGATCCGACCACCCAGCGCTCGATCGCAGCCGCTCACGCGAGCTCGACGTCGCTGCCGCTCGAGGCTCGACGGGACGCGGCGCCGGTCACCGCTGGCGGCCTACCTGCCGCCGCGGACGCTGGTGCGTCGCTCGAGGATCCACGCCATGCTGGAGGCGCCGCCGGACGACGCGCCCTCGGCCGGCGCCGCTCGCCGTCCGTGCTCGAGGCGCTTCCAGCGCCTCGAGCTGCCGCTGCTCCAGCGCGGCGCAGGGCCGCGACTCGGTCGCGATGGGCACGCGCTCGAGTGGGCGGCTATCCGCGGCCAGTTCAAGGCGCTGGCGGCGAGATCCGCAGCTGGCGGGCCGAGGGCTTCGCGGTGCGCCTGGTGGTGGACGACGAGCGGCAGGCCGAGCGCCTGCAGCCAGATGCTCGCCGAGCACGATCTCGAAGCCGTGGCCCGAGGCGACGGCTCTGGAGCCAGGAAGGGCTCGGCGGTGATCGTGGGCGAGTGCGCGCGCAGGCTTCCAGATCCCGGCGCTCGGCCTCATCGTCCTCTGCCGAGGAGGAGATCTTCGGCGGCCCAGCGCCGCCGCCTCCGGCGCCCGCTCTTCCAGCGCGGCGCGGCCATCGCCTCGTTCACCGACCTCGGCCGCCAACGACCTGGTGGTGCACGAGTAGCACGGCGTCGGCCGCTATCACGGCCTCCAGACGCTGCGCTCCGATGGGCGCGACGCCGGACTTCCTGCTCCTGGAGTACGCCGACGGCGGCCGGCTCTACCTGCCCGTCGAGCGGCTCGACCTCATCTCAAGTACATGGGCGCGCCCGAGGGCTCGGCGCGGCTCGACCGGCCTGGCGGCGGCGCCGTGGCAAGCGCCTGAAGGAATCGGTGCGGGCGGCGCTGCGCGAGATGGCGGAGGAGCCTGCTCAAGCTCTACGCCGCCGCGCTCGGTCGGCCGAGCGGCCGCCGTTTCCCGGACGACACGCCCTGGCAGCGGCGAGTTCGAGGCCGCCTTCCGCTTCGAGGAGACGCCGGACCAGCTGCGGGCGATCGAGGAAGTCAAGACCGACATGGAGCGCGAGCGCCCGATGGACCGCCTGGTGGCGGGCGACGTCGGCTACGGCAAGACGGAGGTCGCGCTGCGCGCGGCCTTCAAGGCGGTGGCCGGACGGCCGGCAGGTGGCGGTGCTCGTGCCCACCACCGTGCTGGCCCAGCAGCACTTCAACACCTTCGTCGAGCGCTTCGGCGCCGTTCCCGGCGCGCGTGCGAGCTGCTCTCGCGCTTCCGCAGCCCGAAGGAGCAGAAGCAGGTGGTCGGCGGGGCTCGCGCGCCGGGCGCGGTGGACGTGGTGGTCGGCACGCACCGCCTCCTGTCCAGAGGACGTGGCGTTCAAGAACCTCGGGCTCCTGGTGGTGGACGAGGAGCACCGCTTCGGCGTCACCCACAAGGAGCGCATCAAGCAGCTGCGCACGTCGGTGGACGTGCTGACGCTCACCGCCACGCCCGATCCCGCGCACGCTCTACATGGCGCTGTCCGGCGTGCGCGACCTGTCGGTGATCGAGACGCGCGCCGCTCGATCGCCTGCCGGTGGAGACGGTGGTGCACCGCGCTTCAGCCGCGGCGTCATCAAGGAGGCCGATCGAGCGGGAGCTCAGCGCGGGGCGGCAGGTCTTCTTCGTGCCACAACCGCGTCCAGTCGCTCGTCGTCCATGACCACCTTCATCAAGAGCCTGGTCCCGAGGCCCGGGTGGTCATGGCGCACGGCCAGATGGCGGAGCGCGAGCTGGAGGCGGTGATGGTGAAGTTCGTGGACGGCCAGGCCGACGTGCTGGTCTCCACGGCCATCGTGGAGTCGGGCCTCGACATCCCGGCGTCGAACACCATCATCATCAACCGGGCCGACCGCTTCGGCCTGGCCCAGCTCTACCAGCTCCGGGGGCGGGTGGGGCGGGAGCGGCATGCAGGCCTACGCCTATCTCCTGGTCCCCGCCGACGGGCGCGCTGGACGAGACGGCCCAGCGCCGGCTCCGGGTGATCGAGGAGCTCACCGAGCTGGGCGCGGGCTTCGGCTGCGCCATGCGCGACCTCGAGATCCGGGGCTCGGCAACCTCCTGGGGCCGCAGCAGCACGGGCATATTGCCGCGGTGGGGTTCGATCTGTATACGAAGCTTCTCGAGGAGGCTGTGAGAGAATTGCAGCGGCGAGGCCGCCCCGGCCGAGGTGGATCCCACCATCACGGTGGAGGTCGAGGCCCTCTTGCCCGAGGCCTACGTTCCAGAGGTAGAATCAGCGCCTCGCGCTCTACAAGCGCCTCGCCGAGCTCGGTAGTCCCGAGGAGATCGAGGAGATGCGGGCGGAGCTGGCCGATCGCTTCGGGCCGTCGCCTCCGGCGGTCGAAGCGTCCTCGATGTGGTAGGGTTGCGCGTCGCCGCGCGGCCGGTCGGCGTGGAGCGGGTGGAGGCGCAGGGGCGCGGGCGCTCCTGACGTTCGCGCCCTCGACCCCGGTGACCCCGGAGCGGCTGCTCGCGGTGATCAGCACGGAGCCGTGGAAAGATCAAAATGCTGAAGGAGTTCACGGTGGAAGCACGGATCCCGAAGGGCCCTGGCCGGACGTGCGGCGCGGCGCTGGCCGGCCTCCTGGCGGAGCTCGGCCGGTGATCCGGCCGCCGGCCATCCGTCGAACGGTCAAGCGGCATCGCCCTCCTTCCCCTCGGCCTCCTTCTCCTCGGGATCTCCCTGGTCGGCTGCTCCATCCCCTCCTGGGTCCCCCTCGTCGGCAGCAGCACGCCCATCGCGCCGGGCGCGGTCCCTCCCCGGCGCCCAGGCAGGCCACCGCGCCCTCATCTCCGCGACGCCGGCCGCGGGCACCGCCGTCGACCCCCTCAGCGTGCTCGACCGCGTGATCTGCATCGTGAACAACGACGCCATCACGCTGTTCGAGCTGGACGAGGCCGAGGCCTACTACCTCTACGAGACCAAGGAGGCCGCGCCCGCCGGCGAGGCCCGCAACGCCCTGCGCGACCGGCTCATCCAGCGCATCATCGAGAACCGCCTCCAGCTCCAGCAGGCCGAGCGGGAGAAGATCACCGTCGAGGAAATCGAGATCGCCGAGCAGCTGGCCGACATCACGAAGCGGATGAACGTGAAGACGGACATCGAGCTGGAGCAGGCGCTTCGGGTGCAGGGCGTCACCGCGGAGTCGGTGAAGAAGCGGCTCCGGGCGAGCAGATCATGGTGGACCGCATCCGGCGGCGGCGCGTGAATCTGCGGGTGACCGTCACCGAGCAGGAGATCGACCGCTACCTCGAGCAGAACCGCGAGAAACTGGAGACCGGCCTCACCTTCGAGGCGCGCCACATCCTATTCATCCCCGATCCCAACCGGGGCGAGGACGGCTGGGAGGGAGGCGCGCCGCCGCGCCGGCGACGCCTACGATCGCGTGCTGGGCGGCGCCGAATTCGCCGAGCTTCGCCAAGGAGCTGTCGCAGGACGGCTCCGGCAAGCGACGGCGGCTCGCTGGGCACGATGAAGCGCGGCGAGCTGGCGCGTGGAGATCGAGTCCGCCATTCTCCGCCTCTCCGCCGGGGAGACCTCGACGCCCTTCCGCTCGCAGGTCGGCTACCATCATCTTCCGACCTGGAGTCGCGAAGGAGCTCGCTCGCCGGCGACGGCGCCTCACGCAGGCGCGCGCACCAGATCCGCGACATCCTGTTGCCGCCGAGAAGCTGCGACGCGCGGCTCCAGCGACGTGGCTCGTGGAGATCCGGCAGCGAGCGATCATCGACATGCGGTCTGTGACGTGCGGCCCGCCCCGCGCGGTGGCGGTGGAAAATCCATTGACAGTATTCGGAAGCGTGGACAGTGACCGTGTCAGAGCCGTTGTTTCCCGTACACACGTGAAACCCCCGGAGATCGCCATTTTCGCAGAACGCAACCAGCGAAGACGCCCTCCGCGACGAAGCCCGACTGTCCGTCGGCATCGGCAGCCGACTTCGTCCGAAGCCGGAGGGGCAGGTGAGGCAGGAAGATGAATCTGTCCGAGCTGAAGGACAAGACCATCACCGAGCTGAACACCGTCGCCAAGGATCTGGGCGTCCAGGGCTTCGGCGGGCTGCGCAAGCAGGAGCTGATCTTCAAGATCCTCCAGGCGCAGGCCGAGAAGAGACGGGCTCATCTTCGCCGAGGGCGTGCTCGAAGTGCCTGCCCGACGGCTTCGGCTTCCTCCGCGCGCCCGACTACAACTACCTCGCCGGGCCCTGACGACATCTACGTCTCGCCTTCCGCAGATCCGCCGCTTCGACCTGCGCACCGGCGACACCATCTCCGGGCCAGGTGCGGCCGCCCAAGGACAGCGAGCGCTACTTCGCGCTGCTCAAGGTCGAGGCGATCAACTTCGAGACGCCCGGAGCAGGCGCGCGACAAGATCCTCTTCGACAACCTCACGCCGCTCTATCCGATGGAGCGGCTCCGGCTCGAGCACGACGCCGGAGAACCTGACCACGCGCGTGATGGACCTGCTCTGCCCCATCGGCAAGGGCCAGCGCGGCCTGATCGTGGCGCGCGCCGCGCACCGGCAAGACGATGATGCTGCAGAACATCGCCAACGCGATCGCCAAGAACCACCCCGAGGTCTACCTGATCGTGCTGCTCATCGACGAGCGGCCCGGAAGAAGTCACCGACATGCAGCGCTCGGTGAAGGGCGAGGTGATCTCCTCCACCTTCGACGAGCCCGCCACGCGCCACGTGCAGGTGGCGGACATGGTGATCGAGAAGGCCAAGCGCCTGGTCGAGCACAAGCGCGACGTGGTGATCCTGCTCGACTCGCATCACCCGCTTCGCCCGCGCCCACAACGCCGTCATCCCGTCGTCGGGCAAGGTGCTCTCGGGCGGTCTCGACGCCAACGCGCTCCAGCGGCCGCGAGCGGTTCTTCGCGCGCCGCCCGCAACATCGAGGAGGGCGGCTCGCTCACCATCATGGCCACCGCCCTCGTCGACACCGGCTCGCCGCATGGACGACGTGATCTTCGAGGAGTTCAAGGGCACCGGCAACATGGAGGTCCACCTCGACCGGCGCGCTGATGGACAAGCGCATCTTCCCGACGATCAACATCGAGCAGACGCGGCACCCGGAAGGAAGAGCTGCTCCTGGAGAAGGACGAGCTCCAGAAGGTGTGGCTGCTCGCGCAAGGCGCTGTCCCAGCTCAACCCGGTCGAGGCCATGGAGCTCCTGCTCGACAAGCTCAAGCTGACCAAGAGCAACAAGGACTTCCTGAGCCAGATGAACCAGCTCGCGTTAGAGCCTCGACCCCCGTTTCTGGGGTCCGACGGGTCAAGTTGGCCAGATTCTTGCCTTTTCCAGCCATGGCTGGTATCCTTAGGACCTCCATTCAGGAGGTGCGCCGTGAAGGCTGGCATTCATCCGGACTACGTTGATACGACCATCACCTGCAACTGCGGTGAGGTCATCCACACTCGCTCCACCGTGCCCGACATCCGCGTGGAGGTCTGCTCCAAGTGCCATCCGTTCTACACGGGCAAGCAGAAGTTCATGGACACGGCCGGCCGCGTCGAGCGCTTCCAGCGGAAGTACAACAGGCAGCCGATCGCGGACGGCGTAGCGTCGGCTCGGCGCCCGCAGCCGTCGGCCTCGGTCCCGCTGGTCTGCTCCGTCTCTGCTCCACCGCGGCGGCGCCGTGCCCGTCCGAGCCGCCGCTGAGGATCCGCATGTTTGACAAGCTCCGCCAGATCGAGGAGCGGTACGCGCGAGCTCGCACCGCCGGCTGTCCGACCCGCAGGTGATCGGCCAGACCGCCGAGTACGCGCGCACTGCGCAAGGCAGCACGCCGAGCTCGCGGAGGTGGTGCGAGAAGCTTCGGCGACTACAAGGACGTGCTCCAGCGCGTCTCCGAGGCCCGGCACATCCTGGCCGAGGACGCGCGACCGCGAGCTGCGCGAGCTGGCGCAGGCCGAGATCGACGAGCTGACGCGGCGCGGCCAGGCCGAGCTCGAGGACGAGCTGCGAGCGCCTCCTCCTCCCGCGCGATCCCAACGACGACCAAGAACGTCTTCGTCGAGATCCGCGCCGGCGCGGGCGGCGACGAGGCCGCGCCTGTTCGCCGCCGACCTCGCCCGCATGTACACGAAGTACGCGGAGCGCCAGCGCTGGAAGGTGGAGGTCATGGACAGCCAGCCCCACCGGCGTGGGCGGTCTCAAGGAGGTCATCCTGTTCATCCAGGGCAGCGGGCGCCTGGAGCCGGCTCGAAGTTCGAGCGCGGCGTGCATCGCGTGCAGCGCGTGCCCGCCACCGAGGCCAGCGGCCGCATCCACACCTCGACCGTCACCGTGGCGGTGCTGCCGGAGGCCGGAGGACGTCGACATCAAGGTCGAGGAGAAGGACCTCCGGGTGGACGTCTACCGCTCGTCGGGTCCCGGCGGGCAGGGCGTCAACACGACGGACTCGGCGGTGCGCATCACCCACGTCCCGACCGGCCTGGTGGTGACCTGCCAGGACGAGCGCTCCGCAGATCAAGAACCGCGCGAAGGCGATGCGCGTGCTGCAAGGCCCGGCTGCTCGAGCGGGCGCAGGAGGAGCAGGCGGCGGCCATCGCCGCCGACCGGCGCAGCCAGGTGGGCACCGGCGAGCGCAGCGAGCGCATCCGCACCTACAACTTCCCCAGAGGCGCGTGACCGACCACCGCATCGGTCTTACCCTGCACCAGCTGCCCGCGGTGCTCGGAGGGCGATCTCGACGAGGTCATCGACGCGCCTCGCCGCCTGGCCGACCAGGGCCGAGCAGCTCGCGGAGTCCACGGCGTGACCATCGCGCTCACGCCCCGCCACTACCCGCGGCCTTCCGCCGACGGCGCGCCGCCGCCTGGCGGAAGCCGGTCTGCCCGACCGCGCGCGCACGACGCGGAGTGGCTGCTGGCCGACCGTCGTGGGGTGGACCGCTTCGGCCTCGTATCTGGAGCCCGAGCGGCCGTGGACCAGGCCGCCGGGAGCCGGTTCGGTGCGCTCGTTGCCCGCCGCGCCGCCCACGAGCCGCTCCAGCACCTGCTCGGCTACGAGGACTTTCGCGGCCTGCGCCTCCGTGTCACCCCCGACGTGCTCGTCCCGCGCCCCGAGACCGAAGGCGACTGGTCGAGTGGGCGCTGGAGCTACTGAAGAACGACCACCCCATGACCGAGCACCCAATGTCCGCGGGATGCGCAAGCGGGCCATTTCTGGCCCCCGCTGATGGTAAATGGCCAGTCCATTGGCCGCGCATCCCCCACTGATGGCGGACATCGGGACTCGGAAGCGTCGCCATCGCCCGCGCGCTGGCCACCGGGCGCCCCGACGTGCGGGTGCTGGCGACGTCGAGCTCGCGCCCGCCGCGCTGGCCGTCGCGGACGACAACGTCGCGCGCGCTCGGGTCTCGCTGATCGCGTCCGGTCTTCTCGCCGGCGACCTCGCTGAGCCGCTGGCCGGTGAGCCAGGCCGCCTCGACCTGATCGTGGCCAATCCGCCGTATCTCCCGAGCGGACTTGCTCCGGGCGCTGCCGCCGCGAGGTCTCGCTTCGAGCCGCGCGCCGCGCTGCGACGGCGGGCCCGACGGCACGGCGTGATCCGCCGCCTCCTGACCGCGGCGCGCCGCGGCGCTGCGCCCCGGCGGGCGGCTGGTGCTGGAGACCGCGGAGGACTGCAGGCGGGCCTGCTCGCGCCTGATGCGCCACGCAGGGCCTGACCGAGATCGCCACGCGCGATGATCTGCGTGGCGTGGTGCGCTACTCTCGCGGGCCGTGTCCCCGCGGGATCGGCGGACGGCCTGATGCCGGCTCGCTTGCTCATCGAGGGCGGCGTGCCGCTCCGCGGTGAGGTGGCGGCCAGCGCGGCCAAGAACGCGGCGCTGCCCGCGCTGGCCGCGGCGCTGCTCACCGCGCGAGCCGCGTGGTGCTCGAGAACGTGCCCGACGCTCGCCGACGTGCGCACGATGCTGGCGCTGCTCGAGACGCTCGGCGCGCACCGTCGATCGACGGCGCCGACGGCAGGCACGCGGATCACGCGTGCGCGAGGTGACGAGCCACGAGGCGCCCTACGACCTGCGTCTCGACCATGCGCGCCTCCGTGCTCGGTGCTGGGCCCGCTGGTGGCGCGCACGGCGATCGGCGCGCGTGGCGCTGCCCGGCGGCTGCGCCATCGGCGTGCGCCCGATCGACCAGCACCTCAAGGGGCTGGCGCGGCTGGGCGCGGAGATCGCCGATCGAGAACGGCTACGTGGAGGCGCGGGCCGAGCCGGCTCAAGGGCGCGCGCATCACCACCGACCTGGTCACCGTGACCGGCACCGAGAACCTGATGATGGCGGCGGCGCTGGCCGAGGGCACGACCGTGATCGAGAACGCGGCGCGCGAGCCGGAGGTCGTCGGACCTCGGCGCGCCTGCTCACGGCCATGGGCGCGCAGCATCCAGGGCGCCGGCACCGAGCGCGATCGAGATCGAGGGCGTGGCCGAGCTGCGGCGGCGCGCGCGCACCGCGATCATCCCCGACCGCATCGAGGCGGGCACGCTGCTGGTGGCGGCGCGCCATCACCGGCGGCGACGTCACCGTGACGGGCACCGTCCCGCGGCACCTCGCCGCCATCCTGGCCAAGCTCGAGGAGTGCGGCGTCGGCATCGAGGTCGACCGGTGATCGCGTGCGCGTGTCAGGGACCGGCGCGGCCGCGCCCGGCCGACATCATCACCGAGCCCGTATCCCGGCTTCCCCACCGACATGCAGGCGCAGCTCATGGCGCTGCTGGGCCTGGCCGACGGGCAGTCGCAAGATCACCGAGACGATCTTCGAGAACCGCTTCATGCACGCGGCCGAGCTCGGCCGTCTGGGCGCGCGCATCCGACACCGATGGGCTCGACCGCGGTGATCCGCGGCGTGCCCGCCTATCAGGGCGCGCCGGTGATGGCCTACCGATCTGCCGCGCCTCCGCCGTCCCTGGTGCTGGCCGGTCTGGCCGCGCACGGCACGCACCGAGATCTCGCGCGTCTATCACCTGGATCGCGGCTACGAGCGGATGGAGGCGAAGCTGTCCGCCTCGGGCGCCCGCATCGACGCGGGTGCACGCATGAGCGCGGTGCTCACGCTGCGCGCTGCCCGAAGGGCCGCCTGCTCGACGCCGGCGCTGGAGCTCCTGGGCTCGCTGGGCATCGACCGGGGTGCGACACCGGACTCGCGCCGGCTCTCGTCACCGACGAGCGCGCGCGCGCTGCGCTTCATCTTCCTCAAGCCGGCCGACATCCCCACCTACGTGCAGTACGGCGCCGCCGATCTCGGCATCGTGGGCAAGGACATCCTCGCCGAGCAGGAGCCGGACGTCTACGAGCCGGTCGACCTCGGCTTCGGCTTCTGCCGGCTGGTGGTGGCCGAGCCGCGCGAGCTCTGGGAGCGCGACGATCCCGCCAAGTGGTCCTGGGTGCGCGTGGCGACCAAGTACCCGACGCCTCACCGAGCAGTACTTCTCGGAGCGCGGGATCCAGGTCGAGATGATCCGCCTCGACGGCTCGATCGAGCTGGCCCCGCTGGTGGGGCTGGCCGAGCGCATCGTGGACCTCGTGCAGTCGGGCGAGACGCTGCGGGCCAACGGCCTGGTGGAGGTCGCCGAGATCGCATGACTCCACCGCGCGCCTGATCGTGCAACCGCGCGTCGCTGAAGACCGCGCACGCCCGCGTGCAACGCGCTGATCGCACGCCATGCGCCAGAGCAGGTCGCGGCTGAGGCCGCCGCGATGGAGCTCGCGCGGCGAGCTCCGGACACGGCGCGCGCTGGGCGTGGACGCGGTGGTCGCGCGCCGCTCGACCGGCGCGCCGGCGTCCGTGGACGCCGCCATCCGCCGGACCGTGGAGGAGATCCTCGCCGACGGTGCGCGCGCGCGGCGACGCCGCCCTGCGTCGAGCTGCACCGCAGCGCTTGACGACTTCGGGTGCGGATCGGCCCGCGGGGCTGCGCGTCCCGCCGGCCGAGCTTCGACGCGGCCGAGCAGCCAGCGTGGGCGCGGCCACGCTGGCGGCGCTGCGCTACGCGGCCGGGCGCATCGAGGCGCTTCACCGGGAGGCCACGCCGCGCAGCCGTGGTCGCATGACCGACGACGCACGGCTCGCGTGCTCGGCCAGGAGGTGCGGCCGCTCGAGCGCGTCGGCATCTACGTGCCGGGCGGCCGCGCCGCCTATCCGTCCACGGTGCTGATGACGGCGGTGCCCGCGCGCGTGGCCGGCGTGGCGCGAGATCGTGCTCGTCACGCCGCCCGGCCGCGACGGCGCGTGCTCAACGCCGGCGGTGCTGGCCGCCGCGCGCGTGGCGGGGTCACGGAGGCCTACCGGATCGGGCGGCGCGCAGGCGGTGGCGCGCGCTGGCCTACGGCACGCGCGACCATCCGCCGCGTGGACAAGATCGTGGGCCCGGGCAATATCTACGTGGCGCTGGCCAAGAGCCGGGTCTTCGGCGACGTCGGCATCGACATGGCTGGCGGGGCCGAGCGAGGTCGTGGTGATCGCCGACGCGGCCGCCGACCCGGCCTGTGCCGCCGCCGATCTCCTCGCCCAGGCCGAGCACGATCCGATGGCGCGCGCCGTCTGCTGACTCGCCCGTCGGCGGCGCTGCTCGACTCGGTCGAAGCGGAGACGCGCCGCGCCGGCTGAGACGCTGCCTCGGCGCGAGATCGCCGACGAGCGCGCTGGACGCCAACGGCGCGCTCGTGCTGACGGCGAGCCTGGAGGAGGCGGTGGACGTGGCCAACCGCCTCGCCCCCGAGCACCTCGAGCTGCTGGTGGCCGAGCCCGACGCGCTGCTGGCCCGGGTGCGGAGCGCGGGCGCGGTCTTCCTCGGCGGCGCACACGCCGGAGGTGGTGGGCGACTACGTGGCCGGGCCGAATCACGTGCTGCCCACCGGCGGCACCGCGCGCTTCGCCTCCGCGCTCTCCACCGAGGACTTCATGAAGCGGCTCGAGCGTGATCCGCGTACTACCGCCGGCGGCCTGGCGAGGCCTCGGCCCCACCCGGGCCGAGCTGGCTCGCGTCGAAGGCCTGGCCGCCCACGGCGCGGCGGCGCGGCGCAGCATCGAGACGAGGGGGCACCGCATGACCGACAAGGCCCGGGGCACCGAGCGCATGGCGATTCCGCGGCAGGCCCGCGTGGAGCGCAAGACCAAGGAGACGCAGATCGTCCTCCAGCTCGGGCTGGACGGCACCGGCGCGTCCAAGGTCGAGACCGCCGATCCCGTTCTTCAACCACATGCTGGAGGCGTGGTCCAAGCATGGGCTGATGGACCTGGCGGTGGACGCCGCGCGGCGACATCGAGGTGGATCTGCACCACACCGTGGAGGACGTGGGGATCTGCCTCGGCAAGGCGCTCAAGGAGGCGCTGGGCGACAAGCGCGGCATCGTCCGCTACGGCGGCGTCGTTTCTCCCGATGGACGAGGCGCTGCTGCACGCCGCGGTGGATCTCTCCGGGCGGCCGTTCCTCGTCGTTCAACGTGCCGCTGCAGCGGACGCGGATCTCGAACTTCGACCTCGACCTGCTGAAGGACTTCTTCCGCGCCTTCGCCTTCAACGCCGGAGATCACGCTGCACGTCACCATGCACTACGGCGAGAACCTCCACCACATCGCGGAGGCGCATGTTCAAGGCGGTGGCACGCGCCCTCGCCGAGGCCACCCGGCTCAACCCGCGCATCAGCGACGTCCTGTCCACCAAGGGCAGCCTCTAATGCAAGGCCGCCTGATGGGTGCGTCGCGATGAGCCCGAAGGGCGAAAACCGCCCGAATGGAGTCGCAGAGGCGAGACATGAGGCGAGATAAATGATCGCGGTCATCGACTACGGCCGGGGCAATCTCGGGAGCGTCGAGAAGGCCTTCGGCTCGCCTGGGCCTGCGCGCGTGGTGACGGAGGACCCGCGCGTGGTGGAGGACGCCGAGGCGGTGGTGCTGCCCGGCGACGGCGCCTTCCACGACGCGATGGCGAGCCTCGCCCGGCGCGGGCTCCTGGATCCCGATGCGCGCCACCATCGACGGGCAGCCGGCCCTTCCTCGGCATCTGCCTCGGCTACCAGCTCCTCTTCACGGAGAGCGAGGAGTTCGGCCAGGGCAAGGGCCTCGACCTCATTCCCGGCGCGGTGCGGCGCTTTCCCCGCGGGCCCAAGGTGCCGCACATGGGCTGGAACAGCGTCGAGCACCGACGGCGATCTCGCCCTCTTCGAGGGCGTGCCGAGCGGTGCGCACTTCTACTTCGTGCACTCGTACTTATCCGGAGACGGACGGACGCGTCCGGTCAAGGTGGCGACGTGCACCTACGGGGTGACCTTCGCCGCCGCGGTGAGCGGGGCCGCTCTTCGCCACGCAGTTCCACCCGAGAAGAGCCAGAAGTGGGGCCTGCGTCTCCTCGAGAACTTCGCCGCGCTTCGTGCGCGACCGGCGCCGCTAGCCATGGCGTTCACCCTCATCCCGGCGATCGACCTGCGCGGCGGCCGCTGCGTGCGGCTTCTCCAGGGGCGCCTCGAGGACGAGACCGTGTTCTCCGAGGATCCGGTGGCCACCGCGCGCGGCTGGCAGGCGCAGGGCGCGCCGCGACTGCACGTGGTGGACCTCGACGGCGCTTCGGCGGCCATCCCGCGCAGACCGACATCATCGGCGCCATCATCGCCGCGCTCGCGATCCCGGTGCAGGTGGGCGGGGGCCTTCGCGACGCCGGCGCGGTGCAGCGGGTGCTCGACGCGGGGGCCCGGTGGGCGGTGGTGGGCACCCGCGCCGCGCTCGATCCGTCTTTCTCGGCGACGATCTGCGGCGCCTTCCTCGATCGCAGATCATCGTGGCGGTGGACGCCGCCGACGGCAAGGTGGCGGTGGACGGCTGGAAGCGGGTGCTCGAGCTCGAGGCCACCGCGCTGGCCCGCGACGCCGCCGCGGCGGGGGCCGCCGCCGTGCTCTACACCGACATCGCCCGCGACGGCACCGAGGGCGGGCCGAATATCTGGAGCACGGAGGCGGTGGCGCGCGCGGCGCGGCATTCCCGTCCTCGCCTCCGGCGGCGTCGGCTCGCCTCGACGATATCCGGCAGCTCGCCACCATTCCCGGCGTGGAGGGGGCCATCGTGGGCCGGGCGCTCTATAGCGGCGCGGTGGATCTCCGCCGGGCCCTCGCCGAGGTGGGCTAGGTCATGCTGGGCAAGCGCCTCATTCCCTGTCTCGACGTGCACGCCGGCCGCGTGGTGAAGGGCGTGCGCTTCGTGGACCTGCGCGATGCCGGCGACCCGGTGGAGGCGGCCCAGGCCTACGACGCGCAGGGCGCGGACGAGCTGGTATTCCTCGACATCGGCGCCTCGCACGAGGACCGCGCCATCATGCTCGACGTGGTCCGCCGCACCGCGGAGGGCATCTACATGCCGCTCACCGTGGGCGGCGGCGTGCGCTCGCTGGAAGACATCCGCATGCCTGCTGCGCGCGGGCGCCGACAAGGTCTCGCTCAACACCGCGGCGCTGGCGCGGCCCGCGCTCGTGCGCGGAGGCGGCGCGCGCCTTCGGCAGCCAGTGCATCGTGGTGGCCATCGACGCCAAGCGGGAGCGCTTCCGGCGAACGGCGCCCGCTGGGGCGTCTACACGCACGGGGGCCGCCGGCCCGACGGGCGGGACGCGGTGGAGTGGGCGCGCGAGGTGGAGACGCAGGGCGCGGGCGAGATCCTCCTCACCAGCATGGACCGCGACGGCACCGGCGAGGGCTACGATCTCGACCTCACCCGCGCGGTGTCGGAGGCGGTATCGGTGCCGGTGATCGCCTCGGGCGGGGCGGGCACGCTCGAGCATCTCCACGAGGGCGTCACCGCCGGCGGCGCGGACGCCGTGCTCGGTGGCTCCGATGTTCCACTTCGGTCAGCTACCAGGTGGGCGAGGCCAAGGCCTACCTGCGCGAGCGCGGCGTGCCGGTACGGATCGAGGCATGAGCGTCCAGGACGAGCTCAGTGGGATGCCGCGGGGCTCATCCCCGCGGTGGTCCAGGAGACCGGGACCGGCGAGGTGCTCATGGTGGCCTGGATGGACCGGGACGCGCTCGACGCCACGCTCCAGCACCGGCGCGGGCACTACTGGTCGCGCTCGCGGCAGGCGCAGTGGCGCAAGGGCGAGACGTCGGGCCATGTCCAGCACGTGGACGGGCTCTACGCCGACTGCGACCGCGACACGCCGCTGGTGCAGGTGCACCAGGAGGGCGGTGGCCTGCCATACCGGCGCGCGGACGTGCTTCTTCACGCGCGTGGCCGGCGAGGGACCGGCGGCCGCGCGCCGGCGCCGGCGCGCCCGACTTTCTCGAGGTGCTCGAGCGCACGCTCGATCTCGCGCCGAGTCGAGCGGCCGGAGGGCTCGTACGTGGCGCGCCTGTTCGACAAGGGCGACGCCTCATCTGCCGGAAGATCGGCGAGGAGGCCACCGAGGTGGTCACCGCCGCGCTGAGCGGCGAGAGCGAGGAGCGGGTGATCTCGGAGGTCGCCGACCTCTGGTTCCACGCCATGGTGCTGCTGACGAACCGCGGCATCCCCCTTCGCCGCGTGGTCGCCGAGCTGAGCGCCGGCACGCCGGCGGCGCGGCGCCGCGCAGGGGCGTGAAGTGAGGCGGGCTCGCGTCGAGGCGCAGTCGGCGCGTCGATCCTCGAGGCTCGGCGTCCTCCTCGCGGGGCGCGCCTGCACCGCCGACCGCATCGAGCGCGGCGTCTTCCACTCGGGCAAGGGCTATGCGGTGAGCCTGCCCGGCGGCGACTGGCAGGTCGCTTCCGCCAGCCGAGGCCGATCTCGAGCCCGCCGCGCCGCCCCCCGGCGGCATGCTGGCCGACGCCACCTGCGAGGGCGCGCGCCCGGCCGTCCGCGCGCCGCTGCTCGTCCGCCAGCTCACCTATCGGGCTCACGCATCGGACCGACGTGCGAACGAGGACGTGGTGGTGAAGGGGCCGCCCGGGCGCCCGGACCACGCTGCGGGGAACGCTCGCGACGGCCAGGAGGGTCGCCGTGGACGCGGTGTCCCCAAGGGCGACCGCTGCGTCTACGACTTCCTCTACGTGGCGCCGGTGGATCAGTTCGAGGCGGGACGCGCCGAGTTCCAGGCCTTCGTGAGAGCCTGGCGGTGGGCCCGGACGGTGCCCGCTGATGGCATGGGCCGAGACGATCAACCGCGCACCGCGCGTGAGTCCGTGGTCTGGTACGGCGGGCTCGGGCTCCTGACCGCCCAGGTGGCGCGCAACCTCGCGCTGCCGCCGTCCTACTTCAGCTGGTGGCGCGCAGATCGACACCATCGGCGTGCGTTCGGTGACGGTGGCGCTCACCGCCGCGCTGTTCACCGGCATGGTGCTCGCGCTCCAGACCGCGGTGAACATGGCACGCTTCGGGCGCCGAGAACTACGTGGGGCCGGTGGTGGCGCTGTCCATCCTGCGCGAGCTGGGCCCGTGCTGACCGGCGATCCTGGTGGGCGGCAAGGTCGCCTCGGGCATCACCGCCGAGCTGGGCTCCATGAAGGTCACCGAGCAGATCGACGCCCTGCGCGCGCTCGGCGTCAACTACGTGAAGCGGCTCATCGTGCCGCGGATCATGGCGGCGGTGATCGTCTTCCCGCTGGTGACCGTCCTCGCCGACTGTCGTGGGGCTCGTCGGCGGCATGATCGTGGCGGTGTTCGACCGCGAGGTGGATCCGTATCCTACTGGAACACCATCGCCTACTGGGTGGTGATCCGCGACTTCCTCACCGGCCTCGTCAAGAGCCTGGTCTTCGGCCTCATCGTGACCTCTGATCGGCTGCTACAACGGCCTCGCTACCGAGGGCGGGACGGAAGGGCTCGGGCGCTCCACCACCGCCACCGTGGTGCAGGTGGCGATGGGGGTGATCATCTCCGACTTCTTCCTCACCAAGCTCCTCCTCATCCTCTTCTGGTGATGGCGACACGCGAGGGGAGGCCCTGGTCGAGGTGCGGGAGGTGTGGAAAGCGTTCGACGTCAAGCCGGTGCTGCGCGGCGCTCGAGCCTGACCCTCGGCAAGGGAACGACCCTGGCGGTGATGGGCGGCAGCGGCTCGGGCAAGACCGTGCTGCTCCGCATCTGCGACGGCCTCCTCGCGCCGGACGACGGCGAGGTGTGCACTCTTCGGCACGCGCATCGACACCCTGCGCGAGGAGCAGATCCTGCCCGTGCGCCGCCGCGCCGGGCTACGTGTTCCAGAACGCCGCCCTCTTCGACTCGCTGTCCGTGTTCGAGAACGTCGCCTTCCCGCTGCGGGAGCACGCCCGGCTCAGCGAGGGGAAATCACCGATCGTGTCCACCGCTTCCTCGCCTTGGTGGGGCTCCCGACACCGACGACCTCCTCCCGGCCGCGCTGTCCGGAGGCATGCGCAAGCGCGTGGGCATCGCGCGGCCCTGATCATGGAGCCGGAAGTGGTCTTCTTCGACGAGCCCACCGCGGGCCTCGATCCCACCAACTCCAGGCTGGTGGCGGAGCTCATCGCCGAGCTCGCGCCGGGGCGTGGCCGACACCGCCATCGTGGTCACCCACGACGTCGAGTTCGCCGACATGGTGGCCGACCAGATGGCCATCCTCTATCCAGGGCGCGTTTCGTGGAGATGGGCACGCCGCGCCGAGATCCACCGCTCCGCCAACCACGTCGTCCGCGACTTCCTCGCGGGCGAGCTGCGCGAGGGCTGAGCGATGCCCGATCGCCGCTCGCTCGCGCCTCCAGATGCGGATCGGGGTCTTCATCGTCATCGCGCCTGGCTCTTTCTGGGCGTGATCTACCTCCTGGGCGCCCAGTCGCGTATCTTCGAGCGCAAGTACGACCTCTACGCGGACTTCACCGAGGTGGGCGGGCTGATCGAAGGCGCCACCGTGCGGCTGGCCGGCGTGCAGATCGGGCGAGTCACCAGCGGTGGTGCTCGCCCGAGGTGGGCGGCAAGGTGCGGGTGACGCTCACCGTGGCCCGCCGGTTCTCGGAGCGGATACGCGGCGGACTCGGAGGCTCAGATCGTGACCCAGGGCCTTCTCGGCGACAAGCTGGTGGAGATCAGCCAGGCAAGCCGGAGGCGCCCGCGCTCAAGCCCGGCGAGCTGATCGCCACCCAGGAGTTCTTCGAGATGGGGCGCTCTTCTCGTCGGGGGCGGGGACGCTCGCCGACCATCAACCGGCTGGCCGTCACGCTGCAGCGCACGCCTCGAGAGAGTCGACGCGAGCGGGGCGGTGGAGGACCTCCAGGCCACCGTCGAGTCCGCCCGCCGGGTCGTCGAGCAGGTGGAGAAGGGCAGCGCGGCTGGCTCCACGCGCTGCTCTACGAGGAGCCGGAGGCGCTGCGCCAGCTCAACGGGCTGCTCGCCGACGCGCGCGAGACGCTCGCGCGCACGCGCGAGCGGCGACAATGCGGTCGCGGTGCTGCTCTCCCCGGAGAGCGGGCGGTCGGCGCGCGCGCTGCTCGGCGCGGTGGACTCGCTCACGCGCGCGATCGACAGGCCAAGGGGCCGCGGGCGCGGACGAGCCGGGGCTCTTGCCGACGCTCCTCTTCGATCCCCAGTACAAACCGGTGGCCGAGGACGTCCGCGTGGTGGCCCGCAACTTCCGCGAGGTCTCGGACCGGCTGGTCCAGGGCCAGGGCTTCATCGGCGGGCTGCTCAGCGAGAAGGGCGACGGGCCGATGGGCGAGGCGGCCGCCGACTTCCGGGCGGCCATGGCCAATCTCCGCGTGATCACGGACCGGCTCAAGGCCGGGGAGGGGACCGGTGGGCGGGCTGCTGGAAGATCCGACGGTGTACGAGAACCTCGCCGCCTTCCTCGAGGGCGCCCAGCGGAGCTATCTGCTGCGGACGCTGATTCGCTCCTCCATCGGGGACAAGGCGCCCGCGAACAAGTCGACGGGCCGGGGAGAGAAGTGATGGCGCGAGAGCGGGCGGTGTATCGCTGCCAGACTTGCGGGTTCGCGGGGCCCAAGCCCGGGACCTGCCCCGACTGCGCGCGCGGGGGCAGTACCTCGCCCTGGTCGAGGAAAGGCCGCAGCCGGCGCGGTCGCCGCGTCCAGCGCTGCAGCCGGGCGCGCGGCCGCAGCGGCTGTCCGAGATCCGCGTGGAAGAGGGGGAGCGCGCGCGCACCGGCATCGGCGAGCTGGACCGGGTGCTCGGGGGCGGCGTGGTGCGGGGCTCCGTGGTGCTGGTGGGCGGGAGCCCGGAGCGGGCAAGTCCACGCCTCCTGCATGCAGACGAGCCGCTCGCTGGCCGCCGGCGCGGGTCGGTGCTCTACGTCTCCGGCGAGGAGTCCGCGGCCCAGGTGAAGATGCGCGCGGAGCGCTCGGCGTGGCTGGCGGAGTCGCTCTACTTCCTCGCGGAAACGGACCTGACGGTGATCGAGGCACACGTGGCCCAGCTCGCGCCCCGGGTGCTGGTGGTGGACTCCATCCAGACCATGTTCCTGCCCGGGTCGAGTCGGCGCCGGGAAGCGTGAGCCAGGTGCGCGAGTGCGGGGCGCGGCTCATGGTGCAGGCCAAGGCGCGCGGCATGGCCACCTTCCTCGTGGGCCACGTCACCAAGGAGGGCACCCTGGCGGGTCCGCGGGTGCTCGAGCACCTGGTGGACACCGTGCTGTACTTCGAGGGCGAGCGGCACCACGCGCTATCGCGTGCTCCGCGCGGTGAAGAACCGCTTCGGCTCCACCAACGAGATCGGCGTCTTCGAGATGGGGGAAAGCGGCCTGGCCGAGGTGACGAACCCGTCGGGCTTCTTCCTCTCCGAGCGGCCACGTGGCGCGCCGGGCTCGGTGATCGTCTCCAGCCTCGAGGGCACGCGGCCGCTCCTCCTCGAGCTCCAGGCCCTGGTGGCGCCCGCCAACTTCGGATCGCCACGGCGCACCGTGATCGGGGCGGATTACAATCGGGTGTGCCTGCTGCTCGCCGTGCTCGAGAAGCGGGTGGGCCTGCCGCTCATGACCCAGGACGCCTTCATCAACGTGGCGGGGGCGCGAGGTGACCGAGCCCGCCGCCGATCTCGGCGTGGTCATCGCGGCCGCCTCCAGCTATCTCGACCGGCCGGTTCGCGGCGACGTGGTGGTGATCGGCGAGGTCGGCTTGACCGGGAGGTGCGGGCGGTGGCGGGCCTGCCCGCCCGACTCCGTGAAGCGGCCGCGCTCGGCTTCACCGCCGCCGTCGTTCCAGGGAACAACCTCGCCACGCGCGAGAGCCCAGCCGCTGGAGGTCCAGGGGTGGGATCAGTCGAAGAGGCCGTGAAGGCCTTGCTCGGGGGATAGCCGATGACGCTCATCATCGCGCGGCTGCTGTGTCCTGGCGGTGGCGACGGGGCGGGCGTGGCCCTGGGGCCGGCCCTCGGTCTCAAGGCCACGAGCCACTGGCTCGGCCTCGCGCGGCTTCCTCTGCGGCGTGCTGGCGGTGGTGCTCGAGTGGCAGGGACGCCGCGTGCCGGTGGATCGGCTGTTCTGGGGCGCGGCGGGCGGCATCGCCGGCGTAGCGCTCGGGCTCGGCGTGGGCAGCGCGCTGGGCGCGGTGGTGCCCGAGGCGGGCGGGCTCGGCCGCGGGCTCTTCTCGCTTCTCCTGGGCTACCTCGGCTGCGCGGTCACCCTCGCCAAGCGGCGACGAGCTCGAGGGCATGTCCGCCAAGCTCTTCCCGAAGACGGTGGCGCTCAAGCGATGGCCTACAAGGTCCTCGACACCTCGGTGATCATCGACGGGCGCGTGGCCGAAGTGTGCGAGGCGGGCTTCCTCGAGGGGACGCTCATCGTCCCCCAGTTCGTCCTCCGCGAGCTCCAGCAGATCGCCGACTCCTCGGATGCGCTGAAGCGGAACCGCGGCAAGCGCGGCTTCGAGGTGCTCCAGCGGCTGCAGCGCACGACCAAGGTCACCGTGCGCATCCACGATCAGCGATTTTCCCCAGATCCGGGAAGTGGACCGGAAGCTGATCGAGCTGGCCAAGACCTCTCGGGGGCAAAGTGGTCACCAACGACTACAACCTGAACAAGGTCGCCGAGCTGTCCGGCGTGCCGGTGCTCAACGTCAACGAGCTCGCCAGCGCCATCAAGCCGGTGGTGCTGCCGGGCGAGCTGATGCACCTGCACGTCCTCAAGGAAGGCAAGGAGGCGAGGCAGGGCGTGGCCTATCTCGACGACGGGACCATGGTCGTGGTAGATCACGGCAGGAAGCACATCGGCCAGATGCTGGACGTCACGGTGACGAGCGTGCTCAGACCACCGCGGGGCGGATGATCTTCGCGCGGCCGGCACCGGAGGAGTCCGTGCATTGAGGAAGGCCGTGGTCGTGGTCCCCGCGGGGGAGCGGGTTCCCGCATGGGCGCGCGGCTGCCCAAGCAGTACCTCGACCTCGCGGGGCGCCGCTCCTCGTCCACACCTTGCGCGCGCTGGCCCGGGCCGCCTGCGTGGCGGGACTGGTGGTGGCGGTGCCCGCCGAGCGGGTGGAGGCCACGCGACGCTGCTCGCGCGCCACCGTGTGGCCCGTCGTTGCGAAGTCGTCGCGGGCGGCGCGGAGCGCCAGGAGTCGGTGTGGCTGGGCCTCCAGGCGGTCCGGGCGACGCCGAATGGGTGCTGGTCCACGACGCGGTCCGGCCGTTCATCACCCTGCGCTCGTCGCGCGGGTGCTCGCGGCGGCACGGAGTCACCGGCGCCGCCACCTGCGGGCTGCCGGTGCGCGAGACGGTGAAGCGGGTCCGCGACGACGGTACGATCGCCGAGGCCACCCTGGACCGCGACGGGACTCTGGCTGGTGCAGACGCCGCAGGCCTTCCGCCGCGACCTGCTGTGGGAGGCGCACGACAAAGGCGCGCCGCGACGGCTTCGCCGGCACCGACGACGCGGTGCTGGTGGAGCGGCTGGGCGGGCGGGTCGCCGTCGTGCCGGGGCTCCGGCAGAACCTGAAGATCACGACGCGGGCGGATCTGTCGACGGCGCGGAGCTGGCTGGCGCGGCGTGGGCCGATGACGGACATCCGATCCGGGTCTAGGATTCGATCTCCATCCGCTGGTGGCCGGCCGGCCGCTGGTCCTGGGCGGCGTGAACGTGCCGGGCCCGCGCGGGCTCGGCGGGCCACTCGGACGCGGACGTGCTCACCCACGCAGTCGCCGAGGCCCTGCTGGGAGCGCTGGCCCTGGGCGATCTCGGCCGGCTGTTCCCGGACACCGATCCGCGCTACCTGAACGTCTCGAGCCTCGAGTCTGCTGCGGAGCGTGGTCGAGGTGGTGGCGGCCAACGGCGGCAGCTCCCGATCAACGTGGACGCCACCGTGATCTGCCAGGCGCCCCGGCTGGCCGCCTTTCTCGACCAGATGGCCGCGCGCCTGGCGGAGACCCTCATGCTCGCGCCGGGCCGCGTGAGCGTGAAGGCCAAGAGCCCGGAGGGTCTGGGTCTCCTCGGCCGCGAGGGAAGGGATCGCAGCCATGGCGGTGGCGGCCGTCCGAGTGCAATCAACGAGCTAGGAGCGCCCGTGCCGATCCGGATCCACAACACGATGACGCGCCGGAAGGAGGACTTCGCCCCGCGACCCGCGGTGAGGTCAGCATGTACGTGTGCAGGGTCACGGTGTACGACTACTCGCATATCGGGCACGCGCGCAGCGCCATCGTCTTCGACGTGATGCGCCGCTACCTCGCGCTTCCGCGGATACGAGGTCCGCTACGTCCGCAACTACACCGACGTGGACGACAAGATCATCCGCCGGGCCAACGCAGGAGGGGTCGCCGCGCACGAGGTCTCCGAGCGCTATCATCGAGGCGGAGCGCGACGGACATGGCTGCCCTCGGCGTGCTGCCGCCCGACGTCGAGCCCAAGGCTACCGACCACGTTCCGCAGATGGTCGCCCTCATCCAGCGCCTCATCGTCAAGGGCCTGGCCTACGCGGTGGAGGGCGACGTCTACTTCGAGGTGCGGAAGTTTCCGTCCTACGGGCGGCTGTCGGGCAAGAACCTGGACGAGCTCCTGGCGGGGGCGCGGGTGGACGTCGACGAGCGCAAGCGCGACCCGCGCGACTTCGCGCTGTGGAAGTCCGCCAAGCCGGGCGAGCCCTCGTGGCCGAGCCCTGGGGGCCGGGCCGGCCCGGCTGGCACATCGAGTGCTCGGCCATGGCCAGCCAGCACCTCGGGCGAGACCCTCGACATCCACGGGGGCGGCGAGGACCTCATCTTCCCGCATCACGAGTGCGAGATCGCCCAGTCCGAGGGCGCCACCGGCAAGCCGTTCGCGCGCTACTGGGCGCACAACGGGCTCCTCAATCTGGGCGCGGAGAAGATGTCGAAGTCGCTGGGCAATACGCTGTCCATCCGCGAGCTGGTGAAGCGCCACGATCCGGAGGCGATCCGGCTCTATCTTCTCGGCGCGCACTACCGGCATCCGCTCGACTTCAGCGCCGAGCGCATCGGGAGTCGGGGCGCGCGCTTGGCCCGGCTGCGCGCGCTGGTGGCGGAGGCCGAGCGCCTCGCCGCGCGCGGCACGCCGCCGCCCGGACCGGACCACGGCCTCTTCGACGAGGTGGCCGCGCGAGCGCGAGCGCTTCGAGGCGGCGATGGACGACGACTTCAACACGCCGCAGGCGCTGGGCGTGCTCTTCGACCTTGCCCGGACGCTTCAGAGCGCGCGCACCGCAGGTGAGCGAAGGGCCGGGCGGCGCGGGCGCTTTCCTGCATGGGGTGGGTGAGCTGGTGACGCTCGCCGCACCCTGGGCCTGCTCGGCCCGGGCGGAGCCGAGCGCCGAGGTGGACTCCAAGCTCAAGGCCGAGATCGACTCCTTGGTGTGGCTGCGGCAGGAGGCGCAGCGCGCGCGACTTCGCGGAGGCCGACCGTGCTGCGCGCGACGGAGCTGGAGTCGCTGGATGTGGTGCTCGAGGACACGCGCGACGGAACGAGCTGGAGGCTTCGCCGGTGACCGAGCGCGAGGCCGCGCCGCTGTTCGGCCGCAACCCGGTGCTCGAGGCTGCTCCGCGCGGCGGGGCGGCAGCGTGGACGAAGTGGCCATTCTCTCGGAAGGCCGCGGGCCGGCGCTCCAGGAGCTCCTGACCCTGGCGCGAAGCCGGCAGGTGAAGGTGTCCTACCGGACGCGCGAGCAGCTCACCGCCATGGCGGGAACGCCCCACCATCAGGGCGTGGTGGCGCGCGTGGCCGAGGCGTCCTACGCGTCGCTGGACGATGTCACTCCGCGTGCCGGGTGAGCGGGAGAGCCCGCCGTTCTTCCCTGGCGCTGGATCGCATCCAGGACCCGCGCAACCTCGGGGCCGTGCTCCGCAGCGCCGAGGCCACCGGCGTGCACGGGGTCATCGTTCCCAAGCACCAGGCGGCCGGGCTCACGCGGCGGCGGCCAAGGCGCGCCATGGGGCGCTGGAGCATATTCCGGTGGCCCGGGAGACCAACATCGTCCAAGTGCTCTGAATTACTGAAGAAAGAGTCCATCTGGGTGATGGGGCGGCCCGGCAGGGCGGGCAGCCCTGGGAGCGTGGACTTGACCGGGCCCGTCTGTCTCGTGCTGGGGGAGAGGGCGAGGGTCTGCGCCCCTGGTGACGCCGAGACGTGCGATATGCTCTCACCTGCCGATGCGCGGGAAGCTCGGCTCGCTGAACGTGTTCGGCCGCCGCGACCACCTTGTGCTACGAAGTGGTCCGGCAGCGGTCGATGGCAGCAGGAATCAGAAAAGGCCTTGACTTGTCGAGGCTCATAAACTAGAGTGAAGTTTTGCGACTGCTGGCGTAGCTCAGGGGCAGAGCAACTGCCTTGTAAGCAGTGGGTCGGGGTTCAAATCCTCCCGCCAGCGCCAGTCTATTCAACCGTTAGATCAAGGAGTTGTCAGTCCGGGGCGAACAGCGGGGAGATACCCAAGTGGCCAAAGGGGGCAGACTGTAAATCTGCTGGCGAACGCCTTCGGAGGTTCAAATCCTCCTCTCCCCACCACTTGCAGGGTCATTGTGGAGGCACGCCGAGTCGGCAGGCGGGAATAGCTCAGCGGTAGAGCGCCAGCCTTCCAAGCTGGGGGTCGCGGGTTCGAATCCCGTTTCCCGCTCCAGCCCGGAACCAGGGCGCAGCACTAGATGGGCCAGCGCTGGCATGCGTCGAAAGTGCGCCCATGTAGCTCAGTTGGCAGAGCGCGTCCTTGGTAAGGACGAGGTCTCCGGTTCAATCCCGGACATGGGCTCCATCAATTCGGCAGGACAGACCAGACCGCGTGGTAGCGAGCGAGGAGGATCCCGGATGGCCAAGGCGAAGTTTGATCGGACGAAGCCGCACGTGAACGTGGGGACGATTGGGCACATCGACCACGGGAAGACGACGTTGACGGCGGCGATCACGAAGGTGTTGCACACGAAGTTCAGTGGGGTAGCGGTGCGGGACTACGGGACGATCGACAACGCGCCGGAAGAGCGGGAGCGGGGATCACGATTGCGGTGTCGCACGTGGAGTACGAGACGGCGAAGCGGCACTACGCGCACATCGACTGTCCGGGGCACGCGGACTACATCAAGAACATGATCACGGGGGCGGCGCAGATGGACGGCGCCATTCTGGTGGTGGCGGCGAACGATGGGCCGATGCCGCAGACGCGGGAGCACGTGCTGCTGGCGCGGCAGGTGAACGTGCCGTGCCTGGTGGTGTTCATGAACAAGGTGGACATGGTGGACGATCCGGAGATTTTGGATTTGGTGGAGCTGGAGGTGCGGGAGCTGCTGAAGAAGTACCAGTTTCCGGGGGACGACATGCCGGTGATTCGGGGTCGGCGCTGGGGGCGATGGAGAAGCCGGAGGACGCGACGGCGGCGAAGTGCATCTGGGAGCTGATGGAGGCGGTGGACACGCTACATTCCGACGCCGCCGCGGCCGGTGGACAAGCCGTTTCTGATGCCGATCGAGGACATTTTCACGATCACGGGGCGGGGGACGGTGGTGACGGGGCGGGTGGAGCGGGGATCGTGAAGGTGGGGGAAGAGATCGAGATCGTGGGGATGCAGGCGGACACGCAGAAGTCGGTGGTGACGGGGGTGGAGATGTTCCGGAAGCTGCTGGACGAGGGGCGGGCGGGGGACAACATCGGGGCGCTGCTGCGGGGGATCGACAAGGACGAGGTGGAGCGGGGGCAGGTGCTGGCGAAGCCGGGGTCGATCAAGCCGCACAAGAAGTTCAAGGCGGAGGTGTACGTGCTGGGGAAGGACGAGGGGGGCGGCACACGCCGTTTTTCAACGGGTATCGGCCGCAGTTTTATTTTCGGACGACGGACGTGACGGGGGTGTGCACGTTGCCGAGCGGGGTGGAGATGGTGATGCCGGGGGACAACGTGACGATGGCGATCGAGCTGATCCATGCCGATCGCGATGGAGAAGGAGCTGCGGTTTGCGATCCGGGAGGGTGGGCGGACGGTGGGCGCGGGCGTGGTCGCGGAGATCGCGGAGTAAGCCGATGCGCGACATCATCTCCCTCGCCTGCACGGCACTGCCAGCGGCGGAACTACTCGACCGACCAAGAACCGCCGGACGCATCCGGACCGGATGGAGCTGAAGAAGTACTGCAAGTGGTGCCGGAAGCACGTGCCGCACAAGGAATCGAAGTAGACGAGTGACGACGGTCAACAGCTTGCAGGCGTGTAGCTCTAACGGCTAGAGCACCGGACTCCAAATCCGGGGGATGGGGGTTCGAATCCCTCCACGCCTGCCAGAACTGCGTAGATGAGGTCGAGGAGACGGTGGGCAGTCAACAGCGAGTGCGAGGGAGCATGGAGTTTCGGACGCGTCAGCAATTCTTCCGCGAGGTGCCGGCCGAGATTCCGACGGGTGACCTGGCCGAGCCGCGCGGAAGTGGTGAGCTCCACCATGGTGGTGCTGGCCGTGGTCGTTCGTCCTGGCCCTGTATCCTGGGCGCGGTGGACGTGGGGCTCTCGCGGCATCGTGGAGGTCATTCTGAGATGAGCGGAGACCGGCACCACGACGCAACAAGCAGTGGTTCGTCGTCCACACCTACTCGGGGTTCGAGAACAAGGTGGCCGCAGGCCATCGAGTCGCGCGCCAAGATCTTCGGGCTGCAGCGAGATGATCGGCCGGGTGCGTCGTGCCGACCGAGAAGGTGCGTCGAGATCCGCAAGAGCAAGCAGAAGATCGAGACCGAGCAGAAGTTCTTCCCGGGCTACCTGCTCGTGGAGATGGAGCTGACCGACGAGACCTGGCACCTCGTGCGCTCCACGCCCAAGGTGACCGGCTTCGTGCGGCTCCGGCAACAAGCCCGGTCCCGCTGTCCGCCTCGACGAGGTCGACGAGATCCTGCGCCAGATGGAGGAGGGCGCCGAGAAGCCGAAGCTGAAGTCGACCTTCCAGAAGGGCGACAAGGTGCGGGTGATCGACGGGCCCGTTCGTGAACTTCCAGGGAGCCATCGACGACCTCAACCCCGAGCGCGGCAAGCTGAAGGTCATGGTGGCCGATCTTCGGACGGCTGACGCCCGTCGAACTCGAGTACTACCAGGTCGGAAGGCTCTGACATGGCGAAGAAGGTCCAGGCGATGGTGAAGCTGCAGATCCCGGCCGGGAAGGCCAACCCCTCGCCGCCGGTCGGCCCGGCGCTCGGCCAGCACGGCGTCAACATCATGGAGTTCTGCAAGGGCTTCAACGCGCAGACCGGCAGCCAGGAAGGGCTGATCCTCCCGGTGGTGGTGACGATCTACCAGGACCGGTCGTTCACCTTCGTGGTGAAGACGCCGCCGGCGGCCGTGCTGCTCAAGCGCGCGGCCGGCATCGCGAAGGCATCAGCGGTGCCCGCACAAGGACAAGATCGGCAAGGTCACGCGAGCCCAGGTGCGCGAGATCGCGCAGACCAAGCTGGTGGACCTCAACACCGACTCCATCGAGTCCGCGATGCGTACCGTCGAAGGCACCGCGCGCAGCATGGGGATCGAGGTCGTCTAGCCAGGACCCAAGGAGCGACACGACATGCCAACGATGACGAAGCAAGCGAAGGCGGCGGCAGCGCGGCTACGACGCGCGAGAAGGCGTACGCGCGTCGAGGAGGCGCATCGGCATCCTCAAGAAGCTGCCGGGCGCCGAAGTTCGACGAGACGGTGGACCTGTCGTTCCGCCTGGGCGTGCGATCCCAAGCACGCCGACCAGATGGTGCGGGGCGCCAGTCGTGCTGCCGCACGGCATCGGCAAGACGGTGCGCGTCGCGGTCTTCGCCAAGGGCGAGAAGGACCGCGAGGCGCGCGAGCGCCGGTGCCGACGTGGTGGGCGCCGAGGACCTCGTCGAGCAGGTGCAGGGCGGCTGGATGGACTTCCGACACCGCCATCGCCACGCCCGACCTCATGGGCCAGGTGGGCCGGCTCGGCAAGGTGCTGGGGCCGCGCGGTCTCATGCCCAATCCCAAGCTCGGGCACGGTGACGTTCGACGTCAGCCGGGCGGTGCGCGAGGCCAAGGCGGGCAAGGTGGAGTTCCGCGTGGACAAGGCCGGCAACGTGCACGTCGCCGGTGGGCAAGCGCTCGTTCAGCGCAGCAGCAGCTGCGCGACAACGCGCATGGCGCTGCTCGAAGCCATCGTGCGGGCCAAGCCGCCGGCGACCAAGGGCAGTACCTGCGCTCGCTGACGCGTGTCGTCGCACCATGGGCCCGGGCGTTCCACGTCGACGTCCAGGCGGTCGCGAACCTGTTCAAGAAGGCGACGAGCTATAGAGGAGCGCGTGAACGTGCCAACGCAGAGAAGGTCGAAAGCGTCGGAGGACCTGAAGGAGCGGCTCGGCGGGCGTGCCAGACGGCGGTGCTCACCGAGTACCGCGGGCTGACCGTGCCGCAGCTCTCGGACCTCCGCAAGCAGCTCAAGGCGGCGGTCGGCCGAGTACAAGGTGGTGAAGAACCGGCTGGCCCGGCTGGCGGTCAAGGATTCGCCCTCGACGGCCTCGGGGCGCCACCTCAAGGGCCCTACCGGGCTGGTGCTATCACCGCGCAGCGATCCGGTCAGCGTGGCCAAGGCGCTCAGGCACTTCGTCAGGACGCAACCCGGCGCTGATCGATCAAGGTTGGTCGTCGTCGAGGGCCAGGTGCTGCGAGCCCGCCGGCCTCAAGGCGCTCGGCGGAGCTGCCTGTCGAAGGAAGCGCTGCGGGCGCAGCTGGTGGGCGCTCTGCAGGGTCCGATGAGCAAGCTGCGTCGCCCTGCTGCACGCGCGCGCAGCGCGAGCTCGTGCGCGTCCTCGAGGCGCGAAGCAAGCAGGGGGCCGCGGAGTAACGCGGTTCGGTACCAGTCAGCCTTAATCAGACTGCAACGGAGGC
>ERZ1370068.10144-contig-8867_pt1 | contig 51789 bp, 77 predicted proteins | sample MGYA00561227_ERZ1370068 | MGnify/ENA primary metagenome ERZ1370068 (study PRJEB38410, sample SAMEA6850437) | metagenome | study: Metagenomic assessment of the ecological functions of the soil: analysis of the soil microbiota associated with the... | reverse complement strand
TTGTACTTCGTTCAGTTACGTATTGCTCTTTGAGGCTTGTCAGCAAGGATGTCGGCGACGACCGACCAGAGAGAGGGCTCGTCAGGTGAAAGCGCGGTATCTGCCTCTTGTGGGGTGTGAGCGGTGTATAGCCTCACCGGTCGGAGCATGATCTCCAGTCAGGCCGCTTGCGTAGTCGCCGGTTTCTGGATTGAACTTTGAGGCCGACTAGCTTGAAAGCAGCAGGCTTGGTAAGCCTGGTCAGTCGGCATTTGTCCGGTGTTGAATGTCGTCGCTGGATCTCTGAGCGGAGCCGGGCTACGATCTGGCCTCGGCCTCATCCCACAGCCCTCGATGCTCAGGCCCGAGGCGTTTATGCCCCACCGCCAAAGCGTTCAGCCACCTTTGCGACATTGATATCGCCGCTGACCGGAGGCTCGCCTTGTATTTTGCCGTCGCGCCGACCTCAGCGCTGTATACGACGGCGACGCGACCTCTTTTACCGCCAGGGTATGTTTACAAAGCCGTTATTATCGCCATCGATCCGAACCAGGAGAGTCGGTCATATCAAGCGTCTGCCGCAGCGTTTCGCGCCCGTCAGCGGCGGCGCGACGGTGCAACAGCACCTGAAGCATCAACCGATACGGGACCATGGATAATTATTGTAAACGGATTCGCCGATCTTTACTTGTGCCGCTTTGATCGCTCTGAGAATACCTTCCACAACGTACGGTCCGATGTATTTGGAAAGTGGGATGACGTGTCGGTGACCAGGGCCACAATAGCACACTCAACGCGATATCTTTGTGATGCGTCCGCCTATCGCCTTGCAGAGATTGTAGATCATCTCGCCTACGGCCGATGCGGTCGAATCTATCCAGTTGATCGGGCAAATGTTCGCTGCGTCGCGTGGTGGTCGATGGTAATTGATGCTGCAATGCGGACACCGATCAGCGGGAGACATCGCGGCTCCGAAGTTGTGGGGGGGGTAGCCAAGACTTTATCGTCGAAGCACCCAGTGTTCGAGCTGCGGTTCCCCAGACGGCATTTCGACTTGCACCGTGGTACGCTTTCCAGATTCTTCATATTCGTATTCATCTCGCCCCAATCGTCTAATGCACGCCGCGTTCGCTAATCGGGTGGTTCCATGCAGACGAAGCGATGCGTTAGCCCTGCAGAGTAATTTTTTCAAGGTCAAGCGATGGTTGATTGTCGCATTCCCAGGACGCTTGAGAATGAGGCTGTTCGATCTCGTACTCCACACCCCAGCCGGGTTAACCGCTCCACGCAAGAGAGACCTGTCTTGAAAAGAGTGGGGTCAGGTCTTGCAGTCGCCCATGTACCCCTGCTCAGCCCGCGCTTTAACCGTCGGCTCACGGTCGCATAGTGCACGCAGAGATGCGTAGCGATCTCGGCCAACCGGTAGCCATGCTGCCCGATGGGCCTCGATTATTACAAATATGGGGTCATTACGCTTGACCATACACTCGATCATCGGCTCTGTCAGAAGCTGCAGGGAAATACTGCAGTTCCGCGGTCAAAGCAATGACCGCGTAGCTGATGGCGCACAAGCTTGTTCGTCTATCTCTTCAGGGATGAGGCTGATTGATCTCCCACTGCGCGCGTCAGCGAGCCTTCGGAGGCCGCGCGTTGCGCGGCCTGGGAAGTCGTCAGGCTCCACTCTTATTATTCGGGCGGCGGCCAATTCAATTCAACATGGCGGCCACGGTAGAAGCGGAATGGAAGGCGGTAACGGGCCTTGCGCCGAGGATTGGGCATGGAGGGTGAACGTGATTTGTGTCGTCGAAGACAAATTGATTGATCACGATGTAGAATTTTCGTGACCATCATGGTGAGTGAGGCGCCGTCCACGGGGTCGGCGTGTTCTTTGCCCGATCTGTTCGCTAAAAGTATGACATTGTTTGCACTCGGCTTCGTAGATTTGATAGGGCGAGATGGAGGGGGTGAGGTCGGTGATGTTCATCGGTCCACCGCATCAGGCTTGGGACGGTGAGATGCTCGTGCTGGAAGCCTACCTGCGAATCGACGATGAAAGTCTCTGCACGTTCTTGCTCGGGCAGCATCTTTCCTCCTTTTACTAAATTCCCCAACCGCCACTGATTTGAATGTTGGCTCTTATTTACGTAGCGGGCCTCGTCGCTTAGAAGATGCAATACGAGGGCTTAGCCACGGTGTAACACCGTCCCAATGTATCCGGCGGGGATGCGTTTTGTCATGCCGGCGAGTTCTCCCGGCGGCGCACTGCCTGAGATCGATGAAGCCGGGCGAGATCGCATTGACGGTAATGCCGTGGGGGCGCCAGCAGTTTGGCCAGCGTGCGAGTCAGAATCAAGACGCCGGCCGCTGGCGATGTAATGGGCCGTGACGTCCGGTTGAGAAATCATCTGATCCGCGTTGGCCGATACTGAAGCTGATGATGTCGACCTGATCTGCGGGCCTTCATGCCCAGCACGCGACAGCTTGGGCGAGGTAGAAAATGGGGTGCGGTTGCCGTCGAACATCTCGTTCCAGCCCTCGACCGTTTCGTCGAGCAGGTTCGACGCGATGGTACGGTCCTGCGCCGTTGATCAGCGCATCGATCCCGTCCCCACTGCTGTTCAACTTGGGCCACGAGGCGCTTTGGCCGCCTGGGGGTCCGACACGTTACAGCGAATCGAGAGCGCACGACCGCCACGACCTGTGATCGCGTCGGCTGTGGCTGCGGCCTCCGCTTCGCTCGTACGGTAACAGATGGCGACCGACCACTGTTGTGCCGCCAGGTCGAGCGCGATCCCCGTCCAATGCCTTTGGCCCCGCCTGTGATGAGTGCCACTCGCTCTGCCATAGTTGATCCCTTCCGTGGTCGGTGTGGCCGATCGTGTAACTTACCGAGTCTTGAGTCTGGTTGCGAGCAGCTGCAAAGTGCCGGCCGTTCGGCATGGAGAGAGGTCCGGTCTTGTTTGGGCTTCTTATTGTCCTCTCGGCACTCTTTGATGAGCGCCTCCAAGTCCGCGATCGTATCCACGTCGCGCCATGCGGTGGTGAGTCCGACAGATAATCCCAATGTCTTGGCCTGCTGTTGTGTGACGGCGAGCACTTGATCGGTGGACCAGGGCACCCCAGCAAAGAGTTTTTCAGCCGGCTGCTTGAGGCCGATGAGGTAGTACCCGCCATCCAGGGCTGGCCCTCAAGACCACATCCGACGCGGCCCAACATCGGCAAACGCCTCTTGATACACCGATAGAGGCAAGGTCGGGACATCGGTCCCCACGATGATCGACCTGCTTGTAGCCTTTGGCGAATAAGTCGACATAGGTGCGGTGCAACCGTTGGCCCAGATCCTTTCCTACTTGATCCAACAGGCGGACACCCTGTCGTTCTTCCAAGATTTTGAAGAACACCAGCCCAGAGGAAGGAGCACAGGCCAAGTACCGATGGAACGGGAGTTGAAGTGTTGCAACAGCGAGTTTGGTCCGTTCCAGCATGTCGAGGACGAAGCTGCCGTGCAGGGTGGCCGCCTCGTCAGGAGTCAACGGCGGGCAGAGCCGCGTATTCACCTCGCCAGGAATCGGAGCCTTGGCGAAAGATCACTAAGGCGTAGAGCGTGGGAGGCGTCAGGCATGGAGGATGCCGTCTTACGAAGCGAGGTCTGCTTAGCTCGCCCTTCCACGTACGATCTACCGGACAGTCTTATACCATTCAACCAAATGCGAGGGACTGATACCGATCCAATACAGAAACCGTAACGTCCCACATCAAGAGGAATCGTCCGTAACGGTCCATGCCGCTCCCAGCGACGGAAGGAGGTGGTCACGGTCGCGGAGAGGGCCGCAGTCGCTCCCTTTCGTTTGAGTCTGCGGAGAAATCGATATCCTCCATCAACGGCATGTCGGCGAAGCCTCCCATCTGTTCGAAGATAGGACGACGCACGAACAGGGCCTGATCGCCGGTGGCGATGCCGCTCAGTCTCGATCGCCAGTTCATCATCCTGCTGATGATGGTTCCCCACATCGATGGGCGATCGAATCGGACATCGAACCGTCCACCCACCATCCGCTGATCGGCCAGTGTCGTGTCGATCATCGTTTTGGCATCGCCTGGAAGCTGCGTGTCGGCATGGAGAAAGAGTAGGATCTCGCCGCCGCTGGTCTTTGCGCCTTCGTTCATCTGCCGGGCGCGTCCGCAGGGAGCGCTCACCCAGTTGTACAGGGCTGAGTGCTGAGTGACTGAGTCGCTGAGTCTGTATGATTCGACGAGCGCGAGGAGTCTCATCGAGTGCTCCCTCCATCCACCACGATGAGTTCATCGAAGCCGAGCGCGGCGGTGTGCGCCAGCGTGGCCATGATTGTCCGTTCTTCGTTCAGCGTGGGGATGATGACGGAAATCGGCATCGCCATGACACATCAGCGTGGGTCTCTTTGGTTCGTTGAACATGAAATACATGACGACAACCACAGTGGACCAAAACAGACACTTGCTTGTGCCAGAAGAGGACTTCCCCATAATGGTAGAATACGGCTGCGAGCAGAGATGGCGCCGCCGATGAGGCTGAAGCGGAGGGTCGTGTTTTCGACGACTGAATTTGCCCATACGGCGACCCCACCGAAATAAATCATGAAGGGGATGACGTCGATCTCGAATCCTCCGCTGATCGAGAGGAACACATCGAGGAAGCCGATGAAAATGAGGGCGGTGCCCACGATCATCCCGGCGACACGCATGTGGTTGTCGCCCCCGGAATCGTCATCTGGCTGGCGGCGCACCGGTTCGTGTGGCGGTTCTGGCGGCATGGTCAGCTGGTTCCTAAAAGGGGGTTACGCGTTGGCGCACGATCTGTGCGGATGCACGTTACGCTGGATGCGTCCACACCAGGCCGCCAACGAGGCCACGAGCGAGCGAGGTAGGCTGAGGTCGAGGTCAAGGCTGAGCGAGACCTGACCGTTCTTCATCTGAGCCTCAACCTGGTCGACCTCAGCCTTCTCCGTGCTGACGGACTGTTTCAGCATCCTGCAAGCCCAGCATGATTCATGACGGTTCGTCCCCCACCCCCTCCCTCCCCATAATATGGAGGGAGGGTAAAGGAGAGGCGCGAGACCGGCGTGCGGAGCCCAGGGGACAGCCGCCAGGAAGGAGGGCGCCAGTTCCCAACAGTACGGTGAAGGTCCGAGGGGCGAGCCCGCTGGCCGGAGGCTCGTCGTAGCAGCGGATCGGCGATTGCAGCAGAAGTTGTTCATGAATAATGCGGGCTACACCTTAAAATGTTTGCTCAGGGTCAGACCTTGGCGCTGATACGAGGATCCGAAGTGCCGTGCCATAGAGCTGACTGGGGCGTGCTGAGCATCCTGTCGTATACAACCTTAAAAAGGTTTGTCCATCATGGATCAGGAAGGGCACGTCGTGGGGGCGGACCTCCAGGACCACTTGGGTGCCGTGCAGCTCCGCCGCGCCCGTACCCAAATCCCGGATCAAAAAACCCAGCGTAGTGGGTCCGTAACTCGCCACAGGCTGCTTCGAAGGCGACCATCTCGGCACGCGTAGCCGGCGGGAACGCGAATCCGTTCTTTCGACGCGAGAATGTAAAACTCCTCCGGTTCTAAGAGGAGACTGTCTTGACGGTGGCGGTACAGGGGTTCCCAAAAATCGAGCGCCGCATAGTGGCCGACCTTCGACAGATCGATGACGTGACTATTCTTCTTCGCCCGATAGCCGATAATCGGTGAGCCACTTCTGTCGTCTCCTTCAGATCGATGCGGAGAAACAGGCCACGATCCGTACGGAGATCACGGGTGTCCGAGCGCGATTCTTCGTGAGGAGATTATGGTAGAGCAGGAGGCTCATCAGCATGTGGTGCATCTGAAGCGACCGGTCTGACACGGCGGCGTCGCCGCGTACGAAGCAGATTTGATTGAGGGAGTATCCGGTCTTTACCTTGATCGCGAACGAGCGTGGGACGATTTCCAGATAAAGGGGCCCGAAATAGGCGGCTCCGGATTTCATCAGAATCCGGTGTTGGAGATCCGTCACGACGCGGGTAAAGACGTCCAGCCGTCCGGTCGTACTCTTTGGGATTGGTTCGCGCCCGAGAGGTCCTTGGGTAACGTCAGACGTTCCAGCAGCGGCACCAAATAGACGTGGCCTTTTTCGAGGATGGCCCCCTCGGTCAGGTCCATCTCGTACATCACGAGGTCGGACTGGTAGAGTCCAGGACGTTGAGTCGGCTCGTGATCTCGGACAACTCCGGCAGGAAGCTGCTGATCAACCGATAGGCCTTGCGCCCGAGCCGTAGATCGAGACTGGCCGGTTGAGATCTGCCGGTCTTCGATCGGCAGCGTCGGCGTGGATGGCACCGCTCGCGATCAGCTGCTTAATCTGTTGGTAGGGGCAAAATGCCTTGCGTGGTGCGGGTGCTCACAGGTCGTCGTGCCCTCCATTACTGCACGATCCCAATGAAGGCGCTGCGCTGACCATCGGCAGTTCTCGCGCAGACTCCGTTGTTGTGGTTGCGGATAGTGGAATGCCTTGTTCTCATAGTTCTTCAAGAGGATACCCGCGGCATCCATGTGCACCATGTAGTCGCCGGGGAGCAAGGGAATCTTGCCGCCCCCGCCTGGCGCATCGATTACGAAGTGCGGGACCGCCATCCCGCTCGTGTGGCCCTGCAACGACTTAATGATATTCAGCCCCGTTTCGATCGTGGTGCGGAAGTGATTCGTACCTTTGGTCAGGTCCGCTTGGTAGAGATAGTAAGGTTTGATGCGAGCGAGCAGGCAGCTGATGCATCAATCGTTTCATGATGTCCGGATCGTCGATTGACGCCTTTGAGCAGCACGGTTTGAGCGCCGAGCGGCACGCCTGGCATCGGCCAACATCCCGCAGGCCGCTTTGACTTCAGCGCGTCAGCTCGTCCGGGTGATTGAAATGCAGGTTCATATACACAGGGTGGTACTTTTTACGATCGCGCAGAGTTCCGGTGTGATCCGTTCCGGCAACGTGCCGGGCACTCGGGAGCCAAGGCGAATCAGTTCCAGATGCGGGATGGTGCGCAGGGCCTTGAGGATCCGTTCTAACAAATGATCCGGCAGGAGCAAGGGGTCGCCGCCGGAGAGAATGACGTCGCGCACTTCGGTATGCTCGCGCAAGTAGGCGATGGCCTGGTCGAGTTCGCCTTTCTTGAGGAATCCCGGTTTCCCGACCAGCCGTTTTCTCGTGCAGAACCGACAGTAAATCGGACACTGGTTCGTCACCATCAGCAGGACGCGATCTGGATAGCGATGGACAAGATGCGGGACCGGACTCATGAGGTCTTCCTCGAGCGGATCGTCTTCCGCTTCGAAATCGTCCATCTCGGCGATGTCCGGGACCACCTGTTTCCAAATGGCGTCGCCCTTTTCTTTCATCGTCGCCATCACCGTGGGGGTAATGCGCATCGGATAGTCGCCCACGATGGCTTCGATTTCTTTCGCATCGACACCGAGCCGATCCGCCAAGTCTTTTGGTTTCACGATGCTGTCGGCGAGTATGCGTCTCCATGCTTCCATGCCGGTCTCCTTTGCTGTCGAGTGGATCAGCAGGCCTGCCGCGCGATTAGCAGAGGATGCTGAAAAAGTCCGCCAGCGGCGGTCTCGCTTCGCTCAGAGGCTCCCGTACCGAACAGAGTACGACTCGCCTCTTCGCTCGCTGCGGCCTTGCTGGACGGCCTTTTGAGCATCCTGCGAGAGTGTTCTTCTGTTGTCCCATACGTGTAGGCCATCGAAGTTCTGCTGTGACAAAATGGTTTTTCTGCAGCTTGTTAGCTGCCGGCGATCCGTTCCTGACCGTACGTCTTGTCCAGATGGTTGAGGATGTCGTCCGTTTCGGTCAACACCATGTCCCCATCCTTGAGGACAGGAACATAGTATTGGCCTGAGACTTCTCGGACCACTTTGCGCATCGGGCGAATGTCGGGCACGACGACGTGCTCGTATTCGACGTGGAGGTCCGCCAGTTTCTGGCGCACCACCTCACAGTCGGGACACCAGGTCACGTGATAGAGGGTGATTGCCATACATACGAATGGTGAATGTTCAAATGTTCAATGGTGAATGGTTAATTGTCGGGCGATACGGTGCCGATTCATTCAACATTCATCATTCAACATTCGATCATTGTGCCTGCGACTGCGCAGGGTACCATGACGGCGTCCTTCATCCCGTGGATCACTTTCTTATCCGCCGGGCAGATGGTAGCCAGGATACCAGCCAGTTCGGTCTTTTCGCCACTCACGAAATAATAGGGCGAGAGCCTGGCGCGACCGGACATCCGGTTCATCTCACCGGTCACCGGATCGAAGTAGTCGAGTTCATACAGACGGCCCTTGTGAAACTCCTGCAGGATATAAGGTGTTCGAGGGAAGGCGGCCAGGGCCTTGTCGATGGCACCGGCCCATTCTCCCTGCGGCATATCGTGTCCAACCGATACGCCTCGGCTGCCCCAGGCGAGTTCAGAAAACCCCGATGGCTTGATCACGAAGTGCCGTTCTTTCTGGGTTGCCGTGGCCAGATCGCGCCAGTTCATCACGGACCGTCCTCCGATCGCCAAACCCGGAATCGTAGCGGACGGAGGGATCGGCGCAGGATCGAGAGTCCACGTACGGGGCATGATGGTGGTCAGGTGTAGGAAGACTTCCCGGCCCAATGCCTGCTCCCAGAACGGTCGCAAGGCTGGGTGATGGAGGAGGCCAAAGGCGAGCTTTTCTTCCAGTGCCGGCTTGTACGGAGGCGTGACGGCGACCCAGTTCTTCTTGATCGCATATTGGACAAGTTCGGATTTGGGAATGTTTGGGAGATCGAATAACTCATAGAAGCGATAAATCAAGGCGATCGGCTCGGTCCATTCCCTCGCTGGTAATCCGAAGGCCTTCTTCGGTGAATCGAATATGACGAGGTTCCACGCAGTAGGCGTCGAGACCGATTGCCCGAAGCCGGGCCGCGAGCCACGTCATTTCAGGCCGATAGTCTTTGGCCTCCTCAGAAATCAGAATCGCGACGCATCCTGTATGCTGGAGCGAGCTGGCCTTTCAACATGGCCGCAAATCCCCGAACCATCCCCGTCGAGGCCTCCAGCGAGTGAGAGACCGCCAGCCTCCCTATCGGCATAGAGCGCCGAGAGGCATGCGGTCATACCGATTCCTCCGGGGACCGAGTCGAGCTCGGTGATCACCATACCGTCCTGTGTGGGAATGATGTCTGGTCGGATGACCGCGGGAAGCTGGTCACGAAACCGTTTCATCCGGCTGTACGTGAGCAGACCTTCAGGTTTTCCTTGGTCAAGGTATCCCGCTACCCAGGCTGGTTGGAGGCCGCGTACACTGTCGGCATAGAGGCGATTCAGGGCTCGATAAAAGGATAAGAGTTGCGGTCCGAGTTGGTGGAAAAAATATAACTGGTCTTGCGTGAGAGGGAATGGTGGTGGTGGCAATTCGCCAGGTCGTCGTAGCGGAGACTAATTCGGGAGCCGAAGCCTGCCCGGGCAGAGATGGAAAGAGCCCAGCTTGGCTCAGCTGGTCACGGATGATTGCGCAGCGGTGAAGGAGGTCGGAGGTAGCCAAGTCAGACAGAGGCAGTATCCGTGTCAATGAGAGCCTCTCATACGAGGCCAAAGAACTGTAACACGGGCTTTAGGACCGCACAAGGGGCGAGGGGAGCGGTGAGGGAAGGGGCGGCAGGGCTCGCCATGCGCACCAGTTTTCCCCGCCCTCTTCGCGACGTAAACTGCCGCATCGGCAGCAACGACAAGGTCCGACGTGACGGAGGCAATGAATGGGAAAGGAGGCGACTCCGACGCTGCATGTAAGGGAGAACGGACGGATTCCGAAGCGCCGTCAATTCCGGTACCATGGTCACAGGTTGTTACTCGGCTCCGGAGCCGTTCGGCGGCACTTTCGACCTTCGCCCAGTGGACCAACAGATATTCGTCGTTCGGCAGCGGGACCTTGCTGGTTGTGGGTGTGCCCGTCTCAGCGGTTTCTGGCATCTTGCAAAGCGAACAGGGGATGGCGCAGTCGGCGATGATCTCGTAGCAAGTCAGATTCGACATGTCGACGAATGTACTGATGGAGGCATGATTTTGGAACAGCACTTTGTATGATTCGTGGTTCGATCGACGGTGATCATGACCGGTTGCGGGTTCAGCAACACCTGGGAGTCGTATTGGGGCGTGTTTGGCGGTTGGGCTGAAGGCGGCCTCATGACCCTTCATTCACGGGAGGAACTGAGCACGTATGCGTCAGTATTCCGGCGAGGACGAGTTAGGTCAAGACATTGTGCGTTTGCTGAGAGGGGAACCGGTGGAAAAGTGACATCCCTTGGGCACTCCTGCAGAATGGTGCTAGTATGAGCCGCACATCGATTGAAATCCTTCTATGCCCTTATACACCGATGAACTGGTGGGTGCTTTCGTGACACCACCGATCGCGCTGCCACAACTCGTGCCGAGCCGCACCTGTCTCCAGTGCGATGTCTGTTGTCGGTTTCCGGACCCCGATAGCGCCCTCCGTCCGTATTTTACCGAGAACGAAATCGCCCGGGCCCTGACTGGGGGCGTTGAGAAAACGGCGCTTTCCCAATCGGCGCGGGTCACAGGTGATCCTGGCTCCCGAGCCCCATGGAGACGGGTATCTCTGCCCGGCATTCGACGCAGCGAACTCAACCTGCCGCATCTACGAGCAGCGTCCGCTCGATTGTCAGCTCTATCCACTGGCGTTGATGTGGGATGAGCCGCACGACCAGGTATTGTTGGGGTGGGATACGAAATGCCCGTTCATGCGAGAGGAGATTCCGAGGGAGATCCAGTGTCATGCCGACCGGGTGATGGCCTTGCTCGATCAACCAGGCATCCGTGACCAAGTAGTCGCGAATCCTCACCTTATCGGGCGGTTTCAAGAGGAGGTGGTCGTGCTCGCCCGCCTTCCGTGCCTCACCGAAGCCGTGGCTGGTCAGTGGGGGCCTGCGCCGCTGCATCGGCTCACGCTGGACGACATTCCGCGCGTGACGACGGCGTTGGATCAGTCGGGGTGGTGCCGCGACTCAGTCGCTCGCGGCCTATTCGCCGGTCTATCACTACATGTGGAATGGATTACTGGCCTATTGGTGGATGGAGCTTCAGGGGGCCTTTTGCCTTTTCGCGCAATCGCCGGACGGCTGGTTCATGCCCCTGCCTCCGATCGGGGCCGGCTCGATCGACGCTCCCCTGTCGTGACGCCATGGGGCTACTGCGGCGCTGGAACGGTGACTCGCCAGTCAGCCGAGTCGAGAACGTGCCCTCCCAGTTGGTACCAGAGTTGGAGCGGCTGGGATATCGTCTGACGCCCAAGGAACCGGACTATCTGTATCGCGCGACGGACCTCGCGGCCTTGGCGGGCGACCGGTATAAATCTCAACGCGCACTGTGCAATCGATTCGAACGAGAGCAGTCTTTTGAGATGGACTCCTATCAGGTTAGCGACCGTCAGGACTGTCGTGCCCTCCTAGCGGATTGGTCACGGCAGAAGCGAGCGGAAGGAGCTCGAGGCGTTCGGTGTCGATGCTGTTGACTGATGCGGCGCCGGCTCATGAAGTTATCTGGTCGCAGGCGTCGGCCCTTCGAGTCACGGGGAGGATCGTCACGACTCACGGTCGGCTGTGCGCGTATACCTTCGGCTATTGGTTGACGAGCGCAACATTCTGTGTCCTCTTAGAGGTGACGGATCGGACGCTTCCAGGTTTGGCGCAATATTTATTTCAGGAGACCTGTCGGACGGCCGTGGCGGAAGGGGCCGAATACATGAATGCGATGGATGATGCAGGTCTTCCTGGATTGCGTGCATCGAAACAGGCCTATCATCCCCTCATGCTGATTCCCAACTTCGTTGCCTCCCCGGCGCGTGAATCATGAAGACCTCAATGGGCGCTATCATTCCTCGATCTTCGCCGCTATCGGTGGTTGCCCCATCTCCTTATCACCATGACCGTGTTCGCAGTCCTAGCCGGTATCGGTCTGATTCAGTTCGTCGAATATCGCTTCGTGGAGGCGACGGGAGGAGAACTCACACTGGCTGCGGCTGAAGTTGCCGAGAAACTCGATCGGATCCTGTTCGAACGCCAAGGCGACGCCCTCATGCTGGCCCGAGCCTTGGGGTTGAGAACTTCCGATCCGAGATATCTCTCCGAGTATCTGCAGTGGATGAAGAGGAGTACTCCCCGGTCTACCTGTCGTTAGCGGTCATGGACGTTCAGGGTACGGTCGTGGCGGCGACGGAGCCCTCGCTGGTAGGACGCGACTATAGCCGTGCCGCATCGTTTATCGCTGCGCGTGCAACGCGAGCGACTCGACATTGCCGACGTCGCGGGGCAGGAAGCGGAGAGTGGCGTCGACACGATAGCGTTTACGGCCCCGATTCTCGACTCGCAAGGTACATTCCTGGGCGTCGTGACTTCGCGGGTGGGGGTCCCATTTTTGGAGGAAGTCACAACCAGGACCATTCGTTCACTTGAAGCTCGACCAGGAGCGGGCGGGCGAGTCGAGTACCAAATGTTGACGCGGCAGGGCAAGGTGTTTGTCGACTCGGATCTGTCCCACAAGGGGGCCATCAATCTCAAAGAGCTCGGGCTCCCTTCGGCGCTGCTGAGCGAGTCCGGTGTACCGGGGTTTATCGAGGAAGAGCATCTGCGCCGGCATGTCCAGGTGGTGACTGGCTACGCGCAGACCAGAGGTTTTGGAGAATTTGCTGGGCTGGGCTGGTCGGTCCTGGTGCGAATGGAGCGACAGGAGATCCTGGCGCCTATTCATGCCTTCTTGTGGAAAGTCGGGATTGTAGGCGGGGTGGTCTGGATTCCCATGCTGGGGTTGTTGTTCTGGGCCACGGCACGATTGCGCGCGGAACATCGACAGGCACAACAGGAAAGTGCCTGGGCGAAAGCCGCGGAAGCCGCGTTGCTCCAGAGTCAGGAACGAAATCGGGCCATCGTCGATACCGCGCTTGATGGGGTGATCACCATCGATTCGACCGGGATTGTGACCGATTGGAATGCGCAGGCCACGGCGATTTTCGGATGGTCCCGCGAGGATGCGCTGGGACGGGCCCTTTCCGAGACCATCATTCCTGAACGGGATCGTCAGGCGCACGAACATGGCATCCGTGAATTTCTTCGAACAGGGGCTGGAGCGGTCTTGAACCGCCGGATTGAAATTGTTGCTCAGCGTAGGGACGGGCGGGAGCTTCCCGTTGAGCTTGCGGTGTCACCGGCAAAAATTGGGGATGCATACATCTTCAGTGCCTTTATCAGGGACATCACCGACCGCCGCCGGGCTGAACGGCGTCTCACCTCTCAGTATGCGGTAACCCGAGTCCTTGCTGAGGCGACGACCCTAGAACAGGCTGTTCCAAAATCATCCAGGCAATCGGGGAGAGCCTGGAATGGGACCTGGGCGTATTCTGGCGGGTGGATAAGGCGACCGGGGTGCTGCGCTGTTTTGATCAGTGGAAGGCGCCATCCGTGCAGGCCGATCCGTTTACCCTGGACACCTGGCGGCGTGTGTTTACACGCGGCGAGGGTTTGCCTGGACGTATTTGGGCCGGTGGCAAGTCGGCCTGGGTGACGGACGTCACGGTGGATGTTAATTTCCCTCGTGTAGCGCAAGCTCGACAAGTTGGATTTCATGGGGCGTTTGGATTGCCTATTCTAGTAGGGAATGAAATCGAGGGCGTCATCGAATTCTTCAGCCGCCAGGTGCGGCAGCCCGATGACGAGTTGTTGAGGATGGTGGAAGACATCGGTCTCAAGATCGGCCAATTTGGCGAGCGGGCTCGAACGGAAGGGGTGTTACGGGAAACCGAGGCGCAATTGCGACAGGCGCAGAAGATGGAGGCGGTCGGGCGATTGGCTGGCGGCATGGCGCACGATTTCAATAATCTCCTCACGGTGATTCGAGGGTACAGTGAGTTGCTCCTGGGTCGCCTGGGGTCTACCGATGACATGCGGAAGGACATGGAGGAGGTGAAGAAGGCGGCGGATCGGGCCTCCGGGCTGACCCGTCAATTGCTGGCGTTCAGCCGCCGTCAGTTCATCGCGGCGAAAGTCCTCGATCTCAATGCCCTCGTTGCCAATATGGACGGCATGTTGCGGCGTCTCATCGGTGAAGATATCGTCGAATTCAGTGCCGAACTCGATGCTTCGACCGGCGCCATCAAGGCGGACCCCGGACAGGTCGAGCAGATCATCATGAACCTAGTGGTCAATGCACGTGATGCGATGCCCAAGGGCGGGCGCTTGACGATCGAAACCCGGAATGTGACGATTGGGGAAGAGGTGCGCCTGGATGCTGTGGGGGTGGCACCGGGATCGTATGTGTTGCTGGCGGTTCGTGATAACGGCCATGGGATGGATGCTGAGACCCGGTCACACCTGTTCGAGCCATTTTTCACGACAAAGGAGAAAGGGAAAGGGACGGGATTGGGACTCTCGACTGTCTATGGCATTGTCAAGCAGAGCGGGGAAGTATCATCGTGGAGAGTGCTCCTGGTCGGGGCACGACATTCCGGATCTACTTCCCACGGGTCGAACAAGAGGTACCGGGGCCGACGGGAGCAGTCGAAGCGATTGATCCGGTGCGTGGCCGCGAAACGATCCTCTTGGTTGAGGACGAGCCGAGTGTCCGCGGTCTCGTGCACCGAGACGTTGCGGCTCCATGGCTATACGGTGCTGGAGGCGCGCCATGGCATCGAAGCCCTCCTCACCAGCGCAAAATACGTGGGGCCCATCCATCTGTTGTTGACGGATGTCGTCATGCCACAGATGAGCGGGCCCGAAGTCGCGGAGAAGATCTTGACCGTTCGACCAGGGATCAAAGTGCTCTACATGTCGGGGTATCCGGACCATCCGGTGTTTGACCAAGGCGGCGTGAGCCGTCAGACCGGGTTCTTGCCGAAGCCCTTCTCACCCACGTGCTGGCGCAAAAGGTGCGCGAAGTTCTGAACGGTGTGAAAGCCGCCTAGCAGGGGACGGTCTCACAGCCAGAGCATCTCTTTGCTCCCGGAACCGCGCACGATGAAACAGTGCTCGTTCGACGGCCGCAGTCGGGATTGCCCTGGCCGCGAGACCTGAGAGCGTGACAGGAAAAAAGAGTAAATACTCAGATGGTGCTCGTTCGATGCGCGTAGTAAAGGACAGCCTCGGCCACTCCCTCCAAGATAGGTATGAGAAATTGGAGGCCACCTGCTTGCCAGTGTTCTGATATCCCAGCCGGATCGCTTGATCTTCGGCCTCCGTTCCGTTTATCGTGACTGCACCGAATCAGATAACCCACATAGACGAGACAGACCAGAGAGACACGACGATGCAGCAAGGACGCGAAGTCGACGTCGGAGAGTATCGGATCGAGCGACGAGCCATTCTACAAGGAGGTCCGTGGCGAGATCGGTTTGTTCACGGTCGCGGCGAACAGCAAGATGCCAGTTATGCTCAAGGGGCCAACCGGGTGCGGCAAGACCCGATTCGTCCAGCATATGGCCTACCGGCTGGGTCGTCCCTTGATCACGGTGGCCTGCCACGAAGATCTCACCGCCTCCGATTTAGTGGGGCGGTATCTGCTCAGGGGCCAAGAGACGGTCTGGGTCGATGGGCCGCTGACGCTCGGCGTGAAGCATGGCGCGATCGTCTATTTGGACGAAATCGTCGAGGCGCGGAAGGACACGACGGTCATCATCCATCCCCTGAGCGACGATCGCCGATTCCTGCCTATTGAAAGAAAGGCCAGATTCTCGAAGCGGCCGACGACTTCCTCCTAGTGATTTCCTATAACCCCGGGTACCAGAGTGTGCTCAAGGATTTGAAGCAAAGCACGAAGCAGCGCTTCATGGCGATTGAGTTCGACTATCCAGCGCCTGACGTGGAAACCACCGTGGTCGAACGGGAAGCGGGTGTCAGCCGTGACCTTGCAGCCAGCTTGGTTAAACTCGGCGGAAAGGTGCGGAACCTCAAGAATCATGGTTTGGAAGAAGGGGTCAGCACCAGATTGCTGATCTATGCCGGTACACTCATTCGGCAAGGCGTGGCGACCGATCGAGCCTGCGATGTCGCGATCGCCCGCCCGATCACCGACGATCCCGATATGCAGCGCAGCATTCTGGAATTGGTGAAGGCCATTTTCTGATCCGATGGCTATGCGTCCCCGTCGCGGATGAACTCGCTGATTGTGCAGGACACCAAGAAGGAGTGATCCTCACCGTTCACGTCCAACCTAAAGCTTCCACCACAGAGTGTGTGGGCATTCACGGCGACGCGATCAAAATCAGAGTGGCCGCTCCACCAGCCGATGGCGCAGCCAATGATGAATTGATCCGGTTTTTAGCCCGCCAATTATCGATTCCTTCTACGTCGGTGCGGATTCACTCCGGTGCAGGCGGACGACACAAACATGTCCTCGTTAAAGGGACCACTGCGCAGCTGGTGATGGCTCGTTTGAACCTTGGACATCGAAGGGATCGGCGAAGCCATGAGGCACAGAGTTCTGTCCATCATCGCGGGGTCGCTGTTGCTCACCGCCTGTTCGACGGCGCATCCTGATTCTGTACCCCAATGCGCATTTGCAGTCTGTGGGGAAAGAGATTCGCGGACCAGGATATTGAGGCCTGCCGGCAATTGGCAGAAACGGCCGGGGCTGAGGAGGGCAGTGGGAAGGCCGGTCGTGTGGCGACCGGCACCGTAGTGGGGGCCGGAGTCGGCGCGGCGAGCGGCGCTGTCGGCGGAGCCATCGTAGGCGCAGCTGGCAGCGGTTCCATGATTGGGGCAGCCAGCGGGCGGTGTGGGGATTACTCACCGGGCTGTACTACATGATCGCAGGGTCGCCGCAGCCGAATCAGGCCTATACGAACTTCGTGAATCGATGTCTGCAAGGAGAAGGGGTATGAGGTCACAGGATGGCAGTAAAGAGTTCGTGGGACAGTTCAGTCGGTCTTCGTGCTCGCAGACCGCGCACGATGAAGCAGTGCTCGGTCGATGCGCGCAGTGAAGCCCAACCGAGCCATCCCATCGAGGAGGAGGGAGACACCTCTCCCGTGACTGCGGGGGACGTGGAAGAAGGTTTGCGTATCCGTCTATCAAGTTGTTTTGGCTGTGACGGTCTTGAGTTTAGTGGCTTGTGCGGGGCCGGAGCCGATGTTGCGGTCGAATGCGAAGCTCCAACTGCAGGAGCGGGAGGCAGCGAAGCTTGATGTCGCCGCTTGTCAGCAGAAGGCCGAGGCGGCTGGGTTGAAAGCCGGGCACCGGCACTCGAAGTGGTAATGTGGCCGCAGGAGCTGGGCTGGGTCTGATTAGTGGCGCCGCAGTGGGGGCATCGAGTGGACTCATTGGTGGGGTGCCGGGTGTGAGCGATTGGAGCAGCAGTCGGAGGTGCGCTTGGGTGATCATCGGTTCAGTGGGCGGTGCCTACAGGCCGCTTGGAGCCGGACCCTCCTTACGCCGATGCGGTGGTGCGGTGTTTGATTGAGAAGGTATGACGTGTCGGGTTGGCAGTAAGGGGATAGATGGGATGGAGGGGGACCTCTGTGCTCGCGGAACGCGTGGCCGCAGAAGTGTAGGAGGAGCGCCAGACCATCCTTCTTGCTCGCAGAACGCGCACGATGAAGCGGTGCTCGTCCGATGCGCGCGGTAAAGGACGATCTGGCGGCTCCCCTTAGGGCAAAGTGGGGAAAATAGGAAGGCCCTCGCTCGGGTGAGGAGGCGCGTTTCGACGCGCTCGGTGCGGGCGGGTGAGAATGATGCGCGCAGTAGGGTACCACCTCCATCCCATCGAGAGATGGCGGGAGCGACTTGGGAAGGGCGGTGCTCGATGCAGGCCGCAGTAAGATTGACCAGGCTACCTCGCGGGAACGTGAGTGGGGAGCGAAGAGGCGGTAGGTTGTTTGAGATGGTGTGGTGCTCGTTCGACGGTCGCAGTTGGGATTGCCCTGGCTGCGAGACCAGAGAGTGTGACAGGACTTAAGAAGCGTAACCGCTAAGAAGGTGTTTGGTGGATGTGTGCGGCAGAAACTGCCCAGCCATCTAGATCTAAGGATGGCTGGGAAGAAAGATGGTGGTCGCGTGATGCAGGGGAAGGTGTGGTGAGTGTGTATCTACTTTGTATTTGTGTCGGATGGAAGGGAAGATGACTGTGCCGCTTTGTGTTTCAGTGCCCGGCCTTTGTTGGGGGTTGGGTCTGTGACAGCGCCGTGAACTTCCCGGCCTTCGTGGCCTTCTGGGAGATATTCCGTGATCGGCAGGCCGTCTTCCCGCACAAATAACAGGCAGTGGCAGTATTTGTAGATCTGCATTTCATCGCAGGCGCACATCCAGCGGCGGAGTTTGGCTTCTGCTTGTTTATCCTTGCAGAAGTTACAGGGGCAGAGGGTTTGCCCAGCTCGTCCATGTGCATCGCGAGGCCTTTGACCACGACTTCGGTGACTGCGGGAGTGGGATGCATGGTCGTCCCGCTCTTCTTCGCGAATCCCTTCACATACTTCCACATTTTGTCGAGACTCTCTTGCTTGGGCTCGGCCATCGCAACTCCTTTGGCAAAAGGCACTGGGCGAGGGCTAGATGGGAGACTTGCGCCGCAGGGGCGTAGTTTACAAGCGCTAGGGCGTCCTTTACAATCGAACCCGCATCATTCATGACCGCTTCTGCTGCAATCGCCGATCCGCTGCTATGACAGAGCCTTCGGCTGGCGGGCTTGACCCTCGGGCCCTCACCGTACTGCACGAGTACGCATCGGGGCCTCAGGGCTCCATGCGCCGGTCTCGCGACGCGGCTCAGCGATTTCCCAATGAACCTTTATGAATAATGCAGGCTACACTTCCTGAAAATTCCGTAGGATTGGATCGAGGATGGAGATGTCGGACACCCATAAGCAATTGATTGCCAAACTGGCGGAGGAGCTGGGACCGGCTACAGCCCAGCATCTGGTGTCTCGCCTCGTCGAGGCCGCCGCGAAACCGAATCAGGTGGAAGGTGTCTTGCTGCTGCTCGATGAATTGCTTGAGGTCTCGCCGAAGGTCGCTCGCGCAGCGATCGAGATCGTTCCCCGATTTGCTGCAGCGGGGTCGGCTCGGCGATGCGGTGGCCTGGCTGGATCTGGGGATTGCGTTAGCCGAATCGTCCGGTGCGATCGGATTGAAGTTTTTCAAAGAGAGCCCGCTGGTTCTGGGGCTGATAGAGCAACCCTCGGTTCGCTCGTTGGTGCTGGAAACCGCCCTGGAACTGGCCGAGCAGGATGCGAATGTTGCGCTGGAATTTCTCCGCGTGGCACCGGAAGTGGTGACGGTCATCTTGCCGGAGCAGCTGGGGGCCTGGTTAGAGATCGGGCTCGAACTGACGCAGGTCGATTTTGTCGTTGCGCTGGAGCTACATCCGCCAAATTCCCGCGGTCGCCCGAGTGTTGCCGATCCATGACGCCAGGGCCTGGACGACGTTCGGACTGAAACTCATTTCCCGGAATAGTTTCGGCAAGACGGACTATTTCGGGACCATCGAATTCCCTCCGCACCAGTCCGCTCATCCTCGGCGATCTCGAAAACCCGTCGGTGAGGGCCAAGGTCGTCACGGTCGGGTCGTTGCTGGCTGAACGTGATTCTGGGTCGGGCATTGCCTGGTTATCGGAATCGCCACGTCTGTTGCGTGCCATGCCGAATGAGGGATGGCGACTTAAGATATTGCAGTACGGGGCCTTGGTGGCAGAGCGTGACGCGGAAACGGCGTTGCGCCTTATTTGCGGCGCGCGCCGGAACTGGTGAGCGTGATCGGCGAGTCTACCGAGGCCACGGCTCGCTTCGAGGCCTGGTGTACAGCTGGAATGGAAGTCCCTGGCGTACAGTGTCGAAGGGGCCAGAGCCTATTTTGCCCTGGAGTCGCGAGAAGGCGCTGACATCGGTGGAAGCGGCCTTAAATGGTGTGTCGCTTCGGCAAGTGGCCCGCACCGTGAAAGCTTTTCGCGCAAGGGCTCTGTGGAACGGATCTGACGATCGAGACGCTCCCGGATTCGCTGAGCCGGGAGACATCTGTGCGGGCCACGGTGAGCCAGGACGGGCGCATCATCTCTGCTGCCGGCGCTCCTCCGTCGCTATCCCACTGCTGAAGAGAATACGCGTTTGTATTTGGTAATGGCGGCTCACGAAGCGGGGCACGTGGAGTTTGGGACGTATCGGCTGACCCTTGAGCCGTTCGCTGACTTGGTTCTGGCCCTGCGCCAGAAGTATGGCCATGTGAAACAGGTTGCGCCGGACACCTTGGCGGCGCTGTTTCGTCTGTATCCTCATCCGGGACTGATCCAGGACTTGTGGATGCTTGTGGAGGATGCACGGGTGGAATTTCTGCTTCAGCAGGAGTACCCGGGACTTCAGCGGGACCTGCGGCGATTCGCGCGGGAGGCAGTCACGACGCGGTCGCTGACGCACGGGCTGACCGTCAAAGAACTCGTCGTCGATCAACTGCTCCAGCTGTCGACCGCCGCATCGCAGTCTGTCGCGATTCACGAAGCCATCAAAGAGGAGATCGCCATACTCTGGCCGATGTGCCAGGCTATTCTGGCTCCAACAGCGACGGCGGAAGAAGCCGTGCGCGTAGCCCATGCGCTCTACGTACGGCTCGAAGAGCTGTTGGCGACGAAAGGGACGATGATCCAGGCCGATCCCGCCGATGACACGTCAAAGGATTTGGGTGTGGGCCCGTCGGCCTCCGAACAGACGGGTGAAGACTATCGCCCCGTCACCAACTGGGTATATCGTGGGGCGATGAATCCTGAATTCATTCGACAGCAGTGACCAGGATGAACGCGCATCGGACGATCGGAAACAATCAGAGGACATCGAACGAATAGCGAGCGCTGCCGGCGGAGCACAGGAGTCGTCAGCGCAGGGTCAACGGGATCGAGAGGGAATGCGCACGGCGACCGAGAGTGACAGGCTTGGCGGTGGGCGGCAGTTGCCCTCCCATGTGGAAGAACTCCTGGCCTCGAAGGTCGAGCAGCTGGCGCCGCTTGATCATGCCGGGTCAGGCGTTCGTGCGGTGCGCTATCCGGAATGGGATCAGGAGATCGATGACTATCGCCTCAACTGGTGCCGTGTCGTCGAGCGTGCCGCGGAAGAGGGGAGCGGAGATATCGTGGCTGCCACGTTGAGCGCGCACGGACCGAGGTCTCGGCACTTCGACGATTCTTCGAAAGTCTGCGGCTCCCGGGGTTGCGGCGCGTGCCGGGCCAAGCCGACGGCGACGAGTTCGATGTGGATGCGGCGGTCCGTATGTGCGCTGAGCGGGCGGCGGGAGCGGACCTGTCGGACCGGATCTACGTCAGGCGGGAGAGAAAAGAACGGATGTCGCGGCTGCGTTTCTGGTCGACGTGAGTGGATCAACCAGCCGCCAGTTGGACAGCGGCCGCCGCGTGATCGATCTGGAGAAGAGGGGCTGGTGCTCTTGTGTGAAGCGCTCGAAGCGGTCGGAGACCAATATGCGCTCTACGGCTATTCGGGCCAGGGCCGCGGGCAAGTGGATTTTCTTGTGATCAAAGATTTTGACGATCAGTTGGGCGGGAAGGCGGCGCAGCGTTTGGGCGGACTGGCTCCCATGCGGCAAAACCGCGATGGGGCGGCCATCCGCCATGCCACCGCCAAATTGCTGGCGCGAGAGGCGCGGACGCGACTGCTCGTCCTCATCAACGATGGGCGTCCGCTCGATGACGGCTATAAAGACGAGTACTCGCTGGAAGACACCAAGGCTGCGTTACGAGAGGCGCGTCAGCGGGGGTGCATCCGTTTTGTATCACGATCGATCAGGAGGCCGATGGCTATGTCCGGAGAATGTACGGCGACGTGCAGTTCGCGGTCATTGATCATCTCGAAGCCTTGCCGAAGCGATTGCCGCGGATCTATCAGCGGCTCACGACGTGAAACGTGAAAGGTAAGACGTGAGAGGTAAATGGAGTCGGAAAGCGGAAGGTGGCATTCAAGAGCCAATCCTTTCACGGTTTACGTTTCAATTTTCACGAGAGACGAAAATGGCGAACGCGTCTGAAAGACCGACTGTGCCGCCCTGGCTGCACAAGCTGTTTACGGGGCATCAGTATCCTATGTCCGTCGGTTGGCGAAGTTTGCACAGCCCATTAAGCCTGGGGAGGATCGCCAGGAGCCGACAAAGGAGATGATCGGAGGCCAAGTTTTGGGAGGTCTACCCCCGTTGTTGGGCCAAGATTCTTCAAGAAGTCAAAGTGGGGATGATCGTGGTATTCCACGACCTCGGCGAATATCCGGCGGGAGGGTATCAGGAATTGGTCGATGATCCGGATGCCTTTCTGGCAAAGACCTATGGCAGAAGAAGATTAAAGTCAACTTCTATGACGGGGACAATTTCGTCTGCACGATCAATTTCAAAGTCGCGGGCTGGACCGGAGCATGAACACACGTGAGAGGTGAAGGTGAGATGTAAGGGAATCTCTGCGTTTCACGTTTCACGATGTACGCCTAACGAGGAGTCGATGATGGGGAGACCAAAGATTACGGTGGTGGGCGCGGGGAACGTCGGAGGCACGATGGCACAGCGCCTGGCCGAGAAGGACGAGTACGAGGTGGTGCTTGTCGATATTGTCAAGGGCGTCCCGCAAGGCAAGGCCCTCGATATCACACAGGCCGGGCCAGTCTGCGGCTATAGCACCCGCGTGGTAGGCACCAACGGCTATGATGAAACGGCCGGCTCGTCGGTGGCGGTGATCACCTCAGGAATCCCTCGCAAGCCGGGGATGAGCCGTGACGAGTTGTTGACCACGAACGCGAAGATCGTGAAGTCGGTCGTTTCTGCGCTGGTGTCGCGATCGCCGAACGTCATTCTGATTCTCGTCACCAACCCGCTGGATGCCATGGTCCATGTGGCGCGTCGTGTGAGCGGACTGCCGAAGTTCCGAGTCTTGGGTATGGCGGGGGTACTCGATTCCGCTCGCATGCGTTCCTTCATCGCCGCTGAATTGGTGTGCCGGGTCCCGGACGTGGCTGCGATGGTGCTGGGGGAGCATGGCGACGATGGGTGCCGCTGTCGCGGTTATACGACGGTGAAGGGAAACCGGTCTCGGAGCTGATGTCGAAGGACCGATTGGAGGCGATTGTGAAGCGGACACGCGAGGGGGCGCCGAAATCGTGGGTCTGTTGAATACGGGCAGCGCGTTCTATGCCCCGTCGGCCTCGGCTGTCGATATGGTTGAGGCGATCATGAAGGACCAGAAGCGGTGTTGCCCTGTGCGGTTCTCTGCGAGGGCGAGTATGGATTAATGGATGTCGTCGTTGGTGTGCCTGTCAGGCTGGGTCGAGGTGGAGTGGAGCAGGTGGTCGAATATGAGCTGACGGCGGAGGAGCGGGCGGCATTGGCAATCTCTGCTAGCGCGGTGCGCGAACTCTGCGCAGCAGTCGATCGATTAATGGCGTAACGCGATCGTGATAGGAGGCTCGCTTGACAAGAGAAGTGGGCCTACAGTACAGACAGCGACTTAGCATTACATTGAGCAGTACACTGAGCGAGGAGATACTATGAAATTTCTTGAGAGTCCGATGCAGACGATGGGCGTAGGGTTTGCGCTCGCCGTGGTGTTGATCATGGGGTATCTCGGTATGACCGGCATGGCGGTTGGTGATGCCGATTGGTTCGGTTTGCTGTTACGCTGGACCCATTTCCTGGCCGGGATCGTCTGGATCGGGTTGTTGTATTTCTTCAACCTGATCAATGCGGCGTTCTTGAAGAGTTTGGATGGTCCCACCAAGAACATCGTGATTCCCAAGTTGATGCCCGCCGCGCTGAACTGGTTCCGTCATGGCGCGACAGTTACGGTGCTTGCCGGGATTGTGCTGTACCTCTACCTGTATCAAAGAGGTGGAACCGGCGCGATCGCGCTGGGAATCGGCGGGCTATTGGGCATCATCATGATGGCCAATGTCCACGCGATTATTTGGCCGAATCAAAAGAGGATTATTGCAGCGGTGACGGCAGCAGCCCAGGGGACCCCTGCGCCGGCGGAAATGGCCCAGTGGGGTCGGACCGCGCTTCTCGCTTCTCGGGTCAACTTTATGTTGTCGATTCCCATGCTGTTATTCATGGGAGCCGGCAGCCACCTCAAGTAAGACGGTGTGCGACTGCCGGCGGGAAAGCCCGCCGGCAAATCCGTTCACCTTCTCTGCATCCGACCTTAACCCGCATGATTCATGAAGCTTATGCTGCAAGCGCGGATACGCGGCTGTGACGGGCAGTCTCGCCGTTCAGCCCTTCGACATACTGCACGAGTATGCCTTAGGGCTCAGGGCTTCACGTCTCCGAGTGCCCGTCTCGCTTCGCGTCCGCACGCTTTCGCGACCAACCTTCATGAATCATGCGGGTTAGCGCTTCTGCGATCTGTTCAGATGGCCCATATGCCCAGTTCCGTATAGGGCAGTGGCCCTAAGTCGTTGAGATTCAGGCCTATTACCGTGGCATTGCCTTGACGAATACCGGCCAGGCACCTTATAGTATCGGGCCATCGGTTGAGCCAAACGGGTAAGGAAAGGCGCATGACGACTGCGACTGAACCACGAGTTCTCCAAACGCTTGATGGCGCGCCCTGGGATATCGAGGCCTACCGGAAGATCGGGGGCTACGAGGCCTGGAAGAAGTGCATCAAAGAGCTGAGCGCAAACGATATCGTCAATGAACTGAAAAAAGCCGGGCTCCGTGGGCGAGGGGGCGGGCTTTCCCACCGGCATCAAGTGGGAAAAGGTCCTCAATCATCGGGTGAAGGAACACTATTTCGTCTGCAACGCAGGCGAACATGAACCAGGGACGTTTAAAGACCGTTACTTGCTCAAGCAGGCGCCACACCAGCTTATCGAAGGCTGCCTCATCGCGGCCTACACGGTCCAAGCCAAGAGCGGCGTTCATTTACGTGAATCATGAGTATCACGAAGAAGAGGAGAATCTGAAGAAAGCCTTGGCGCAGGCGAAGGCTCAAGGGTTCTTGGGAATAAATGTCCTGGGGAGTGGCGTGGATCTCGATCTACAAGTCTTTGAAGGCCACGGGAGCTATGTGGCCGGTGAAGAAACAGCGATGCTCGAATCCATGCAAGGCGCGTCCGGCGATGCCGAGACAGAAGCCGCCTTTCTACCCGACGGACTTCGGCCTCTACGGGAAGCCGACGCTGGTCAACAATGTCGAAACCTTGTGCAACATTCCGCGGATCCTCCTGAAAGGGGTGGCCTGGTTCACGCAGGTCGGCACAGAAAGTGTCCGGGTACGATGATGTTCTCCCTGAGCGGTGCCGTGAATCGGCCCGGCGTGTGACGAGATGCCGATGGGTACGACAATCCGGGAACTCGTGGGCAAGTGTGGAGGGTGCCAGACGGGCGCAAGATCAAGGCGGTGTTCCCTGGTGGACCGGCGTTTTCGATGGTCACCGCCGATCAACTCGACCTGACGATGGATTTCGATTCGTTGAAGAAAGCCGGCACGGGGCTTGGGTCGGCTGGCGTGATCGTGGTCGATGATGCGACGTGCATGGTGGCCCTGACGCTCAAGTTCTCCAATTTCTTCAAGGCCGAGAGTTGCGGGCAGTGCCCACCCTGTCGAATGGGGACCATCAATCTCGCCGCACTCATGACCAAGATTGAACAGGGAGAGGGGACGGAGAAAGATATGGAGAGTCTCCTCCAGCTCTGTGGATTTGTGAAGGGGACGGGCTATTGCACGCTGGTGACCGGGGCCGCAGTGTTGGTTCAGAGCAGCATGAAATTGTTCCGTCACGAGTTTGAGGAACATATCCGATTGCAGCGCTGTCCCTATCAGCCGGTGGCGACCGGTGCCATGGTGCATTGAGGGAGATTCGCGATGCCATGCGTGACGTTTCTCCATCCTGAGGGCAAGAGCGGAGAGGTTGAGGTCAATACGTCGTTGTTGGAGGCGTCGAAGATTCTTGGCTTTGTGTTAAACAACGATTGTGGTGGGAACGCCTCCTGCACCACCTGTCGGGTCGAAGTGCAAATCGGTGCCGAAAACCTGTCGGAGATCGACTTTGATGAGCAAGATCTCCTCGATCGGGAAGCCCTCAGTGAGCCGTGGCATCGTCTTGGATGCCAGGCCAAAGTGCTCGGAAGACGTGGTTGTTCGAGTGCCAGAGGGCAAGTGGGTTGCGCCCACAATGCCTCAGTCGGAGTCGCAGGGTATTGAAATCCAGTAAAGAGATGTTACACTAAACCATTACCAGGCAGGTCTTCGAAGGACGGCCTGGTCACAGGAAGGAGGGTTACGATGGTTACGATTACGGCGATTGCAGAACAGAAGATCAAGGAATTAATGGTGGAAGAGAAGGATATCGTCGGCCTGCGGGTCTATGTCAAGGGCGGCGGGTGCCATGGGTATCAATACGGGATGGCCTTCGAGTCGAAGATGGCCGACGACGACACCGTGATTGAAAAGGGTGATGTCAAGGTCATCATGGATTCCCAGAGCGCTCCGCTTCTTCAGGGAGCAGAAGTCGATTACGTGGACAGTCTCCAAGGGTCCGGGTTCTCGATTAAGAATCCACAAGCGAAAACGACCTGCGGCTGCGGCAGCTCCTTCAGCGCCTAAGGAATTTGCGCTGGAGTGGCGCGAAGCTGGTCAGTTGAATGAGTGACAGTAGAAGCCAGGATTGTCCGAATACGGCGGCCGGTCTTGGCTTCTCAATTTATGCGCTGGATGTGAGCTGAATCCACGATGGCACAGGCGAGCGTCACGAGGCGATATCGGTTCTGCGCCGCCCACCGGCTGCACACGGATCATCTGTCTCCCGAAGAAAACTGGGCTGCATTTGGGAAGTGCAATAATCCCAATGGGCACGGCCATAACTATGTCGTGTTGGTGACCGTGAAGAGCACGGTTCCGACCACGACCGGTGGAGGGGGTGGACCTCGATCGGCTGGATCGGATTGTCGCCGACCAGGTGGTCACGCGATTCGACCATCACGATCTCAATCAAGATCCTGAGTTTGCCGATCGCACCACGACGGGAGAAAATCTGGTGCTGCTGATCTGGGATCTGTTAGTGAAGCACCTTCCCACCGGGCAACTGGAAAAGGTCGGGCTGATTGAAACACGCGACAACTACTTCGAGTATGCGGGGTCGATGAGTCAGGCCCCGGTGCTCAGAGGGGCGGCATGGCTAAGCAGGGAATCAGGCGGCTGGGTCAGCGGCAGGTCGAAGACGTCAGCGAGAACGGCAGACCGGCGGATCTAGATATACTGCAATCCTTGGTCACAGAAATGCTGGTGGCCCTCGGTGAAAAACCCGGCAGGAACGGGCTGCTCAAGACTCCCGAGCGAATGGCCAAGGCTCTCGCCTTCATGACCCAAGGGTATCACCGCGACATCGATCATCTCCTGAACGGGGCGCTCTTCCCGATCGAGTACGACGAGATGGTCATCGTGAAGGAAATCGACTTTTACAGCTTGTGTGAACATCATCTGCTGCCTTTCTATGGCAAGGTCCATGTAGGTTATTTGCCCAATAAGCAGGTGGTGGGGCTCAGCAAGATTCCGCGCATCGTGGATATCTTTGCGCGCCGACTGCAAGTCCAAGAACGGCTGACCGTCCAGATCGCCGAAACCCTGAAATCGAAGCTCAACGCGCACGGAGTGGGCGTGGTCGTCGAAGCGCGACATCTCTGCATGATGATGCGAGGCGTCGAAAAACAGAACACCGTGGCCGTCACCAGTTCGATGCTGGGCGCCTTCCGAAGTCAGCCGCAAACCAGGCTGGAGTTTTTGAAGTTGATTCACCGGGGCGGCGTCGGCGACTCCGATTAGCAGGACGTTGAAAAAGTCCCCCAGCGTCGTTCTCGCATCGTTCAGATCCTCAACGGGGACCCGGCCGCCTCACCACTCGGCGGCGCGCACAGACTGTGGTGCTCCTTATTCGTTGCACCGTGCGCCCCAGAGGGTACGCCTCGGACCTTCACTTGCTGCGGCCTTGCTGGATGGCCTTTTGAACGTCCTGCGTGGTCTCTCCCATTTTATTCTAGCCATTCCGGTCTTCAATTTCCCCAAAACTCGCCTCGGCTTTCGCTCGCTGCGGCCTTGCTGGAAGGGCTTTTTCACCATTCTCCAGTGGCCTGGTCAGGCCGATGATTCGAGGGGCAAAAGCCAAGTAACGACCCCATCGGTTTACGGTGGCGCGTCGATTCGCCAAGCCTTCGAAGGCCTATCGTGATGATCCGGAACTGAGAGGAAAGCGGGTTCTCTTGCGTCGGCCACATGGTCCGGTTTAGGGCAAGACATGGAGAACGACGATGGAGAGACCAGTTCCTTGGTCGTTGTAGGCAATGGTGATGCAGTTGACATGGGTGTGCCCAGTGTTCCCTCTCGCCGCTGTTTGTAACATTGGGATAGGCTCTTCAGGTCAAGGGTCCGGTTGCGATCATGCGCACCGGCGTATACAATTCACGCCATTCTTGAGAATTCGGATGACTACTTCACGCGATCAGGCTCCCGATTTGTTTGGCGCTCCCGAGGGAGAGAAGTCCGTTGAGGCACCGCTGGCCGAGCGTCTGCGGCCGCGAGTTTGCGGACTTCGTCGGGCAAGACGACATCACTGCGCCGGATCGGCCGTTGCGGCGGGCGATCGAGGCAGATCGACTCTCTTCCGTCATCTTCCTGGGGGCCGCCCGGCTCGGGAAAGACGACGCTGGCGCATCTCATCGCGCGTCACACGAAGGCGCAGTTCGTGCCCTTCTCGGCGGTCACAGGGGGTGTTCCAGAGCTGCGGGCCATTATCAAGACAGCAGAACAACGCCAGGCGATCAACGGTCAACGGACCATTCTTTTCGTCGACGAGATTCATCGGTTCAACAAGGCGCAGCAGGATGCCTTTCTGCCTCATGTCGAGCGGGGGACGGTCATCTTGGTGGGCGCGACAACGGAGAATCCCTCATTTGAAGTGATCTCGCCGCTCCTGTCTCGTTCTTTGGTCATTGTACTGAGGCCCCTTTCGGATGAGGCATTAGAGCATATTCTGGAACGGGCGATCGCGGACCCTGCGATCGGGTTAGGGAAGTGGAATGCCCGCCTGTCACCCGATGCCAGGCAATGGCTGATTGCCTATGGAAACGGCGATGCGAGGGCGCTGCTGACGGCATTGGATTTTGTGGTCAAGCAGCAACCGGCTGAGCCTGACGGCACGCGCCTGATCGATGGAGCGGCGCTGGAAGCCGCGCTGATGAAGAAATCAATCCGGTATGACAAATCCGGCGAAGAACACTACAACGTCATCTCTGCTTACATTAAGAGCCTGCGCGATTCCGATCCGGATGGCGCCCTCTACTGGCTCGCCCGTATGTTGGAAGGGGAGGACCCGAAATTTATTGCAAGGCGCTTGGTTATTTTTGCCTCAGAGGACGTGGGGAATGCCGATCCGATGGGGCTGTTGGTCGCGGCTGCGGTCGCTCAGGCCGTGCAGTTTGTAGGGCTCCCCGAGGCGCAGATCAACTTGGCCCAGGGGACGACCTATCTCGCGACCAGGCAAAAAGATAATGCCTCCTACATCGGACTTCTTGAGGCCATGGAAGACGCAAAAACCCATGGAAATCTCGGGGTTCCGCTCCATTTACGGAATGCCGTGACCTCGATGATGAAGGGGCTTGGGTATGGGAAGGGGTATCGCTATGTCCACGACGATCCCCAGGCCAAGGCGCAGCAGGAGCACCTCCCGGAATCGCTCAAGGGGCGTCGCTACTACCGGCCTAAAGACACCTAATCAGGGGTCACACAGGGTGGTGGACAAAGATTTCTAATCGGTTATACTTAGGCTTGTGAAACGGCAGAATCTGAAATCAACTGTATCGATAGCTGCTACGAACGAGCGGCGCAAGTTTGTTCGTGCGACCTTGGTCGGTTCTGCGCTGATTTCACCGAAGAGCGGAGCCAAGGCGATTACGGCTGTGTTGGATAACGTCAATAGAGTCGGCGCAGGGTTGCACACGAAAGAGAAGTTGGCGATGGCCCAGCCGGTGACCGTCTCGTTGGCGTTTCTCGATTCGGATCGCGCGGAACAGATGGAAAAGCTCGATGGAAGAGTCGCCTGGGTGAAGCCCTGGGAGAAGGGGTTTCTGATAGGCGTGGTCTGGGACGAGCTGGTCACGAAAGAGAGGAACCGCTGGCTGTACTACTACCTCGAAGAAACGGTCAAGTCGTCCGCTTAGCAGGATGCTGAACAGTCTCTGCTTTCACCCGCCCAACCCCGGTGCGCCAGGACACACCTTTCTCCAAGCAGCGTTCTTGCATCGCTCTCAAGAACCGTGAAAGGTAAGACGTGAAACGATAGGACTGCCGAGCGGTCTTCTTCCAGAACCTTTCACCTTTCACGATTCACGGGCCGTGGGACGGCCTTTTTGAGTATCCTGCGGAAGTGTTCTCGTGCCAGACTTGCAGGCCATCGAAGCTTTAGCGTTGCCGCAATACTTTTCCCGGGGCGGGCTAGGCGAATGCCGTGAGCTTTTGTTTCACGCCATCCAGTTCTGCCGAGAGCGTTTCCCACCGGGCGGTGAGTCGCACAAGTTCCTGCTTCCAGCCGTCCTGTTCCAGGTGCAGAGCGCTCCACTTAGTGGATTCATCTTTGTAGAGGGCGGGGTTGGCCAGTTCGAGATCCCGCGCTTTGATTTTGGTTTCGTATTCGGCGATCTCGGCTTCGGCCCGCGCAACCTGCTTTTCCAGACGGGCCTGGGTCTTGTTCAAATCGCGGCGATCTCCAGCTGAGGGCTTGGCCTGAGCTTGCGAGGCCATTGCCCTGGTCGGCGCGGCAGTCTTCCCACGATCCGTTCCCTTCAGTTCGTCACTCGTTTCCTTGATGGATTCGACTTCCTGCGTTTTCTTCCACAAATAGTATTCATAGTCGCCGGAGAAGCTTCGTGCCTTGCCCTCTTCGATTTCAATGACGCGCGTCGAGATTCTGGTCAAAAAGGTGGGGTCGTGGGAAATGAAGACGATCGTGCCGGGGAACTCCGTCAGGGCATCGGTGAGCATATCGACCGAAGCCGGGTCGAGATGGTTGGTCGGCTCGTCAAGCAACAGGGTATTGGCTGGTTCGACCAGCATCCGCGCGAGCGCGACGCGATTGCGTTCCCCCGCTCAGCGCCTTGATCGGTTTCTTTTGATCGTCACCGGAGAACAGGAAGGCGCCGGCAATTCCGCGGAGGAAGTTCGTCTCTGCTTGGCTGGAGACCTCGGAGAGGGAGTCGAGAACGGTATGTTCGGGGTTCAGGGTCTCTGCCTGGTGTTGGGCGAAGTAGTGCAGGGTGACACCATGGCCGACCGTCCTGGTGCCTTCTCAGAAGCCAACGCTCCGGCCAGCATCTTGAGCAGGGTGCTTTCCCGGCACCGTTTTCTCCCACAAGCGCAACGCGCTGACCACGTTCGATCAGAACAATCGACTTTCTCATACACCACTTTTTCCCCATAACGCTTTGCCACGCTCTGGAGTTCCAGGACTTGCCGACCGCTCGCTGCGGGGAGGAAACTTGAACTTGACCCGCTTGGGATCGCGCTGGATCTCAATCATCTTGACCTTCTCAAGCTGCTTGATGCGCGATTGGACCTGGCTGGCTTTGTTCGCTTGGTAGCGGAACCGGTCCACAAATGTTTGGACTCTGGCGACTTCTTTCGCCTGCCGCCCTGCGGCAGCCGCTCGTTGGCTGTCTCGTTCTGCGCGGATCTGTTTGAACGAAGAATAGTTGCCTCGATATTCTTCGATTCGATGGTGCCGGAGGTCCCAGATATGGGTGACGACACGATCGAGAAACGCCGTGTCGTGGCTGATGATCAAGAGCGTCATCTCCGAGTTCAAGAGGAATTGCTCGAACCAGCGCTGCGTCGGTTTATCCAAGTGGTTGGTCGGCTCATCGAGCAGCAGCACGTCAGGGTTGGACAGCAGCAGATGCGCCAAGGCGACGCGCATCCGATAGCCACCGGATAGCTTTCTCAATCAGACGACCGAAGTCGATCTCGGTAAATCCCAACCCCATCAGGATGCGTTCCGCTTCATGTTCGGGATACAGATCGCGATGGGCGGCATCCAAGACGGTCTTGCCTGCTAATAGTTTCGAGTTCCTGCGGGAGGTACCCGATGCGGAGACGAGGACGCTTGCGGATGCTTCCCTTGTCCGGCGATTCCTCCTCGAGGATCATCCGGAAGAGAGTAGTCTTGCCGGCGCCGTTGGGTCCCACCAAGCCGACCCGTGAACCAGGGCGAAGGTGCGCCGTCGCATTCTTAAGCAGAACCTTTGTGGAATATTGCTTACTGACCGACTCGATTTGGAGCATGAGAGGTTTCGTGTGAACCAGGCGGATCGTTCTTATCGGAAGGAGCCGATGGTCATTCGGTGATTAGATGTGGGTGTCGAGCTTCGCAGAACCTACGTGATTATTTTTGGTGGAGCTGGCCGGGATTGAACCGGCGACCTCGTGAATGCCATTCACGCGCGCTCCCAACTGCGCTACAGCCCCACGTCGATTGCCTTGGAAATCACGCGAAAATCCTTGTGAAACCGCGATTATGCTAACACGGCCCTCCGGCGACAGTCAAGAAAAGGAGACTGGGCAAACCCAGCCATCTCATGTGCTCGCGGAACGCGCGGTCGAGACTCCCCTCGTTTGACGCGCGCAATAAAGGCCGGTTTAGGTCTGCCCTTGAAGATGAGAGAGAGAAAGAGCTAGCCCGCATTATTCACGAAGGCTCTTGACGAAACCGCCGAGACGGCAAGCGAGACGGGCGCGCGGAGCCGTGAGGCGGGAGCAACCCCGCCTGGGAGTTCCGAAGGGGGTGTGCCCCCTTCGTGGGGATTCTACAAAGGGGCTGGCCCCTTGTAAGAGTGGGCGAGGCAGGCTCCAGAGCCGAGCCCGCGAGGAGAGGAGCATACGCGAAACAGTATGTTGACCGACCGAGCGGCAAGCCCGCCCGCCGTCAGGCTTGTCGCAGCGACGTATCGGCGGTTGCAGTAGAAGCCTTCGTGAATTATGCGGGCTAGATTGAACTGACTATCACGGTTCTTGACAATCATTGGAGGCGTCCCCTACCATGACGCTCCGGCCCTGGCCACTGAGTCCAGCCAGGGCTCTTTTTGGGAACATTTCAGGCGATGGGAAATCTCGTTGTGATCGGGGCGCAGTGGGGCGACGAAGGCAAGGGCAAGATCGTAGATATCTTAGCCAGCGACGTCGATGCGGTGGTTCGCTACCAGGGAGGGTCCAACGCGGGGCACACTGTGATTAATGAACGGGGCACCTTCGTGTTCCACCTCATCCCCTCAGGCATCCTCTATCGCGGGACGCTCTGTGTGATTGGGAACGGGGTCGTTGTGGATCCAGCCTCGTTGATCGAGGAGCTGGACCATCTCCAGACTCAAGGCGTGAAGATCGGAAAGAATTTTGTCGTGAGTCAGCGCGCCCATCTCATCCTGCCGTATCACAAGGCCATCGACAAAGCGTCTGAACAGTCTAAGGGCCTCGCCGAATTGGAACGACGGGGCGAGGATTGGCCCGTCCTATGCCGATAAGATGTCGCGGGTCGGTATCCGAATGGGGGATCTGCTCAATCCGAAGGCGTTTCGAACCAAACTCGAAGAGAACGTGGTCGAGATCAATTGGTTTCTCGAGCAACTTTACAAACTGGAGCGTTTCGATGTCGACAAAGTGTTCCGGCAGTATATGGGCTATGCCGATCGGCTGAAGAGCCATATCGTCGATACCGCCATGCTTGTCAATAAGATGATCGAGGGAGGGAAGACCTGTGTTGTTCGAAGGGGCGCAAGGCACACACTTGGATGTGGACTTCGGTACCTATCCCTACGTCACCTCCTCCAGTTCAACGCCGGCGGCGCCTCAACGGGAACGGGCGTGGGACCGACGAAGATCGACGCGGTGCTCGGGGTCGCCAAAGCCTACACCACGCGCGTCGGCAGCGGGCCGTTCCCCACGGAATTGACCGATGCGGTGGGAGACGGGCTTCAAGCACGAGGGAAAGAATTCGGATCGACGACGGGACGTGCGCGCCGCTGCGGCTGGTTCGACGGCGTCGTTGTGCGCTACGCCACCAGAAGTGAACGGACTCACGTCACTGGCCGTCACGAAACTGGATGTGCTCGACGGCTGCAAGGAGCTCAAAGTCTGCACCGGCTATCGGTATCAGGGGAAGCTCTATCGAGACATGCCGGCCGATCTCCAAGCGCTGACTGACTGTGAGCCGATGTACAAGACGTTCAAGGGATGGTCCGGCTCTACCACTGGCACGACCACGTACAAACAGCTTCCCGGGAAGCCAAGCGCTATCTCCAGTACCTTGAGGAGTTCTCCGAGTGTCCCATCGATATGATCTCAACCGGCTCGAAGCGCAGTGAAACCATTATGCTTCGCAACCCACTTAGCTTCACCCACGCGCGCGGTAAGGATGAATTTCCTCTCAGCCCGCATCATTCATGAAGATTCTGCTGCAAGCGCGGATACGCGGCTGTGACGGGCAGTCTTGCCGTTCAGCCCTTCGACATACTGCACGAGTATGCCTCAGGGCTTCACGCCTCCGAGTGCCCTGTCTCGCTTTCGCGTCTGCACGCTTTCGCGACGAACCGTCAGCGAATAATGCGGGCTAGCAGGATAGCCCGCATGGGACTGGCGGACAGGTTGATCTGGTTTGTTTCGTTCTTCTAGTTTTTCTTGTTCAACCAAGCAAACGAGACAAACTAAATAACGGTCTTCCTATAGTGCGGGCTAGGCACAGGCCAAGCGTCGGTGGTAGAATCCGCGCTCTCCGCTCGGTGAGCCGGTAGCTCAGTTGGTAGAGCATCGCCCTTTTAAGGCGAGGGCCCTGGGTTCGAGTCCCAGCCGGCTCACCATTGACAATCAATCACTTCCGAGCGTTCGTGCTCTCGCATGACCGTTCAACATCGTTCCTTGTGCTAAATTTGTGCTAACTCGCTGCGGGTGAGGCTCATCCAAGACGTTCACGCCGTCTCTCAAACTCTCCGGCGAATGATGCGTGAACTTGCCCCTGTTTAGTGGACACCGTCTTCGACTAACGACGTGCGCTCGCTCGTTATTCTGTTGAGAAGGACTCGGCTGTCTTCCGCTGCGATGGGTTTTGAATAATTTCAACGGGCTTCCTGCACCCACCTGACTAGGTTACCTGTCCACATTTAAGTGGGGGCACAACAGTCATTTCTTCGCGTATTCCGCTGAGATTTGGCCGACGAGCTTGGCCCAGCCCATGTCCATGGCCTCGTACACCTCGCCGGCCTCCGGTCGCGCATTGTCCTTGAGGATTTCCACCATCAAAGTTGCGTAGTCGGACAGAATGACACCGGCCTGCAGCATGCGCAGGAGCCCGACCTGGCGCTTGGTCTCGCTGAAGGTTCCCGAGGCATCGACTGCCACATAGGCGTCCAGCCCCTTACCAACGGCAGTGATGGCGGGAAAGGCCGCGCAGACTTCAAGTGAGATGCCGGCGAAGATCAGCTTCTTGCGGCCAGTCGCCTCGATGGCGCGAGCCACGTGTGCGTCGTCAAAGGCGTTGACCGACGAACGGTCGATGATCTCGATGCCTGGCAGCGCTTCGACGAGTTCGGGGAACGTCGGACCCCACATGCTGTCGCGCGCCGTCGTGGTCGCGATAATAGGCAGATTCAATGCTCTCGCAGCTTTCGCCAGGGCCACCACGTTGTGTTTCAGCTCGCCGGTCGAATAGTCGCGGACACCCGTCATGAGGCCGACCTGATGATCGACGAGGATGAGCGCGGCGTTTTCGGAAGTCAGGGGTTCGTAGGGGCGGATTTGATTAGTCATGGCATTCTCCTTGGATTCTTAAGGTTGGTGATTTTGTGAAATTTGGCGTCAGGTCGAAACGGTAACAGCCTTTAGCCGTCCCATCTAACCAGCTTCGATAGCGTTCAAAGGCTTCAGTGATTTCTTCCTGGGTGGTCATGATGAACGGGCCGTCGGCGGCGACTGGTTCATTGGTCCTGGGAGAGAGGGACGTGACGACATCCTCTAGGCCGCAGGGACCACGGATCCGTAGCAGTTCCAGAATAGTCTCTTCTCTGGGCATCATGGTGTAGAACCCCCGGTTGAAGTGCGGTGCTCGCGAGGGTCACATACTGCACAGGAATGCGCCGCGTGGGACCTAGCAAATGCCCTAGGATGAGCTAGAAATTATTACCAGACAGACACCCATTCGGTGCTAGGGTCAGGCTGCTGCTGAGGGAGGAGAAATCATAGAGAGGGATCATGGGCCAGATCCGCTGGCCGAAGACCTGCCGCGTACTCGTCGGGGCGGGTCACCAAAAGCTCGTGAAGAACTAGCCGTTCTCTCTTGGATTCAGTTGAGGATTAATGGTTGCTGTCGAAGGGGTCAAAGAACTGATTTTGAAACATTGAGTTGAGAATCGATCCTCGTAATTTCATACAATTCTGTTGATCGCCCAAATCTGTTGTGCCCCGCTTAATTGTGTGCGGGCAAACTAGCTTAGTTAGAGTGGATACAGGAAACCCGCTGAGTTTATTCAAAGCCCATCGGAGCCGAAGATAGTCGCTGGCCCTCTCAACCGAGTAACGAGACAATGCAACCGGATGTCCCTTGAGAAATGGAGCATCGGAAGAGGACTGGACTCTCTGCAAAATTAATGGTTTGTAATGTTCAATAAACTGTCCAGCAAATTAGGCGGGGCCAGTACAGCCGAGACCATACCCGCTGACGCCAGGCTTTGAGCGCTGCTCCTTGGCTCTCTCCGCCTTACACCGGTGTTAGATAACTCCTCACGGAAAACGAGGGGCTTCGATGAACGCGTCTTCAGTCACGTCACTTACGATCAATAAAGGCACCTGTTATGCGGTATTTGCATACTGATATCGGGTGGTCTATCAATTTAGAGGACGTCAACCGCCGGATCACGGCCGACAGGGAACGCAGCCGACTCAGGCACAAGACGAGAGCCCCGCAATATTTCGAATACCGGCCGGCCCCGCTACGCCTCATGCAAGAAGGAGGAAGCCTCGCGGTCGGCCAATATCAATCCAGTCCTACGGTCGAAGTGATGGTATAGTGACTTCGGCGCCGTGACCATCACCTACCGGTTTACGCTGGACGGTCCCTTCGAAGGCCTGCTGGAACTCAGCGAGTCGCTCTCACGAGAACGAACCGTTATTGACGGAATCACGCAAACGGATGGAGCAGCTTGTTCAGGCGATTCATCCGTCGATCGAGCGGCCCAAGATCGCTAAAGAGGTGGAGGATTACATCATCTTCTCGATTGAATCCTATTCGCCGGAGCAATCACTCCCGCTCTGGACAAGCGGGAAGACAGAACTGCGCAGGTGCTTCGCGGCGAACGGACACCGCTCGCAGACCAAGAAATTCAAGATGCCACGGCCTGCCGTATTTCGTACGGAGTCGGAGATGCCGCCCTCATCGACTGGCACTCAGCCGGTGCTCTTCGGAAACGAGATGGACGACGTGCGAGCCGTGCTGGAATTTGCCAATGTGGAGCTCTTGGAAATGCGGATGCTCGACGAACAGCTCGATACGGCGTTGGACGAGGGATATGCAGCGCTCGTTCGAAAGCCGCGCCTGCTGCCGCTCCCCGGTATGCACGACAAGGACACCACGCATATCGCGCAGCTGCAAGTCGACGGCGCGCTCCTCTTCGAGCGGGTGACGAACACCTTGAAACTCTTAGGCGATCAGTACCTGGCGCGGGTCTATCGCCTCGCGTCCCACCGTTTCCACCTGGAAGCCTGGGATGCGAGCATTCTCCGCAAGCTGGAGACGTTAGAAAGTATCTACGGCAAGATGTCGGACCGCGCGACCACCCGCCGCATGGAAGTGCTGGAATGGATCATCATCGTCTTGATCGCCGTCTCCATCGCGTTGTCGTTCTTCCCGATGGGCAGGCACTGACGAGCGTCATGTCCCTTCTATCGCTTCCCTGTGGCGCTGTTACCTACAACGCAGGACCCACTGCAACACTGTATCGAAATTCTGTACCACCAAAACCATGAACGCCAAGAGCCACTGCATCAAGGCGTTGTGACATTCGTGGGGAAACAAGGGGAAATCTGGGCGAGCGTCTCAAACTTATGGGGCTGGCTGAGCCTTTGGCGGCTATCGCTGCACGACTTCATGAATGAACCCGTATCGACGGGCGTAATCAATCTTCTTGCCTAATGCTAACATCTCAGAAGCCACGCGCTCCACTGCGGCTACTGATGGAGCGGCTTCCAATGGAAGGCCTTCTCCAATGAGGAGAGCCTGTCCTGCTTGAGTTTCCGACCATGCCCGGTGCAAGTAGGAATCTCTGTTTTCAGAGAGGAGCCGTGCTTTTCTAGAAGCTCGTCAAGGCGATAGGTCTCTGCGACAGAGGGGCGTGCTTCTTAAACCGTTTCTTGACCTTCTTCGTAACTCAGAGATGGGCTTTCTTCTTGTCGGATCGAGACTTTTAGTCCCTGAGTTCCCGGAAGTGTGTTCACGGTGTACCGCAAGATCCGCTCCAGATGAGTATGCGCAATGGCTAAGTGCCCCAGAGCCTCAAGTAATTGCGGCCGGTTTGGAACGGTGAGCCGGTGCATTGCGATGGACATACGATAGGGTCTCCCTCCCGATCTCTGCTCAGAATATTGTCATCGTAAGGATACGAGGTAACTCTTGCCAGTTGACTAGCGGGGCCTGCACTGGCGGGTGACTGTCGTGATCGTTCGCCGCATCTCCAGGAGTTTACCCGAAAAGCTGAATCACACTCCACACCAGGAAGAGGACATACGCAATCCCGAAAAATATGGGAAAGCTGAACTCGCGACGAGCCCACCACTGCCGGTGTTGGCGGAGTGCCCAGGTCGGGTGCAAAGACTGGTGGATCGTTCTGGTGGTCTTCAAGAGACTGGTGGTGGTCTCTGTATCGCTGGAGTCTGATAAATAACTGTGGCTGCGTCCAACTCGTTTGTAGCTCACTACCTCGAAGTTGCCATTCCCACAGGGCTATTTGGGCGGAAAATCGTCCGAGCACGATCGCCATTTGCAGAACCATGAGAATACCAAATACGCACAGAATCATGCCCAAGAACGTAAAGAGAAACGTGGGGGTTGGCGGGCGAGGATAAACCCAATCGCAGCGGTAAAGATGGAGTTCGCCGTCAAGTAATCGGACAAGAAGCTATGGTAATCGCGGACTCCTGACGTCCAAAGATCGACGAGAGTCCCATAGCGTCTGCGTAGAGACTGTTCGGGTCTATGGGGTTAGGGTCTCGATCCATTGACGGATCCGGTTTTCTAGATGGTCAGGAAATTTACAAGCTTCAAAGATATTTGCTTTTTGGACCGGCTCAAGGATATGTCAATTTCCTTGAAAAATCGACCGGCCCTCCTCGACAATTTAAGCAGGGATTTTGACACGAAGGAGTCGGGCTTTTTTCAGAGGGAGGTCTTTTAGAAAGCTTCAGCGGTCATATAGTTGAGCTACTTTCCACTTATCCCGTATCAACTACATCTCACTCGGTGAAGATTCAGAACCGATTGATAATACTCACCGAACCCTGTGAAGTCCGCACTAAAATAGGAAAGCGGGAAATGGCCCCCAATCAAGTCCCGCCTTCGGCACTGATGCAGGCTTTTCGTGGTTGCGGTTTTGGTTGCGGTTCGGTAGCGGTTTTGGTGACGATCAGGGATATGTCACAGTCGCAGATGATCACAGTGGTAGGAAAGAAATGTTGCATGACTTCAACGGGATCGTATCAATCGGTCTCACTCGATCATCTTCAGTAGTAACTGCCTGAGTAGCTCTTTTAAGGCGAGGGCCCTGGGTTCGAGGTCTCCAGCCGGCTCACCAAATCTTTCACCAACTTCTGCGTCTCTACCTCTGTAGTCATTTCTTCGGTCACGGTTCCAACCTGAGTCAGACCTCTTCAACGGCCTTCCAGATGTGGGTAGGGCGCAGGTGGGCATTGCGGCTTAGTATGGCTGGAGGTTTCCATCCTGCGAGCGCCATGAGGGTTCGATCATTCGCGCTTTTGCACCCCCAAGCGTGAGGCAATTGTGATGCCGACAAGGCAGACTTTCGATTTCTGTGTTCTATACTTTGTTCGTTTTGAGATTAGGGGGAAAATTTCGTCGCCCAGACTGTTTGGGTTTCGCTCGGTGATGTCATGAGGCTCTGCACCATCGGGATGGTCAATAACCGTTCCAGAGCGATTGACAATGCCGGTAAGCCCTTCGCCGTCGGAGCTTTTGATCTCGGTAGAAATCAAGGGGCAGCAAATCCTGTAAAACTCTGTTGAGTTGTCGGCTGCCGACCGCGAGAATGCTTCGTGTCCGCCGAAGTTCTCGTAAGCGAGTGGGAATGCTTTACGGAAGGTGCTCCGTGAGCTTGTTTGCCGTCCCTTTCCACCGTCCGCGATTTTGGCTATGCCCTTGAGCAAACAGCGTTGCGCCTTCTTTCTATTCTCTTCTATTGAGGCGCGTTATCATTAAACCCAAACCAATTACGACTGCCAGGAATCCAAGGGCTCCTATTACTATCCATACGAGCACACAAGAATAATCCTCATTGCAGTAGTCAAAAGAACCTTGCCAAAACCCCAGCATCTGGGTCTTGGCCATGACCTTTACAAACATCGTATCACGCTCCTTGGCTCTTCTACCGGCGCTAGTATAACACCTCCGCCGGTGTACTTGACAGCCTCTAAGAGCTAGTGGATAATACATGCCCTAAAGGAACTGTTGCGCAGATGATGAAGAAGGAAAAGACAATGAGTCGTTGCAGCGATGTGGTGGAACCGATCGAGGCGTCTTCGTGTTGTACGCCGCAAGATTCGACGGCACATGCCGCCCAAGTGATGCGTGATTCAGGCTTCAGCTGCGCAGCCTGTGGTTGAGGATACAGGACATCTCAAGTTGGTCGGCAGCGTCACCGAGCGCGACGTGCGTGGCGGCGGGGTTGCTGATGACCGGCGCGCTTCGAAAGTCCGCGTCGGAAAGATCATCCGACCCTGTTTGCCTTTTTGTGGTGCGAGCAAGACGGTTAAAGAAACGCGCCGGAAACTCCACGCGCATCGCGTGATGAGCTTGCCCGTTGCGGATAAGGCGGGCGGATATTGTGTGATGCGCGGTCCTGTTCTTCGAATCTTGGCTGCGGGCCTGTGCCCGCTACTGCAGCGGCTATCCGTGTCTGACTCATCGGCTCACGCATCGCCGCACCAACCACGAAAACCTGCACAGTGCGCCAGCCACAACGAAGAAGGCACGACCTCGACCCTGTCGAACGGTGGCAATCGGGCAACGAGGCCGGTCCCACTTCCGCCCAAGCCGGGCGCGGTCCTCCCTGCCGCTCCTGGTTCCACGTAGTCCGGGAAAGTTCATTCATATCATTCATTCAATAATAAATGGAGGTTTAGTTAAGCCATGATGAACTATAGAACACGTCACGCTCGCAGTTGTCGGGCTCTTCTTGTCCGTGTCATTCCTTGCCTGCCCCGGTGATGGCCGCCGAGAAGGATGGCGTCATGATGAGGGATGGCAAGATGTGGAGGCTGCAGGACGGGAAGGAGATCGGCCGGATGGATCGCGAGACGACCTTGTCCAACGGTACGAAGGTCATGATGAACGGCAAGATGATGATGAAGGACGGGAAAGAGATGCAGCTGCAGGAAGGCCAAATCACTGATGCTGGACGGGAAGATGACGGAGGGTGGCAAGAGCATGGCAAGTAGCTTCCAGAGTCGTTGGATCTGACGACTCCCGACGTTCTGGCGGCTAGCGGAGCTCAGCATGGCTCCGCCCCGCCAGTTCGCCGAGCATCCCTGGTCCTCCTGTGAGGTCCAGAACGAGAGGATGATTGGAATCAACATTTCAACCACTCAACCGGATGCGCTTCATCCAGCGTCTCCGCAGTACTCGGCCCGCTGGCGGGCCTGCAACGCAGTAGGAATTGCCTGTATTGCCCACCTCAGTGAGCCCGCTGGTCACCTATCAGCAAGGGGCCTGGGTTCGAGACCCAGAACGGCTCACCAGAATAACACCACTTTCCTTTCTCATCTCTCCCCAGGCTTGCTCTCCGCTCAAGAGCAGGCACAGTTCACCGACAGATGCCCATGCGTTTGGACGATCCGCGTCTGCTCCGCAATCCTCCTCAGTGGGTTGCCATGGTGTATCGCTATTTGAGCGCGACCAACGGCAGAGGAGCTCCGCCATCCATCGTGCCGTTGTGGGAGCGCTTAAGTGAGCGAGTGTCTTGTCACCACCGATCTCACGGAGTTGGTCCTAATCATTTGACCAGCTCCAGGCGCGTGATGCTCCGCGGGATCTGCACCCCCGTCATGGATGAGGGCGTGGGGACACCACGTGACAAACCAACCGCTCCGTACGGCGGTCGATCCGCCAGCGCTCGGAGCTGCCTGCATCCTCCAGGCCGCTGCAGTGATGATCGAGGCTGAGCATTTGATGGATAGTGTGTTATTGTCAATGCGACTATGACGCCACTGCTCCGTCCGTCACGCCGCGGGGACTGACGGGGATCCTCTACTTTAAGAGGAGGAATAACCCCTGTGTTCATTCATATTCGTGCGGGCCACCACAATAACCATGAAATATCACGGCGTTCGACCGGGCGCTCCGGGTCTGCTAAACAATTGCTGCGTGCATGCGAAGACGTCACGCAGACCGCCCACACAACACCGGCCGCGTTCTTTTAAAAGGGCTGCGCTCCATGCACCGTTGGAATCGAGTCAGACCGATGGCACCGCTGTCATCCTACTGCGTCGCCGTTCTCTGCCTCGCACTAACGGCCTGTGCGGGAGGGGGTACTACACCTCGAAGGTCAACGGGGAGAAGAAGAGAGGTCTACCGTGTCCCGATGAGCAAGGACCAAGGCCCTAACTGTGCTACGAGATACAGGCCCAGACGGAAGAACAAACGACGATTCACGATACCCGGGACCCGATGGCCAAACGGCAAGAGTCGCGGCTCAGGAGATGGCCGAGCAGATCCGGGCGCACAAAGCAGCGCGGCTTCAGGACCCTCGGCGCCGCTCCCAAACGGCGGCCACAGGACCCGATTTATGTGAGCTGGCCTCCGTTTCTGGGGCAAATCATCATCGAGGAGGAGTGGGGAGACCGAGCCGTGACCGTCATTCTCAGGGCACCGACCTCGTTGCCGGGTATCCCGAGGTCAGCATCCTCAATGGCTGCGACGTGGTCGTGAACGAGGGCGACTTCGTCGGGATCATCGGCCCGAACGGTGCCGGCAAAAGTCGACGTTCCTGAAGGCGGTGCTCGGGTTGTGCTCGGTGCGCTCCGGCACCATCAAGCTCGAGGGCGAGGACATCACGGGGGAGGCCCATCAGCTCGTCAGGATGGGTGTCGGCTGCATGCCGCAGACCAAGAACATTCCAGGCCCTGACCGTGCTCGAGAACCTCAAGGATGGGGTGCTTCCTCGACCCGTCACTGTTCGACGAACGCTTCAGTACGTCACCGACCTGTTCCCGAAGCTCGGGGAGCGGGCGTCGCAACGAGCAGGGCCCTGTCGGGCGGCTGGCGAGCGCCAGATGGTGCGCGGCGGTGATGACTGGTATTGTTATAACGCGGGCGCGCGCAGTAGTGAAGCCGACCGTGCTGCTGCTCGGCGTGAGCCGTCTGGCCGGCCTGTCGCCGATCCTGCAGGACGGTGTTCTGCGGTGCAAGCGAAGATCAACCAGACGGGCGTGGCCATGTGATGGTCGGAGCGAGACGCCCGTCGCTGTCAGGTCTCCCGCCGCGGCTGGTAACGACCAGGCCGCGACGCCTACACAGGCGCAGGCCAGCTGCTCGCCGACCAGCGTGATCGAGCTCTACCGGCACGCTGGCCAAAAGCCGGCGGCGGCCTGGTGCCAGTAGCAGCCACGATCAGTTCTCAGAACGGCGAAGGCCCGGGGTTCGCACCCGAGGCCCCCTTCATGTTTGTGGATTACTTGCCGTCTCAAAGTTCTCGCCGAGCGCGTTGCCCATGTTGCAATCCCGCCGTAGACGGCCTTGTCACTGTGGACCGATGCCGGCCTCGACCATCGTCCGCAGGATGCAGGACCCCTCATCGAAGGTGATGAGGACGATGGCGTCAGGGTCGAGCGACTTGATCTCGTCGACCTGGCGTCGAAGGACGTGGCCTTCGGGTCGTAGATCTTCGTGCCGACGACCTCGACACCCGATTGCTCCAGCGTGGCGGTGACCACTTCGGCGAGGCTGGTGCCGTAGGCATCGTCCAGCGCCAGGGATGTAGGCCGTGCTGTTGCCGTCGTCGGCGACCAGGCTGACCGACCAGGTTGCCCTGGGACGTCCGGCGGGGCCACCCGGAAGTAGAGGCCCTTGTCGGGTGGTCGGTGAGCACGTTGGACATGTTCGCCGGCGAGAACACGACGCCGGCGGCGGTGATCTTGGCATCGACCGTCAGGGACACCGGCGACGATGCAGCACCACGATGGCGTCGACGTTCTCGCCGAGGAGGCGCAGTCAGTCGTCACGCGATGCGATGTCGGTGGAGGTGTCACCCGAGTCGCCGGGCAGCCATTCCATCGGAACGCCGAGCACGCCACCGGCATCGTTGATGTCCTGCACGGCCAACTCGGCGCGCGAACTCAGGTGGCCGAGGAAGGCGAGAGCGAGGCCGGTCTGCGGCAGCGAGCCACCGATCTTCGGCTTGCGCCGTCTCCGGCGCGAAAGTTCCCTCGACGGGCACCGGCGGGGCGTCGCTTCTGCTGCGGCGGCAGCGGGGATGTACTCGCGGGTGTCTCACGGCCTTCCTGGCCATCGAGGATGCAGTTCGTGTCACCGAACTCCGACACGCCGTAATGGCGCTCGCCTCCGAGCGGCTCGCCGACGCCGTTCAACGTGATGTTGCCGGACTTGCCGTCGTAGTCGATGTCGGTACCGGCGTCGACGAGGGGCCTTGCACGAAGCGAAGTATTTCGCACTTCTCGCCGTCACGGGTGACGCCCTGGATCTCGCTGGCGTACTCGATGCCGTCCGACCTGCGATCTCGGTTGCGCAGGCGATGATCGTGATGGCGTCGGTACGTCTCACCGGCGTAGTTCGGGTCGGTGAACGGGTCGCCTTGGCAGTCGGCGTCTCTTGGGCCGAGCGACGAATTCGTCGGACAACTACGAGCGGTGTCGTGCCCGCATTCCAGCGAGGCGCCCTCGGGGCCACCTTCGCCGGCCAGCCACTGGTGTCGGCTGGCCAGTACGATCTCAACCGCTGCTTCGGTGGTCTCCGGTGCTGCTGCGCTGGTCTCGGTGCTGGCTGCTGCCGTCGTCTCGACGTCGGTGCCTGTGGACTCGTCGTCATCGCCGCCGCATGAAACGGCAACGAGCGAGAGGCCAGGACACCGCGCCGGCCGACGTAGACGGGTCTTTGCGTGGTTGGGTTCTCCCCTGGTATCGGACAGCTGCTGTCGGGTTAGGTGATGGACCAGGCTGGGCCGCGAACAGCCCGAATCGCAAGGCACTACCGCCTGACGAAGCGCTCACCGAGCGTTCACGATGCCCGATTGCGTACGGTGGCCGCATGTCCGAAGTCACTACGAGTCGCCGAGCACGTCGCGACCATCACTGGGCGCGCCTGAGCGGATGAACGATCTCCGCTTCGATGCTCACGACACTGTCGACTCGGCTCCTGGAAGCGGATCGTGAGCGGGATGTGCGCTGCATCGTGCTGACCGGCGCCAGCGCCGTGCGTTCTGCGCCGGGCTCGACCTCCACGGCGCAGATGAGCGGTCCCGCCGGATCGCTCCGGAAACCTCGGGGCGATCGACGCCAATCCGGGTGAGTTCGATCTGCGAGGCGCCGCCGGTGGTCCTCCGGCCTCGACACGCCCACGATCTGCTTTTCTGAACGGTGCAGGGCGGCCAGTTTATGGGCTCGACATCGCGCTCGGCTGCGACATCCGCATCGCCGCCAGCGGGCAAGCTCAACCCGGGTTTCGCCGCGGGGCATCCTCGGAGAGCGGCGGGACGTGGTTACCGCTCCGCGCCTGGTGGGCTACGCCAAGGCCAGCGGAATCGCGTTCACCGGCCGAACGCTGACGGCGTCAGGCATTAGACTCGGGCTGGTGAACCGGGTCGTGGCCAAATGATGAGCTGACCGCCAGCACCCGTGCCCTGCGCCGGTGAGATCGCCGAGAACGCCCCGCTCGCCGTGCGAGCGATCGTGGATGATGCGGGCGGCCGGGGCGGACGTTCGAGCAGAACAGCCACCGCGTGTTCCTCCAGCTGCTGCCGCTGCTCCGGACGGACGACTGAGGGCGTCACTGCCTTCATGGAGAAACGGCCCTTTGCAGCCTCCGGCGCGGCATACGGCCACTGAACTCCGCTCGTCAGCCACTACCCCTGCCACCGCTCCCGACCTGCTGCTCGGCAGTCGCCACAAGGCGCCAGACCGGGGGTGGGGCGCCCGTCGCCGCCACAGGCGGCAGCGTGCCGGTATCGGTGAGGGCGGGCGGGCGATGGTGGTCGGCCGACCACCGGGTCGGGCTGCTCGACGGGATGGCGACGGCGCGGGCCATTCGTCGCTACCGGGACAGGCGTCCCGGACGATGCGCTCGCCGCGATCCTGTTCGCCGCCACCCGGGCGCCGAGCGGCAGCAACCGCCAACCGTTCCGTTTCCTCGTGCTTTTGCGCGACGGGCCACGGGCGACCGAGGCCAAAGCGGTGCTCAGTGCCGCCTTTGCGTGCCGGGTGGGGCGCAAGCGGGCCGCGGACGGATACGAACGGCACCCGAGCTTGATCGAGACGTCGCCGGGCGCTCACGCGGCGACAACCATGCAGCAGTACCACGTCGATCGCTTCGAACGGATCCCGGTCGTCAGTAACACCGCCTGCCTCAATCGCTTCGCTATGACCGCCAGCGTGTACAGAAAGGCGTCCGTCTACCCTGCCTGCCAGAACCTGCTGCTCGCAGCATGTCGCGCGAATACGGCGGCTGCGTTGACGCTGCTGGCACCAGTTCGTCGAATCCGAGCTGGCGTCCTGCTCCAGATCCCGGACGACACGGCGATCTCAGCCACCATCACCCTCCGTGGCTGCCCGAGGGCAACCAGCGATCCGTACGGCGCCAGCGCTCGACGAGCTGGTGTTCGATGAAGCGGCTGGGGCGTGACCGCCGGATGGGCAGTCGAACCGGTGGGGGTGCGAGCACGTCGGCCGGAGCCGCCTCGGGATGCGGTCGGCGCCACCGTCGTAGACTGCGACGTACGGGTCAGCCGCCGGGACAGCTCGAGAGGGGCCGACGATGATGACCCGCGGAAGGGGATGGGGACCGCCGGAGGGCCGTCACTGATGCCGCTCGTCGTCAGGTCGACTCTTCGACGCAGTCGACCAAAGGTCGAGATCAGGACGTCGATACCGGTGCGGTTGCCGACGCGGTTCGTCGCCGCATCCGGCGACCACCCCGCCGCGCTCCGGTAACACCGCCAGCTGGTGGGGAGGCGTTCAGGCGGCGTGGGCCGGGTCGGGCGCCGGTGCGGCAACAATCAGCGATCAGCATCGCCGGACAGCAGCCTGGCATGTGGAGTGCGCTCGACGCCGACCGCGAGGTGATCCGCCCGGCGAGAGCTGTGGAACGACACCGAGAGCGCACCCCGACAGTGCCTGGTTGATCGAGCAACTGCCGGGCGGCGCAGCCGCGTGGGCGGCGGCATGCGGCACCGTACCGGTCGCTGCGCGAGCGATCACGAAGCTCTCGTGGTTGCACCGCACGGCGAGCCGGCGGCGTGGGATCATCTCGCCCACGTGGCCTTGCCGCACGACTGGCTCACCATGCAGCTCTGCAGGCCGGCTCACGACCGACCGGGGTGACGCATCGGGCACCGGGTACTGGTCCCCGACGGACGGTGCCTACCGGTGGGATCTGTTGGCGATCGTCGACGGATCGGGATTGGTCGGGCATCGTGCGGAGGTGCTCGGTCCCCTCGACTTTGCGGCCGGCAGCTGGCGGGGGCGTCGTGGCGCCGGGTACCGGCATTGCGCTAGCCGCTACGCGGGCGCGCGCTGCGCCCGGGTGACGTGGTGATCGCTCGGCACGTCCGGCACGGTGTACGCCGAGCGACAGCGCGATTTTGTACCGATCCAGCGACGGAGTCGGTCGCCGGATTCGCGACGCCGCCGGTCGCTGCACCTCTGGCCTGCACCTGAACGCCACGAAGAGGTGACCGACTCGATCGCACGGCTGCTCGGCGTCGATCACGAGAACTCGACCGACTCGCCCTCGCCAGCCGGCGGGTGGTGCGGACGATTACCGATCCTCTGCCGTACTTCGACGGTGAGCCACGCACCCAACCGTCCTTTGGCGACGGGTCTGCTGTCGGGGCTGCGTTCCGGCGTCACTGCGAAACAACTCGCCCGCGCCGCCTTCGAGGGCGTCGCCTGCAGGCGCAGTCGACGCCTGGATGCACTGCGAGCGCTGGTTCCGGGTCACCACCGGGCGGATCCTGCTCGTCGGTGGGGGAGCCGGGTCGGCTGCCTGCGTCAGATCGTCGCCGATCTGATCGGTCAGGAGATCACGGTTGCGGACGCCGACCAGGCGGTCGCAACCGGCACCGCCGCCCGTGCTCTCGAGAAAACAACGACCACCGATCGAGATCGCGACCCGTTAGGAACTGGGCAGCAGGAGTCTGGTCGAGCCCGGTCCGGAGTGCGGCCACGCCGCCGAGATGCGTGCGGCCCTGCGCGTCGGTGGCGCGACCTCGCCGCCGCTGAGCGGAGCACTTCGCGGAATTCTCGGTCACGCCTGACGTCTCGATCGCGTCAGAGCGGCGGCGACGACTGGCATTCGAGAGGCCCATCCCGACTGAGGGGCGACGAGGGCCGGATTTTTGGCAGCAGCTCAACGGGCGTTCGACGCCGCCATCCAGTCACCTGACCGGGCGACGGCTACCCAGAAGCCGACCCCGGCACCCTCCGGGAGTCACCTGTACACGGCCCGCCGCGGCCGTCGAACGGTCGACTGGCGATCGGGTCAGCACGACGCCCTCGTTCCGTCATCAGAGGCCTTGCCGGCCGAGGCGTTCGAAGCCCTGCTCGTGGTGACGTCGTGGTCGGGGAGAGATGCTCGTCGACGAGCCGCCGTACGCCTCAATCCACCTGGCCCCGCCCTTCCGGCTGCTGGTGCCGGCACCGAGCTCGTGCCCGATGCCGGTTCGAGCTGCCATCAGCTCACGGTCGCCATCAGCGGGGCCGGCGGCGTCGACGGGGCCGAGCATCGACAGGGCTGGCGGAGTTGGCGGCGGTCGGCTCGACGTCGAGCGAATCCGCGACCTCTGGGTGGCGAGCTCAATCGGCTGGGCGGGGCGCCGCCGCGCTGACGAGGCGATGCGCACCCCGTGACCGAGTCCTGCGGCCGGCGGGAGGCGGCGACGAGCACCGCGGGGACGCCACGAGCATCCGCCTCCCGCAGCCACGTAGAGGTGCGGGCGTAGTCGGCGATGGCGATCGTGGGATCAGGAGCTCGGTGCGGATCCCTGCCGCGCTGCGTCGGCGGCGAGGGCGAAGTGGCTCGGCATGCGACTCCGCGAGCACGGCTTTGACTGCGCAGGGCGTAGTGAGACTCGAGCATGCCCGGTGCCCGGCTCAGACCGCCTGCGGGTCCCGAGGCGCATAAATCAGGACTCGGGCGATGTCACGGCGGTGATCTCCCGGCGAAGCACCTGTGGGGGTCGGTCGTGCAATCGACGATCGTCGACTCGATGCCGACAGAGGACGGCCCGCCATCCAGGATCACGTCGACGTCCTGGCCGAGTCGGCGCGGACGTGTTCGGCCGTCGTCGGGCTGACGTGGCCAAGCGGTTGGCCGACGGCGCGATCCCGTTGCCGAACGCTCATAGCTCCTGCGCCATCTGGATGGGCCAGCACCCGTAGCCCGACGGTGGCGACCACCGGTGATCGCCGGCAGCGCGCCGCAGCTCAGCCGAGCAGGAGGGTCAGCGTCCCGGCCAGCAGGCTGCGGCGACAGTCAGGCCGGTTCAGGCGCGTGACGAGACCCAGCGGCTCAGCTCGTTCGGCATCGCGGGTGGACGATCAACAGGTGGTGCTCGGCCGGCCCTTCCTCGAACACCGTCACTGCAGACCGTTAAGTGGCGTCCGCGCCCAACCGTGGAGCGTTTCAGTGGGAAAGGCGACTGGCCACCACGACGGAGCGCCGTCACCACGCCGCCTCCTGTCGAGTGTCGCGCCGGCGGTGCCCCGAAACTCGAGGGTGGCGTCCGATGAGCGCGAACGACTCCGGTGGCGAAATGATCCACCTTCCGCAACGTCACGAGCCGGGCGTTCGGCGGGGCATCGGCGAGTGGTTCCTTCCCGGCCCGGCGAAGTCCTGGTCGCCGATGCAACAGGCGTCTCGCAGCTCACACCGGCCAGGTCCGCGGGTTCGATCGGTGCTGAGCGAAGGCGCTTCATCACGGCTGCCAACGCCACCAGTCGTTGCCTGGCTGAATCCAGCATACTGACGGAACAGCTGGCTCGTCATCGCATCCAGTCGCCAGTGCCGTCAGGCGCAGCGACGATCCGGTCCCGTCCTCGTCCTGGCGGAACACGCTCTCGCCGATGCCCGCCAGCACGAGGCGCCGAAGGCGCCTCCGGCCGGCGCCGAGCGGAAGCTCCAGCAAGGTGATCGCGCCGAGCATGAAGCCGACGGCATCGACCGGTCCGTCGGGAGCGCCGCCTCGATCGCCGACGTCAGATCGGCGTACGCCTCGGGATCGTGCGAAAACCATCCGCCGTGCCGTGCCAGGAGATCGACGCCGATCACTGTCCGCCCGGCGTCCTCGAGCAACGAGTAAGTGGGGTTTGCTGCCAGGTCAGCCGGTAGGAGCCACCCCATCCGTGGACGAGGAGGACAGGTGGTTGCGTCACGGTCGGAGACGAAGTAGCGATCCCGATCAGGGATGTTCGGTTTGGTCCCCGCTACGCCTTGGCGTATGTGGCTCTCCGGGGAGGCAACATCCAGCCATGCAGTTCCTGAACGGCGCCAGCGTGGCTGACTTGACCTACAACGACGTGTTCATGGTGCCGAGCCTGTCGAACGTGCGGCTCCGTCGCGCTTCGACGTCGACCTCACGACGCCCGACCGCCTCGAGCACCCACGCTCCCCGGTCGTCGTCACCAACGCGACGGCCGTCGCCGGGCGGCGGATATGGCCGAGACCGTCGCCCGGCGCGGCGGCATCGCGGTGCTGCCCCCGGGACATCCCGCTCGACGTCGTCGAGCTCACGGTCATCGCAGCTACGTCAAAGTCGTGCCACCCGGTCTACGAGACGCCGATCACGCTGGCCGCCGAGCTCGACACGCTCGCCGGCGCCCTCCGGCCTCGATCCACAAAGCGGGCCCACGGCGCCGTCGATCGTCGTCGACGGCGAGCGGCCCGGCCGCTCAGGCGATCTTCACCCGGCAACGACGCCGCCGGCTACGACCGCTTCGCCCGGCTCCACAACGTCATGAGCCGCGAGCTGGTGATGATCGACGCCGGCACCGACCTGGAGGAGATATTCGCCCGGCTCTCCGGTGCAACGAGTGTCGGCGCACCCGATGATCGACGGCGCGGGAAGCTGGTCGGCTGCGTCACTCGGCGGGGCGCGTTGCCGGTCCACCATCTATCGCCCTGCTCTCGACGACGGGGCAACTTCCGCATCGGCGTGCGGTGGGCATCAACGGCGATCCGGCGGTGAAGGCAAAGCGCTCGAATCGCTGGGCGCCGACACTCGTGATCGACACCGCTCATGGGCACCAGCAGGGGGTGCTCAGTGG
>ERZ1370068.6406-contig-5390_pt1 | contig 51791 bp, 87 predicted proteins | sample MGYA00561227_ERZ1370068 | MGnify/ENA primary metagenome ERZ1370068 (study PRJEB38410, sample SAMEA6850437) | metagenome | study: Metagenomic assessment of the ecological functions of the soil: analysis of the soil microbiota associated with the... | reverse complement strand
GAAGAGACGTCTCCGGGCTTACGATCGTTCGGGTCGCCGGGCTGGCAATCGCACGCGTCACCGGCTCCGTCGGCGTCCGCGTCCGCTTGCCTCGGGGTTCGCGATCAGAGGGCAGTCGTCGCAAAGGTCACCCAAGCCGTCGGCGTCGGAATCGCGCTGAGCGGCGTTGAACATCGACACGCAGTTGTCGCAGACGTCACCCAGGGTCGCCGTCGCCGTTGGCCTGATTCGCGTTGGCTACGCCCCGGACAGTTGTCGCAGACATCGCCCCTGCCGTCGTTGTCCCCGTCAAGCTGGTTCTGGTTCTTCGCGACCGCAGGGACAGTTGTCGCAAGCGTCGCCGGAGCGGGAATCGGCGTCGCCGTTCGCGTTCCGTGTAGCGTTCGCGATCGTTGGACAGTTATCGACGTTGCCGCAGAGGCCGTCCGCGTCGGCGTCGTTCGGCGGCGTCGAGCGGACACGGATCGCAGACGTCGCCCAGACCGTCGTGGTCGAGATCCGATTGCGAGGGGTTCGCGCTCGACGGGAAGCTCAGGCTGACGTTGTCCACGGCGAAGGTGTGGCCGGTGAACCGTGTCCGCGTGTCGTAGACGAATATGAGCTGCGCGCGTCCCGACCCACGGGCGTCAGGTCGAACTGCCAGTGGAACACGGACCCGTCGGCCAGCCCGACGAGCTTCGTAATCGTTGAGGGGATCGTGTAGGCTCGCCCCGCCGTCGGTCGTCACCCCAACATCGTGAGAGCCGGAGACGCCGCTCGCCGTGCAGAACCCCGCTTCGTCGAACGAGAGCGCGTCGAACGTCAGCTTCGGCTGACCGGTGGGCGGGAACACGAGGAGCGGGCTCACGGCCTGGCTGTGCTCGGTTCTGTTTGTCGAACCCGCACACGAGCCCGGCGTTCCCGCCCGACATGAGCATCGGGCTCGCGAGGAGGGTTGACGAGAAGCATCGCCGCGCGTCGGCATGCCAGGACTCGATCGTTGGGATCGAACGGGCCCGGGGCCCGTGCGTCCAACCCGACATCCCGTCATCGAACGTCCAGGTGACCGGCGGCGACCAGCTTGCAGTTGTCCACGTCGCCGCAGACGCCGTCGCGGTCGATGTCGTCATCGGCGTCGAGCGGCCGGATCGCAACGTCGCCACGGCCGTCGGCATCGGCATCGGCCTGGCCAGGCGTTGACGACCGCCGGACAGTTGTCGGTCGTCATCAGCACTCCGTCCCGTCCGACTCGCCGCACTCGCTGATCGCGAATCCGTCGGTGAGCGCGGGTACGAAGGCGGTCGCCTGGGTGGTCGCGGCGCGGGACACGGCGGTGACGGGTGAGACGACCGGCGCAACACCTGTCGCGACCGGGGCGACCTGCGTCGGCGTGCCGTCGGCGCATCCTCCTCCCACCGATCCGTCGGACGCGAGCTTCAGCAACCGGGAGTCGCTGGGGAGGCCGACGCTGGATAGACGTTGGCGCCGACGTAGAACGATCCATCGCCGGCGGACCGCACGTCGGACGGGTAGCCGTCGCCGGGACCGCGATAGGCCTTCTGCCAAACGATGGCGCCCGCGGCATCAGAGCCGGAGCGACCCAGACGTTGTCGCCACGCCCGGAATCCCGGGGCCGAGCGAGTCGCTCTCCATTCCGCTGATCGCTCCGCCGTCCAGGGTCGCGTCGAGCGAGTTGCAGATATCCACGAGGCTTCCGCCGAGGCGCTTCTGCCAGGTCACCGCGCCCGATGCGTCAAACGCGACCGCCCATGCGTCCCAGTCGCTGAAGCCGTACGGTGGGAGATGGATGCGCCGGCGGTGACGAACATGCCGCTCGCCGTCCTTGCGACCGGAAGGAAGCTGTCGTCTCCGGCCCCTCCCAGCGTCTCGCTCCAGACCGCGGCTCCCGCGGCGTCCACGCGCAGGATCCACGCGTCAATGCCGTTGGGAGGCGATCTGGCGGAACCCCGTGGCGACGAACCCGCCGTCGGGGAGCTGGACGGCGGAGCTCAGGCCGTCCTGTTGGGAGACCGCGCCGTCAGCGCAAACCAGGTGACGTTCGCGGCGGCGTCCAGCTTGACGAGCGAGCCGTCGGTCGGCACGTTCGAATCGGCGGCGTCCCAGGTGCCGACGATCAGCGCGCCACCGTCGGCCGTGGCCGTAACCCCGTAGGCGTAGGCGGCGCCGCCGGTCAGCGTCACGTTCCGCTGGACCAAGAGGTTCGCCGTCGTCGTCGATGATCGCCGCCCACAGGGTCGGGATGCCGCTCGCGCTCACCAGCCAGTAGGTGCCGAATCGCCGCGAGGGGACGACGGTGGCCCCGGCGGAAGTGCCGATGTCGGTTCGCTTCTGCCATCGCACCTGGCCGAAGCCGTCGAGACGGGCGATCCAGAAATCCTCCGGTCGCGTGTTGAACGATTGCGTCTGCGCGATGAGGAGGCCTCCGCCGTCCGGCGTCGGAACGAACTTGGTGCCGCTATCGCTTTCGGGGCCGCCCGCCCGCCGGATCCACGTAGCGGCTCCCGCGGGCCGGCCGCGGCGAGCACGAACGTGAGCCCGATCAAGATACGGGCAACTCTCACCATGCTCGGTGTTATACGCCGGAAGCTACTTCTTCTCCACGATGTCGGACTTCATCGGGCCGAGGACGGCCAAGGAGCTGATCCTTTTCCTTCGCGCCGACTCTGAACTTGTCGAGCGCGCCGACCAGGTCCTCGACCAGCGCGTCGAAGTCCGCCCCGGCCACGCCCCAGGCCGGCGTGGGCCGTCTTCATGTCCTTCCCCGTGTACTTGCAGGGGCCGCCACCGCCTCGCAGATCTGATCGACCAGGTTCCCTTGAACTTTGCTGAGCCGCTCCGGGTCGGACGCAGTCGGCCCGAAGAAGTGGCTGATGCGCTTGTCGGCGGCGCATCGCGCGACGAACTCGTCGACCACCGCGGTGATCGCCGACTTCCCCCGAGCCGGTCGTACAGCGACTTCTCCTTGGCTTGCATCTCCTGACCTGGCCGAATAGAGACCGGTGGCCGAGGTCAGCATGACGAAGGCACCGATCGCGAGAATCCCCCAACGGTTCGCTTCATGGCTCTCCCTCCGCGTCGCCCGGGCGGGACGCGCGTTATGCATTGACTATACGGGAGAAGCGGTTCGTTCGGATGGCGCTCGCAACCTTTCGACCGCCGGTGCGTTCTTGGTTCACGGCCGCGAGGCCCGAGGAGGCGTGACGATGACCGCGACTCTCGCGCGTTCTGTCGAGCGTGGCGACGCTCCTGGCGGCGACGGGGTGCATGACCTATCGAGGACCCCGCGGGGTGGAGGACTGCCCTCGAAAGGTCGCTGGGCTTCTGAGGCTGAAACGCGACGTCGGGATCAAGCTCGGCCCCATCTCGACAAGCGATTGTCGCTTCGCTGACCGGCGACGACGGCCACGCCGACTTCGACTTCCACGGCCCGACGAGCGTCGGCGTCGTCGCTCTACGAGCGCGGGGCCGGCAACGGGCGCACTCCGCACCGTATCGAGGCCGAAGGAACTGGGCCAGACCGGATACACGACCATGCTCTCCTCGAGCGACGGCGACGAGCAGGTGTTGATCCTCACCAAGTCGCGCGGCGCGTCGATCCACGACATGGTGCTGCTGGCCGTCGACGCCGACGAGGTCGTGGTGGCGCGCCTGTCCGGTCACCTGGACGCGCTCATCGCGAAGGCGATGGACGAGGCCAGTCCGGAGGCGCGCACGGCGTGCGCGGGGCCGTTCCGCTCGCGAACTGAAAGCGGGCGCTAATCGATCAGGGACACGAACCGACGAGCTGAGGCTTGCACGCCGAGGTGCCCGCCGGACGTTCGACCAACGCGCTGTCCTTGCCGTACGACCCTTCACGATCCGCGGTCACGGGGACCACGAGGAAGTAGAGGTCTTCCGGATCGGCCGCGAACGTCTTGGTGAGGAGCCCTGCGTGGAGCAGAACTTTAGCGTGTGACTGTAGTAAGTCCCGATCGTTCCCTGATAGATGGCGTAGTCGACGCCCGATGCAGCGCACGACGCCCCCAGTCCAGCGTGAGGTCGGAGCCGCTCGCCGTCACCGTCAGCGGCGTGTCGGGCGCTGCCTCGGGAACCGCGCCGGAGTCGCGAGGGCGGAGTTGCAGGCCTGGCTCGAAATGCGCAGCGAGAACTGCCGTATCGATCCGGTGTCCTGGGCGGCCACGTCCCGGACGTTGAGCGTCCAGGTGCCGTTGGGATTCTGCCCGTTGAGCGTCGACGAGCGTGTTCTGCGGCTGGAACGTGCCAACGTACGGATTACCCGCGATGGCGATCGCCTGAATCGACGACGACCCGGCATCGTCCAGGATGGTCTGGCAGAAGTTGTTCCCGTTGGTTGCTCGCACCCCCGGGCTGGGTCATGAGCGTCACGGTCGTCGCGGTGGGAGAGGTCAAGCGAGCGACGAGGTCTCCGACCCAGGTGTGGTCGAGGCCCACGGTCGTCGACCCGATCGCCGCCGAGCAGGACGTTCCGTCGAAGGCGAAGTTGACGTCGGTGACTGCTCCGGTGATCCCGGCGACGACGATCGTCGCGTTGGCCCCGGCGCGGGATGTTGTCGGGGATGGCCACCGGGGCGCCGGTGTACGCAAACGTGCTCGTCGTCGGCGGCTCTCCCGTCGGCTCCGCAAAGTCTCGCACCGAGGGGCCGCCCGCCTCCGCGTACGACGCGGTCACCGTGAAGCTCAACGCCGCGCCGCAAGGCACCGACGACGAGACGGTGAACTGGAACGGAATGCTCCCGGAAGCCGATGCACCCGGCGCGAGATCCGGGTAGGCCACCGCCTGCGAGGTCACCACGGTGACTCCCGGTGTCGATGTGGTGACGGTCGCGCTGACGTTCGTGGCGGTTGACGGCGCCGTTGTTGACCAGTGCGACCGTGACGCGGCCCGACTCTCCCGGCTCGAGGTAGGCGTCTCCATCGGCGCCGACCAGCGTCTCAGTGACGGTCCCCAAGTCGAGGAAGGGGATGGTCCCGGGGATGATGGAGAAATCGACGTTCGACATGTCGAAGTAGATGTTCCCGATCGCCTCGACCTTGACGCGGGCCGTGCTCGTCGGCGTGTCAGGGATCGTCACCGGCTCGGATCCGTCGTTCGGCGTGCTCGCCGCCAGAATCGTCGGAAAGGTCAAGCCGTCCGTCGGTCGATAGGGAGATCTTGACGTTTGCTGTGTTGACCGGGGCAGCCGCCGTCCCCGCGACGTTCCAGGTCACGTCGTGGGTCGTGGTTCCGACCCATGTCAGGGCGGTGTTCGGCTGCGTGACGGAAAACGGCCCCGCCACCGTCGTCGATGTGACCTGTGCGACGTCGTAGTTGACGCCCGCCGCCGTTCGCCCGGTTGTCCCGGACGGTCGCGCGGAAGTTCATCGTCCGGTTCGTCGTGGGGAGGGACTCCCCCAGCGTCGGGACTCCGGAGATGATGTCCGCAAGCCGCGGAAACGTCCGCGAAGGGCTGGTGACCGGATTGAACGAGCGGAAGATCGGGACGCGTTTCCGCCGTCGGTGTTGGGCGGGGCCGCCGTCCCCAGGTCGAACTGCTCCCAGCAGTAGGTGATCGGGTCACCGTCGGGGTCGCTTCCGGCCGCGGTCAGGACGAACGGCGTATTGATCGGGATCGTGAAGTTGGGCCCCGCATCAACGGTCGGAGGCAAGTTCCCCGTCGCCGCCGACGTCGGGCAAGCACCGCCGCCGCCGCCGATGTAGGCGACGATTTCATCGAAGCTCTTGGTGTGCATGTAATCGTCGCTATGGGGTTGGAGATCCTCGGCGCTGCAGATGCCCGCGTAGGCCATGATCGTCGACCCGCTGCCCGGCTCATAGGCGGCGGTGCTCGAGCGGTTCCCGCCGCCGCAGTTCCCGGTCGTGCCGTTGAACGTGTGGCGTCCTCCGAACTGGTGCCCCATCTCGTGGGCGACGTAATCGACGTCGTAGCCGTCACCCACCGGCGAGCCGAACCGGTCTCGCTGCGCGCCTTGGTTCCCGTCGTGCAGACGACGCCGAGCGACGCCAGGCCACCGCCGCCCGTCGTGAAGACGTGGCCGATGTCGTAGTTGGCGTTTCCGATGACGGCGTCCAGGTTCGCTTGATTCTCGGAGAGGAGCGTGCTCGGGCTCGGAATTCGTGTAGGGATCGGGCTCGGCGGTGTAGATGATCGACGCCTCATCCGCGACCAGCACGAGCCGCGCGTCGAACTCGCGCTCGTAGATCCCGGTGACCCGGTTGACGGTGGTCACGACGGCCGCCAGACCGGCCGGGACGGTGCCTCCGTGGAACGCCGTGTACTCGACGTCCGCGGCCACCGCGAGGCGGTAGGTTCGAAGCGTCGTTCCCACAGGCTGCGAGGGGGCGAGTACCCGCGCGGCGTTCGTCGACTGCGATCTCGGGTCGGAATCGGCTCGGCACTGTCATCCAACAGACAACGGGGGATCTCCCCAGTCCTCTTGTAGTCGCGTTTGTCGTAGCTGATGTAGTGGGACACGTCGCCGCGGCTGAACGGGTCGATGTAAGTCGTGCCCCCGGCGGCGATCACCATCGCGTGGAAGCCGCTGGGAGTCACGTCGAAACGAATCGTCGCCGTGGGGTCGTCGATCCCCTGACCGCTGTACGTTTTGATGCCCGGGAACTTGGCCGCGAGCTCCGCCTCCATGATGGGCGAGTCGGAAATGGCGAAGCGCGCGAACGTGCCGTCGGGCATCGGGATCGTCAGGATCGCCGCGGGGCTTTGGTGAACTCCGCGGGCGCATGGTCAGGATGCCGCGCAGCGCGCCGGCGTCGAGCCGGAACGTCCGATACTTCTCGGAACGATCCATCGCTCGGTTGGAACGGCAGAAAGCGGCGCCTCGTCGACGGCCTGCCAGACCCTGTCCGCAGAAACGACCGGAAGGGGTTCCGCGGACCGGGCGGGTCGTGCCGAAAGCAGCAAGAGCATCGAAACGGCCAGGCCGGTCATGGCTTTCGCGATTTGCATGGTTTCCCCTAAGGTGCTGACGTCAATCATACGGTCGAGGAGGCCGCGCGTGCGCATCCTAGTTGTGCCGGTGCGCAAGCACTACCGGTTTGGATGACCGCTCAGGCCTTCCGCCCGGCAACCTCCACAGGGCAAGAAACCAGTACCAGACCGCGCCCAGGAGGACGATCCGACCCAGCAGGTGCATGTGCAGGCCGTAAAGGAAGCGATCCCCACAGGACGTGGGTCAACCACTTGCACGCGGGCACGAGCCAGGTCGGAGAGGCGGGAGGCCGGACGTTACTTTGCTGCGTAAGCGTCGGCGGTCTGGAACCAGGTCGGTTGGTCGGGTTTCTCCGGAAGGACGACGTACCCGAAGAACAACACGGCGCTCACGACCCCGAGGAACACCCGTGCGGCACGCTGGCGTTGGACGGAGGCGTACCAGAAGGCCCACGGAGCCAGGAAGTAGAAGTTCTGGGTGCTGATGGTCGGCGCGAAGCAGAACATCCCCGTCGCGAGAAGCGCACCGGCGCAGAATCCCGAGCCGTCCCCGCCATGAACCCACCGCGATCCCGACGGAAAGCGCGAGGATGGCGACGTAGAACACCGGATGGAGGCCGCTTCCACGACCAGGGCCAGCTGATCGGAGACCGCGACCTTCGCCACGACCGCAAAGGCCCCACCGGCCGTCCCGGATCCCCGGTACGAAAGCGCGTGCTGGATCGCAGCGGGATCGAGGGAGGTACATCGGAGCCATGGACAGGAACGACGGCAGCACGGTCAAGGCGGAGGCGACTACAGCCGTGGTCCATCGATTCCGACGGAGCACGTAGACGAACAGCGGTCCCGCGAAGACCACGGGGAACGTGCGTGCCATCGCCGCGAGACCAATTGATCCGCCGGCGACGATCGCGGAAGTCTCCGAGGGCTCCGCCGCGAGCAGCAAGAAGGCCGCGATCGTGAAGAACGTCGGGATGACGTCGAAGTTGCCGTGCAGAGATGTGATGACCCAGGTGACCGGCAAGAGAAGGAACAGACAGGCCGCCCTCGCGACCACCTCCGGCCGGCGGCCAGCTCCAACATTGCCGCGTTTCGCGCGCTCGACATGGCGTGCCAGCAGGATCGCCAGGGCGCCCTCGAAGGCGTAGTAGAGGAGCTTGATCGGGTAGGACGGGCCGAGCATGAAGGCGAGCCAGGGCATCCCCACGCGACGAAATGCCACACGCCTCGGTAGAACCCGAGCAGGATCCACCAGAGCGGAGGCCAGACGTACATGCCCGGCATTTCCGTGTACGGGTTGCCGTGGCTCTCGGTCAGCTCCCACAGATAGGCGTAGCCGAACTGATCCTCAGTTCCGCCGAACATCCAGCCGAGCAGCAAGCGCGGCACGAGCAGCGCGACGATGCCCAGCGCGGTCTAGGTCCAGCGGCGCGAGGGTCCCAGCTTGACCATCGATTCTCGCTTACTCTCCGTCAACCGTGGCAGACCACCTCGATGTTGTTCCCGTCGGGATCGAAGACGAACGCCGCGTAGTAAGTCGGGCTGTAATCCGTTCGGACGCCGGGCTTGCCGTTGTCCTTCCCGCCCGCCGCCAGGGCCGCGTTGTAGAACGCGTCGACAGCCTTCCGGTCGGGGGCGTTGAGCGCGATGTGCGCGCCCTTGCTCACGGGTCGCGCTTCACGATCCAGAACTGCGGCTTCTCACCCTTCCCGAACCCTGTCCAGTCCTCGAACGTGGCGGCGACTCCAATCCCCATCGGCTTCAGCGCGTGTTCGTAGAACTCCCTGCTCTTCGTGGGATTGCTGACATTCAGGGCGACGTGATCGAACATGGCGACTCCTTTCCCAGCGCGGTGGAAGCCCCACCGGAAGACGACATGACGATGGTAGCGCCGGGACGCGGTTGCCGCGGCCGGGGCGTTGCGATTTTCGGCGAATTCGGGACCCCGGAGACCGAGGCATGTCCGGGATACGAATCTCGGTGTCGAAGGAACGCCAGGACCACCGTAAGTAATTCACGGGAGGCGTCCTCCTTGCTCCGACTCAGCCTCAAGCAAGTCCAAGACTTCTTCGAGGACGGATTCGTCGTCGTGCCCAACGTGTTCTCGGCGCGGGAAGTGGCGCAGATGCAGGGCGCGTTCGATCGCCTCGAGCGCATGGCGCAAAAGCTCACCGGAGCCCGCGATGGTTCGCGGGTCGCAGTTCGTCGTCGAGCGGATCGAAGGCGAAGCGCGCGCGAGTTCGTATCCATCGCATCGTGTGGTGCGGTGCGGCCGAGCCGGTGCTCTCCAACTTCGGACGCGACCCACGTCTCGTTCACATCGCGGCGCAGCTGCTCGGCTCGAGCAGCATGAGCCAGCTCATCAATCAGGCGCACTTCAAGCTTCCGGGAGACGGCGTCGCGTTCCCTGGCATCAGGACAGCACCCACCGCCGGTACGGCCAGGAAGAGTGGCGCGACGTGAACGGGCGAGGCAGCTACGTTCAGACGGCGACGGCGCTGGACGACGTCACCGCGGACAGCGGCCCCATCGAGTTCATCCGCGGCAGCGCCCGTTTGGGCCATGTCGGTCTCTCCATCGGATGGAGCGCTTCCTCCAGCGGTCGATGCGGCGCAAGCGGTTGCGCCGACGCCGCGCGCGGGCGACGTGATTTTCTTCGGACCGTACACGATCCACCGCAGTCTCCCCAATCGTTCGGCGCATCCGCGACGCACGTTCATCAACGGCTTCGCCTACCCCGGCGCGAATTCACGGGTCTACCCCGGCGAAGGCGCGGGTCGACTGATCGGCGCTGAGGAGACGCGGCGTAAGCTTCCGGGTCAAGTCTCGTCGGCGGCGTACAGATCCACATGCTCCCGGTCGAGCTCGAGTTGCAGGCTCTGGTGGTCCGCGTCGTTGATCTTTCCGAGGTCGCGAAGCCGCAGCAGCTCGGCGGACTCCGCTTGCCAGACGGCCCGGCGCACCTCCCGTGACACCGCAAGGCGCCTCGCGGCGTGCGTGCGCGCGCTCTCTTCCAGCTCGCGCAGCTCGGCGAGCTGGTCGACCATCACGTCCCGGTACCGGTGAACCGCGACGGGACAGCTCACGGCGTTGCAGAATTCGTCCAGTCGCGCGATCCCCGCCGTGAGCATCGCTTCGCGGGCCGCTTGCGTTTCCGCTTCCGTCGTCGGCTCGCTCGGTATCCGCAGCCATCGAATGAGGGGTGCGAGCGTCGAGCCCTGCCCGATGAGCGTCACGGCGATCGTCACGAGCGCCGCTGTCAGAATCTCGGCGCGGCCGGGAAAGGGTGCGCCGCTCGCAAGCGTCTGGGGGAGGGAGAGCGCCGCAGCCAGCGAGACGGCGCCCCTACGCCGCACCAGCAGCCAAGGAGCACGGCCCGCGGATCGGGATACCCGCCCTCCAGGCGCCGCAGCCTCGGCGACAACCAGAGCGGGATGTAGGCGGCGGGCCAGAACCAGATCAGGCGCGCGGCGATGACGATGCCGCTGATCGCGAGCCCCGTCCACAGCGGCCCCAGTGTCGTGTGCAGATCGGCTCCGAGACGGCGCGGGATCTCGAGGCCCACGAACAGGAACATCAGCGCGTTCAGCAGGAAAGCGAGCATGTCCCAGGAGGTGTAGAGATCGACCCGGCTCTCGGCGGGAATCAAGTTGAGGCGCCAGGACGCGACGAAGCCTGCAACCACGACGGCGATCACTCCGGAGGCGCCCAGCCTTTCCGCGACCGCGAACGCGAGGTACGGCGCGATCAATGAAAAGACGAAAAGGACGCGCGTGCCCTTCAGCCGGGCGCTAGAAGCCGCGGCCAGGAGGCCCACGACGATGCCGCTCGCGATGCCGACACCCGCGATGCGCGCAAAGTCGATCGCAATCGACCGGGCTTCGAAGAAGCCGCTCAAGATCACGGCCAGGGCGAGCTGGACGCCGAGGAGCCCCGTCGCGTCGTTGATCAGGCTCTCCCCGCCGAAGATCGCCATCGCCCGCCGGGGAACGCGCAGCCGCGAGAGCACGCTGTAGACCGCGACGGTGTCGGTCGGCGACACGATCGCGCCCAAGAGGAAGCAGGCGGCCCATGGAAGCTCGGGCATCAAGCTCTTGGCGGCGAGGCCGACGCAGAGGATCGTGAACGCGACGAGGCCGATCGCCAGCGAAAGGATGGGACGCAGCCAGCGCTTGAAGTCGCGCCATGAGGCGCGCCACGCCTCGGAATAGAGCAAGGGCGGCAGGAAGACTGAGAGGACGGCCTGCGGCGCGATCTCGACGGGGGCGAGCCCGGGCAAGCAAGCCCACCCGATTCCGGCAATCGCGAGAAGAACGGCCGGAGGCAAGCCGATCCGGGGCGCGACGATCGACGCCAATCCGATCAGCCCGAGGATGGCGATCACGCTGGGAAGCAGGTGGTTCATATGGAATCAAGCATCCTGTGCATCGAGCACAGGATTCTAGCCCTACGCTCTAGTCATCGAGCCGGGCGCGGCCCCGATCGACCACCGTGATCTCAACCCGAGCGGTGCCGCGTGCGACGAACCCGAGCTTCCTGGCCGCCTCGTAGGACAGATCGATGATCCGATCGCGGCGGAACGGGCCGCGATCGTTGATCCTACGTTCACGGACCTTCCGCCTTGGAGTTTGGTGACCCGCACGATCGTGCCGAACGGCAAAGTGCGGTGAGCGGCGGTCAGAGCATTCATGTCGAAGCGCTCACCATTCGCCGTGCGCTGCCCGTGGTGCGCCTTCCCGTACCACGAGGCCTGCCCTGTCTCGGTACGGTGACGCGCGATCGACTCCGGAGAGCTCGTGGATGCCTTTTGCTGCGCACAAGCGCCAGCGAACAGGATCGACGCGAATAGGATCGGCAGCAATTCGATTCGGATTCTGTCGTTCGCCATCATGTGCCCGCCGGGTGGAAACTGCTCCCCCACTAACGATTACGTCCCGGCGTGGATTTGGCAAACCGTCAGCTCCCGCTACTCGATGCTGCGCACCTCCCGCTGCAGTGCGCCGAACCCTGCGACGAGGGCAACCGCTGCGCCGCCGATCGCAAACATCCACGTGACGCTCCACTCCGCGGCGAACCCGGCGGCCGCCATCGAGAGGGCATCAATCCGAACGACGACAGCATGGCGACGCTGCTCACCCGGCCCAAGACGGAGCGGTCGACGCGTTGCTGCAGCCACGCCTGAATCTGGACGTTGATGAACCCGCTGAAGCATCCCATCGCGAAGAGCAGCAAAGCCATGGGCCAGAAGCCGCTCAGGAGACCCATGCAGGCGGTCGCGACGCCGAGAATGGCGGCGGTGGTCAGAAGCAGCAGCCCTCGACGCCGTGACTTGTAGACGCCGGCCACGAGCAGGCCGACGAGCGTCCCAGCCGCCACGGCGGAGATCCAGCCGCCGAACGCGGTTGCGGACGAGAACCTCGTCTTCGCGATGTAGGCCAGTCCGATCGAGAGCGGGCCCGAGGGCAGAAGTTCAGCGCCGCGGCCAGGAGAAGGAGCGCGCGAAGCGGCACGTCCTTCTTGACGTAGGAGAGGCCATCGCCGATCGAGCGCCAGACGCTAGGTCTTCCGGACGCTGGGAAGGCGCCACCGGCGGATCGGGCACGACCCAAAGCGCAGCGATGACGAAGAGAAAGCTGGCGGCGTCAGAAAGAAAGCCCAGGCCGCGCCGAGAGCCTTCATGATCATGCCGGCAGGGGCCGGGCCGACGATGCCGGTCAAGAGCGCGCTGCTTTGCCAGATCGAGTTGGCCGCTGGAAGCTGCTCCGGCGGAACCAGGGAGCGCATGAGCGGTCCGGCGGACGGCATGGCGAACGCATCCGCAACGCCGAAGGCCGACGCGAGGACGAAGAGGTGCCAGAGCTGCAGCTGGTGCAACCAGAGCAGGACGCCGATCGCCGCGACGAGGACCGCTCGCGCCGACGCGGTGGCCAGCAGGACCTTGCGCGCCGAGACGCGGTCCGTGACCGCCCCACCCATGAGCATCAGCGCGGCGCGCGGGATTCCGGCGCACATTGCGACGGTCCCCATGGCCACCGCCGAGCCGGTGAGCTGCAGCACCACCCACGGCAGCGCCACGGTAGAACTGGTCGCCGAGCAGGGACGTCGTCGCGCCGATCCACCAAAGGACGAAGGAACGGTGGCGCAGGGGATGGACCGTCGCGGCCGGCGCGCCGGCGGATGCGGGGCGGCTCCAGCGTTCATGGCGACTCCTCCATGGCTCAAATGAGAATGTGAATTTACATTTACATCCTGAGGAGGTCAAGAGCAACTTCTCGTCCACCTTTCTCGCGCAAAGCCGGTATAAAGGGAGCCGATGGGCAAAGCCGACGCCAGCCTGGAACCCCAGCAGGAGCGCAGCCGCGAATCGCTGCGCAAGCTTCTCAAAGCCGCGACCGAGGTGCTCGGTCAACGCGGCGTCGAGGGAACGACCGTCCCCCGCATCGCCCAGCACGCCGGGCTCACGCCCGGAGCGATCTATCGCCGCTTTCGGGACAAGGATGCGCTCATCGAGGCCGCGATCCTCGGGATCCTCGAACGGCAGGACCAGAGGTTGAAGGCCGGCCTGTCACCGACCACGGCCGCGAAGATTCCGCTCGACGTCTTCGTCGAGCAGATCGTGGGCGGCATGGTCGTGAGCTACCGCGCAAACGCCGCTCTGCTTCGCGCCCTCCGGAAGTTCGCCCACGCCCGCGCCGAGACAGAGTTCGCGAAAGAAGGTCGGCAAGCTGGAGATTCGGTCGTTCGAGCGCGTCGTCGATCTCGTCCTGGCCCACCGGAAGGATATCCGTCATCCCAATCCCCGCTTGGCGGTCTCGTTCGGGCTGGTGATGGTCGTCAGTACGCTGATCGAGGTCGTTGTGATGCCGACCCGCCCGAGGGAGTGGAAGGACCTCGTGCCGAACGACGATCAGGCGCTCAAGCGCGAGCTCACACGGGCGTTCCTGAGCTACCTCGGTGTGGGGGTCTCCGAGTAGCTCCTCCGTGCGCTTCCACAGCGAGAGAAGAATCGAGCAGATGGCGACCCCGTACAGGAACCCCGTGAGCGCATCGAGGCGATCCTGCCAAGCGGTGCTCGCGGGGTGGACGAAGATTCGCAACGTTCCGCCGACGGCCATCGCGAGCAGGCCGAGCCGGAGCATGACGTCGGGGCTGTTCAATCGGGTTCGAAGGCTCAAGGTGTCCTCCACGTGTTGAATTCAGTTCGTGAATCGGTACCAGAGCATGATGGTCCACTTGACCAGGGCGATCGTGATGCCGACCGCGAGCAAATCCCACGACCAGACGTGTTGCACGTAGTAATGCCAAGCGAAGAGAAGCATCGCCAGGGTGCCGCCGGAGATCCCGGCGATGCTCGTGGAGCGAAGTCGGTGCATGAGAAAACGCTCGTCGAAAACCCCGTCGAAGACGCGCATGGTCATTTCCTCGTCGCCAGCTTGAAGATGCTGTCCGTGGAGCAGCCGAACACGCGGGCGAAAATCAGCGCCAGCGGCAGGCTCGGCGTGTACCGATTGCACTCGATCGCGTTGATGCTCTGGCGGGAGACCCCGACCTTGTCGGCGAGCTCCTGCTGGCTCCAGCCCCGCTCGAGGCGCAGCTCCCTGACGCTCGTTTTGACGTCCGGCATCATGACAAGCTAACTTTACACCGACGGAGAGTCGATGTCAAGCAAGCTTGTCATGACCGGCGTTCGACCCGTCCTAGGGCGTCTTCGGCGCTTCCACCGGTCGGACCGGGATCGGCACGTTGCATAGCTCGATCCGCCCCACCGGCTGCTTGAACCACTCCTCGCGCCGGGTGCGTCGCACGTCCACGAGGGCGGCAAATGCGGGCGTATCGGTTCGAAGCACCTCGAGCGGCACGCGCTCGGCCGGGGGAACGTCGGCAGCGACACGGAGCTTGACGATCGGCATCTTCGTGTCGGATTCGGTGTAGAAGCCCATCGCGGCGGCGCCGCGCGGCTGCACCGAAAGCCGCTCCATCCCCGACACGACGCGTCCGACGAGCGTCACGTTGCGATCGAGGTGCCGCGGAGAGTGTCCGATCACGACGTATAGCTCGGTCCCGCCTCCGCTCGCGGCATCGTTGCCACGTCCGCACCCAGCATCCCGTAACAGTGCGCGAGCCACGCGCGCCCAGTCTTCGGATCGCGCGCGGCGGGGAATCCGCCCGACAGGCCGACCTCGGGTGCGTACACGTCGCCGTCGGGAAGGGTGTGAATGGCAGACCGGCGGCGGCGCGGTCGAACTCGGCGGGAAGGGTCGCCTTGGCCCGTTTGATCGGTCGTTTCTTCTTCTCGTCGTCGCCGTTCGGATCCCCACTGGACGACGTAGTTGTCCTGGGCACGGATGATGGCGAGCCCGTCGAAGTATCCTTCGCGCGCCAGAGCCTTCACGTTCAAGACGTGATTGGGAGCGAAGACCGGCGCCAATTCGATCACGACGCGTCCCGTGGGAAGATCGAGATAGAGCGTGTTCTCCGGGTCGAGCGGTCGCCAGTCGGAGGCTTCGTCGCGGCGAGCACATCGGCCATACTGCGCGCGGCAGAAGCGCCGGGCGGGGATGCGGCGGGGATGCGGTCGGCTCGGCCGCGAGTATCGCCCCTGCGGCGAAGAGCGCCGCCGGCGCCAGGAGGCATCGAGATCGGCTCATCGGAATGAGCGACATGTTACTCGAATACGCACTACGCCTCACCCATCCGGATCACCGGCTTGATGTCCACCACCGGCGTGCCGTCGATCGCCTCGATCGGACCGATGCGCAGGCGCGACCCCTCGACCGAACGCACGATAACCGCGTGGAGCCCCAACGCGGTTCGGCCGGTCGGGCGACCGCGTCGCAAAGACGCCTGCGAGCTTCCGCCGCCGGTCGCCGCGAGGACGCACCCGCAGGACGTCGCGACGCCCGCGATGGAGCCACGTCACGACGACCAATCGATCGCCCGGCGCGACGCCCGCGAGACCGCGCGACGCCCACGCCTCGACGTGAAGCCACGCGTCGGGCGCGCCCTCCTGCCTTGCCGCGGCGCTCCGGTGCGCTCGTGCAGCTCCGAACGAATTACGCCGATCGGGCGCAATATCATCTTCCCGAGACTCATCGCAACCTCCCGCTACACTCTCCATGATGCCGCATGTCTTCGAGATCGCAGCGAGCGGCCGTGCCAAAGTGTCGCGGCTGCGCGCAGCCCATCACCCGCGGAACCTTGCGCTTCGGCGAGCGCGTTCCCAACTCCTACGCTGAGGGGGAGACGACTCTCTGGTACCACCGCCGGCTTTGCGCGGCCTACAAGCGGCCCGAGGCGCTGCTCGAGGCGCTGCCGGCGGCCCTCCGGAGCTGGTCGACACGGATTTGATCGAGCGTGCGGCCAGGGCGTCCGCCTCGCACGAGCGCCTCCCTCGGATCGCCGGCGCGGAGCGGGCTCCCACGGGCCAGGCCAGGTGCCGGCACTGCCGCGAGGCGATCGCCAAGGAGAGTTGGCGCATCCGGCTCCGCCTTCTACGAGGATGGGCGGTTCGCTCCGAGCGGGTTCCTCCACCTCGGCTGCCAGCGTGCCTACTTCGAGGGCGAAGACATCGTCCCCGCGCTGCTGCACTCAGCCCCGAGCTGAGCGAGGCCGATCGGCAAGAGCTGATTCGTATCTGTCGCGAGAGCTGAGCCGGCGATTATCATTCACACGTCATGAATGCAAAGCCGGTTGGTGCACGCCCATGCTCCACGTCGCTGTGGTCGAGCACTCGATCCGCTTCTACCGGCTGCTCGGTTTCCAGCTCATCGACGTCGAGGCGAGAGCGGATGCCCTCTCGGCTGGGCGAGGATGTCCACCGCGGACGGCAGCGCCATCGTGCTCTTGCGCGCCGAGGAAGAGTTCGCGGTAGGACCCGAGCTGCAGAGAATCATGCTCGTGCTCTACACACCGGAGCTCCACGTCCTCCGCGCGCAGCTCGTGGCGGCGGGCGAGATGCCGACCGAGATCGAGCGGCCGCCGTGGATGCCGAGCGGCCACATCCTGGTGCGCGACCCGGACGGCTATGCGCGTCGGCATCAACCAGTGGAGTGACAGCGAGCACGCGGCCTGGCTCGAGCAGCTGGCGGAAAAACGCTCCGCCGGAATCATCCCGTAGCGGACGCATGGAGACCACCGGTGAGCAACAGCGGCTTGCTGAAGATCACGTCCCTGCTCTCGCTCCTCTTGCTGACGCTTCACGTGACGGACGACATCGTCCGCGGGATATCGAAGGCGGAGTCCTCCAACACGGCGCTGATCGTCCTGGTGATCTTCCTTTACGGGACGCTGGCGCTCGCCGAGCGGCGATCGGGGCACGTCATCATGTTCCTCATCGGGTTGTTCGCGGCAGGCATGCCCGTCCTTCACATGAGGGGGCATCGCTATCCCGAGATCGCCGCCTCCCCTGGCGGCTTCTTTTCGTCTGGACACTTTGGGCGCTCGGCGCGCTCGGGGCGTCACCATGATCCTCTCGGCGAGCGGACTGTGGAGGCTGCGACGGAAAGGCTGAAGTGATTGAAAGAGCTCAGCGAAACGTGGCCACCACGGGGTTGTGGTCGCTGAGCCGCGACCAGCGCGAGCCCCGGACGACGCGACACGAGACGAGACGTTCCAGCCAGTACGGCGTGACGAAGATGCCGTCACAGTGATAGGGAGTCGTTGGGTTCGTGCTCCAGCGGAGGGTTTGCGCCAGGGGCGGCCGGGGTTCGCCGCCTGCCAGCAGCTCACCAGTTGGAGCTCACCCGACAACCGCTCCAGAATCTCGCGTTCCCCGCGGCTGATCGTACGACCCTCGGTGGGATGCCTGTAGCCCGTCACTACGTTGTAGTCGCCGGCCAGGATCAGATCGGCACCGGCCGCCAGTCGGGACCAGCACGTCCAGGATTTCGTGCATCGTGCGCACGTAGCCGCGTTCTCCCGCGGGACAGTGAATGCTGAAGCCGCGCACCGGCCGGCCATCGGCACCCGATAGGCCTGAGAGCTCGCCGCCCACAATCCAGCCTTCGTAGCGCGGGAAGGGCATGGGCTGGATGGGCGTCGACCTGGTGAGAACCGCGCTGCCCCAGCGGGCCGATCCGGCGGGCGCCCAGATCCAGCCGTCGCCCGTGAAGAGGCGGTAGCGTTCTCCCGGGCAAGTCCTGGGAGGACGGCACTCCTGCGCGAAAACGAGATCCGCGTCCGAGGTCGCGCACCAGACGCGACCAGTGACCGCTCCGTTTGTGACTGCCCCTGAGAGGAAGTTGTAGGAGACGACGGTCAGCGTCATTGTGGGAACGTACACCGTTCCGCCTGGTCTCGCGCGCTCGGATGGACTTCGCGAATCGGGTTCTATAGAGTCTGACCCGATCTCGGCACGAACTGGAGCCAACGATGAGCATCGCGCGACTGGGTTCACTTGCGGTTTCGTGTGTGGTACTTGCAACCGCCGGGCTTTTCGTGAACGCACAGGATGCGGGCGTGCCGAGGTCCGCGCCGAGCCCGAAGAACGTCCGTCCCGGCTATTCGCCGTATGCCAAGCGCAATTTCCCCTCGCGCCCGTACTTCGGCGATACGCACCTGCACACCTCCTTCTCGATGGATGCGGGCGCCTTCGGCTGTCGACTCGGGCCCGAAGACGCCTACCGCTTCGGGCGCGGTGAGGAGCTCAAGTCCTCGAGCGGTCAGATGGTCAAACTGTCGCGTCCGCTGGATTTCCTGGTCGTCGCCGATCATTCCGACAACATGGGTTTCTTCCCCGCGCTCCTTGCCGGCACACCAGCGCTGCTGAAGGACCCCACCGGGAAGAAGTGGTACGACATGATCCAGGGGGCAAAGGCAACGATGCGGCGATGGAGATCATCGTCGCGTTCTCGCGCGGCACGTTTCCCAAGGACCTGATGTTCTTTCCCGGGACGACGGGATACCAGGGCGCGTGGAAGAAAACGATCGATGCCGCTGAGAAGTACAACGAGCCCGGTCGCTTCACCGCTTTCATCGGCTACGAGTGGACGTCGAACACGGGCGGCAACAACCTTCATCGGAACGTCATCTTCCGCGACAACGGCGACAAGGCGCGGCAGGTCGATCCTTTTACCGTCTACCCACCTTTCGGCAGCGACAACCCGGCCGACCTGTGGAAATGGATGGACGCCTACGAGAAGAAGACCGGCGGCAAGGTCCTGGCGATCGCGCACAACGGCAATCTGAGCAACGGGCGGATGTTCCCGATCGTGGAAGCCTTCGGCAAGCCGATCGACCGCGAGTACGCCGATCAATCGCGCGAAGTGGGAGCGGCTGTACGAGGCGACCCAGACCAAAGGTGACGGGGAATCGCATCCGTACCTCTCCCCAACGACGAGTTCGCGAGCTTCGAGAAGTGGGACAAGGGCAACCTCGACGGCAGCGTCGCCAAGACCAAAGACATGCTCGAGTTCGAGTACGTGCGCTCGGCCTACAAGAACGGCCTCCTGCTCGAAGCGAAGCTCGGCGCCAACCCCTACAAGTTCGGCCTGGCCTCGGGCACCGACGCGCACACGGGGCTTGCGGCGGTGGAAGAGGACAACTTCTTCGGCAAGACGACCCCTCAGGAGCCGAGCAACGAGCGCCTGTCGGCCGTCTTCATTGATAACAAGCAGACCGGCATCAAGATCATGGACTGGGAGGTGGCCTCCGCGGGCTACGCCGCGGTCTGGGCGACGGACAACACGCGCGAAGCGCTGTGGGACGCCATGCAGCGCAAGGAGACCTACTCCACGACCGGCTCGCGCTTGATCGTGCGCTTCTTCGGCGGTTGGGAGTTCACGGCGGCCGACGCCGCCGACCGCAACCCGGCGTGGATCGGGTATCAGAAGGGCGTGCCCATGGGTGGCGATCTGAAGAGCGCGCCCGCCGGCAAGGCGCCGACGTTCATCGCGGCCGCCCTCAAGGACCCGATCGGCGCCAACCTCGATCGCATTCAGATCATCAAGGGCTGGCTCGACAAGGCTGGCAAGGTGCAGGAGCGCATTTACGACGTCGCGGTCTCCGATGATCGCAAGATCGGTTCGGACGGTCGCTGCACGAAAGCGGTGGGCTCCACGGTCGACGTCGCATCCGCGAGCTGGACCAACACGATCGGCGATCCGGAGCTGGCCGCGGTGTGGAGCGATCCCGACTTCGATGCGTCGCTGCGCGCGTTCTACTACGCCCGCGTGATCGAGATCCCGACACCACGCTGGACAGCCTACGATGCGCGCTTTTTCGGGACGAAGGCCGGTGCCGACGTTCGCATGACCCTCCAGGAACGGGCGTACACGTCACCCATCTGGTACACGCCGCACTGAAGGCTTTCCTCACTCTCCCGTCCGCGCCGTAGCGCGCCAGCCACGCGGGCCAAAATTCGTCTCGGCGAGCCCGACGAGCCCAAAGGGGTCGCGGTATATTGACGAACAGATCCGGCCCGGGGGTGCCCATTGGGGAGATCACGGTACTGATTCGCGCGGCGCAACGGGGCGATCGGGACGCGCTCGACCGGCTCTTTTCGCTTCTCTACGACGATCTGCACCGCATCGCCCACGCGCGGGTGCGCGCGGGCGGACCGAATACGCTGCTCGACACGACTGGGCTCGTGCACGAGACGTACGCGCGCGGCTCGCCGACGTGGGTGAGCTGAACGCCGCCGACCGCCAGCACTTCTTCGCGTACGTCGCCAGGGCGATGCGCTTCGTGGTCGTCGACTTCGCACGGAGGAGAAACGCCGAAAAACGCGGGGGCGGGAGCGAGCACATCGCGATCGACGAGAACGTCGCAGGGGTGCTCGTGGATCGAGGCGACGAGATCCTTCGCGTTCACGAAGGTCTCGAAGATCTCAGGCGCGTCGACGAGGATCTGGTGCGGCTCGTCGAGATGCGCTACTTCGCGGGACTGCAGGTCCAGGAGATCGCACAGGCCCTGGATATCTCCGAGCGAACCGTGGAGCGGCAATGGCAGAAGGCGCGGGCCATCCTGTTCGCGAGCCTCGCTTGAGTGAGAAGCCCCAGTTCGACCCGGACCGCTGGAAGGCGATCTCGCACCTTCTCGACGTCGCGCTCGAGCTTCCAGACGCCGAGCGCCGCGCGTGGCTAGACCGCTTCGATCCGCGAGACGCCGCGTCCCGGGACGTGATCGAGGAACTCCTCGAGGCGTATTCCCGCGCGGAGGCCGCAGGATTCCTCGCGTCGCCGGTGACGCTCGACGGCGTGCCGCTGCCTGGCGCATTCGCAGCCTTCCGCCAGGGCATCGAGATCGGACCCCTATCGGCTCGTCCGGGAGATCGGCCGCGGCGGCATGGGAACCGTGTGGCTTGCCGAGCGGGGCGACGGGCGGTTCGAGCGCCGCGTGGCGGTGAAGTTCCTGAGCATCGCGCTGACCGGGCGCATCGGCCAGGAGCGGTTCAAGCGCGAGGGGCGCATTCTGGGGTCTCCTCCACCCGCACATCGCCGAGCTGCTGGACGCGGGCGTGACCGAGACGGGGCACCCGTACCTCGTGCTCGAGCACGTGGACGGAAAGCCCATCGATGCGTACTGCCGGGAGAGGAACCTGGACGCACTCGCGTGCGTCCGCCTGTTCCTGGACGTGCTGGCCGCAGTCGCCCATGCGCACGCGAACCTGATCGTGCACCGCGACATCAAGCCGTCGAGACGTGCTCGTCACGACCGACGGCCGGGTGAAGCTGCTCGATTTCGGGATCGCCAAGCTCATGGAGCAAGACGGGCGTGCGGACGCAACGCTCACCGGCGAGTCAGCGTGCGTTGACCCCGTTGTATGCCGCACCGGAGCAGCTCCAGGGCGAGGCGGTGACAACCGCGACGGACGTCTACGCGCTCGGGGTTCTGCTTTACATGCTGCTCGCGGGTCGGCATCCGGCCGGCGACGGTCCGCACTCGCCAGCAGATCTGATGCGCGCGGTCGTCGAGACCGAGCCGCCGCGACCTTCGGAGGCCACGGGGATCCCGGACAGGCGTCGCCGCCAGCTCCGCGGAGACCTGGACACGATCGTCGCCCGAGCACTGAAGAAGAACCCGGCCGAGCGCTACGCATCGGTGACCGCGCTGGGCGAAGATCTGAGCCGTTATCTGAAACGCGAGCCGATCCGCGCTCGCCCCGACACACTGCTTTACCGCGCGAGCAAGTTCGTCGGGCGCAACCGCCTGGCCGTCGCGGGGTGACCCTCGCGAGCGTGGCGCTGATTGTCACGGCGGGGTGGCGGTTCGCCAGGGGATCGATGCGCGCGATCGGTTCGACCAGGTCCGAAAGATGGCGCACACGTTCCTGTTCGACTTTCACGACGAGCTGGACCGCGTCGCCCGGAACCACAAAGGCGAAGGAGCTGCTCGTCCCGACGGCGCGCGAGTATCTGGACAACCTTGCGCGGTCAGCCGGCAGTGACCGCGATCTGCCGCGCGAGCTGGCCGAGGCCTACGAGCGACTGGCCGGCAGATGCAGGGTGGGTCGTCGTCAGCGAACTTGAACCAGCGGAACGCGGCGCTCGAGAGCCGCATGCGGGCGATCGAGATCCGAAAGCGGCTGGCCGGCGACGACCAGCGACAGGATGCGAAGCTCGTCAAACTGCTCTCCCGTGTGACGGACGACCTTCGAAACCTCGGGCGCTTGGACGACGCACTTCTCAGCGGCCGCCGGGCGGTGGGGGCGGGCGAGCAGTTTCTCCGAGGCGCTCCTCCCGAGATCCTTGTCGACCTCGGCTCCGCGCACGTCATGCTGGGCCGAGTGCTCCTGGACCGAGGACAGTTGACCGAAGCGGAGGCGGAGTTCAAAACCGGCGAGGAGCTGCTCGCGGCCGGAGCGGCTGGAAAGCTCACCCGGGAAATGGTCGCGGCACGGCTGGACCGGGCGGACACGCTGCACGCGCTCGGACGCCTGACCGAGGCGGTCCGCATGCTGGAACAGAACGAGAGCGCGATGCCGAGCGCCTCGTGGCGGAGTCGAGCCGGGAAGTCCGCTCATGAGAGCCCTGAGGAGCCGGCAGGTCACGTGGGCGACGCTCGCCATCGTCTACGACAATCCCTGGCGCCGAGCCTCGACCAACCCGAGCGCGCCCTTCTCTACCGCGACAAGCTGCGCAGCGGTTGGGAGCATCTGATCTCCGTCGACCCGGGCAACGACTCCGCACGGGCGGACCTCGCCACCCGCGACTCGGAAACGGCCGTCTCGGCTTGAAGATCGATCCGCCCGCAGCGGTCGTGATGGCCGCCCGGGGCTTGGCACGGCTCGAAGCTCTCGAGCGCACCAGGCCGGATGACGGAATCTCGTTTTCCGGCGCGCGCGGGGGCGACGCGCCTGGCCCTGGCCCTTCTCGCCGACGATGCCGACCGGCCGAGGCGCTTCCGGCGGTTCGGTCCTCGCAGAGCAAGCACCGTGAGCTGTTTGCCGGGAAGACAGCCTCCGGCACCGGCTCTCGCTCGTTTGGACTCTGACCGTGACGGGGCGCGTGGAAAAAGCCCTTCGACACGATGCCGCGGCTCGGCTCGCGCTCGAAGAGGCAACCCGGCTCGCCGAGCCGTTGGCCAAGAACGTCGAGCTGCCCTCCTGCGCGTGTCGGCCGAAGCGTACCAGGCGTACGAAGCGACCTTATGACCGGCGAGGAGCGTTGCCGGTCGCTGCGGCGTGCGCAGGAAATCTGGGACTCGTGGACGCAGGGCCCTCACCCATGGGTGGAGGCGCGGCGGATGGAAGCCACTCAGCTCGTCGCGACCTGCCTGAACCCGTAACCGGCGGGCTAACTCCGTCGTGCCAGGTCGCTCATGTCGCGGTTCTCCATCCCGCTTCCGAATTATCAGGGTGAGGAGGACCAGCGATGTCTATCAATCGATCTATTTTCTCGAGTTTTCTTGCTGCCGGGATCTTGCTGCTCGTTGCGCCTACACCAGGCAAAACTCCGCCGGAAACCTTACGCTCGCCGCGGACAAGCTCGCCGCAAACAGCGCCCCGGCGAGCACGCTTGCACGCCAGCAACCTCGCCGTGGAGCAGCTCGGCCCGAGCAGCGCACGTCGTGAACCCTGTCGCCGCGGCTGGGCTGCTCGCGACCGAGGACGGCGCGGGTGCTGAGCTTCATCGTGAGCTGCGCGCTGCCCGAATCCGTCACGGTCTTCGCGACCGCGGCAAACGGCACTGTCTACGAGTTCTTCGGCGAGCTGGGGCTCGCGAGCGAATGGCTCGACCACCGCTTCGCGAAGCGGAGTCGCGGTTGGTCGAATCGCGTGTCTCTTCGCCGGTGGTCAACGATCACGTCGTGGCGCAGCCCATCTCGATGCGCGGACGGAACAGGCGTCGCCGTGTCGTCGGCGGAAGCGGCCGCCCACACGTTGGAAGAGGGTGCCTTCTACGGTGACTACCTGTGACGCAGGGCGAGCCCATTAGGTGGATCGCCTGCCGGGGCGAGGATCAGGCGTCGGTCGAGCCGGGGCCTCGTCTCCGCGACTGCGCGGGCCGACCCCGCCGATCCGACCCATACGCCTGTGCGGCTTCACGTTCGCGGGCGACTGCGGCGAGTTCGCGCCGAACCAGTCCTGCCAAGCAATTCTCTCCGCATGACTTCTACCGAAAGTGTCAGGATCACCGATCGGCGCTTCCGGCTCGAGGGCGTCCGGAGAGGTCATCACGGTTTTTGTGCAGCCCTAGCCTTCGGGGCTCGATGACGTACAGCACCACCGGATCGGCGACGTTCCTGAGCGTGCGGGGGCCGATCCCGGCTGGCCGTGATCCCGTCCTTGTTCTTCACGTTGCCGGTAAACGCGACCTCCGAGACGCCGATCTTGCCGGGCTCGAGTCTCTCCCGGACTTCGTGACGCGATGCTTGACGCCATCGCCGTGGAGATCGCCGCTCGATTCCATCACCTCTCCGAGGTGGATACCGATGCGGACCTGGAAGCGTCCGTCGCCGTGCACGGCGCTGGATCGCTCGGGCAGCGCCGACGGCGTCCGATGCAGGAATCGAGCTGGCGAGCATGCCGTCGCCGTAAGCGCTTCAGTAGGCGGCCCCGGTGCGACGCGAGCGCCGCGCGCGTGGAGACGCTTCGTCGGCCTCGACGATGCGCAGCGTCGCGGCCTCGTTCTCCCGCATGAGCGAGTGAAGCCGACGATGTCGGAGAACAGGATCGCCGCCAGCTTTCTCTCGGTCACGCCGCCGCCGGCACGGGTGCGGATCGCATCGTCCATGAAATGACGCTTGCCGTTTTGGGCGTTCCACGTACTCGTCGCGCGACGGGATGTTCTCGTCCAGATGGAAGTCGGTGCGGAGGAAGTTGTCGAAAAACGCCGCGAGGACTCCTCGCTCGGCAGCACGTGCTCGCGGAGGAACCGAGCGTCGATGTTGATGCAGATCGCTCCGACCAGGCCGTAGTCGGGGCGGAAGATCGGAATCGTCGTGCACTTGAACCGGCGCGATCGATGTTCAGCTCGTAGTTGATCTTGTCTCTCGCCGCGCTGCTGCCGCGCGTCTTGAGGTCGAGCACGAGATTGGCGCGTCCCGCTGCCGATCGAGCGGCCCGTCACGGCGGCGTTCTCGATCGCGACCAACGAGCGCGCGGGATTGACCAGATTGTGGAGAGGATCTCGATTCCGGTGTTGGGGAACGAACGCCCCAGATGGCCGACGATCCGGGCGGTAGTTCTCGAGGAACGCATCGTTGCTCCCGAGCACCGCGTCGCCGTCGTACGCGGCGTAGAGCGCCTACTAACGATGGAGCGTGTCCGTCGGGAAGGTGTCGCGGACTTGGTTCTGCTCGCCGATCACGATCAGCTCGCCCGCCGCGCGCGCATTTCGCTCCGCCAGGAGGTGGTCGACGGCGCGGTCGAAACGGTCGGGGCTGAACTCGACGTGCCCCTCGGGCGTCACCACGAAGGGATAGAAGTCGTATTCCTGCGAGTCGCCGGAGCGGGCGTCTCGTCGCCCGCGGACCGTTGGCGCGATCGTCTACGACCCAGAAGGTACGCGGCGGCCGTACCGGCAGCCACCAAACCGAGCGCCGCGAGCATGAAGAGCGCATCCATACAGCAATCGTAACAGCCGGATGCTGCTCGGACGTCGTCGAACCGGCGTCCAGTGCCGCCCGATCTCCCCGTCGGCCGGGAGAGCCTCACCTCTGGAATTGACTCGCTGGCACGACTCCGTGACGACCCCGACTCCGTAGCCGAGGAACAGCACAAAAAGAGAAGAACCAGACGAGAACGTACCAGAGGCCAAACTGAGCATCGACCCTTGGCGGAGAACGAAGAAGTCCCGCCACATTGCCAGGTGACACAGCGAATTGACGGAATAGGAGCAGTACCGCAGCCACGATGAGCCCCGCCCGGGCTGCGCGCAGCTGCGGTACCTGACTCGCGTCAGTGCGCGAGGCGATTACGAGCGAAAACGTTGTAAGAGCCAGAACGGGAGGATGTTGAATAGCGCGGCCGGAATCGACTGCGCTACTCCCGTGTCGAAGGTTGCAGCGTGCGAGAGATCGTTGGGGCGTGCCCCCAACGCGATCACTGAAGCACCACACGACCAGCATTGTCACGGGAGGGATGGAGCCACCGGTTGCGAGTCTCCAGCGGTCGCCCCGTGACGGCGGGAACGAACGCAGAGGCCGTGGATAGATTCACTGCACACCCCCTGACGACGAGCGGGCCAGAGTGCGCCCCAGCAGCCGGGATCGGGCGACCGCGCCTCACTCAACTGGGTGACCCCGTGGGTCCCGACGGGCGCGGCCGACTTGTGCCGCTCGCAGATCATGTGATTACACTCCCGGAAAGAATTGTCGCGACCTTGAAATGCGCTGCGATCGGAGTGCGGCATGAACATGCGTCTCCTCGCGGGGATCGGATCGCTGGCCCTCTCCGTTCGCTGCGTCGGCCGCACCTTCCGCGGACCTCATCGCGCTCGCCTTCAAAGCGGCCGAAGCGGGTGACCTCGCGGAGGTGAAACGACTCGTCGAGAGCGCTCCCGAGCTCGTCCGCGCGGTGGGTCCGCCACGGGAAGCCGACGCTCCTCCACCAAGCTGCAGACGGCGGTCATGCCGCGGTCGCGGCCTGGCTGGTCGAGCATGGAGCGCCGATCGACGCGCGCGACAAGTATCGACAGACACCGCTCCACGTCTGCGGCCGTACGGCGGGTTCCTCGAGATCGTTGAGACTCCTCGTCGCTCACGGGGCCGACGTCAGTGCGGAAAACCAACAGAGCTGAGCACGGCTCTCGATCTTGGCGGCGTTGACGCGGTCACGCGCGATGTCGCTTCCCTGCTGCTGGATCGAGGGTGCGCACGTGGACGGCGGCTCCACCGGCAATCATCCCGTGAACGATTTTGTCGAGAGCGGAGATCTGGATTGTGTGCGCATCTTCATCGCTCACGGGGCCTCGATGAAGTCGCCCGACTCCTGGTGGGGTCTTCCGATGCACCACCTCGCGGGATTCACCGACGTCTCGAAGGACTATCACGAGCATCGCAGCCGCGCCTGCTCGCCGCGGGTGCCGAGCTCGACCCTAGCGAACCGATCGGGAGAGACGCCGCTCTGGCTTGCCGCCCAGCGGTCACGCCCGGAGATGGTGTCCTTCTTGCTCGAGAAGGGTGCCAACCCCAACGCAAAGACTCTGACCCAGCCCTTCCATCCTCCACTCGGCGATTCGCTCCGGGCTGAAGACGTCCCAGATCGACGACGTGGTCAGACCGTCTCCTCGAAGCGGGAGCCGACGCCAACGTCTGGATCCCCGGGGCGGGTGGGGGCCGGCCGGGAGCGCGGGTTACACCGCGCTCCAGCAGGCCGCGAAGACGGGTACCTCGCGCATCGTCGAGCAGCCTGATCGACCACGGCGCCGACGTCAACCGGCCGTTCGCCGATGGGCGTACGCCGCTCTGGTGGGCGGCGACGAACGGACACCTCGAGGTCGTCGAGCTCCTGATCGCCCGAGGCGCGAACGTGAACGCCGAGGCCAAAGGGCGAACGGCGTTGAAGGCGGCCCAGTCAGACCAAGCATCTCGCTTTTTCAACGCCGCGGCCGAAGAGCAACCGGAGATGCAAAGGCGCCGCGCGAACAGAGATGCCATCGTCCAACTGCTCCAGGAGCACGGCGCGACGAAGTGAGCGCGCGAGCGTTGGGCACTCCTTGCGATCGGACTCGGTGCGCTCACGCTCACCGGCTGCGATTTCTTCCGGGGGCATGCGAGCGGGCGCTCGACCGGTCTTGCGCCGTACGTGAGTCAGACGCTGCCTCCCGCCGAGATGGGTGCCGCGTACTTCGTCTTCGGTGATTTCGGCGGGCTCGATACGGACACGCTCGAAACCAACGCCGTTCCGTGGAAGCTCGTGGCCGCGGCTCTCGTCATGGAGCGCTGGCCCGGCGAGCGCCCGACGCAGGATCATCTCCACGAGCTGCTCTCGGGCTTCGGGTTCATCTACCCGAGCCGCGTCGGAAACTGGCCTCTCGCCGCGCAGCCCGAGCTTGCGCTGCCGTTGGGCATCGTCGACGGCGACGTGACGCGAGCACTGCCTCAATTCACGTCGACACCGCGAACCTCGGGTGCGCGAGCTGCCACAGCGGCGTCACCTACGATGCGCAAGGGTCGGCCCACGGACGAAGTCTGGCTGGGGCTGCCGAACACCTCGCTCGATCTCGACGCTTATGTCGACGCCGTGCTGAGCGCGGTCGGCGCGTTCTCCTCGAATCGCGATCGGCTTGCTTGCGGGCGTGGTCCAGCTCTTTCCCGAAACGAGCGAGGCGGAGTTGGGGACGATCCGCAGGTACGTGTGGCCCAAGCTGCTGTCGCGCGTCGCCCGCGGCGGCCCCGCCCTACCGTTTCGGAACGGCGGCCCCGGCCGCTCGAACGGCGTCGGAGCGCTGAGATTCCAGCTCGGCCTCGGGCAGGGTGATGCCTCGGTCGCGGCGGGCGTTCTCGATCCCCGAGCTCGGTGACCAGACTGCTGCGACGGGCGCTGCTGACCGACGGCATCTACACGCGGCGCGGCGATCCGCGCTTCGAGCCCGCGATCGCGAGCCGAGGCGGCATCGCCCGAGCGATTGTCGGAGGTGGTCGCGTTCTTCACCGTGCCGACCATGGGGTTGCATCCCGAGCGTGCCGGCGAAGGCGATCGTCCCCGTCGGCGCGGTGATGACGTATCTCGCCGCCTACGAGCCGCCGAAGTTTCCCGGATCGATCGATGCGACGCGCGCGGACAGCGGAGCGCGGGTCTATGCCGCGCGGTGCGCTTCGTGTCACGGCGCGTACGAGGAGCGGGACGGCCGGCCGCGGCTTTCGAGCTTTCCGAATCGGCGCTCAGCCGTCGCGGAGATCGGGACGGACCCGGCTCGCCTCGACGCCGTGGATGACGCCGATCGTGTCGGCGGTCGCGCGCTCTGCCGATGGGACGCACCATCGACGCCGCGCGAACCGGAGGGTACGTGGCACCTTCGCTCTCCGGTGTCTGGGCGACCGCGCCGTACTTGCACAACGGCTCGGTCCCGACGCTCCGGCACCTGATGCATCCCGAGGCACGGCCGGAGCGATTCTGGGTCGGCGGCCACGCTCTCTCCTGCGAGCTCGTCGGCATCGCAGGCGAGCTCGACGCGCAAGGCGTCTGGACCTACCCGGCCGGCGCTCGACCGTGGTCGACGCCGCGACTTGTTCGACACGCGAAGCGCGGGTTGCTCCCATCGCGGTCACGAGGCCGAGTTCGCGGTTCTCGGCGAGGAGGAGAAGCGCGACGTGCTGGAGTTTCTGAAGCGCCTCTGAGGGGCGCATCACGCGCATCAGGAATTCCGCGACCGGCCGCCGCGCGCTCTTGCGGCGGGGCCTCTTCCGGGGCCGGCCCGCACGCGCAGGACGTTCACGAGCCTGCGGCCCGGCGGCAGCGGGGACGCCGCCAGGAAGCGCCTGCGGCGTGCTCGGGCGAGTCCACGAGCGCCGACATCGGAACCGCGCACATCCCGACTCGCGGTCAGGGAGAGCCAGAATCGGTACCAGCGACGGCCGCTCTCGAACGGCGATTCGCTCGGAGCCGGCGTGAATCGCGAACGAGGCGCGCCGCGCTCAGAAACCTTCGCTCGCTCGAGACGACCAGCCCGAGAAGGCCCACGTCGCGCGAGCACCCGGAGGACAACGCGGTCGCATCAGCCACGACGCGCCCCAAGCTTCGAGACCGTTCAGCATCAGACAATCGGCGGCGAGCCCGTCGCGCGACCAGCGCGGATCCTTGCGTGAGAACCGCATCCATTGATAAAGCTCGCGCGCGATGCCCTCGTCGCGCAGTCCGTCCGCCGCCGCGGCGTCGTACCAGCGGGCGATGCGATCGCGCAGCCCTTCGGCGATCGGCGCCGCGGTCTCGGCGTGCGCGGAGATACAGGCATCGAGCCGCGCAGACCGCATCCGCCGTGCACGGCGGAACGGGCCTCGAAACGAGCGGCGCTTGTCCTGCCATGGGGCGAGGACATCGGCGGCGGCTCCGCTCTCGAGATCCGCCGCCGCGATCAAGCGCACGTCGCGGTCGGACGGCGGACAGCAATCCGGCTGGAGGCTCGGCGCGGAGCAGGCGTCCTCCTCTTCGGACAGCGCGATGCTCATCGCCTCCCAGGCCATGCCGAAGCTGATCAGGTCGTCCCGCCCCGACGCATCGCCCGCGGAAAGCCAGCACAGCCGGATCGCCGTAGAGCTCGACCCGGCTGCCGCGAAGCCGCCAGCGCGACGGCTGAGCGTTGTGCGGGCTCGGCGCTCGCGCAGCCGCCGCGACCGCGCGCGTCCAGGCGTCCTGTGTCGAGGATCACGCGAGCGCCTTCCGGTAGAGGTGCAATCGATGCAACGGCTGCGCCCGCGAGCTTTTCCATTTGACGCAGGCTCGCCGCGTTCGTGTCGGAGATCCAGCTCACGCCCAGATGGGTGTATCCCCTCTCGCGCATCGCCTGGAGCGAATGATGGAGGAGCACGCTGTTGACGCCGCGACCGTGATAGGCGTGACGCACGGAGTAGAAGATCACAGCAGCACGGCTCCGGGTGCCGCTTGAGCTGCCAGAGGTGCCAGGGGTCGTCATGCGGAAGCGGTAGCCGGTCGCGTGAAAAAACGGGGTCAGATCGGGAATGCAGAGATAGACCCCGGCCGGCTCGCCGCGGTGATAGGCGATCCACGAGAGCCGCTCGTCGATGATCGCCGTCATCCCCTCGCAGGGGAAGAGGAACTCGTCCTCGGTGAGCGGCACGAACATCGCGTTCTCGGCGAACCCGTCGTTGAGGACGACGCAGGCTTCCTTGAGCTTGGCAGTCAGGCCGCGGCGTCCGATCGGCACGAACCGCCATTCGGGATCTTGGAGAAGGGCACGCGAGGTCTTTCCGAGCAGGACGTCGGGATCGAGGTTGCGCACGTCGATTTCAAACGTCCGCATCGGGTAGTACCGCTCGAAGCCGGCCGATTCGAGCAGCGTCGCCACGTGCGGCGGGGACCAATCCTGGTAGATGTAGGGACGATGCTCGAATCCGTCGGTCACGATGCCGATCATCTGGGTGATCGTCAGATTGAAGCCGCCCGCAATCTCGTCGCAGCCCGCATCGCGCAGCCAGCGCCCGGCCTCATCCAGAAGCGTGCGCCCCACGTCGGCTTCGTCCACGCAGTCCAACATGCCGAAGTAGCCGCGCTTCTGCCCGTACTTGAGGTTCGAGGCGTCGTGGATGTGCGCGAGGATCCGCCCGACGACACGGCCGTTCCGGTGGGCGGTGAACCAGGTGCGCCGCGCGAAGTCGCGGAACAGCGGATTCTGCCGCGGGTCGAGCGAGCGTTTGAGGTCACGCTTCAAGGGCGATGCGACGTAGGCGTCCCGGCCGTAGCACGCGAACGGCGCTTCGAAGAAGGCGGCGAAGTCCTCCCGGCGAATGTCGAGGGACACCGGTCAGCCTCGCTCGAGCTGCCGGGCGATGTGTTCCATGACGCTCAGGCGTAGCTCGGCCGCGACCGAGGACGTCGTCCCCGGGAGGCTGACGAGCACGACCCGCGGCTGGCTGCGCGCCGCCAGGAACCCGTGGGTCATTTGTGTCCTCTCGAACAGATCGACCCACTGCTCGGCAGACTCCGTGAGGCCGTCCGTGCCCGCGCCTCGCTGCTCGCGCGCCAGCACCAGCGACGCCACGCCATCGTGGGCGTCGGGCAGCCGGGCCAGCACGTCAGGCCGATAATCGGTGAGATCGTTGGGTCCGAGCACGACGTGGGTGGCGGCATCCGGCGAGCCTCCAAGCTCCGACGAGAAAGCTCTCCGTGGAATCCAGGCGCGCCCGGGCGAGCCAACCGAGGAAGTGCTCGGCGCTTCCTTCCGAGCGAATCGCTCGTGCGCTGACGACGATGCCGGTGAGCAGCATCCAAGCGTAGGCGACGGGCCATGTCCGCATCGTCGCCGACCGCCATGCCTCGACTTCCGTGCCTTGGATCGCCAGCCCGATCAAGACGGAAAGCACGAGAGCGGGAATCAGCAACACGGAGAATCGCAGGAGCCAGGCTGCCGGGCTCGCGGTGCGCAGCACGGAACCCAACATCCCGTACGTGAACAGCAACGCGGCGATCGCACCCATGCGAATGGGACCTGCCCCGGTCACCGTTCGGAAATCGCTCGCGACGAGCGGCAGCGAAACCGCGGCGATCACGAAGAGCAAGCCGGCGAGCCGCTCTTCGCCGGCACTGAGATCCCCACTCCGCCGCGCGAAGAGCACCAGTCCGTTGCCCAACAAGATCAAGGCGAAGCCGATGAGGAACGCCATCAGCCACGGGCGGTGCCCCGGGAGACCCACAAAGACGTCCAAGAGAAAAAGATCACGCTCGTGCCGAGGGCGAAGACCTTGAGCCAGAGCGGATGGATGCCGCCTCAGGACGCGTTCGATAAACAGCGTCACCGCGAGCGGCAGCCAACAGGCGAAGGCGAGGGTCAGACGCTTCAGGATGGGGTCGCCGCTCACCCAGGCGAGTCCGCGTACGAAGAGGAGCGACGTGAGCAGCAGCATCAGGAAGCGCTGCGCTCCCGACCCCGGGCGTCCGTGCGCGTAGAGCGAACGCAGATAGTAGGCGCAGCCTGCCGCGCCCGCCCAGGTGATGGCGACGTCGAGCGCCACGTTGTCAACCATGCATCATCCGAGAGAGAAAGCGGCGCGCGACGAACCGTCTCGGTGCGGCCAGGAACCAGGGCTTCGGCCGCTCGATCGTCATCGACCACGGGTTGAAGAAGTAGCCGCGGCAATCCGCCGCTGGGCGTACGACCGAGAAGCAGCTTGACCGCCTCGAAGGCCATGAGATTGCCCGTCGTGATCACCATCGGAGCAAACGACATGCGCTTGCGCTTGCCGGTCACGAGCTCGACGGCGACGTCCATGTCGATGTACCGGATCGAGCTCGAGTGCACCAGGACGTGCTCGATCTCCCTCGCGAAGCACACGCTCTTCTGCTCCGCATCGAGGCTGGCCGGCGGGCGGCCGACGGACGGATAGCCCAGCCGCTCCTCGGGTCGCGGATCCTCGGGCCCGACGACGAAGACCGACGGCAAGAGGCGAGGCGTAGGCGTCGATCACCGTCGCACCCGACACGCGCGCCCGCCGGTAGAGATCGATGCCGGCGGCGATGTCGTCCATGCCGTTGACGACCACACGGTACCGCTGAAGCAGATCATCGAGGGACTGCTGCCAGTCGTTCCCGTAGACCTCGAGCGCGACGTCCGGGTGAATGCGGCGGAGACGCGCCGCTGTCGCCTCGGCCTTGCCCCGTCCCACCGAGTCGAGGTCGGCGAACACCTGCCGATTGAAGTTGGAGACCTCGAACTCGTCGATGTCCGCGATCGCGAACCGGCCGACGCCCGTGCGCGCCAGGGCCTGCACCGCGGCGCCCCCATCCCGCCGACTCCTACGACGAGGATGCCCGCCGCGTGCAGTCGTTCCTGCTCCGCAGGCGTGACGAACCCGATGTTGCGTGTCGTGAATTCAGCGTAGGAGAAAACGGCCGCCTCGCTCATCCCGCACTCACACCCGAGCGCGGAGCTGACCCATCGGCTCCCGCGTGTTCAGCCAATGCAGCAACGGAAGCAGGATCCGGCCCAGCAACAGGAACACGAGGCGGTAGAGGAGTCCCGGCAGTGAGTTTCGAGGAACCTCCCTCAGGAGATAACGCAGAGCCGTCGCTTGATCGAACCGCGCGATCTGCAGGAAATCATCCCCTCGCCCGTAGTCGAGCTCGCTGCGGCAAAGCTCGTTCGCCCGCTCGTCGCGATGCTTCGGCGCATCCGCAAACGTCTTCTTGAGATTGTCCGAACCCCCGGTATAGGCGTTGGTGATGACGAACCTCTCCTCGTCGAACCCTGCCTCCCGGCCGACGCCGAAGACCCTGCGGTGCTTGCGCATGATCTCGCGCGCGACGCAAACGTGATCGAAGCTACGTCGCGTGGCGTGAAACGGACTCGGAAACGCCGTGACGAACGATTCCGCGACCTTGCCGATGATCGCGGGCACCTGGGTGACGTTGCTGACCCACAGAGGCCGGAGCCCCGCCGCACGAAGATCAGCATGCAGGTGAGTCCGTACAGCACCCACGACAGGCCCTTGGTCCGAAAACCGGGATCGACCATGACGAGACCGAGATGCACCGCCCGCGTAGCGCGGCCGCGCAGCTCAGATGTCCATGTAAGAGAGCGCGTTGAAGGCGATCATCGCGCCGCCCGCGCGATCGTAGCAGCAGCGTCACGACGGCGTTGCGTAGCCGCTCGGCATCCCCCGATAGCACGCCGTAGTCGAGATCGTGACCGATGCTGCGGCGAACGACCTCGCGCATCGAAGCCAGGAGCGACGCGATGTCATCCGGCGTCATCCAGAGTCCCGGCTGCTCCACAACCCGAATGCAGACCTCTCGGCTGACCGGGAGGGACACATCCAGGTGATGCAGCCGTCTCCGCCATCCGGATATCGTCGCAGCCAAGGTCGACCCCACTTCGATTGTTGGCAGTCTACTCCCGTGGGCGATACGGGTCGGGTGTATAGTCGCCCCAAGGGGTGCGGCATGCGTTTCGTGAGCGAGACCATGGTGTCGATACTGATCCTGGGTCTCGCGGCATGCACCACGCCGAAAACCTCGTCGGTCGTCGACGCCGCGAGCACGCCCCTGAAGGACCTCAACGTGATTCGCGCCAAGATCCCCGAAGTGTTGCGTGAGGCGAAGAAGCATCCCTACGTTGTCCCGGATGATCACAGCTGCGAGGCTCTGTCGGCCGCTATTTCGACGCTCGACGGGGTCCTCGGACCGGACCTTGACGCGCCTGCGTCCGCTTCCAAGCCTCGCCTCCTCGAGCGCGCGAACGAGTCGGCCAACGGGGCCGCGGTCGATGCGGTGCGGCGATCGGCTGAAGGGGTCATACCATTCAGGAGCTGGGTGAGGGCAGCTCTCCGGCGCCGGAGCGCTACTCGCGGGAAGTGGCGGCCGCCATCGCGGCTGGGGCCGTGCGCAGGGGCTTCCTCAGGGGATTGAAGACGGCGCGCGATTGCCCGCAGGCTGAGTGAGCCTCCGAAGCCATGGGGGACGCCGACTCGCGTAAAACCGGCTGAAGGCGCGCGCGGCCGACCTGATAGCGCACCACAGTTCCGCTCAGCAGCAACGCCAGAACAAAGAACACGTGGCGGTCGACGCTTCGGTCGAAGCCGACCTGGAGCCCGACCCTCCGGAAATAGAAGTCCCCCACCAGGAGCAGGTACGAGGCCACCACCGCCGCCGCCGTGAAGGTCACGACGCCCGGTCGGAGCCAGAGTCCCGACGCGACGATGAGGAGCGGGTACGCGACGAGCAGCGGACTCGCGACCCCATCGGCGAAGAGCAGGATCGAAGTCAGCGCGACGACGTCGACCGCGCCCCACACGAAGATCCCGAGGGCTTCCCATCGCTCGTGCTTGAGAACCTGCTGAAGACCGAACGAGGCCATGGCCCAGAGGCCGGCCGCGATGCTCACCTTGAGGTGAAAGCCGCGGCTGATCGAGTGTGGAAGACCTGATACTGGACAAGCTGAACCGCGTAGAACAGTCCGAGCCCGCACAGCCGCAAGGCGAGCGGCGGCTCGCGAGCGCACCCAGCGCGCCAGCCGATGCCACGGCGCGGACCGGGACGACTCGATGGGCTCTCCGGCGAGAAACCGGTCCAGATCCTCGGCGAGCTCCGCTGCTGTGGCATAGCGATCCGCCGGCGACTTCGCGAGGCACTTGAGGCAAATGCGCTCCAGATCGCGCGGCACTCGGCGGTTCAGCGCGCCCGCGGCACGGGCGGGTCCCGTTCGATGACTTGAACGAGCGTCTCCATGACGGTCTCGGCGAGGGCGGGGGGACGGCCGGTCAACAGCTCGTAGAGAATGGCGCCAAGGCTGTACACGTCGGTGCGATTGTCGATGTCTTTGGTTCGGCCGGCCGCCTGCTCGGGGCGACATGTGGCTGGGCGTTCCCGCGATCGCTCCTGTGCGCGCCGACGACTCGTCGCCGAACATCTGCGCAAGACCGAAATCCGTCACGTAGGGACGGTCCGCTTCACCGAGCAGGATGTTGGCCGGCTTGAGATCGCGATGCACGATCCGGTGTTGGTGCAAGTACTCGACGGCGCCGGCGAGAGCGCGGAGAAGTCGAGCGGCGTCGCGTGATCCGCGGCGGGCCGCGTTGGAGCACCGCGGCCAGACTTCGGCCGCGTATGAATTCCATCGCGATGTAGGGCTGTCCGTAACACTCCCCGGCGTCGAAGATCTTGACGATGTTCGGATGGGCCAGGCTCGCGGCCGCGCGCGCTCCGAGACGAAAGCGCTCGATCTGGATCGGCGACGCCCACGAGCCGGCCAGGATGAGCTTCAGGGCGACGATGCGATCCAATCGTGTCTGACGGGCTTCGTACACCACCCCCATGCCGCCGCGGCCGAGCTCACCGAGGAGCACGTACTCGCCGAAATCACGGGGCGCGCCCGTCGGGACGCTGGAGCCCGCTGATTGAGTCGAGCCGTCGGACGTCTGGGTCGAGTCGGGATCCACGGTCCGCCGTCGACGGGTCTAATCCGCGAAACTGACGGATCGATAGAAGGGCTTCAGCAATTCCAAGGACTTGGGCCAGTCTTCGGGATTGCCGGTGTCACTCCCTGAATTGTAGAGGTCTGTGGCCTCCTCCAGAGAACGAGCACATGGTCTCGCTTCGGGATCACCACGAAGGCTCGGTGGGAGTCGAACCGCTTCCTCGTCGCCATGTTCACGAGCGCCGACCCTCCCGGGACCTCGAGCAGTCCGCCGAATCCATCGACGTCCTCGAACCTGACCGCGCCGCGAGATAGCACCTTGCTGTTCGGCGATGCTCGGAGGAACCACTTGGGCATCGCGGCGTCGTCGAACCACTTCGAGAGGGCCTCGGTCCTCGTTTCCGGATTAGTCGACCGCCGCCTTCAGCTCCGGTGTGAGCTTCATGTAGTGCATGCTCTCACGCGCACCGAAGGGATTGAAGAAATCGACGACACCGGAGCCGTCCTTCTCGTAGCTGTCCCCGACTTCCATCATGGGAATATCAGGGAGCGGAAGTGAGAAGACCTGCCCCGGGGAAGAGTAGACGCCTTTCTTGACCTTGCCTTTCAGCGCGGCGGCCACTGCGTTCCCGCCGTTCAGAAGCAGCAGAGCGATGAGGATAGGAATCGCCATGCGACGTTGGGAATGAATCCGCATGTTGCACCTCGGTTCCGTCACATTCTCACCGACAGGCTGGCGAAGAAGCTCTGCAGCTTCTTGGTCAAGTCCGGCTTGGGGTCGAACGGGGGACCTCCGTGCAGCCCACGAGCGCTCGTTTGCTGGAGGTCGTCATCCTCCGCGGTTGCGTAGATGAACCGATCTCCCTTCTTGACCACCTGCACCGCGACGTGGGTGTCGAACCGTTCCGGTTGGGGAATGCCGGCCTGGCCGGAACCTCCGCCCGACACCACGCTGACTCCGATGAGCGAGGAGTGCTTGGCGAGATAGATGCGAAGTAAGCCCTCACCGAACTGGGTTTCGACGGGAGCTTCTTCCACCGCCTCAGGCTCCTCGGGAAAATCCTCACGCCACTGATAGAGAGCTTTGATCGCAAGCCGCGAGAGAGTCTGCTTTTCATCTTCGTTCCGCATCTCCACCAGCACGGATTCCGGAATCCTTCGAACACCGGCCCCATAGGCTTGTCCGAAGTCCGCGATGTAGAAAACGACTTCCTCGTAGTCGTACTCTCTTCGTTCTTGAGCTGCGACTCCTTGAACGCGTACGTGTTCACAGCCCAATTGCCGGGAGGCACGGTGACCGCGAAAGAACCCTTGCTGCTCGTGTACGGCGTACCCGCCTTGGCCTTGCCGGTCTTCACCTTGGCCTTGGGTTCCTTCGAAAAGACCTGGGCAGGCGACACTACGAGGAACAGCAGATGCACAGGCCCGAGACGACGCGCCCTCGGAAGGAAGAAGCGCTCATGCGGAACCTCCTCACCGCCAATTTGGGGCAAGTGTAGCCTTCATCGAGGCGCTCCCGGAAGGATTCTTCAGCCGTGCGTTGGCGGCCATTCCTGGAATGAGCGAGGGTAATATGGCGCAACAAGCACGAAGGGCTGGAAACATGAGCGACGATGCCATCGCCAAATTCAAGGAAGGGCAACGACAAGGCTGGAAGCACTTCGCGCCCCTGGAGATGATGACCACACCCGTGGCGGCGCGATTGGTGAAGTTCGCGGACGTTCATGCCGGACACGCTCTCCTCGACGTCGGCTGCGGTACGGGCGTCGTCGCGATCACCGCGGCGCGGAACGGTGCGCGCGTGTGCGGACTCGACCTGACGCCGGAGCTTCTGGATCGAGCGCGCGAGAATTCGCGGATCGCGAATGTGAAGCTCGACCTTCGCGAAGGCGACGTCGAAGCGCTGCCGTTCGATGATGGCGCCTTCGATGTCGTGCTCAGCCAGTTCGGTCACATGTTCGCCCCTCGGCCGGATGTCGCCCTTGCTGAAATGCTGCGCGTACTGAAGCCTGGCGGCAGGATCGCGTTCGCAACGTGGCCGCCGGAGCTGTTGATCGGCTCGACCTTCACGCTGGTGGGGAAGTACATGCCACCGCCGCCGCCCGGTGTGTCGCCTTCGCCTCAGTGGGGTGATGTCGGTGTCGTCCGGGAACGGCTCGGCACGAGGGTGAAGGATGTCATCTTCGACCGCGCGTGCATGCTGGTTCCGGCGCTGAGCGTCCAGAACTACCGGGACTACCTCGAGCGCGCCGCCGGTCCGATGTTGAGGGTGGTCGAATCGCTAGGCGCGTCCGATCCCGCGGGGCTCGCGCGGTTCCGCGCCGAGTATGACGTGTTGGTCTCGCCGTATTTCGAGGATAATCTCGTCCGACAGGACTATCTGTTCACCCGCGCCACGAAGGTGTGAATGCACACCGGCGCTGAACGCTTGTGGAGGGCGCCCGCCATGACTTTCCCGGAGTCGGATTGCCAGTCGCGTTCCATTTATCGTCGTTGTGGGGTTTCTCGCGGTCGCATCGGTCACGCCCGCTCCGCGGCGACGTGGTCGCGCAGTTTTTCCCGGGCCGCTGGTGGAGAGAACACGACCAGCGTCCTTCGCGCCGCTGACGGCGGGATCATCGTGGTCGGCAGCGACGCATTGGGGACGAGCGTGATCGTGGCGGCGATCGCGCCGGACGGTGCACCGTTGTGGAGTACGACACTCTCGGCTGGAGGCGGACATTTCATTCCGAACGGGGCGACCCTGACCGCCGACGGTGGTGTGGTCGTCTCCGCGACCGTCGGATCCGACCCCGACGAAGAGACGGTCCTCGCCAAGCTCGATTCAGCCGGTTCGGTCGTATGGCAGCAGGAAATCTCAGCGCCGGGTTCGAATCGCCTGTACGGCTTGGTCGAGGCGGCTAATGGCGAGATTCTGGGCGTCGGTCAGTTCCAGCCCAATTCGTCTCCGTTCGCCGGCTGGATCGTCCGTCTCACCGCGACCGGAAGCGTGCTCTGGTCGCGCATCGTGACCATGGCCCACGACGACCTGTTCCTCGCGGACGTCACCGCTGCCGATGGTGGGGACTTCGTCGCCGTGGGGACGACGGCGACGACAGCGCCGCGGAACGGGGACATCCTGGCGATTCGCTTCGATGCGAACGGAAACCTCGTCTGGAACGTCACCTTCGGTGACCGCCTGAATGATGGCGGCAGAAGCCTGGCCCGGCTCAGCGGCGGAGACTTCGCGCTGGTGGGAACAACGACTCTGGCGGACTCACCCTGTGTGGCGAATCCGTTCGTTGCTCGATTCGACGGGAACGGGAACGTCGTGTGGCAAGATGCCGTGATCACGCCCGTCGCGGAATGTTCGGAAGTGCCCTGGATGTCGCTCCATCCGGCGACGGCGGTTTGGCGTGGTCCGGACTGGAGTCGCACAGCGGACAACAGCGAGGTCGGAACCATCGTGGCGTTGACGGCCGCGGGCGCTCCGGTCTGGAAAGTGCGAAATCTGGACCAGCGGCGCATTCCCGGCTTGCAGGCGGGGCCGGCAGGGGGGTATGTCAGCGGCGGCATCGCAGATGCCGGGTTCGTCATCTCCGTGCTCGGATCGAATGGCCTCGTCGCCGCGAACTGCCCGAACGTCACGACCGAGATCCCGTCCGTGGCACCCTTCAAGCCCGAAGCCACGTCACGTGAATCTGATGCAGACTTCCGCTCCTGTCTCGGCACAGTCGTTCTCCGGGTCGGCGCTCGCGATGAGCCTGACGTTCCTCGAACGCTGCAGTGGGCCGTGAACTGCGCTGCGCAGATGCTCGTTCTAACGCGGCTTTGACGGAAGCGCCACCGCCGCCCTGTACGCCTCGCTATAGAGGTCGGAACGCTTGCTTGAAGTGGCCGTTCTTGAGCTCGTCGTCGCCGGCCGCGAGCTTCGTGCTCGCCTGATTGGCCGACTCGCCGGGTCGAGGACGTGCTGGATCGTCTCGCTGACGATCGCCCGCACGACTTCCAGCCGGCCGCCGTTCGCTTCGGGAAGATAGAGCGACCCGTACGGCGATCCCTGCTGCAAGGCTCTTTCGATTTCGAGACGGACGGTGAGGTCTTCGAGCTGCTTCGTGTTGGTCGATGATGTCTCGGCCACGTGGCCCATCAACCATGCTCATGGCCTGCGTCAGCTCGACCTTGGTCGAGCGTACGCTTTCCTGAACGCCCGCTTGCACGCCGGCCAGCTCGACGCTGAGCCGCTCGAAGCGTGCGCCACCGGCGTCGGGGCTCGCGCGTGCCAGCGACGGCTCGCAGACGACGATGAAGTCGTGCATCGATCGTGCGGCGAGAAGGCCGAGGCTGGCTGCGACACAGGCCTGCGAGAGGCTTCCTTCCGTTTCCTCTTCGGACGCAATCTTCTCGCAGATCCTGGCCTGAACCTGTCCCTGGCCATCCACGTCGAGCGCATCGAGGAAAAGAAGGAACAGCTCCCTTCTGCGGGAAGGATCGCAGATCTCGATGGGGATCTGCAGCGTGCCGACGCGAGCGTCCATCCGGGCGAGCGTCGCTGTGAGGTTGGAAAGATACGGGTCGAACTCGAGCAAGGGCGCAAGCTCGATTTCCTTAGTCGCAACGATCCGTTCCTGAACCCGGTCGAGCACGGTGAGGAATGACGTTTCGTTCGGCATCCACCTCGCGAAGCGCTCTCGTGTGGCCCAGGAGAAGGAGGATTTGCGCTTTCTGCTTCTCCTTCGTGTCCGTCTTCACCCTCTTCCACGATGCCGATCCACGGAGCGGCTTCTCCGGGCTGCGGCTTCACCGCGTCGGCTTGAGCGTGGGCCGCTCGTGCCGAAAGAACTGCGGTCAGCGCAAGAATCGAACGAAACGTCATACGCATAGGAACTCCACTCTGGTCGAAGGGCTAACGAACGAGTATACGACCCAGGATTGGGTCGAGGCGATGAAAGCCCCAGGCGCAAATGGCGGAGGCGGCGGGTAAACGCCTGACCGCCTAGCGTCAATCCTTCGAGGCGCCCTCGCCTCCGAGGAGGTTCTATGAGGACGATCGTTCTCGCGCCTGCCGTGGTTGCCGCCCCGGCCTTGGCGTTCGCATGCGACTCCCTTCCGACTCCAATGTCGCGACCTTTATCCTGCGGGACGGCGGCACGACGCGGCTGATCGGGTCTGTCGAGGACCTGAAGCGGATCAAGTCCAGGCTGCGCGGCACGGGACCGGCGCTGTTCGTTCGGTTGGACGGCAAGGAGTACGCTCATCGACGACGCGGGCGACCGTGGATCGCGCCCGCACGATCTTCCGACTCACGGACCCGTTCGAGGCGAAGCAGGAGGCGCTCGACCGCGAGATGGAGGCGCTGAGCGGAAGCGGCGACGCGCTGGAAGACCGCGAGGACGCACGGGAGGATGCAGCGGTCGAGCGGGACGACGCGGCGCGCGCGAGGCTCGACGCGGTGGAGCGTGCGCTCGATCTGCGCCAGGAGGAGCCTGGACGCGGTGCAAGACGAAGCGTCGGCGCAGATGGAGCTGACCTCGAGCAGCTCGCGCGGGAGGCGATCCGAGCGGGGAGGGTGTCGATGAAACCTTTCCGGCGGTTCTGCGCATACCGGTTCATGCGCGTCATCTCTCTGGCTCATCGTTGCTTCCCTTTCACTGGGCGTGGCCTGGCGGGAGCGCCCCTGAATTTCCAACCACTCCAGCCGGTCAGGTCCTTGCCGGTTATCTCGACGCTCTGAATTCCGGGAACAAGGACAAGCTCGAAGCTTTCATCAAGGCGCATCGGCCGGACCGGCCTGACGCTCTCGATCGCATGCTCGACCTCCGGTGGAACACCGGCGGATTCGATCTGTATTCGATCGAATCCTCGCAGGCGCTGAACATTCAGGCTGTGTTGCATGAACGCGAAGGCAACGGCAACTATAACCGCATGTCGGTGACCGTGAGCGATGGGGACTCCGGCGGTGATCACCAACATTAGTCTGGCGGTGATTCCCCGCCCGCCGGCGCGCCAGTTCCCGAGCGGCTCACCCAACCGGCGGCGGTCGCGGCGTGGAAAGCCGAAATCGATAAAGCCGCTTCCAACGGGAAGTTCTCAGGCGTGTGGTTGTGGGCCAAGAACGGCAAGGCGATCACGTCGGGTGCCAGGGGCAAGGCGGATCGCGAGAAGGGAATCGACAACACGCTCGACACGCGGTTCCGCATCGGTTCGATGAACAAGATGTTCACGGCGGTCGCGACGCTTCAGTTGGTCGAACGCGGCAAGCTGTCGCTGGACGATACGATCGGCAAGATCCTGCCCGATTATCCGAACGCCAATGTGGCGTCCAAGGTAAAGGTCCGGCACCTGTTGTCGCACACGGCGGCACGGGTGACATTTTCGGTCCGGAGTTCGAGGCGCATCGGCTCGAGTTGAAGACGCTTCAGGATTACGTGAAGCTGTACGGTGAGCGCGACCTCCAGTTCGAGCCCGGCACCAAGTGGGAATACTCCAACTACGGATTCCTGCTGCTCGGCGTGCTGATCGAGAAGGTCTCGGGAAGTCGTACTACGACTTCGTCGCCGAGAACATCTACAAAGTCGCCGGCATGACCAACTCGGGGTCCGAGCCGGAAAGCGTGGAGGTCGCCAACCGGAGCAAAGGCTACATGAGGGATCAGTTTGAAATGGTTTCCAACGAACCGACGCTGCCATGGCGAGGAACCTCGGCGGGCGGCGGTTACACGACGGCGGCCGATCTGATGAAGTTTGCCGATGCGCTGATGTCGAACAAACTATTGAAGGCCGAGACGCTCGCCGAGGCCACGCGTCCGCAATTCACGACGGGCGACTACGGCTTCGGATTCCAGCTCGGACCGCCGGACGAGGCGCGGACCTACGGCCACGGGGGCGGCGCTCCGGGAATGAACGCGATTCTTCGCGTCTATCCGGAGTCGGGCCAGTCGGTGATCGTGTTGTGCAACCTGGACAGTCCTTCCGCTTCGCGCGATGGCGGATTGGCTCCACGCCCGCATGCCACTCAAGTAATTCGAATCACCTACTGCTTGTCGTAGAAGTTCATCGAGTTGACCTTCTTACCTTGGGCGTCGATGTCGGTGCGCGTGACCGTTCTGCTCTTTCCATCCGCGGAGAGCTTGATGGTCCCGGTGATGATCACCTTGTCGTCCTTCTTGGCGGTGAATCGCAAAGTACGGGAATCGACCTTTGAATACGAGCGCATGTCGCTGAGATTGCCTTTGACGGAATAGCCCTTGCCGTCGAACCTCCCGACCCAGACCTCATGAAGGGTGCTGCCGTCGGCCGCGGTGGAATCCACCGTGATCTTCACATGGTCGCCGGCAGGCTCGTACACCACCGTCGTGACCCTCGGAGCGCCTTCCCCGATCTTCGACTTGGCTTCATTCAACTTCCATGTCCCCATGAACGCGTCATCGGAGGCGCTCACCGCTGCCGCCGTGACCAGGGCCCCCACCGTCGCCAATACTGTTCGGATTCTCATGCCGTTTCCTCCTCCCTCGTGCGTTGGGGTACATCTTGCCCCGAAAGCGCCAAAGTAGGAAGGCTCCGGCTTTAATCGCTAGGTAAATGTGCTTCGCGGAGTTCGGTGGGGCAGCGTGTCGGGGACGACGCGCACCGCGGTGGTGAGCTTGAGCGGCTCATTTCCCGCAGTCGGATAGGTCATCTCAATGAAGAACGCTGTCCAACCCCGAGCGGGTTTGTCGACGCTCCCAAGATAGACGCCGTCGGCATGCGGCTCGAGGAGGCTGGAGGTCCACTGTGCTCCGATCGTCTCGAGACGAAAGTCGCGAGCGTCAGGGTTCGAAGCCTTCCACAGCCGAACTTCGGATGGCCGTCGCTCCGTCCCCGTCTCCACCCGGATCGCGGTCCGTCCCTCGAAACGCCAAGTGAGCTCGGGACGCGGCGTGCCCTCCACGATCTCGCGGAAGAAGGCGAGCAAGCTATCGAAGGCGTCGGTCCCGTCCAGCGAATGGTCCGCGTTGGGCACATAGCGCAGGTGCTTTTCGCCCTTCAGTTTGTCGAAGTAGAAACGTGACGAGTCCGGGAGAAACAGGGGATCGCCGGTGGCGTTCACGATGAGCTTCGGCATTGTGAGGCGATCGCGATAGCTGTAGGGATCCTCTAGGTCAGCGAGAGCGCGGAACTGCCGGGTGCCGAACCAGTCGGGGATGTGGAGCGCGACGTAATCGGAGATCGCGGGCGACCAGAAACCGTACGCGCGGTAATGGTGGCGAAAGGAAGCCTCCACGTTGAGCACGTCAATCACCATGGGAGCGATGGCCACGACACGTGGATCCACAACTGCCGCCAGCCAGGTCGTCCAGCCGCGCTTGGAGGAGCCGGCCACAACGAAGCTCTCGATGGTGAGACTTCCACCAGACGGAGTGGCACAGAAGTCCACGACCGTGTCCATCGCCCGCACCACGCTCTTGGTCATGGGCAGGCGCGGGAGCCACGTGGCGTCACCACTGCGCAGATACCTGTCCCAGCCGTATGCGATCAGCGCATCTTCGCGGCGCGGCACCCCGTCGCCGGCGAAGGTCAGCGGCTGGTTGGGCACTTGCTGGAGGTACACCGCGACCGAACCGGTTTCGGTGGCGATGCGGGCGATGACGGGATTGGCCTCCGCCGGCGCCGGCGTCGTGGATCGGCCGCCGGACACGTAGAGCAGTGCTGTGCGATGGCGCACCGTGCGCGGCACGACGACGGTGACCCAGTGTTTCCAGACGGTTCGATCGACCTCCTCCGGTGTCCGCCAAGACTGCGAAGTCATTTCGAGCACGTTCGCGCGGTAGCCGTCCCCTTCAAGTGTGCTCACAAGACGGTAGGCGTAGGCACGGTCGGCCGAGTGGACGTACCGCTCGAGTGCGTTGTCCTGGCCGGCGGCTGGGGCGGCCAGAAGTGCCAGGATAAGGAATGCGAACATCCCGCGCTACGGTTGAACTGAGGGCACTCATTGGTGACACAACATGCGTCCGGCGACAGGGAATCTGCCTAGGGACAGGTCGTCGTCACCCTCGAATTCGTCGTGCTGCAACCCGTACGACCCGACGCCGCACGCGTTTCTTCCGCGCGAGAGATGACCAGAACCCGGTCTGGGGCGCGGGGGCGTCGAATCCGTGAGTGACGGGACGGCAAGGTCCGGGAAGCAGGTCTCGTCGCCGCCTCCCGGTCCGACGGGGAACGCGCCGATGCTGCCGCGCACGACGTCGTAGCGCGTCGCTGTGGGGAGTGCGGACCAGCTATAGGTCGTCCTTGTCCGCTGCGACGGTCATGCCGTCGCCTCCGCTGGGGCCGGTGACGGGGAGCCGCTCGGTGCAGACGCCGGAGCCGCAAGTTATCTCCGGCGGTGCAGGGATCGCCGTCGTCGCAGCTCGTCCCGTTCGACTGCCCGGCGCAGGTGTCCGGAGCGCAGACGTTCGGAAGACGAACGTTGGTGACCGCGATGTCGTCGAGGTAGAAGCCGGCGAAATCTGTCCCCCCAAGATCGGACGAGAAACGCCACCGGAACCGGATCGAGTCGTCGGGCGAGAGGCCCGTGATCGGGTGGCAGCGGTGGGCGTACGGGCCGACCGTGCCGCTCGTCGAAAAGTCCTCGCAGGTCGTGCCGCCGCCGGAGGGGCCGCTGAAGGCGAGATCCGAGGCATTGAAGCCACAGGCGTCCAACGCAGCCGCAGCTCAGCGTCTCATAGTCCGTGGCGTCGTCCGACGCCGCACATCCGAGCGCCTCGCTGTCGCTCGGAGGCGGAACGTCGTTCCAGAAGCCCCCGTTCACGGAATACTCGACGGCGACGGCGTCCGAGAGGTATTCGAGCTGATGGCGCTCCCAGTACTGCAGGTTGACCGTCGAGCCCGCCGCGGTGACCGGCGGCATGCGCAGCTCGGCGCAGGTACTGGGCGCATAGGTGCTACCGGGAGCGGGCCCCGCGTTGCGGTAGGCGTACGTGCCGCCGGGGGTGTGGTTGGCGCCCGGGTCGTCCGCGGTCTTGACGAAGCGCCACACCTTGCCGCCGGTGTTGCCGCTGCCTGCGACGTTGAGCTGTGCGAACGCGTTGCCGTCGCCGCCGCCGTCGGTCCAAGTTCCGGGCGCCGGTTGGATGCCGGCCCCATACGGAGTCCCCGACACCATGACGCTGTTGGCTTCCACGTTTCCGCCGCCGCAGGCGCCGCCGTTTCCGGTGCTCGTGTCCTCGGCGTGCACCACGTAGTAGTAGGTCATGCCGTTCGAGAGGTTGTCCCTGTCGAGATGAGGACGATCCCATCACACAGGTCGCGATTCGGTTCGCAGGTGAGGGGACGAAGTCGGGAACGGTTCCGCGGTGAATGTCGTAGCGAATTCCCGGGGTCAGCGGGCAGCCCGACGTCGCGGGGTCCAACTCACCGTCAGGCCGCAGTTGCCGCTCCCGGCGTTCGCAACGGCGCTCGCGCCCTGGAAGGTGGGCTTCAAGCGAGCACGTTCCGGTAGCCGTCGCGTTGGCGCACGCGCCCGCGAGGAGGGCCTGGCACTCTCGGCAGCGTCCGCAGCGGCACGGACGCGATACGAATACTGGATGCCGCCCTGAACGGTCGTGTCCGTGAAGCTCGTCGACGTCCCCGGCACCGCGGCGAGCGGCTTGTAGAGTGCCTGGCTGCTGCTGCATGAGCCTTGCGCACGCTCGATGGCGTAGGCGCCCGGCGTGGGGGTTATTCCCGTCCAGCTCACGGTGATCTGGTTGTTGCCGGGGACCGTGGCCGACGTGCCCGACGGCTGCAGCCCGGACGTGGTGCACGTGGTCACGGGGCACTGCCCGGGGCCGGTTCCGGGGGAACACGGCCGAGGCGATCCGCGTGGACCACAGGCCTTCCGTCGGATAGTACTGGCTGACGAACCAGAAGGCGCAGTCGTCGGCCGGATCCGAGCTCATGCTGTGGTAGTCGCCCCAGCGTGCGTTGGTGTTGTTCGCCGTCCCGGTCACGACCGTCGTCTCGGGGGCGGTCATCGTTCCGTGTGGATCGCCCTTGGCGCGGCCGGTGTATCTGGAGCTGTGATTCTCGCTTCCATCGGTCTTGCCGCTCGTGCTGTAGCCCACGAGGATGTTCTCGGCCGTGTCCATCGCGATCGAAGACATCCACCGGCTGCGGCCGTCGGGCACGTCCGCGAGCGTTCCCTGTTGATACAGACAAGGGTACGTGGGGCAGCTCGCGTCGGGCGGTCCCGAGAGGCGGATGTCGTACCAACGCACCCCCGATTCCACTCCGCTGACGGACGGATCGACGTCGTGGCTGACGACGAGCGACTCGTGGTCGATGAAGTTCCGGTACGCCGCGCGGAAATTCAAGCGGTTGCCCGGGGCATCCAGTTTCTGTCCGGTGCCAGGCTGCGGGATACACCTGCCGCCACCGCAGGCGGCGCTGAATGGGGCCACCGGCACGATCGCCTGCAGTGTCTTGGTGGCGACGCCCGAGCTGAACGTGAACCTCACCCGGTAGATGTGACATGCTCTCGGGATGGGGGCGACGAAGACACCCGGCGCCGAGGTGGGTGGGAGGGCGAATCCGTCCAGGTCCGCGGCCATCTGACCGAACTCGTTCGAATCCTCGATCAAGAGCCAGGTGGCGCCCGGATCGCCGGCCAGCATCTTCATCTCGGTCCATAGCCCCCAAACAAGGAGTTGACGTGCGACCGTGTAAAGGTAGGCGGAGGGCGGCCACGCGCTGATTTTGTCAGGGTCGGATCCAACGCCCGGCGGAAAGGGGAATGCATATCTTGCGTACGTTCCTGTTGCATCCGCCGAGGTAGAGACCGCCACGCACTGGTTAGGTGTCGAGCCTATTAACGTCTGGATTACCCAGCGCCTCGCCGTCTTGTCGAAGATCACGACCGGATCGTAATAGCGGGTATTGTCCGCATTTTGGCATGGGCCGAAACCCGCCCAAAGCGTGTTGAGGTTCGCAGGACCCAGAATGGACGTCGCCACCATCGTGGTGCGGTTGAGCGACCACACTTGATATTGGCTGTTGACGGTCTCGACGAACTGGTCGCCCCCGACCGAGCCGTTGCAGTCCGGCGGATGGGTGCCGTCGAAGCCGATGCCATCGAAATTGAAGCCCATGGTGGGCGCGGCCGCTGCGACGCCGCCTCACCTCCAGCGCATCCGTGGGCTGGACCGCGGCCTGAACGACCGGATCAGGGACGTCTGAGCGGAGGATACGCCACGCCGGGGTCGGCGCCTCGGACCGCTCGCACGGACTCGCTTGCTCCTGCCTTCCGCTCGGCAACGGCGGCCGCCGCCATCTCGCGAAGCGGCGGCGAGATGTCGAAGTGAGACGCTCCGATCCAGTGGACCTTCTGCCCCAGCTCGTTGGTGTATTCCTTGATGATCCTGGCGCCGCCGTAAGACGCGTCGAGCTTCGCGTCGGGGCGCTCTTCGCGCCCGTTGGACTCAAGACGATCGGCGCTCTTTCTACTTTCTTCCGAGTCTTCGCTTTGGGCTTATTCGCATCGGCAGCGATGACATGAGTTGCTGCGGGGAGGCAAAGGAAAGCCACGATCAGCGCGCAGGAAAGAACTCGATGGGCACGCATCAAGGTTGCCCTCCTCGCCTACAGGGTTGAATACCCTCAGCGTTCCTAATGGGCAAGGGATTTCGCGGCGTCCCTCCCGAGACATTTTGGAGACGGCCGCGAATCGCGTCAGACGGAATGCTCGACGAGATGCTCAGCGACCCGATCAGTCCTTCACACCCCACATCTTTTGGATCATCGCGTAGCCAGTTGGGTCGTACTCTTTCAACTGCTTGCGGTCGAACGGCTGGTAGTTGCAGCCTATGAAGTACATGCAGGACAACTCGGCGAAGTACTCAAGATGGTTTACCGAAGCGTAGGCCGCTTCAGTTTCCTTGCCATCAGTGTCCTTCACCTTACGGTACAGGCCCACCCTGGTGGCGTTTTCCCAGGCCTGCCGAATGATCGGGATGTCCTCCGGGCCGTGCTCCAACTGATGTGCATGAGCGAACTCATGCACCAACGCTTTCAACGCCCAGAAGTCGGAGATTTGGACGTAGTTCTCCGCACAATAGATGATGATGCACCTTTCCCATTTCGGGTCTAGCTCTCTGTGGAACTTCGGGGCGTTCTTCGGGAAATACCCAGGCCGTTGTTCCGCCCGCCGTCTTTGGCCTTGGGGCCATACAACAAGAAGAAGCGCAGTTTCTCAGGTCTGGCCGAGCCGGCCTCAGGTACGGCTTTGAACGCTTCCGTCAGTTTCTCATCAAGGCGGCCCAAAGCCTGTTTCGCGATCTCCGGTTCATCGGCCATCAATTGCGTTTCGACTTGGACGGACAACTTCCCAGCCTTGCCGACGATGTACGATCGCCTGGTAAAGTCGATGAAAGGCTGTCCCGAGGCTGCGGCGTCTTGGGCTCTTGAGCCGACAATTCGGCGAACGATAAGGACCTCGACAGCCAGAGGACGGCAGGGATCAGCAGCGATGCGAAACGAGGCTCAATGAGTCGCGACGAACGTTGATTGTGCATGGTTGCTGGTCCTCGCAATCCGAGACGGTACAACCAAGACGCACTCCCGCGTCACCCGACGATGTTATGTCGCCGACTGATCTCCACCGCCGGTGCCTCTTATCGAACCGCGGTAGTTGACGACAACCTCATTGTCGCCGCCGAGGAATTGAGCCGTGAGTAGCCGGAAGAGCTAGGCGCCGAGGTTATGCTGGCGCACAGCGAACACCGCCGGTGGAACGCGTCCGATAGATCTGTGAGGTCGCTGCTCGCTGTAGTCGTGCTGCCACGCCTCGATGCGTGCGCCGCGCATCGTCGAGACCGACGAAGTACTGCGGCGATTGGCAGCGCAGTACCGAAACTTGTCGTTGAAGCTCTCCACGAACCCGTTCTGCATCGGTTTGCCGGGATCGATGAAATGCGGCCGAACGCCTCTTGCCTGGCAGGCCCAGGCATCCATCTCACGGCCCGGAACTCAGGGCCCGTTGTCCACCACGATCACCGCCGGATATCCGCGGGTCGCCGCAATCCGATCGAGCACCCGAGTCACGACGATCCCGGCAGCGATGTACCGACCTCGATGGCGAGGCACTCCCGGCTGAAAGTCGTCGATCACATTCAAGACGCGAAACTTTCGGCCGTCCGAAAACGCGTCGCTCGGCGAAGTCCATCGACCAGCGAGCGTTGACGCCCAGAGCTGGAGTCAGCGGCTGCCGGCGGACGCTGCGCAAGTACTTCGCGGCGACGCCGCGGGAGCTGCAGGCCTTCTTGGCGGTACAGCCGATAGACGCGCTTGTGATTCACCAGAGTCCCTCTCCATCGAATCCGGATCGAGCACCATGCCGGTACCCCGCACGAGGACATTCCGCTGCGAAGTCTGGCGCATCTGCTCCCGCAGGTCGGCCGATTGATCCGGCCGCGGTTTGTAACGCGCGGTCGAACGGTGCATCGCGATCACGTAAGCCGCCCGCCGCTCGCTGACGCCGAAGGCGTCTTCGCCAATGCGCGGCCACTTGCCGGCGCGCGGCGGGCTTCACCACTTTCGGATAGAGCGTCCTGCAGCATCTGTTTGTCGAGGGTCAGATCCGCGACGACGCGTTTCAGCCGTCGATTCTCATCCTCGAGCGCCTTCAGGCGCTTCGCGTCCGAGACCTCCATCCCGGCGAATTTCTTCCGCCAAATGGAAATCGTCGCGCGACTCACTCCCGAATTGCCGGACACGCGTCGCGCGATCGGCATCCCACCTTCGATCGCCTTGACCAACCTCGGACGATCTGCTCTTCCGTAAACTTCTTTCCTTCATGGCTGGCTCGTCGAGCCAGAATCACCCGACTCTGCCAGAGCAGCTACAACTTCGAACCAGTTGGCTAC
>ERZ1370068.9431-contig-8210_pt1 | contig 51795 bp, 83 predicted proteins | sample MGYA00561227_ERZ1370068 | MGnify/ENA primary metagenome ERZ1370068 (study PRJEB38410, sample SAMEA6850437) | metagenome | study: Metagenomic assessment of the ecological functions of the soil: analysis of the soil microbiota associated with the... | reverse complement strand
GGTTACGTATTGCTCTCCGGCCTGCGCACCGCCAGCGCCTCGGATCTCGATGAACGGTGCGGCGCCTGCGTGACATTTCGGCGCCTGGCGCACGCGGGCGGCGAGCGCGCTCCAGCGTCCGGCGCGGCGCTGGCGGGAGCCGGTACGATGAATGCGCGCATGCGCGGAGAGCGCCAGCAGTCCGGCTGCGCAGCTCCCCCTTCCAGGCCGTTCATGACCGACAGGATCACGATGAGCGCCATCACGCCCGAGGCACACGCACAGCAGCGATACCCAGGTGATGAAGGAAACGAAGAACTTGTGGGAGCGGGCCCGCACGTAGCGCAGGCCGACGAACAGGGGCAGGGAATTCAGCATTGAGAAGGATTCTGGGGCGAAAACCGGACGGGCTTCACAAAAGTACTGTTAGTTTGAGTCGGCACATGGCGACAGCGGCTGACTTTGCCACAGCGGGGGTATATTGCCGCCACGGTCGAGTCGCCGGCCGCAGGAGAAAAGCCATGCTTGCTCGCACGATTAAAGATGACAGTGGTCGCGTTAGCGCTGGGCGCGCACGGTCCTCGCATTCGCTGAGACTCTGGCCATCGACGGCCAGTGTCGCCATCAAGCCCGCCGGGAATCGATAACCCGCGCAGCGCGGCGTCCACCATGAGCGCCGTCGAACAGAAATTCGGCGCACCGGCCAACAAGAGCAGCCCGGTCGGCAATCCGCCGATCACCAAGTGGTTCTACTCCGCACTTCGTGGTGGTGTTCGAGAACGACAAGGTGTCTGCACGCGGTGGTCCGTCGCCGGCTGAGGCTTCGCGCCCAGCTTCATTACTCGCGCGGGCAGTCCCGCTGCCTACTGAACCAGCGCGCACGCCGACGCGGCACGCGGAACAGGTACACGCACACCGACTCGCGCTGCGAACCGCGCGCGTAGCACTCCCGCCCGACGTCCACGTCCTCCGCCTGCAGGCAAGGCGGTCCCCAGGGACTGACCGGAAGCTCGAGGTGTAGTCGCCCGTGGTCTTGCCTGAGCTGACGTGGGCTTCCAGCACGCTGCGCCGCAGCTACGCCACGGGCTCTGCTGGCGTCGAGCTGCCCTGTCTGGCGAGCGCCACCGACGCCGTATCCGTAAGCCACCGATGCACCGCAACCACTCCCGCAGCTGCTGCCCTGGCGCGCAGTTCGTCGCACCACCCATGCCAGCTACGCGTGGACAGCGCAGGCAGACGCGCCGTTGCCGCGTGATCGTGGCCAGCATCGACAACTCTTCCCAGGCGAACACGTGGCTAGTCGAACAACGCCCGCATCGGAAGAGCGCGCAAAGCCCGGCGCCATCACTGGTGCCGTCAGCAGGCAGGCACCGATCGTCGTTGGGCTTGGGATGCGACTCTGTAGAGCGGACCCCGCCCGCGCCGACGGTGAACACCGCGAGCCACGGCAGCGACGCCGCCACAGGCGACCGCGAGATCGCGGCATGCGGATGCGGATAGAACCACAGCCAGCCCCGGATCACGACGAGCGAGCGACCATCGCACTGCAATGCGCCAGGTCTCCGGCGCTTGAGCGCGCACGGATCAGGCCAGTCAACTTCTCGTCCTTCGGAACCCGGAGTCACCAGGACGTCCGCAAGCAGCGGCATCGAGCGACGCTTCGGCCTCTTCGGCGTCGATGTCGCGGATTCGCCGCGAACCAGCCGCACCGAAAGCCGGCGTCCGTCTCCAGAACTGCGGCATCACCATCGCGCGAGCTTCAGCTTGGGTCAAGCACGCACCTGCGGAACTGAGCCTTTGATGACGGCGTCGGGCGCGCGTTGCATGGGCAAAGAGCCGCCGGCCCGCGAATGTCGTCGCGACGCCAGACGCCGCGTTTCGAGAACGCGCCGTAGTTCGATGGCGTCGATTGCGTGCAGCACCACGCGGGTACGCAGCGCTGCCGCGACCACCGTAGGATCCGCCCAAGGTGCAGCGAAGCTCAGGCACAGAGGGCGGCCATCACGCCACCGATTACTCGACAACACGAACTCGGACGTTCCCACCGGCGAAGAAAACGCCGCCGGCAACGACTCCGCACGACCGCGAAGCTCGCACCCATGACCACGTAGCATTCCGCCACCGCGCCTTGCCAGAGTGCCTGATACGAGCCTGGAAAGTCCCGGTTCACCCGGGCCACCCTCCCCCGGCAATAGCTCTTGCACCCGACGCAGCGCCAGTGGTAAGCCGCCGCGCTTTCGCAATGCCAGCCTCCTCAAACCACCGATTCCCAGCCGCGCGATCGCGCCAGCGCTGGCACCACAGCTCTATGGCTCCGCGCGCAGCCTGGCGCGTTGGCCGAAGCCGCTGAAGTCGGACAGCACGCCCCTGCTCGTCATCGCGCGCGACGCGCGCGAGCTCGACCAGCTGCGCGCGGAGCTCGCGTTCTTCCTGGGCGACGCGCGGCCGATCCACGTGCTGCCCGGACTGGGAAGTGCTGCCCTACGACCTGCTCTCTCGCCGCATCCGGACATCATTTCCGAACGCCTCGCGGCGCTCGCCGAGCTGCCGCGCCTGAAGTCGGCGGTGTCTGCTGGCGGCGGCCGACACGCTCGGGTCAGCGCGCTCGCGCCGCGCGGCTATGTCGATGGCCGCACCTTCAATCTCGCCGTCGGCGACAAGCTGCCCATCGAGCCGCTGCGCGCGCGGCTGGTGGAGATCGGCTATGCGTCGGTGTCGCAGGTCAGCGCGCCCGGCGAGTTCGCGCTGCGCGGTTCGCTGTTCGACGTGTTCCCGATGGGCGCGGACGACGCCGCTGCGCGTCGACCTGTTCGACGACGAGATCGAGGTGATCCGCGAGTTCGATCCGGACACGCAGCGCTCCGGCGACGTCGCTGAAACAGGTGCGCCTGCTGCCGGGCCGCGAGACTGCCGCTGGACGCCGACTCGGTCAAGGCATTCCGGCTGCGCTACCGCAAGCGCTTCGAGGGCGACCCGACGAAGAGCGTGATCTATCGCGGCGTGAGCGACGGCCTCGCGCCGCCGGGCATCGAGTTCTACCTGCCGCTGTTCTTCGACACCACCGACACGCTGCTCGACTATCTACCGCGCGGACACGGTGGTGTGCGCCGGCGCGGACGTGCCCGCGCGCCGTGGAGCGCGCCGCGCAGAGCATCGCCGAGCGATACGAGGAACGGCGGCACGACGTCGAGCGCCCGGTGCTGGCGCCCGACGAGCTGTACCTCGCGCCCGAAGAGCTGCAGGCGCGCCTCGACGCCTTCACGCGCGTCGACTCGAGAGCTTCAAGGTCGAAGACGAGTCGCAAGCGGGTCACAACTTCCCCACCGCCGCGCCGCAGGAATGGCGCGTGGACCTGCGCGCCGAGCGGCCGCTCGCGCCGCTCGAGAATTTCCTCGACACGTATTCCGGGCGCGTGCTGCTGGCCGCGGACTCCGCCGGCCGGCGCGAAGTGCTGCTCGAGATGCTGCGCGCGCATGGGCTCAAGCCGCAGCCGGTCGCCGGCTGGCACGAGTTCGTCGACAGCAACGGCGCGCTTCGCGCTGTCGCATCGCGCCGGAGATGGCCGGGCTCAACATCCTCACGCCGCCGATCGCCGTGCTCGGCGAGGCGCAGCTGTTCGGCCAGCGCGCGCGCCAGGAGCGCCGGCGCCGGCGCGCGCCGCATCCGATCCGCAGGCCATCCTGCGCGACCTCACGACGCTGGGCCCGGGCTCGCCGGTCGTGCACGAGGAATATGGCGTCGGCCGCTACCTCGGGCCTGCAGGTCATGCAGGTCGCCGGCCAGGACGGCGAGTTCGTGGTGCTCGAATACGCCGGCGGCGACAAGCTGTACGTGCCCGTGCAGCAGCTGCACCTGGTCTCGCGCTACTCCGGCGCCGCGCCCGAAAGCGCGCCGCTGCACAAGCTCGGCACCGACCAGTGGGCCAAGGCGCGCAAGCGCGCCGCCGACAAGATCCGCGACGTGGCCGCCGAACTGCTCGATCTGTACGCGCAGCGCCAGGCGAAGCGCGGCCCGGCGCATGCCGTCGCAAGGAACTCGAGTACCAGGCCTTCGCGAGCAGCTTTCCCGTTCGAGGAAACCGCCGACCAGGCCGAGGCGATCCGCCAGGTGCTGCAGCGATCTCGCCAGCGAGAAGCCCATGGATCGCGTGGTCTGCGGCGACGTGGGCTTCGGCAAGACCGAGGTGGCGATGCGCGCGGCGTTCGTCGCCGCGCAGGCCGGCAAGCAGGTGGCGGTGCTCGTGCCCGACCACGCTGCTCGCCGAGCAGCACACCAACAACTTCCGCGATCGCTTCGCCGACTGGCCGGTGCGCATCGAGACGCTGTCGCGCTTCCGCACCGGCAAGGAATCGAACGCCGTGCTCGAAGGCATCGAGACGCGGCACGGTCGACATCGTCATCGCCACGCACCGGCTGCTGCACGCCAACGTCCGCTTCAAGGATCTCGGGCTCGTCATCGTCGACGAGGAGCATCGCTTCGGCGTGCGCGACAAGGAGAAGCTGAAGACGCTGCGCGCCGAAGTGCACGTGCTGACGCTCACCGCCACGCCGATTCCGCGCACGCTGAACATGGCGCTGGGCGGCCTGCGCGACCTGTCGCTGATCACCACGCCGCCGGCCGAGCGGCTCGCCATCAAGACCTTCGTCACCGAGTGGCACGCGCCGACGCTGCGCGAGGCCGCGCTGCGCGAGTTCCGCCGCGGCGGCCAGGTGTACTTCGTGCACAACGTGGTCGAGACCATCGAGAAGACCGCGCAGGAACTCGCCAAGCTCGTTCCCGAGGCCGACGTGCGCGTCGGCCACGGCCAGATGCGCGAGCGCGACCTCGAGCAGCTGATGGTCGATTTCTACCACCGGCGCTTCAACTTGCTGGTGTGCACCACCATCATCGAAAGCGGCATCGACGTGCCCACCGCCAACACCATCATGATCGACCGCGCCGACAGGCTCGGCCTCGCGCAGCTGCACCAGCTGCGCGGCCGCGTCGGCCGCTCGCATCACCGCGCCTACGCCTACCTGCTGACGCCGCCGCGCAAGGCGCTGTCGCACGGATGCGGCCAAGCGGCTCGAGGCCATCGAGTCGCTCGAGGACCTGGGCGCCGGCTTCGTGCTCGCCACGCACGACCTCGAGATCCGCGGCGCCGGCGAGTTGTTAGGCGAGTCGCAGAGCGGCGAGCTCACCGAGATCGGGCTCACGATGTACCTCGACATGCTCGAGCAGGCCGTCAAGGCGCTCAAGGAAGGCCGCGAGCCCGTGCTCGACCGGCCGCTGGCGGCCACGGCGGAGGTCGAGCTGCGACTGCCCGCGCTGCTGCCCGAGAGTTACGTGGCCGACGTGCCGGTGCGCCTGGCGATGTACAAGCGGCTGGCGGCCGCGCCCGACAATGCGGCGCATCGATGCGCTGACCGAGGAGATCGTCGACCGGTTCGGGCCGCTGCCGCCGCCGGCCACCAACCTGCTGCGCGTGGCAAGACTCAAGCTGGCGGCGCGCGCCATCGGAATCCGCCGACTCGACCTGGGCCCGCAGGGTGGCTATGCGCTGTTCGAGGAACAGAACCAGGTGGACCCGCGCGCGGTCATACGGCTGGTGCAACACCCCGACCGTGACTATCGACTGGAAGGCGCGCTCAAGCTGCGGATATCGGTCGAAACCGACGAAGGCGGCGAGCGCTTCGAGTTCGCCGAGAATTTCCTGAACCAGCTCAAGGGCACTCCCGATCAAAGGCGGCCAAGCAGCCGGCTCCCGAAACGCCCCGATCCGAATCAGCGATAGCGACCCGCTATACTTCGCGCCCATGACGACTCACCGGCCGCTTCCCGCCCGCGAACCTTCGTTGCCGCCCTGCTGCTCGACGCTGGTCGGGCATCAGCGCCATCGCTGCCCGGCGCGCAGGCGCAGACCGCGCCCAATCCGCGCGTCTACACCGTCGAGATCATCGTGTTCCGCAACATGAGCGGCGCCGGCGGCGCCGAAGACTGGAGCGTCAAGCCGGTGGCGCGCGGGCCGGACACGCCCGACGCGCCGGTCACCGGCAAGTTCGTGCAATCGCGTGCCGGCCGCGCAGTTCCAGCTCAACGACGTCGCCCGGAAGCTGCGGAACACGTCTAACTATCAGCCCATCGCGCACTTCGCCTGGCAGCAGACGGCGAGCTCCTGGGGTTCGCGCGCCGGCTTCACCGTCGCGCAAGCTCGCGGGCCAGGTGCCGGGACTCGACGGGCACCATCTATCTCGAAAGCGGCACCTACCTGCACCTCGGCATGGCGCTCAACTACCAGACGTCCAATACGCCGGCAGGGCTTGCCGCCGCGCCCGGCACCGTGTTCATGCTCAATGAATCGCGGCGCGTGAAGTGCGACAAGCTCAACTACTACGACCACCCGGCGTTCGGCGTCATCGCGCTGGTGACGCCGGCGAACCGGTCGACCGGCGGGCGCTGAATGGGGACATTCCTCGTTTCCTAGCAAACGGGGACGGGGCTCAGTGGTGGAGCGTCAGCGCGTGCAGAAGGACAGGCTTCCGGCGCTCACTCCGGGCGCGCTTGAGGTAAACGAAATGGGGACCATTTCTGTCTCGCGGTTCGCTTGCGCGAGGCGGCGCGCCTGAGCTGTCAGCGGTCCGATGGATTGGAGCGCTGAACGCGCACGGTAGGCAGTGAACCACCAAGAGGACCTGCGCGCTGATCGCCTCGCAGCTGCGCCAGCGCTCGATGTTCGCGCCGGAAGCCTGTCCTTCTTCACGCGCTGACGCGCCAACGTCGTGCCTCGATCCCGCTTGCGCAGGAAATCGGAGCTGTAGGCGACCTACTTCGTGTGCCCAGTGGGATTGGCAAACATTTACCAGCCACATCGGGCTGACGCACGGGGACTGAACCCATCGCGCACTCCGCATTCGAGGCCGCGTCCCCGTTTGCTAGGAAACGAGGAATGTCCCCATTTAGCGGAAGTCGGATTCCTCGGCGACGATGATGCGGTTGCGGCCCTGCTCTTTCGCACGGGCCACGGCGACTCTCGGCGGCCTTCAGGAACTTGTCGGCGGAGTCTTCCGGCCGCGCGGTGTGAATGGCGACGCCGCCGCTCACGGTCACGTATTTCTGCGTCGAGCGCGGGTGATGGATCTGCTGCTCGCGCACGCGATGCGCGACCGTGGTGGCATGCTGGATCACGTGGTCGGCGGTCGTGCCGTGCATCAGCACGATGACGCTGGCGCCTTCCCAGCGGCCGACGATGTCCGTGCCGCGCCGGAACGAGCCGGCGATGGCGCGGGCCACGCGCTTGACCGACGGCGTCGCCGCCGGCGCGATCGAAAATCTCGTTGTAAGGACCCAGCTGGTCGATGTCGAACAGCAGCAGCGCGATGTCGGTCTTGTCGCGCTGCGCGAGCGCGAAATCGCGCTTGAGCACGTCTTCGAAGTAGTAGCGCGAGGCCGAGGCCCGTGAGGCCGGTCTTCGCGCACCCAGTTGGGCAGCCCGCGGATGCCGGTGTCGCCGGTATGCGCGCGCGTGCCGCCTTCCCGGTGGTAGCCGATGAGGTGCGTCGCCTTGCCCTCGCCGTTGCGCAGCGGGTAGATCTGCATGTCGTTGACGAACACCGTGCCGTCCTTGCGCTGGTTGCGCACCAGCACGCGCACCGGCTCGTTGTGGCGCAGCGCTTCGCGCAGCGTGTCGAGCTCCTGCTGATCGCGATCCTCGCCCTGCAGCAGCCGCAGGTTCTTGCCTAACAACTCCGACGTTTCATAGCCGGTCAGCCGGCAGAACGCGGCGTTGACGTACACCACGAGGTGATCGCCGCGAGCTTCGCAGATGACCACGCCATCGGGCGAGACGTCGAGCGCGCCACGCAGGAAATCTCCCTGGAACCGTTCATGCGTTGCCCGCCGTCAGACTGAGCTTGGGCGCGGCCGCGGAGCGCGCCAGCAGATCCTCGGCTGACGCGCCACGCGTCGCCCGCAGACAGTTCGTCGCGTTCGGGCGCCGCCCGGCCGCGCATGCGAACCAGGCGCAGGTGCGCGGCGGGCTCGACTTCGAACTCGAGTTCATCGAGCAGCTTGGCGACCGACGCGCGGTCGTTGCACACCGGCAGCACGTCGCAGCCGGCGGCGAGCGCCGCATCGGCGCGCGCCACGATGTCGCCGAACTCGGCGGCGCCACCCATCGACAGATCGTCGGTGAACACCGCGCCTTCGAACCGCAGTTCTTCGCGCAGCGCGTTCTGGATCCAGCGGCGCGACAGGCTGGCGGGCGCCGGGTCGACGGCAGGAAACAGGATGTGCGCCACCATGACGCCGGGAATGCCGTTGGCGATGAGGCGGCGGTACGGCAGCAGCTCGTCGCCGAGTTCGTTCCATTCGCGCCTATCTACCGGCAGCGACTTGTGCGAATCCGCGACGACCGCGCCGTGGCCGGGAAAATGTTTGGCGGTGGCGGCCATGCCGGCGTCCTTCATGCCCGCCATGTAGGCGAGCGCGAGCTGCGCCACGATCTCGGGCTTCGAATGGAACGCGCGATCGCCGATGACCTCGCTCACGCCGAGATCGAGATCGACGCAGGGGGCAAACGACAGGTCGACGCCGTGCGCGCGCAGCTCGGCCGCCATGAGCCAGCCCATGGCGCGCGCGAGCGCCGACGCCCTGCTTCGCGTCCACGTCGAACTCGTGACCGATGCGGCGCGGCGACGGCAGCGCCGAGAAGCCCGGCGCGGAAACGCTGGACCCGCCCACCCTCCTGGTCGACGGCGACCACCAGCGCGGGCGTGCGCACGGCATGGATGTCGGCCACCAGGCGGCGCGAGCTGATCGGAATCGGCGTAGTTGCGCGTGAACAGGATGACGCTGCCCACGAGCGGATGGCGCAGGACATCGCGGTCCTCGGGCGTCAGCTCGAGACCGGCGACATCGACCATCAGTGGGCCCAGCGTCACAGGATCGTCCATCTCAGAGCCCTCTCGATGCTCGGTCGAGCACCGCTATCGACTCCACGTGTGTCGTGTGCGGAAACATATCAAGTACACCGGCGGCGCGTAAGCGGAAGCCCATGTTCGTGGGTCGAGGACACCCAGATCGCGCGGCCAGTGAACCCGTGTGGCAGGAGATATACACCACCCTGCGCGGGGCGCAGATGTGCCACGGCGCTCAAAACCTCACGCGCGCCGACTCGCGGCGGGTCTAACAGCACCTGGTCGAACCCCCTCGCATCCACGGAATGGCGGTGTCGGGCGCTACCGGACAGGTCCGCCACGATGGAATTCAGCGTTGGAGATGCCATTCAGCTGAGCATTGGCGCGGGCCCGGCCAATGAGACCTGCCTCACCTTCCACGCCAACTACCGCCGCGGCCGCGCCGCGCCAGGGGCAGCGTGAAGTTGCCGAGGCCGCAGTACAGGTCCAGCACCCGGTCGGTGGGCCCGATCTCCAGTAGTTCGATCGGCCCGGGCGACCATGGCACTGGTTGATGGCGGCGTTGACCTGCACGAAGTCGGTGGGACCGAAGTCGAGCTTCAGGTCGAAGTCGTCGAGCCGGTAGTGCAGATCGACCGGCCCCGGCGTCAGCGGCGCGATGGTGTCGCAGGCCGCCCGGGCTGCAGCAGGATGCGCAGGCCATGCGTCGCGCTCGAACTCGCGCAGCGCGTCGAGGTCGGCTCTCGGGCAGCGGATCGAGCACGCGAACGACCAGCACGCGTTCGCCATCGGACAGCGCCACCTCGATCTGCGGGATGCTGGCGCGGCGCTGCCATGCCGGTGAGCAGGTCCGCCAGCGTGCCGACCAGCGACGCGACGGGCTCGGCCAGCACCTCGCAACGTTGCACGTCGGCGACGTACTTGCCCTGCTTCTCGCGGAAGCCGACCAGGCTGCGGCCCTTCTTCGTGACGAAGCGCGACGACAGCCGCGCGCGCCGGCGATAGTTCCAGTGCGGCCCTAACAACGGCGGCAGCCATTCGGCAGGCGTGACATTGCCGATGCGCTCGAGGTTCGTGCGCGAGCTCTTTTTGTTTGGCCTCGATCTGCGCGCGCGGATCCAGGTGCTGCAGCGCGCAGCCGCCGCACACGCCGAAGTGCGCGCAGCGCGGCGTCACGCGCTGCGGCGAGGCCTCGAGGCACCTCGACGAGCTCGGCTTCGTCGTGGCTCTTGTGGAAGCTGCGCGCGCCGGAAGCTGACGCGCTCGCCCGGCAACGCGCCGGCGACGAACACGATCTTGCCGGCGGCCTCGCTGTCGCACCACGCCTTCGGCCTTCGTGCGTGAGATCGGCTGACCACGCCGGTTTCGATGCGCGGCATGGCCGTCAGCGCGCCGCGCTTGCTCACGCCTGCGGTCGTCCAGGCGGCGAGGAACTCGTCGAAGTGCGGTTGTTTGGCATCGGTGAGCCAGGTGCGCGTGCGCGCCAGCTCGTCGACGAGGCCGGCATCCGTCAGCCGGCCGCGCATGTGCTGGAAGCGCAGGAAGATGAGCCAGGTGTTGATGACGTCGGTCTCGCAGTAGCGGCGGATGCGCGTCGAGCTCGCCGTCGCGATACGCGTCCCACACCTGCGAACCGTCGAAGCCGAGCTTGCCGGGAAGCCGCAGCAGCACCGCCGTGTCGGACAGCGACGCGCGCGCGCGCGCCTGGTAGCCCGACAGCACGTCCATGACGTCGATGTGCCGCCAGTGAAAGCGGCCGAGATAGTTGTTGTAGCGGAACGCGTTGGTCTTCGTCGCCGGTTTCCCAGTAGCGCTGGCGCCTGCACCGTGAAGCGCAGCGCGCGGTAGTGCAGCACCGGCAGGTCGAAGCCGCCGCCGTTCCAGCTCACGAGCTCGGGCGTGAACTTGTCGATGCCGTCGAAGAAGCGCTGCACCAGCTCGCGTTCCGGCGCGCTCTCGTCGCCCAGGCTCCAGACGCGAAATCCCTCGCGCGAGCGGAACGCGCAGGAGATGGCGACGATGCGATGCTGCTGCTCGTGCGGCAGGAAGTCGCTGCCCGAATCCTGCGCGCGCCTGCGCCTGCATGGCCTTGCCGACTTCGTCGTCGGACAGTCCTTCGAGGCCGAACAGCGCGCCGGCCGAACTCCACGTCCGGCACGGTTTCGATGTCGAATACCAGCGTGTTCATCGGCGTCGCGCGCTTCGTCATGGCGCTTGCTTTGCCTGGCGCTTCGGCTTCAGCGCTTCAGGCTTCGCCGCGCGGTCTCGAGCACCGCCACCGCGACGATGAGGCCGGCTTCGTCGGTGAGCGTCACGTGGCCGTCGCCGATGCCCAACTTGCGGCGCACTCTTTCGCCGCGCGGCGAATACGCCACTTCGGGCTTGCCCCAGCGCGTTCTGCACGACGCCGACGTCGCGGATCCAGATGCCGTGCGCGAAGCCCGTGCCCATGGCCTTGACGATGGCTTCCTTGGCGGCGAAGCGCATGGCGATGAATCGCTCGGGCCGCTTCGTGCGCGCCGAGCTGCGCGCGCTCCGCCGGCATGAGCAGCCGGTCGACGAAATGATCGCCGAACCTCGCCAGGACCTTCTTGATGCGCGCGGCTTCGAGCACGTCGACGCCGATGCCGAAGATCATCGGCGCGCGCCCTGCCATCAGCGCCTTCATGTCGCGCACCGCCGCTTCGAGGCCGGTGAAGATCGCGCGCGCGATGATGCAGTGGCCGATGTTGAGCTCGACGATTTCGGAGATGGCGGCCACCGGCATCACGTTGTTGTAGGTGAGCCCATGGCCGGCGTGCACTTCGAGCCCGAGGTTGGCCGCGCGCTTGGCGGCGGTGGACAGAGCGTTCGAGCTCGCGCGCCTGCGCCGACCCGGTGGCCTCGGCATACGTGCCGGTGTGCAGCTCGATGACCGGCGCGCCCGAGCGCTTGGCGCGCTTCGATCTGCGCCAGATCCGGCGCGATGAACAGCGCCACGCGAATGCCCGCCGCCGCGAGCTTGCGCACGCCGCCGCGCCACGCGTTCCACGTCGCGCGGCGACATCGAGCCCGCCCTCGGTGGTGATCTCGGCGCGATTCTCCGGCACGAGGCAGCAGTCCTGCGGCCGCACGCCGACGGCGATCTCGACCATCTCGTCGGTGAGCCGCCATCTCGAGGTTCATGCGCGTCTGCAGCAGCGGCCGCAGCGCGTGCACGTCGCGATCCTGGATGTGCCGGCGGTCTTCGCGCAGGTGCAGCGTGATGTTGTCGGCGCCGGCCTGCTCGGCCAGCAGCGCGGCATGCACCGGGATCGGGATACGACGCGCGCGCGCGCCTGGCGCACCGTGGCGACGTGATCGATGTTGATGCCGAGTTCGATGCTCGAATGCGCTCATGCGTTTCCTCGCCGCGCCATCGAGCGCGCCACGGTGCGCGTGCGCAGCTCGCGGCCCTCCAGACAATGATCCAGCGCCTGGCGCAACACGCGGCGCGCGACGTCGAGCGACTCGCTGTCGCTCAGGCGTTTCCGTCTGCAGCGCCAGCAGGCAGCGGCCGGAATAGGCGCCGGGCGCGTCTTCGCGAACCTCGGCGCAGCCCCTGCGTCGGCCGGAACTGGTAGTAGCCCGCGGCGTCGACGACGAACTCGAGGCCGTAACCGATGGACTCGAGCAGCCGCTTCTCGAACACGCGCAGCGCCGGCTCAGGCGCGGCGTCGCGTCGCGAGCCGGCGCAGCGCTTCGGTCGTAGTCGCTCGAACAACTGCGGCTGCGGATCGTGCCGCGTGGTCAGATGGATGATGAGCTCGTTGAGATAGAAACCGGAGAGCACCTGGCGCGGCGGCAGCGTCAGCGCCTCGCCGTCGGGCTCCGCGGCCGGTCAGCTGCGCGGCGTCGCCGCGGCCGGTCCAGGACACGAGCAGCGGCCGGAACGGCATGAGCAGCGAGGCGAGCTTCGACTTCGGTCCGCGCGCGCCGCGCGCGAACAGCGTCAGCCGGCCGTGCTTCGCGGTGAACACATCGAGAATGCGGCTGGTATCGCGATACTCGCGATGATGCAGCACGAAGGCCGGCTCGAGAGCGATGCGTTCGCGCGGCTGCACGTGCACCATCCACTCCATGCCGAGCTGCGCCAGCGCGCGCGCGTCGTCCGCCCAGTCCTCGCGCACCTTGACCCAGAGATTGAGGTGCAGGCGTTTGCCGAGCCTGCGCGTTGAGCTCTTCGCGCGCCTGCTGGCCGATGCGCTTGAGGCGCGAACCCTTGGCGCCGATCACGATGGGCTTCTGCCCGGCGCGATCCACCCAGATCGACCGCGTCGATGACGAGCTGACCGTCCACCTCTTCCTTCTTTTCGATTTCGACCGCGATGCCATAGGGCAGCTCTTCCACGAGCTCCATCGTGAGCTTCTCGCGGATGGTCTCGGAGATCTGGAAATCGCTCGCCGCGGTCGGTGCGCTGCTCGGGCGGGAACAGCTCGGGCGACTCGGGCAGGCGCGCGGCGATGACGTCGATGAGGCGGTCGAGATTGACGCCCTTCTCCGCCGACACCGGCACGACGTCGAGGAAGCCGTGCTTGCCCGCGAGCTCCGCCGTGAACGGCAGCAGCTGGTCCTTCGGGATAGATGAGGTCGACCTTGTTGATGACGGCGATCGAGTTCGCGCCCCGATTCGCGGATGCGCTGCAGGACCGCCTCGTCTTCCTCGCCGAAGCGCATGCGCCTCGACCACGAACACGACGAGGTCCGCATCGGCGAGCGCCGCGGCGGCCGTGCGGTTCATGGCGCGATTGAGCGCGCGCTTTTCGCCGAGATGCAGCCCCGGCGTATCGACGAAGGCGATCTGCACGCCCGGACGATTGAGCATGCCGAGCACGCGGTGGCGCGTGGTCTGCGGGCGCGACGTGACGATGGAGAGTTTTTCGCCGACGAGCGCATTGAGCAGCGTCGACTTGCCGACGTTGGGACGGCCGACGAGCGCGGCGAAACCCGCGCGAAATGTGGCAGGCGCTGCGCTCGGATGCTTTCTTCAGTCATATAGCCCAGCGCGCGCAGCGCGGCCTGCGCGGCGGCCTGTTCGGCGCGGCGCCGGCTCGGGCCTTCGCCCTCGGTCTCGAGCGACGGCGTGCGGCACGGCGCAGGAAACCAGGAAGATCTGCGCATGCGGTTCGCCGCTGGTGCGCTTGACGGTGTACACGCGGCAGCGCGCGGCCATTGCGCCTGCAGGTGCTCCTGCAGCCGCGTCTTCGCATCCTTGAGCGTGGACGGCTCGGGCAGCGCCGGCGATGCGCGCCTCGAACATCGGGCCGATGCATCGTGCGCACGGCCTCGAGGCCGCCGTCGAGATACAACGCGCCGCACAGCGCCTCGAAGGCATCCGCGAGAATGGACTGGCGGCGGAAACCGCCGGTCTTGAGTTCGCCCGAGCCCAGCAACAGCAGTTCGCCGAGCTGCATCGCCTGCGCGATCTCGGCCAGCGGCTCCTCGCTCACCAGGCGCGCGCGCAGGCGCGACAGGTCGCCTTCGCTCGCCATGGGAAACTCGCGGTACAGCCGTTCGGACAACAGCAGGTTGAGCACCGAATCGCCGAGGAATTCGAGCCGTTCGTTGTTAGGACCTTCGGCGCTGCGATGCGTGAGCGCGACGACGAACAGCGCGCGGTCGCGCGGCGCATAGCCCAGCCGGGCGGCGAGCGTTTCCGCCTGGCTGGATGGCATCAGCCCCATGAGCGCGGCGCGCATTCAGTTGATCGACTACCGTTGTGTTGAAGACCATCGAGCAGGTAGAGGTTGCCGAACATCGGCACGGTCGTCTCGTAGTCGGCGGTCATGGTCCAGCCCGTCGTCGTCCTTCGTGATGCCGATGTCCTTGGCCGTCGGGATCATCGACGTAGCCGGTGTCGAAACGCTTCTCGAGCGCGCGTGACGGATGGCCGCGGCTCAGCGTCTCGTCGCTCTTGAGCTGTCGAGGCGGTTTCCTTCAGCGCGGTCACCACCTTGTAGTAGTTCAGGTATTCGGGACCGACGCGGATGCCGGCGTACAGCACCACGGCCATCGGGACCAGCAGGAAGATCCAGCCGATCATCGTCACACCACGTTGTTTGCGCATATGCCCTCCCAATGACGTTCACTGAATGCTATCGCCGATGCGGCTCCAGTTGACCACGCTTCGCACGCTTGCAGATCGAAATTGAACCAGATTCGAGTCGCTTTGCCGACCAGATTCTCGTCGGGCACGAGGCCCCAGCCACGGCTGTCGTCGCTGTTGTCGCGATTGTCGCCGATCATCAGGTAGTGGCCGGGCGGCACCGACGCTCGGGAACTGATCGTCGATCGCGCTGGCATCGCGAGCCCGGCTGACGCTGACACCGTCACAGACATCCAGCCGCCAGCGACTCGCGCATGCCTCGTGCGGTCGCAGGCCGGCAGCGGATCGGCGCGTCTGCCCGACAGCCAGATCGCGCGCCGGCGATCAGTCCCGTACGCGACCGGCACGACATGACCTGGTGCGTGTGCTCGCCGAGCGTTTCGGTGGACAGGCTGCATGTCGACATAGCAGCCATCGGTGTAGTCGCCCTGGCTCCTGCAGCTGCGATCGTCTCGCCATTGATCACCAGGTGGTCGTCATGGACCTCGACGCGATCGCCGGGCAGACCCACCAGGCGCTTGATGTAGTTGATGCTGGGATCCGGCGGATGGCGGAACACCACCACGTCGCCGCGCTGCGGGGATCCGATGTCGAGGAACTTCTCGTTGAGCACCGGCCAGCGCAGTCCGTACGCGAATCTTGTTCACCACGATGAAATCGCCGTCGAGCAGCGTGGGCATCATCGAAGTCCGGACGGAATGCGGAACGGCTCGAAGATGAACGCGCGCACGATGAGCACGATGAACGCCACCGGAAAGAAGCTGCGCGCGTAGTCGACGCGTGCCGGCTCCGGCAAGCTCGATCTCGGCGCGGCTCGCCTGCGGCATCGCTGCCTCGCGCTGCTTGCGGAACGAAGCAGCTGGTCGATGCGCCCAGACGATGCCCGGTCGCGATCGACAGCAGCAGCAGCACCAGGCTGAAGTCGAGCGTCTCCGCGGTGATCATGCGCACGATCACGCGCCACCACCAGCCACGGCAGCATGGCGTAGGCGACGCGCACCAGCGGCGGATCCGTCTGGCGTGTCGCGCCCTGATCCGCGCGGCGCGAGATCGCAGCCTGGCACGGCCGCGGCGCCAGGCAACCAGCTGTCGATCGCGCAGCCACAGGCCGCAGTCGGAACCGAGTCGACGGCACGAACGGCCGTGACGCAGCCAGCGCCACCGTTCGCGTGACGTCGACCAGCTGGCAGGATCCGCTTGCGATCGTCGCGATCGGCACGGTCAGCGCATGACTCGTTGCAGGCCAGCATGACGGGATGCCAGTGATCAGCTTGATAGCATGGCGCTACTTCTTCCGACCTTGAGCACGGCGAGGAACGCTTCCTGCGGGATCTCCACCTGGCCGATGTTCTTCATGCGTTTCTTGCCCTCTTTCTGCTTTTCGAGCAGCTTCTTCTTGCGCGAGATGTCGCCGCCGTAGCACTTGGCGAGCACGTTCTTGCGCAGCGCCTTCACCGTGGCGCGGGCGATGATATGGCTGCCGATGGCCGCCTGCACCGCGACCTCGAACATCTGCCGCGGGATCAGCTCCTGCATCTTGTCGACGAGCTGCGCGGCCGCGCTCGTAGGCGCTGTCCTTGTGGACGATGAGCGCCAGCGCGTCGACCTTGTCGTCGTTGATCAGGATGTCGAGCTTGACCAGCGGCGCGGCCTCGAAGTGGCTGAAGTCGTAGTCGAACGAGGCGTAGCCGCGGCTGGTCGACTTCAGGCGGTCGAAGAAATCGAGCACCACTTCGGCGAGCGGCATCTCGTATTGCAGCGAGACCTGGTTGCCGAGGTACAGCATCTTCTTCTGCCGGCCGCGCTTCTCGTTGCACAGCTTGCAGCACGCCGCCGACGTGATCGGGCGGCACGAGGATGTTGGCGATGATGATGGGCTCGCGCAGCTCATCGATGCGGTCGACCGGCGGTAGTTTGGTCGGGTTGTCGACGAACGACGACCTCGCCGTCGGTCGTCTTCACTTCGTAGATGACCGTGGGCGCGACGGTGATCAGCTCGATCTGGTATTCGCGCTCGAGCCGCTCCTGCACGATGTCCATGTGCAGCAGGCCCAGGAAGCCGCACGCGGAAGCCGAAGCCGAGCGCGCGTGGACACTTCGGGTTCGTAGTGCAGCGCCGAGTCGTTGAGCCGCAGCTTCGACAGCGCATCGCGGAACTTGTCGTAGTCGTCGGAGACGATCGGGAACATGCCGGCGAACACGCGCGGCTGGACCTGCTTGAAGCCGGGCAGCGGCTCCGTCGCCTGCTTGTATTCGAGCGTGATGGTGTCGCCGACCGGGCGCGCCATCGATTTCCTTGATGCCGGCGATGACGAAGCCCACGTCGCCGGGACCGAACTCGCGCGCGGCCACCGACTTCGGCGTGAAGCGGCCCATCTTGTCGACCTGGTGCGTGCGGCCGGTCGACATGACGCGGATCTTGTCGCCGACCTTGAGCGTGCCGTTGAAGATGCGCACCAGCGTGACGACGCCGACGTAGTTGTCGAACCAGGAGTCGACGATCAGCGCCTGCAGCGGCGCGTCCGGATCGCCCTTCGGCTGCGGGATGCGCTCGATGAGCTGCTCGATCAGCTCCTCGACGCCCTCGCCCGTCTTGCCGGACACCATGAGCGCGTCCTCGGCCGGGATGCCGATGATCTCCTCGATTTCCTTGATGACGCGCGGCGGATCGGCCGACGGCAGGTCGATCTTGTTGATGACCGGCACCACCTCGAGCCCGAGCTCGGTGGCCGTGTAGCAGTTGGCGACGCTCTGCGCCTCGACGCCCTGCGTGGCATCGACCACCAGCAGCGCGCCGTCGCAGGCGGCCAGCGAGCGCGAGACTTCATACGAGAAGTCGACGTGCCCGGGCGTGTCGATGAGGTTCAGCTGGTAGCGTCTCGCCGTCGCTTCGTCGACGTGTAATAGAGAGTGACCGCCTGCGCCTTGATGGTGATGCCGCGCTCGCGCTCGAGCTCCAGCGAATCGAGCACCTGGTCCTGCATCTCGCGGGCTTCGAGGCCGCCGCAGATCTGGATGAAGCGGTCGGCCAGCGTGGACTTGCCGTGATCGACGTGGGCGATGATCGAGAAGTTACGTATCCGTTGCATCAGGAGAGGTCGGCCTGCCGCCGACCGGATGAGCAAATGCTCACCCTTGCGCCGGCAAAAATTAGCGCGGGATTATAGCCGCAGGGCGCGCCAACGAGCCTTAAAAGTTCGTTGGAATTCAGCGTGTAATGGCAAATAACGCTGCCATCGAGCAGCAACACCGGCACTTTGAGCCCGAATTGCCGCGCGAGCTCGGCATCGGAGTCGACATCGACCACGGTGACCGGAGGCAGGGCTTGCGCGCGCTCGAGCTCGGCCAGCGCGTGCAGCATGTCCTCGCACAGCCCACAGCCCTCGCGGCTGAGGACCACGAGGCCCGGCGGGATCACGGGATCACTTGCGCTGTGGCGCGCAGCCGAACCTGCGGTCGCACTCGTAGGCGCCGGCGGCCTTGGAGGCCTTCACCTGCTTGGCGATGAACTCCGACCGTGTTCGGCGGCACTTCGCCGACCGCGGTGACCTGGTGGCCATCGACCACGGTCGAGAACGCCGAGGACGAACCGACTCGCGCCGGACCTTCAGCAGGCTGGGTGTCGGGCTTGCGCGGCTCGACGAACACCGACACCGAGGCGATGCCGTCGGTGAACACCAGGTGCGCGACCGGCTCGCTCGAGCCGGGCAGCGACTGGGCCGAACGCGTGGCCATGCGGAACCCGGGCGGCAGGCTCATGGCTTCCCACAACGCCGGCGTCGCGATTGCTGCGCCACCTGGCGATCGGCGCGGAACCAGCGGTAGTTGGACGCATCCATCTGCGGCTTGAACATGGAGTCGGGAATGCGCTCTGGCAGATCGATGGTCGAGAACACGATCTGCTCGATGACTTCGCCGGACTGGTTGCAGAGCTGGGTCTTGAGCGGCATGGAAGTCTGCTTCGTCGATCCACAGCCGGTAACCGTAGCGATATTCGTCGCGCGGATGCAGCGCGACCACGCGCGTGGTGCGGCCGAGCAGGCGCTCGCGTTCGCCGCCGCGGATTTCGTAAACCAGCGAGCTGCCATCGTCGATGGCCGGCAAGCGCGCCGAGCAGCGGACCGTCGGGAGCGCGACGCTCGACCAGCACGGTGCGCTTGTCCGGGAAATAACAGGTGAGCTCGTTGCCTTCGCGAATGAATTCGCGGCCCGAGCCATCGAGCGACAGCAGGCGCTCGGACACGTCGCGCCGCGCACGCGGTGGATGATGCGCAGGGTTTCCACGCGGCCGCCGTGCACGTGCGTGAACACGCCGACGTAGTTGCGCGTGGTGAGCGCCTTGTTCATGCGCTCGAGCCATTCCTTCGGCTCGGCGCCGAAGCAACGCCGGCGCCCAGCAACAGCGCGAACGCCGCGAAGCGCGCGCCATTGCGCTGGCTCATGCCAGATCCACGGCGATCGCGCGTGGCGCGAATCACGGCGCATCGGCGGCTCCTGCGGCGGCCGGCTCGGCGGATTCGCTCGTCCAGCGGTGGTCGGGACTTCGGACGGGTCGGTGGCCACCAGGCCGAGCAACGCCATGCGGCGCGACAGCGGACCGGAATATTCGCTGTGCGCGCACCACGTAGTTCGCGAGCCGCGCCGGCGGCACGATGCTGGTCGACGAACTCGGCGCCGGCGTGACGTAGCGATCGGGCTCGCCATTCGAGACGCGCGCTTCGGCGACCGGGCGGTCGCTGCAGGCGCCAGGGCGGCGCTCGATGGTGTCGGGCTGCGAGCACGATGGATTCGGTCACCGGCGTTGCCGGCGAGCATCGTCTGCGATCGTCCTGCGTACGCAGCCAGAAGATGGACATCGCGGCGACGCCGGCGGCAATGCTGGCACCGGCGACCGGACGCGCGAAACGCGACCAGCGCGCCGGCGGAAGCTGCCGCAGCTCGCTGGCAGGAACAATGACCGCGGTACGGGTGGCGTCGCGGCGGTATCGACCGAGCCATCGCCGTAGGTGGCTTCCTGGGCGACCGTCGACTGCACGCGCCAGGCCACGCGGTCGTGCAGCGCCACGCCCCGCTCGGCACGCAGCGCGGCGCCGATCATGGAAAAACGCGACCACTGGGCCCGCAGCGCTTCATCGCGCGTGAGCCGGCGTGCGAGCAGTTCGCATTCGGCGCCAGGCAACTCGCCATCGAACATCGCGGAGAGCTGGCTGCTCTCTCGCTCTGGCGTTCCTCGTTCATACCATTTCCTCGGTGCGGCCCAGGCCGCCTTCAAATACTTCGCGCAGGCGCTTGTCGATGGCCTCGCGCGCTCGAAAATCCGTGAACGAACCGTGCCGACGGGACATTCCATGGCCGCCGCGATCTCTTCGTAGCTCAACCCGTCGAGCTCGCGCAGCACGATGGCCGTCTTGAGTTCTTCAGGCAATGCTTCGATCGCAGAGTTCACGATCTGGCGAATTTCTTCGGTGAGCGCCATGCCTTCGGGCGTATCGGGGTCCTGAAGTTTGGTTTGCACGCTGTGCGATTCCTCAGGGTCAGTCAGATCGAGGTCGTATGCGATCGGCGCTGCGATCGCGCGACGCGAGACTGTTCTTGGCGGTGTTGATAGCGATGCGATACATCCAGGTGTAGAAGGCGCTGTCGCCACGAAACTGAGGCAGTGCCCGATAAGCTTTGATGAAGGCTTCCTGTGCAATGTCTTCCGCTTCCGCCGGATTGCGCACGTAACGCAACACCAGCTTCACCACCTTGTGCTGGTACTTGCGCACCAGCAGATCGAACGCGGTCTTGTCACCGCGCTGAACGCGTTTGACGAGAACCAGGTCACTCTCTTCAACCGTCACAGGAGCACCCCGGCTCCTTGCGAGCTGAATAGACCCTGAACGCCTGCGAAAGTTTCCTTCCGGACGCGGTCTAATCGAATGATTTTTAATGGCGCGTGACGCACTTCAAACCTTGGGCCGGATGGTAACAGCGGGGCGCCGCGCGCGCCGGAAGCCCGACGCAGATGCGTCGTCAGGCAGCCGACAGGCGCCGAAACTCTCGTCGTCCTGAACGCCGCCTGCGATAAGTACCGGCCGCAGCCCGCCGGTGTCATGAACCGCAAAACCCAGTAGCGAACGCCCAGCCGGAACGAACCGGCGGCGAGCGTGGCCGGATGAGGCGTGAGTTGTGGCCCCAGACGGACGCCGGATTCACCCTCCTCTGACCACTCGATGGCTCCGCACCGCACTGTGATCCGTCGAGCAGGACGAATGAGCGGACGCAACGGATTCCCGGTAGCAGTACCGCCAGACTTAGAGCGAGTCGCGGCGCCACGGCAACGCCACGCCGGATCAGGACGACAACGCAGACGAGCGCAAGCCACGCGAACCAGAGCGCGGCCGCAAGTCGCGACGGGAATCAGGTCAATTCGTGAGCAATGCGCGGCACAGGGCGGCGTGGCTGGGATCGGTTGGGACATCGCCCGCCAGCGAGATAACGCGCGATATCGGGGTCGGGCAATTCGAGAAACTCGACGAAAGCCGCGCGTTCGTCGCTTGCCGCGTCGGACGATGGCGTTCGCGCAGGTATCGCAGCAGCAGGAAATCGAGCTCCTTCATGCCGCGCCGGCAGCGCCATTCGCAGCCTGCCGACGCCGAGCGTCGTGATGCGCGTCCGTACTTCAGTGCTGGCGCTCGAGCATCATCTTCTTGATCTCGGCGATGGCCTTGGCCGGATTCAGATCCTTCGGGCAGGCCTCGGTGCAATTCATGATGGTGTGGCAGCGATACAGGCGGAAAGGATCTTCGAGCTCGTCGAGCCGCTCGCCCGTGGCTTCGTCGCGCGAATCGATGATCCAGCGATAGGCCGCGAGCAGCGCCGCGGGCCCGAGATAACGGTCGCTGTTCCACCAGTAGCTCGGACACGACGTCGAGCAGCAGGCGCACAGGATGCACGCCGAGGGACGATCGATCTTTTCCTGATCTTCCTGCGATTGCAGGCCGCTCGCGATCCGGCGGTGCCGGCGTGCGCGTCTGCAGCCAGGGCTTCACCGCCGCGTACTGCGCATAGAAGTTGGTGAGATCCGGCACGAGGTCTTTGACCACCGGCATGTGCGGCAGCGGATAGATCTTCACGTCGCCACGCACTTCATCGCAGGCCTTGGTGCAGGCGAGCGTGTTCATGCCGCCGATGTTCATCGCGCAGCTGCCGCAGATGCCTTCGCGGCACGAGCGGCGGAACGTCAGCGTCGGAATCGATCTCGTTCTTGATCTTGATCAGCGCGTCGAGAACCATCGGGCCGCAGGCGTCCATGTCCACTTCGTAAGTGTCCATGCGCGGGTTCTCGCCCGAGTCCGGATCGAAGCGATAGATGACGAACTTGCGAACGTTCTTCGCGCCGGCCGGCGCCTGGATACTTCTTGCCGGCGGCCTTGTCGATCTTCGAGTTGGCGGGGAGCGTGAACTCAGACCATTCAGTACGTCCTCGCCTTCGGCGGAATCGGCTCGACGTCCTTCGTCAGCGTGTTCATGTGCACGGGCCGGTATTCGATGCGCGTCTTGCCGGCCTCGTCCACCCAGCACAGCGTGTGCTTCTGCCAGTTCACGTCGTCGCGATCCGTGAAGTCCTCGCGCGCATGCGCGCCGCGGCTCTCCTTGCGGTTCTCGGCGCTGACGATCGTGGCCGTGGCCTGCCCCAGCAGGTTGTCGAGCTCGATGGTCTCGATGAGATCGGTGTTCCAGATGAGGCTGCGATCGGCGACGCGTCACATCGGCGAACGAGGCGTGAGTCTTCGCGAGCGCCGTCGACGCCTTCCTTCAAGCGTCTCGCCGGTGCGGAACACCGCGGCGTCGCGCTGCATGGTCTTCTGCATCTCGAGGCCGGATCTCGGCCGTGCCGCGCGCGCCCTTGGCATTGCGCAAGCGATCGAGGCGCGACACGGCGAAATCGCCGGCGTCCTTCGCGAGCGGCGCATGCGACTGGCCGGGCTTCACGATGGTGGCGCGCGTGCCGTCGCGGCTTCGCGGCCGAACACCACGAGATCGAGCAGTGAGTTGCTGCCGAGGCGATTCGCGCCGTGCACGGAGACGCACGCCGCTTCGCCGACCGCCATCAGGCCCGGCACCACGATGTCCGGATTGCCGTCCTTGCAGCGTGACCACTTCGCCGTGCACGTTGCAGGGATTCCGCCCATGTTGTAGTGCACGGTGGGCAGCACCGGGATCGGCTCCTTGTTCACGTCCACGCCCGCGAAGATGCGCGCGGTCTCGGCGATGCCGGGCAGGCGCGCGTGGATGACCTCGGGCCGAGATGCTCGAGATGCAGGTGGATGTGATCCTTGTGCCTTGCCGACGCCGCGGCCCTCGCGAATCTCGATGGTCATCGAGCGCGAGCACGACGTCGCGCGAGGCGAGATCCTTGGCATTCGGCGCGTAGCGCTCCATGAAGCGCTCGCCGTCGGAATTGGTGAGATAGCCGCCCTCGCCGCGCGAGCCTTCGGTGATCAGGCAGCCCGAGCCGTAGATGCCGGTGGGATGGAACTGCACGAACTCCATGTCCTGCAGCGGCAGGCCGGCGCGCAGCGCCATGCCGCCGCCGTCACCGGTGCAGGTGTGCGCGGACGTGCAGGAGAAATACGCGCGGCCGTAGCCGCCGGTGGCGAGGATCACGGTGTGCGCGCGGTAGCGATGCAGCGTGCCCGTCGGCGAGGTCGAGCGCCACGACGCCGCGGCAGGCGCCGTCCTCCATGATGAGATCGAGCGCGAAGTATTCGATGAAGAACTCGGCGTTGTGCTTGAGCGACTGCTGGTACAGCGTGTGCAGCATCGCGTGGCCGGTGCGATCCGCCGCCGCGCAGGTGCGATGCGCCGTGCCCTTGCCGTAGTGCGTGGTCATGCCGCCGAACGGGCGCTGGTAGATGCGGCCGTCGTCGGTGCGCGAGAACGGCACGCCGTAGTGCTCGAGCTCGATGACCGCGGCCGGCGCTTCCTTGCACATGAACTCGATGGCGTCCTGGTCGCCGAGCCAGTCCGAGCCCTTGATGGTGTCGTAGAAGTGGAAGCGCCAGTCGTCCTCGCCCATGTTGCCGAGCGCCGCCGCAGATGCCGCCCTGCGCCGCCACCGTGTGGCTGCGCGTCGGGAACACCTTGGTGATGCACGCGGTCGACAGGCCCGGCCTCGGCGAGACCGAGCGTCGCGCGCAGGCCCGCGCCGCCGGCGCCGACCACGACGACGTCGTAGGTGTGATCGATGAATTCGTAGTCTTTCATGGTCATGTCAGTCATCAGCGTCGAGGGCCAGCGCCAGGATCGCGAAGATGCCGGCGACCGCGGCGCCGATGTGCACGAAGGTGGACAGCAGCAGCAAGGTGGTCTTGGCGCCCTTGGCGTGCACGTAGTCTTCGATGACCACCTGCACGCCGAGCTTGGAGTGCCAGGCCAGCGTGAACGACCAGCAGGATGGTGAGCACGGCGACCCACGGCTGGCCTAACCACCCGCGCATCGCGTCGTACGACTGCAGCGGCTGGCCAAGCAGCGAGATGACGAACCAGGCGGTCAGCGGCAGCAGCGCCACGGCGGTGACCCGCTGCACCCACCAGTGGCCGACGCCCTCGCCGGCCGAGCCGCGGCCGAGCACCTGCGACAGAGGGCGTGCGCAGGCTCATGGCGTCACCGATGCACGAGGCCGAGCGCGCGGCAGCCGAACCAGACGGCCACCGCCGTCGAGCAGCAGCGCCGCGACGATCACCACCGCGCCGCTGCGGCGCGCCTGCGCGCGCTCGAGACCGCGGCCGGTATCCCACACGAGGTGACGGATGCCGTTGCAGAAGTGGTAGACGAACGAAAACGTGAAGCCGACCAGCAGTAGTTTGGCGAGCGGCGAGATCGAGGCACTGCATGGCCGACGCGTAGGCGGCGGGGCCCGAGGCCAGCGCCATGAGCCACCACACGAACAGGCAGGAACCCGACCGCGGCCGCACAGCCGGTGATGCGATGCAGGATCGACAGCGACATCGTGTACGTGAACTTGTACACGCCGAGGTGCGGTGACAGCGGTCGCTGGTTCATCATGGCAGCTCTTAGAAATCGACACAGCGGCCATTCTTCTCCCAATCGCCGAAGCGCGTGGGTTCGGGCCCCGGCGGGCCGCCGAATTTCGGCGGGCGCCGTTGGTGCGTCGGCTGCGACGGACGTCCGCAGCGGGCGTGACGCGCTGCGACTTGGCGGCGGAAGCGCTTGCGGGAATCTACGTCGGAAGGGGCATTCGGCACGGGCGCGAATTCTGCCAGAATCGCGCCGCTCCGACCATATGAAACCCCTGCAAAAACAAAGATGAGCACTCTCGTCGGCATCGATCTGTCGAGCCCGCCCGATGGTCATTGGGCGTACTGGCGTTTCGCGGTGTCGGACGCCGCGAAGTTCCTGCAGGGACAGCTTTCAGCGGATGTCGAGAAGCTCGGCACCGGCGCCACGACGCTCGCGGGCCTGCACAACCCGCAGGGCCGCGTCGATCGCGATGCTCGCGCTGCTGCGTGTACGGCTACCGACGAATTGCTTGCCAGTGCTGCCGCGGGAGCTCGCTCGGCACTGTCGCGCAACGGCTGCGCAAAGTACATCCTGCGCGCCAAGGTACGCATCGAAGACGTCTCGGAGTCCCTGCGCGTGATCGGCTCGGTGGCAACGCCGGCGCCCACGCCGGACATCGCCAGTCTCCCGTGGGCGGATCGCCGGATCCTGCTGGCGCCCGCGGATCATCCGGATAGTTCGGCGCAGCCAGGTTCGGCGCGTGCCCGCTGGGAGCGCGCCGACGTCGCCGCGGGTCTGCCGCAGGTCTACACTGCAGACCAGCGAGGCGTTCGTGGCGCAGATGCTGAATCCTCGACTTGTTAGGCGCCATCGCCTTCGACAAGGGCTGTTACACCGGGCAGGAGGTCATCGCGCGCGCGCACTATCGCGGCCGCGTGAAGCGACGCCTGCAGCGATGGCACGGCAGCGGCTCGGCACCCGAGCCGCGACCGGAGCGAGCGCGCGCACCGCCGACGGACGGTCGCGTCGACGGTGGTACGCGCCGCCGCTCGGCGCGGACGGCGGATGGGATCTGCTGGCGGTGGGAACCTTCGCGCCGAGCGCGAACCCGCCGCGGAAGCGGTCGCCGACGGGCGATCGTCAGACGCGTTGCCGGTCGAGCCCGCTTCCGCTGCCCGGTATTCGCTTCCCTGAATGACGGCTAGCGCCGCGCGAACGACACCACCACCTGCGCATACTGCCGGCACGCGGCCGGCGTGAGCACGGGATGGCTGCCTTCGAACTTGTGGCCGCGCGAATTGCGCGCGCGCTCGAGCGCGCGCTGGTAGGCAGGCGCGAGGCTGTCGGCATCCGACGTCATGACCAGCACGCGCTGCGACACTTCGCCGAGGCGCGCGAGCACGTCGTGCGTGCTCTTGCCACCTTTCGCATCGGCTTCGACGCCAGCCGCGATGGCTTCGTAACCCAGTTCGAGGTAGTCGCGCATGAACTCGTAGACCAGCGGCAGCGTCTCGGCGGTGAGCTCGAAAGACGGGTCCCAATCCTTGAGCGTGCGCACGCTGACGTCGAACGCGAAGCTGCGATGGGCGCCGTCGTCGCTGATCTTGGGCGACAGCCCGGCGGTCGGCCCGGCCATCTTGCGCAGTTCTTCGGGCGCGAGTCCCGGCACGCCATCGAGCACGGCGCCGGTAACCTGCGCGGGCGAGGCTAACAACATTTCCACCGCCACCGACGCGGAGAAACGCCCACCCACCACGGTGTACGGCACGGTGTGCAGCGAACCGCAGGCCTCGAGCACGTCGGCGGCGTACTGCTGCACGGTCCAGTTGCGGCACTTCTTGTGCGAGCGGCCTGAGCCCGCGAGATCGAACGCGATGGCGCGAAATCCGGCGCGCGCGAGGTGCGGCATCACGTGTTCGAACATGCGGCCGCTGGCCGGCAGCCAGGGCAGCAGGACGATGTCGGGTCCGGCGCCGCAGGCGCGGAAGTGCAACTGACCCGACAGCGTATCCGGCAAAACCGAATCGCATCGGCATCACGGCGCGGTCGTGTGCAACTCCTGATCGTCTCTCTCATCCAGGCCTTCCCTTGTAGTCGTCCGCGCGCCCGCGCGTCGGGGCGCCAAGTGTAACCGCGTTATGGAAAGTATCTAGAAGCTCGACTACAGGTCGATTGCCTCGACGGTTCTTTCGGCGATGGATGAGCCCAGAAATCGCGCGCCGACCCGGGCGAAACGTTCGGGACTGTCGGTGGCCAGCAGGCGCACGGTGCCGGTGCGCGCGGCGGCGCCGCGAGATTGCGCGCCGCGAGTTCCAGCGCCGTGGCTCGCGCCGTGGTCGCCGCCGAGTCCACCACGCGGCGCGTCGGACCCAGTTGCCGGGTCGATCGCGCCGGCAAGCAGCGGAAAGTGCGTGCAGCCGAGCACCACGGTGTCGACGCGCGCATCGAGATGCGCCAGATATCGCTCGGTCACGGCGTCGACCGCCTCGCCTTCGCTCCAGCCTTCTTCGGCCAGCGCCACGAACACCTGCGCGGCCACCTGGGTGACATGCGCGTCGGGACGCAACGCGAGGATGGCGCGCTGATACGCGCCGCCGCTGCACCGTGCCTTCGGTGGCGAGCACCGCGATGCGGCCGCTGACCGAGGCTTCGCAGGCCGCCTGCGCACCGGGCTCGATCACGCCGATGACCGGAAGCGCTGGAAATCGTTCACGCAGGCTGGGCAGCGCCGTGGCGGATGCCGTGTTGCAGGCCACCACCGAGCGCCTTGATGCCGCGACTCACCAGCGCCTCGGCGGCCCGCACCGAGTAACGCGCGACGGTATCCGGACTCTTGGTGCCGTACGGAAGGCGCGCGGTGTCGCCGAGATAGAGGAAATCTTCGTCCGGAAGCGCGCCGATCAGCGCGCGCAGCACCGTGAGTCCACCGACGCCGGAGTCGAACACGCCAATGGGCGCATTCATTGCGTCATTCCGATTCTGGACGCATGTGCGGGAACAGCAGCACGTCGCGGATCGACGGCGCATCGGTGAAGAACATCACCAGCCGGTCGATGCCGACGCCCAGGCCCGCGGTCGGCGGCATGCCGTATTCGAGCGCGCGCACGTAGTCGGCGTCGTAGTACATCGCCTCGTCGTCACCGCGCGTCCTTGCGCTCGACCTGCGCGCGGAAACGCGCCGCCTGGTCTTCGGCGTCGTTGAGCTCGGAGAAACCGTTGGCGAGCTCGCGGCCCGGCGACGAAGAACTCGAAGCGATCGGTGAGGAACGGATCCGCATCGTTGGCGCGCGACAGCGGGCTGACTTCGGTCGGATAGGCGTACACGAAGGTGGGATCCATGAACGTGTCGCTCGGCGAACTTCTCGAACAGCTCGATCTGCAGCTTGCCGGCGCCGTCGCCCGGCTTGAACTTGATGCCAGCTCGTCGCGCACAGCTCGCGTAGATAGGCGACGTCGCGCGCGCGGGACACGTCGAAGCCCGGCGTGTTCGCGGCCACCGCTTCGATGCACCGTGATGCGCGTGAACGGTCTTGTCGAGGTCGTACGCCCTGCCCTGGTATTCGAACTGGCGCTTGCCGAACACCACGTCCGGCAACGCCCTGCATCGCGCGCTCCACCATGACGATGAGGTCGCTGGTAGTCGGCATAGGCGACGGTACAGCTCGAGCATGGTGAACTCGGGGTTGTGCCGCGTCGACACGCCCTCGTTGCGGAAATTGCGGTTGATCTCGTACACGCGCTCGAAGCCGCCGACCATCGAGGCGCTTGAGGATAGAGCTCCGGCGCGATGCGCAGGTACATGTCCATGTCGAGCGCGTTGTGATGCGTCTTGAACGGCCGCGCCGCGGCGCCGCCCGGGATGGTCTGCAGCATCGGCGTCTCGACTTCGAGGAAGTCCATGCGAGTCGAGGAAGTCGCGCAGGTATCTGACGATCGCGCGTGCGCGTCATGAAGACGCTTGCGGCTCTGCTCGTTGACGATGAGGTCGACGTAGCGCTGGCGATAGCGCGTGTCGACGTCGGCCAGTGCCGTGCCACTTGTCGGGCAGCGGCCGCAGCGACTTGGTCAGCATGCGCAGCTCTTCGACGCGCACCGACAGCTCGCCGGTCTTCGTCTTGAACAGCGTTCCGTGGCGGCGAGGATGTCGCCGACGTCGTACTTCTTGAAGGCTTCGTAGGCGTCGCCGAGCGTGTCGCGCTGCAGGAAGATCTGGATCTGGCCGGTGCGGTCCTGCAGCTTGGCGAAACTCGCCTTGCCCATGATGCGCTGGAACATCATGCGGCCGGCCACGTGCAGCCGCACCGGCGGATTCGCGTCGAACCACTCCGGCGGCTTGTCGCCGTACTCGGCCTGCAGCAGCGACGCCAGCACGTCGCGGCGGATAGTCGTTCGGGAACGCGGGCTTGCCGCCGGCTTCGCCTGCTCGCGCAGCGCGGCGAGCTTGGCGCGCCGTTCGGCGATCAGCTTGTTCTCGTCGGTTGCTTCTGGTCGTCGCTCACAGTCCCGCCTTCAGTGATGCTTCCATGAAAGGATCGAGGTTGCCGTCGAGCACCTTGTTGGTGTCGCCGATCTCGACGCCGGTGCGCAGATCCTTGATGCGCGACTGGTCGAGCACGTACGAGCGGATCTGGTTGCCCCAGCTCACGTCGCTCTTGGAGTCTTCCAGAACTTTCGCCGCTGCATTGCGCTTATTGAATTCCAGCTCGTACAGCTTCGCCTTCAGCATTTTCATGGCCGTGGCGCGGTTCTTGTGCTGGCTGCGCTCGTTCTGGCAGGCAACGACGATGCCCGTGGGCACGTGCGTCAGGCGCACCGCCGATTCGGTCTTGTTGACGTGCTGGCCGCCGGCGCCGCTCGAACGGTAGACGTCCATCTTGATGTCGGCCGGGTTCAGGTCGACCTTGATGTCGTCGTCGACTTCCGGCGAGATGAACACCGAGGCGAACGAGGTGTGGCGGCGATTGCCGGAATCGAACGGCGACTTGCGCACCAGGCGATGCACGCCGGTCTCGGTGCGCAGCCAGCCGTAGGCGTAGTCGCCCTTGATCTCGATGGTGGCGCTCTTCATGCCCGCGACTTCGCCGGCCTGCGAGTCGATGACTTCGGCGTCGAAGCCGCGCGACGCCGCCCATTTGCAGATACATGCGCAGCAGCATCTGCGCCCAGTCCTGCGCCTCGGTGCCGCCCGGCGCCGGCCTGGATGTCGAGGAACGCGTTGTGCGAATCCATCTCGCCGCGGAACATGCGCTTGAACTCGAGCTTGCGCACGTCGGTTTCGAGCTTGCCGGCATCGCGCTCGATTTCGCGCGGCCATGCCCTCGTCGTTCTCGCTCTCGGCGAGTTCGAGTAGTTCGGAGGCGCTGGTGATGGCGCCGATGGCCTTGTCCATGTCGGCGAGCTCGGTCGTGAGGCGTGCGCGTTCCTTGCCCAGTTCCTGGGCAACTCTCGGGCTTGTTCCAGATTGCGGGGTCTTCGAGCTCGCGGCTTACTTCTTCGAGCCGCTCTTTCTTTTGGTCGTACTCAAAGAAACCCCTCAAGGAAGACATACGTTCCTCGAGATCTTTGAGCTGACGCTTCAGCATGTTGATTTCCATAGGGCGCGGAGTCTATCTGAGCGCGCGCTCCATGAATATCGACAAGGGGTCCGGTTTGTAGGGCGGAAACGCAGGAATTTCCTTGAAACCCGCGCGCCGGTAGAGCTTGAGCGCGCCGACGCTGACATTGCCGGTTTCGAGGCGCGCCAGCGGCAGCTTCTCCGCGCGCGCCCAGTCGAGCAGCTTCACGAGCATCGCGAGCGCGATGCCGCCGCCGCGCGCCTTGGGCTTGAGGTACATGCGCTTCAGCTCCGCCCAGCCGCCGCAGTTCTTCGCCGCGCCGCAACCGACCAGTTCGCCGTCCTGTTCGACCACCAGGAAGATGCCGCGCGCGCCGCCAGCGTCTCCGGCGGATCGAAGTGATTGCTCTCCGCCGGGTACAGCGCGGAGTTGAACGCATCGAGCTCGGCGATGAGCGCGCGCACGCGCGGGTCGAGCGGATCGCCTTCGCGAATCGATGTAGTTAGTACTGCGGCTGCGCTCATGGCAGCACGTGGTCGACGAGCAGCTGCAGGCGGCGCTCGCCCTTGTATTCGTTGATGTCGAGCCGGTAGACCAGGCGCACGTCGCCCTCCGGCAGCGCCGGGTTCTCGTCGCTGCCCTTGAAGTTGAACGCGATGGCGTCGAAGTTGCGCGACTGATCGCCGCGTGGTCACCCACATCTTGAGATGCTTGTCGCCCACCACGCGCGCGTTCTTGATGGCGAACATGCCGTCGAAGCACGGCTCGGGAAATGCCTGGCCCCAGGGACCGCCGTCGCGCAGCGCCTGCGCGGTCTCGAGCGCGATCTCGTCGCTCGTGAGCTCGCCATCGGTCTCCACGCGATTCGATGGAATCGGACGGATCGCGCCAGCGCGCCACTTCTTCATCGAATGCGCGCGCGAATGCATCGAGGTGCCGCTCTTCGAGCGACAGGCCCGCGGCCATCGGCGTGCCCGCCGAAGCGGCTGATGAGTTCGGGATGACGCGCGGCGATGCCGTCGAGCACGTCGCGGATGTGGATGCCCGGCACCGAACGCGCCGAGCCGCGCAGCGTGCCATCGGCGTTGCGCGCGAACGCGATGACCGGACGGCGCACGCGATCCTTGATGCGGCTGGCCACCAGGCCCGACGACGCCCTGGTGCCAGTCCGGCGTCGAACAGGCACACGCCGTGGCGCGTGGGCCATTCGCGTCCGGGTTCGCGCAGACTGCTTCACCGCGGCCAGCGCCACGCCCTGCATGCGCGCTTCGATCTCGCGGCGCTCGACATTGAGCTGATCGAGACGCGTGGCGAGCGCCAGCGCTTCGGACTCCGGTGTCCGCCAGCAGGCAGCGAATGCCGATCGACATGTCATCGAGCCGGCCCGCCGCGTTGAGTCGCGGCCCGATCGTGAAGCCGAGATCCGCCGCGGTGAGTGCGCGCGACGGTGCGCTTGCCGATTTCGAGCAGCGCGCGGATGCCCGGCACGGCGCGCCCGGCGCGAATGCGGCGGATGCCCTGCGACACCAGCACGCGATTGTTCACATCGAGCGGCACGAGATCGGCGACCGTGCCGAGCGCGACGAGGTCGAGAAAATCGGTGACCGGCGGCATCACCACCGTGCCGCGCGCATCGATCTCGCGGCGCACGGCGGCCATCACGTAGAAGGCGACGCCCACACCGGCGAGCGCGCGCGAGCCGAAGCGTGCTGCCCGGAACGTTGGGATTCACGATGACATCGGCGTCCGGCAACGTCGGCCCGGGCAGATGGTGATCGGTGACCAGCACCTGGATGCCGCGCGCACGCGCCGCCGCGACACCGGCATTGCTGGAGATGCCGTTGTCGACGGTGATGATGAGCGACGGGCGCCGCTCGGCGGCGAGCCCGACGATCTCGGGCGTGAGCCCGTAGCCGAACTCGAAGCGGTTGGGCACCAGGAAATCCACCGACGCGAATCCCCAGGCGCGCAGGCAGCGCACGATCAGCGCCGTGCTGGTGGCGCCATCCGCGTCGAAGTCTCCGACCACGAGGATGCGCGCGCTCGCGATGCTCGAGGATCGAGCGCGACCGCCGCGTCGACGCTGTCGAGCGTGCCCACCGGCATGAGCCGGTCGAGCGTGAGCGCGAGCTCCTGGCCGTCGCACACGCCGCGCGCCGCGTAGGCGCGGCGCAGGACCGGATGCAGCGCGAGATCGGTGATCTCGTTGCCGCGCGCCGCGCGTCTTTCGATGACCAGTTCCATGGGGCGCGATTCTATAGCCTTCGCTCAGGACTGCCGCAGGCTTGCGAGCCACGGGCGTCGCCGGCGCCAGAACTTCCAGTCGGGACGCGCGCCGATCCGGAAGCGCCGGTCGTTGGCCACCAGATCGAGCCTGTCGAGTTGCGCCGGTTGTCAGCGCTACGCGCGCCGGGCGCGAACCAGTTCGCGTCGAGCGCGTCCAGGGACTCGTGCGGTCCGCCCGTCAGCGGCGGCGAACTCCACGCACCGACATGCGGCGCGCCAGTATCGATTTCAGCGAATGCCGATCGGCGCGCGGTACGCAGCCGGCGACCGCCGTGCCGCAGCGGCGGCCACGATCAGCGGATCGCCACCGTAAGTAGCGCGGCTCGCGCCATGCTCGGGCTTCGACGCGTCCGGCGCGGCCGGCTGTTGCCCGCCCCCCACAACCACAGCGCCGACACGCGCCGCTCTGCCGCGCGCTCGCGCGCGGCGTTGAACGCCGCGCCATGCAGCCACATCTCGATCTCCGTCCAGAGCCGACGCGAAGCTCGCCGGCGTCGCGCCCGCGGCAGCGCGGGGCCGATGTCGGCATTCCGAGCAAGCCGCGCCGGATCGACGCGTGCGCGACGCGCCGGCGCGGACAATCCACTCAGCAGGAAAGCCGCGCTCGCCGCCGTCGTGCAGCTGAGTAGCTGCGGGCCGAAAGCACGCGCGAATTCCTCGCGGCAGCTCGCACGCTCCGCGCTCGTCAGACGCAAGCAGCCCGCGATCGGCAAGCCGCACGTGATCGAGCCGCGCTTCCAGCGCCACGGGCGTCGCCAGCCAGGCGTCGCTGCGACAGGTCTCGGTCATCGATGCGTGCGCACGCGCTGACGCCACGCGGACAGGCCGCACTCGAAGCGGCGGCGGTTGCTCGAGCGAGCCAGCGACGCCAGTCACCGATTGCGTTCGGCGAGTCCGCAAATCGCAGCAGCCATTCGAGATTGCGGCAGATCGGCTCGCGCCGGAACGGCAGCGCCACGCGCCGCCGTCCTCCGACGGAAGGTAGAGGTCGGAGAGGATCAGCGTGAGGCGGCGCATGGCGGTATCGTATCGGACCCATGAAGATTCACTCAGCAACGTGCCGACGGCATCAATCTCATCCGGCGCTACGGCGCCGATTTCATCGCCATCGGCGAGAACGAGATTCGCGAAAGCTGCATCGTCAGCGCCAACTTCGCTCGACGCCGTGGGCACCGCGCATCCGTCGATGAACTCACGCCCGAACATCTCGCGCCCCTGTTCGCGCTCGAGCCGGAAGTGGTGGTGCTGTCGACCGGCGCGCGGCAAGCGTTTCCGCGCGCCGCGCTGCGCGCGGAATTCGCGACGCGAAAGATCGGGCTCGAGGTGATGGAGATTGGCGCGGCCTGCCGCACCTACAACGTGCTGGTCGGCGAAGAGCGGCGCGTGCTGGCGGCGATTCTGCTGCCGGGTCCCTCGAAGGGACCCGAGTGAAGACACAGGGGAGAAAGTTGTTTAGCGAGGCCAATGGTTCGAAGCTGACAGACTCGAATTACTGGCGAATTTTTTTCTTCTTCTATTCGGCTTGTTCTACTTATTGCCGCGACTTCCCCGTTCTCCCCTGTGCCTTCACCCGGGACCCCTCGCAAACTCTTACGAGGGTCTCTGTCGGCGAGCGGCGACATCAAAACATGTTAAATCCTGACTGACAAGCCTTCGCGCTTATGTGGCTGACAACCTGCAGCAAATCAGCGACCTATGGCCGTGTTGTAAAAACAATGAGTTACGAAGCATACCGCATGCGAGAATTCACTCGAATACTGTGCCGCAGCGAGAACGTCAGGCAGTGCCGCCGAGCATCGGAACGAAGGCCACCGCGCCTAACACCTCGCGTTCCAGGTGATCGTCGCGCCGCGTGAAGCGGATGAGCTGCTGGGCGCCTTCGGGCCCCACCGGAACGATGAGCCGGCCCTTGTTGGCGAGCTGCGCGAACAGCGCCTCGGGCACCGCCAGCGGCGCCGCGGCGACCAGGATGCCGTCGAATGGCTTCTGCGACTTCCAGCCCGTGGTGCCATCACCGTGCTTGAGCATCACGTTCTTGATGCCGAGTTCCTTGAGCGTGGCCTTGGCGCGTTTGGCGAGCGGCGCGATGCGCTCGATGGAGTAGATCTTCTTCACGAGCGGCGCGAGCACCGCGGTCTGGTAGCCGCAGCCCGTGCCCGACTTCGAGCACCTTGCCGATCTTGCGTCCGCCTTCGATCAGCGCCTCGGTCATGCGCGCCACGATGTAGGGCTGCGAGATGGTCTGGCTGAAAACCGATCGGCAGCGCGGTGTCCTCGTAGGCGCGCGATGCCAGCGCTTCGTCGACGAAGATGTGCCGCGGCACGTTGCGGATGCGATCGAGCACCGACGAGGTTGGTGATGCCCTGCTCCTGCAGGCGCTGAATCAGCCGGTCGCGCGTGCGCGCGGACGTCATGCCGATGCCGGCGAGGCGATTGCCGTTCACGCGTCGGCGCCCGAACCAGCTGCGCAATCCGTCGAGCGCGGCGTGGTTGGTGAGATCGACCGTCAGCGGCGTGACGGAGACATAGCCTTCGGCGACCGCGTGAAAGTCCGTGCCGGGTCCCGCGTCCTGGCTGGCGCCCGCCGGCCCCACCCAGTACACCGGACGGCCGCGCGGATCTTCGGCCTTGATCACCGCTTCGGAGCGATGCCGATTGCCGAGACGCGTGACCTTGATGCCCTTCACGGCGCTCGACGGGAATGTTCGGCACGTTGACGTTGAGGATGGTGGCGCGGCCGCCGAGCGTGAGCGGCGTGGCGCATCAACCGTTCGACGATCACGCGCGCGAAGTGCGCGCCGGTTTCGAAGTGACGCGCGGCATCGCCGCGCAGTCCGTCGGTGTGCAGCGAAACCGCGACCGCGGTCTTGCCGAGGAAGCGGCCTTCGGTGGCGGCGGCGACCGTGCCGGAATACAACACGTCATCGCCGAGATTCGAGCCGTCGTTGATGCCCGGACACCACCATGTCGGGCTCGAACGGAAACAGACCCGAGACGGCGAGGTGCACGCAGTCGGTCGGCGTGCCTTCGACGAAGTACACGTCCGGCTTCCGCCTGGCTCACGCGCAGCGGCAATTCGAGAGTGAGCGAGTTGCTGGCGCCGCTGCGATTGCGATCCGGCGCCACCACCGTGAGATCGCCCAGGCCCTTGAGTCCCTCGCGCAGCGCGTGAATGCCGCGCGCGCGGTAACCGTCGTCGTTGGATATGAGGATTCGCACCGGCGCGCAATATACTCAATGCGTCAACGCGGAGGTAGCTTGAGCGGCAAACGCACCCGGATCCGGAACGCGGATGTGTTTCGCGAGGCGATGCGCGGCGTCAAGCCGATCGCGCGCGCGCGCGCGCGTGCCGGCGGCCAAGCGCAAGCCGCCGGCCAAAGCGCGCTTCACCGCGGCCGATCGCGCCATGGTGCTGGTCGAAAGCCTGCAGGGATTCGGCGACGGCGAGATCACCGACACCGGCGACGAAATCTCGTTCCGCCGCGTCGGGCGTGCAGGACGGCGTGCATGCGCAAGCTCAAGCGCGGCGAATACCGCGTCGAAGAAGTCTGCGATCTGCACGGCCTGCGCGTCGACGAGGCCAAGGCGCGCGTTGCGCGAATTCCTCGCCGACGCGCTGGCGCACAACCTGCGCTGCGTGCGCATCATCCACGGCAAGGGCAAGAACTCGGGGCCGCGCGGGCCGGTGATCAAGACCGCGGTCAACATGATCCTGCGCAAGACCGGCGCCGGTGCTGGCGTTCACGTCGGCGCGGCGCGTCGATGGCGGCACCGGCGCGATCAACGTGTTGTTGCGTACCAGGCCTGACGGCCAGGCGTTCTAACGCCGCCGAACGGCGGCACCCATTAGCGTTTCTTGCGAACATCTGCTTCAGGCGTTCCTGGGTCGCGGGCGCGAACCACATCTCGGCGCCCATCGCGCCGAACTCGCGCTCCTGCGGTCAGCGCGTGTCCCGGATTGCCGAACAGATCGGTGAGATCGCGGCGCGCCAGCGCGCGCGTGCGCAGCATCGGTTCGCGCGGCAATGCGCAGAGTTTCGCGCGCCACTTCGAGCGCGCGCGCCGTCACCTGCGCGGCGTCGCAGAGCTCATCGACCAGTCCCACGCGCAGCGCCGTCGCCGGATCGATCAAGCGCACCGCGCGTGAGCAGCTGCGCGGCGTGGCCGCCGACCAGGCGCCTGAACGCGCCGTGGATCACGCCGCCCGGAAACAGCCCCACCTGCACTTCGTTGAGTCCGAGCCGGAAATCGCCCTGCGCCATGACGCGGTAGTCGCCGTGGATGGCGAGCACCGTGCCGCCGGCCGGACAGTGGCCGGTGAGCGCGAACACGACCGGCACCGGGCGAGGTGGCGATCGCGCGCTGCGCGCGCCACAGGTCGACGAACAACGCGGTCAACGGCCTCGCGATCGAGCTCCAGCATGCCGGGCACGTCGAGGCCGGCCGAAAACAATGCCGGGCTGCCCGGTGATCACGATCGCCGCGTCGGCTTCGCCGCACCGATCGACCGCGGCGATGAGCTTGCGCAGCAGCTCGCCGTTGAGCGCGTTCACCGGCGGCCGCGCGAGCTGAGCTCGCGGATGCGCCCGGATCGGTGACCTTCGCTGACGGATCGTCGCTGATTTCGAGCATGCTCACTCCCCGGTGGCCGCGCCTGCGATGATCTCGCGAAGCACGGTGGTCGCAAAGCTTCCGGCCGACAGGGCGAAACGCAGCCGCAGCGCATCGCCCGAATATTCGTGTTCGAGATCGCGCACGCGGATACGCAGCGCGCGCCGCTCCGGACTTCATGCGCTTCGGCGCGGATCGACGGCCAGCGCCTCCGGGAAATTGCGCCGACGACGGCATCTTCCGAGCGCCGAGCACCTCGCCGGTGGCGAGCGATGCTCCCGCCCCGGCCAGCGGCGCCGTCGGATGCACGTCGAGCGCGGCGCAGCGCTGCTCGAGTTCGGCATCGACCGCGTCGACGGCGAACACGCTGCCGCGGCCGTCGAGATTCGCGACATCGCCGGCCGACAGCCGATTCCAGGTGCCCTGCGCCACGCGCTCCGCCAGGATGGCGTTGAAGATCGAGGCTGCGCGCCGCCGACAGCATGAAACCGGCATCGTCGCGACCGCGCCGCTCGCGATCGCCGCGCCCGTCCTGCGCCGAGCTGCTGCGCCGTGCGCAGCACCTGCTCGAGGTTGCCCGCCTCGCGCCCGAAACGCTGTTCGCCGAAATAGTTAGGCACGCCGCCGCGCGGCGATGCGCTGCAGCGCGCTGCGTGCAGCTGCGCCGCATCGCAGGCAAGGCCGCGCACGCGTGATCGCGAACCGGTTGCCCTCGAGCGCGCCGCGCGGCAGCTTGCGCTGGTGCGCGGCGCGGCGCTGAGCACTTCGTAACCCTCGCCCTTGAGCCCGGTGAATTCCTCCGCCGCGCGCTTGCCGCGCGGCACGGTGAAGTGCTGCGTGGTGACCGCGTTGCGGTCCTTGAGGCCCGCGAAGCCGACCTCGAAGGGCTTGACGCCCGCGGCGCGCGCCAGCTCGCGCGCCACCCATTCGGTATTCGCGCCGCGTTTGCGCACGTGCAGCAGCGCATGCGGGCCCTCGCCGCTCGCCGCGAAGCCCAGGATCTCGTCGACTTCGAAGTCTTCGGGCGTCGCGCGCAGCACGCCGCTGCCGAGCGGCTGCACCCCAGGCGGCCGGCGGCGCCAGCGCCGCGCGGCGCCAGTGATCCGGGATCATCGGATTTTCTGGCATCGCTCTAACAACACGACGGCCTGCGCCGCGAGGCCTTCGTTGCGGCCGATGAAGCCCAGGTGCTCGGTGGTGGTGGCCTTGATGTTCACCTGGTTCTCGGTGACGCCGAGCATCTGCGCCAGCGAGCGGCGGATCTCCAGGCGATAGGGCGACACCTTGGGCGCCTGCGCCAGCAGCGTGATGTCGGCGTTGCCCGACCTTCAGCTTGCGCACGCTGAGCATCTCGAGCACCGCCGCGACGAAACGCCGGCTGTCGGCGCCCTTCCACACCGGATCGGTGTCCGGGAAAGTGCATGCCGATGTCGCCCAGGCCCGCGGCGCCCAACAAGGCGTCGCAGAGCGCGTGCAGCACCACGTCGCCGTCGCTGTGCGCCACCACGCCGCGCGTGTGCGGAATGCGCACGCCGCCGAGCACGATGGAGTCGCCCGGGACCGAAGGCGTGCACGTCGAAACCCGGAACCGATACGCATCACTTGATCTCCTGCGACCGCGCGCACGCGAGTATGGCGGCGGCGAGCGCCAGATCGTCCGCCGTCGTGACCTTGATGTTATCCGCGCGGCCGGCGACCAGTCGCGGGCGCTGGCCGCTCCATTCGATGGCCTGCGCTTCGTCGGTGGGCGTGCGGTTGCGCATCGAGCGCCGCTTCGAGCGCGCGCAGCAGCACGCCGCAGCGGAACACCTGCGGAGTCGCGGCGCGCCACAGGCCATCGCGATCGATGGTTGCATCGACGTGCGTGACGTGCGCGCCCGGCTCGAGTGCGCGCTTGAGCGTGTCCGCGAGCGGCACCGCCAGCAATCCACCCACCGGATGCGACGGCCAGTTCGCGCTTGAGCAACTGCAGATCCGCGGCCGAGAAGCAGGGGCGCGCGGCGTCGTGAACCATGATCCAGTCGTCGTCGCGCGCGCGCGCGGCCAGCGCACGCAGCGCATTGCGCACCGAGTGCGCGCGCTGCTCGCCACCCGCGCGCGGTCTCGATGAGCCGCGAACGGCGCGCCGCGATCGACGGGCCACCAGCGAATCGTCCGCCGCGACCGCCACGACGATGCCGGCGCAGTCCGGGTCTGACTCGAAGGGCGCGAGCGCGTGCTCGATGACGGTCGAACTGCCGAGCGCCGCGTACTGCTTCGGCAACGGACGACGGAGAACCGCCGGCCGCTGCCCGCGGCCGGGATGACGACGAAATAGCGCATGGGCGCGAAGCTTACGCGAGATCAGCGCGCGGCGGTCTGCGTGCGTTCGGCGGGCTGCGCGGGCAGCGCGCGTGCGCGGGCGCACCGGCACGACCTGGTAGAAGGTTTCGTTGCGGCCGATCATGCCGAGCTCGCTGCGCGCGCGCTCTTCGATGGCCGCCATGCCGGCCTTGAGGTCCGCCACTTCGGCGATGAGCTGCTTGTTGCGCTCCACCGCCTCGGCGTTCTCCGACTTCTGGCGCTCCACCGCTTCCGACAGGCGCGCGAGCTCGCTGCACGCCGTCGCCGGACAGCCAGAGCCGGTACTGCAGCAGCAATACGACGGTGAGCAATGCGCTCTGCGAGCCACTTCATGAAAAGACCTTCCCCATTGCCAGTAGACTAAACTAAACTAAGTTCACTGTGAAGACCGCCAAGATCAACATCCACGAGGCGAAGACGCACCTGTCGCGGCTCGTCGAAGACGTGGCCGGCGGCAGCGAGATCCTGATCGCCAAGGGCGGCCGCGCCATGGCGCGGCTCGTGCCGCTGCGGCGCGACGACACGCCGCGCCGCGCCGGGATGCTCAAGGGGAAGCTGCGCATCGCCGACGACTTCGAGCGGCCCTGGACCGACGGCACTCCGCCGGCCTGAAGCAGGCGCCCTCCCCTACCCCGCCATCCCATGCGCCTGCTGCTCGATACGCAGATCTATCTCTGGTGGCTGGCGGACTCGCGCAAGCTGGCCAAGGCCACGCGCGAGCGCATCGAGGCGGCCGACGAGGTCTACGTCAGCGCCGCGTCCATCGTGGAGTGCGAAGCAGAAGATTGCAGTCGGGCCTGCTGGATGCGGACGCCGAGGAGCTGGTGCGCGGCATCCGCGCCAGCGGCTTCACGGAGCTGCCGGTGCGCGCAAGCCGCGCCGCCGACGCCGCTTCACTGAAGCCGCAGCCGGGCGTCGATTTCTTCGACCGACTGCTGGTCGCCCAGGCCATGCACGAGCCGCTGCGGTTCCTCACCGCGAACGCGGCGCTGAAGCAGTACTCGGAGCTCGTCGAAGTGGCGTGACTCAGCGCAGCGCGGCTAACCGCGTCTGCACCGGCTTGCCGTCCGTGTCGAGCACCGTGACCTCGCCGAGATTCAGCGCACGCACCTGCTTCTCGATCTTCGACAGATCGCCGACCACCACCCAGGTGAGCGCCTCCGGATGAATCGAGCCGGCCCGCGGACTTGTTGACGTCCGCCGGCGTGAGCGCCGTCAGATCGCCGACGAAGTCGTTCCAGTAACTGTCCTTGAGCCCGAAGGTGAGGATCTCGCCATAGGAGTCGGCGATCTCGTCGGAGGTCTCGTTGTTGCCCGGCAGCGCGATCGCGATGCTGTCCTGCGCGAACTTGAGCTCGGCGTCCGTCGGGTCTTGCGAGTCGCAGAATCGTCGCGCAGCTCCTTGCGGATTTCGACCATGGACTCGGCGGTCTTGTCGGTCTGCACGCCGGCGCCGGCGCGGAACGTGCCCTGCCCGATGGCATCGGTGAGCGCGCGTGCGCGCGCCGTACGACCAGTGCTTGTCCTCGCGCAGATTCATGTTGAGGCGCGAGGTGAAATTGCCGCCGAGCATGGTGTCGAGCGCGACGAAGCGGATGTGATCCGGATCGGCGCGCGTCGGCGCCGACGGTAGCGGCGACGATCTGCGACTGCTCGGCGCCGGGACGATCGATGAGGAACACGCGCGGCTTTGCGGCCAGCGCCACGTCGGCGATGTTCTTCGTCGGCTTCGCTTCCGCCGGCGCGCGCCAGCGCGCCGAAGCGCTGCTCGAGCAATGGCTGGATCGGCCTGCAGCGTGGTGTCGCCCACGACTAGCAGCACCGAGTTGTCGGGACGCACCCAGCGCTTGTAGAACGCCGCGAGCTCGGCGCTGGTGAGACTCTTGACCGCCTCCTCAGTGCCGGTGCCCGAGGACGGATGTCGAATAGGCGTGCCCTTCACCGAACAGCAGCGCGGGCATCACGCGGTTGATCATGGCCGCCGGCTGCGCCTTTTCCTGCTGGATGGTGGCGAGCGTCTGGCCGCGCAGGCGATCGAGTTCCTTCGTCGGGAAACGTCGGGATTCAGCAGCACGTCGGCATACAGATCGAGCGACTCGCCGCAGCCGGTCCGCTGAGCGCATTCATGTTGAGGAACGAACGATCGAGCGTCGAACCGACGGCCAGCGGCGCGCCGAGCGATTCGGCACGCTCGGCGATCTGCGAGCGAGCTGCGCGTCTTCGTGCCTTCCTGCAGCATGAGCATGGCGAGTCGCGCGGTGCCGGGCTTGGCCTGTGCATCGGCCGCGAAACCCGCGTCCGCCATCAGCGTGAAATCGACCACCGGCGCGCTGTGCCGCTCGACCACGACGACCTCGAGGCCGTTCGACAGCTTCGCGCGCTGCGGCGCGGGCAGCTTCAGCGACGGCGGCGCGCCGGTCGTCGGCAGCTTGCTGCGATCCACGGTGCTCGCGACGGTCTTGAACGTGCGGCACCGGCTCGACGTTGAGCACGAACACGCCATCGGACATCCAGCGCTTGGCCGCGCCCTGCACGTCGGCCGGCGTGGCGCTCGCGACCCAGTCGAGCCGCGTCTTGTAGAAATCCGGCGAGCCGCCGTACACCTGGCTCTCGGCGAGGATCGACGACTTGCCGCCGAAGCCATCGATGCGCTCGATGCCGCGCGCGAAGTTCGCGTAGTTAGTCGTGCGGATGCGCTCGAGCTCCGCCGCGCGTCGGGCCCCGTGGCGAGGAAGCGCGCAACTTCTTCGTCGAGCGCCTTCTCGACCGCGGCCGGATCGCCGCCGGGCTTCACGGTGACGATGATCTGCAGCTGCGAGCCGATCTCGAACGGGCCCGACGCCGGCGACGACCGCGGTCGCGGTGCGATCCGTGTACACCAGGCGCTTGTAGAGCCGGCTGTTCTTGCCGCCGCCCAGCACGTCGGCTGGTCATGTCGAGCATGCGTGAAATCCCGCTGCCTGATAGCCCGGGATGTTCCACACCTTATATATGCGCGCCTGCGGCACGGCGATCCTGCATGCATCGCGCGATGCGTGCCCGTCATCTTCGCGATCCAGTCCTGCTGGCGCCTGATCACCGGGCCGGCGGGAATGTCGCCGAAATATTTCTCGACCTTCTGCTTGGCTTCCGCGGCCGTGATGTCGCCGGCGATCACGCAGCACCGCGTTGGCGGCGCCGTAGTACGGCGCGGAACCAGTCCTTCACGTCCTCGAGCGACGCGGCGTTCAGGTCTTCCATCGAGCCGATGGTTTCCCAGGAATACGGATGGCCGGCGGGATAGGTGCTGGCGGTGATCGAGTTCGGCGACCTTGCCGTAGGGCTGGTTCTCGCCGCTGGCGCTTCTCGTTCTGCACCACGCCGCGCTGCTCGTCGAGCACCTTCTGGTCGATGGCGCCGAGCAGGTGCCCCATGCGATCCGATTCCATCCACAGCGTCATGTCGAGCGCCGAGGTGGGCACGTTCTGGAAGTAGTTGGTGCGGTCGTAGCCAGGTGCGTGCCGTTGCAGCTTGGTGGCGCCGGCCGCCTCCATGACCTTGAACCAGTCGTCGCTTGTAGTTCTCCGAGCCGTTGAACATCAGGTGCTCGAACAGGTGCGCGAAGCCCGTGCGGCCCGGGCGCTCGTCCTTGCTGCCCACGTGGTACCAGATGTTCACCGCGACGACCGGCGCCTTGTGATCCTCGTGCACGATGAGCGTGAGCCCGTTCGCGAGCACGAACTTCTCATAGGGAATGTCGACCGACGGCAGCGGCGCTGGCTTGCGGCGCGGCGAACGCGGCGCCGAGCGAACAGCAGCAACGCGGGAACGATCAGGCGCAGGAGCTTTCATGGCGATCCTCTTGATTTCTCGCAGATGACTGAATGCTAGCCGCAACGCCAGTGAGACGTGTGCAGACGACGACGAAAGCGATGCACGGCGCGCGAGCCGATCGGGTCATTGCCCCTGCGCGGAGGTGAAGCCGCGGCACACCACCGCGAGCTTGTTGCCGTCCGGATCGCGCACGTAGGCCGCGTAGAAATCCGGGTTGTACTGCAGGCGCAGACCCGGCGCGCCTTCCGAAGTTCCGCCGTGCGCGAGCGCGGCGGCATGAAACGCCTCGACCTGCGCGCCAGGTCTTCGCCCACAGCGCCACCATCGCGCCATTGCCCGACGGTGGCCGGCGCGCCGTTGAACGGCGTGCAGACCCACAGCGCGTCCTGCACCGCGCCGTCCTTTTCGTACAGGCCCCAGCCGACCCAGCCCGTTCCAGCTGGTCTCGCTCTCGGCGGAGGTGTCGCAGCGCGAGTAGCCGAGCACGCCGAGCGTGGCGTCGTAGAAAGCCGCCGGAGCGCTCGAGGTCGTTGGAGCCCAGGCAGACGTAGGCGAACATGGAGTCGGTTCAGGCCATCGCAGCGCGCGTCGAGTGGCTAGTTCCGCACCTCGGGGCGACGATGGTGAACCCCGGCAACGGCGTGCTGGCTCCACGTATCCGGGGTGGTACATGTCGACGAAGATGGTGAACGCCGGCGGTCGCGTCAGCAGACGGCATCGTACGATGTCCATGATCGACCCGTACGGACTCAAGGTCTCACGCGCGGAGCCGCGAGGCGCTCCACCGTACCGGCGGTTTGTCGCTCCGGAGCATCGCAGGCGGGCGAGATAGACGATACTCGCCTTCGACGCCCTGAACCTTGACGCGGATTCTTCGCGCCGAGCCGAGCGGGTGCTTCGCTGATGCTGCCGGCGAGCTCGCGACGCGCTCAGCAGTTCCTTCGGCGGCGCCTGATCCCGCAGTCAGGATGCTTTCGAGATCCGCTGTCCGCACTCGATGCGCAACCGGTCAGGAAGCAGTGCGCTCGCGGCGGCGACGACGGCTTTCAATCGAGACGCTCCGGCTACTTTTTCCCAGCGAACGTCGATGCCCTCCGGAGTCGCCGATGACGCGGCGAGCAGCAGGCATCACGAGCGTGCCTTCGATGCACCGCCGCGGCCTCGAGGATGCTCCACCGTGGCGCTCGTCGATGAAGTAATCCGTCGTCGGCCATGTCCTCTTCTTCGAGCTGGTCGACGAGCACCTTGACGTCCGCATCGCTGATCGACGCCCAGGAAACGATTGCCGTCCTTCAGAGATGAGACGCGGCATTTGTTCTTCTCCGTTAGATCTTGACCGGGAAAGGCATCCTTGCCGGCGTAACGCACCTTGCCGCCGAGCTCGCCTTCGATGCGCAGCAGCTGGTTGTACTTGGCGATGCGATCGGAGCGCGACATCGAGCCGGTCTTGATCTGCGAGGCGCTGGTGGCGACGGCGATGTCGGCGATGGTCGAGTCCTCGGTTTCGCCCGAGCGATGCGACACGATCGACGAATAACCCGCGTCGGCGGCCATCTTGATGGCGGCCAGCGTCTCGGTGAGCGTGCCGATCTGGTTCACCTTGATGAGGATGGAGTTGGCGATGCTTCTTGTCGATGCCTTCCTTGCAGGATCTTGGTGTTGGTGACGAACAGGTCGTCGCCCACGAGCTGCATCTCTTGCCCAGCGCGTTGGTCAGCGTCGCCCAGCCGTGCCCAGTCCTGCTCGGCCATGCCGTCTTCGATGCTGATGATCGGATACTTGGCCGCGAGCTTGGCGAAGTACTTCACGAACTCGTCGCGAGGTGAACTTGCGGCCTTCGCCGTGCAGGTCGTACTTGTTCTTCTTGTAGAACTCCGAAGCCGCGACGTCCATGCCGAGATAGATCTGCTTGCCGAGCTTGTAGCCGGCCTTCTCGACGGCCTGGATGATGACCTTGATGCCGGCTTCGTTCGACGACAGGTTCGGCGCGAAGCCGCCTTCGTCGCCGACCGCGGTCGTGAGCTTCTTCTCCTTCAGGATGCCCTTGAGCGTGTGGAAGATCTCCGCGCCGTAGCGCAGCGCTTCGCTGAACGTGGGCGCGCCCACCGGGATGATCATGAACTCCTGCACGTCGAGCGAGTTGTCCGCGTGCGCGCCGCCGTTGATGACGTTCATCATCGGCACGGGCATCACCGGCTCGCGGCCCTTGCGCGAGGTACTTCCACAGCGACTGCTTGCTGTCCGATGGCCGCGGCCTCGCGCGTTCGCCAGCGACACGGCCAGCAACGCATTGGCGCCGAGATTGCCCTTGTTCTCGGTGCCGTCGAGCTTGATCATGATTTCGTCGAGCGCTTCCTGCTCGAGCCGGATCCTTGCCTAACAAGGCGCGCCTTGAGCACGGTGTTCACGTTCTTGACGGCCTTGAGCACGCCCTTGCCGAGATAGCGCTTCTTGTCGCCATCGCGCAGCTCGACGGCTTCGCGCGTGCCGGTGGACGCGCCCGAGGGCACGGCCGCGCGGCCCATGACGCCGGAATCGAGGATCACATCGGCTTCAACGGTGGGATTGCCGCGCGAATCGATGATCTCGCGCCCGACGATTTCAACGATACGACTCATAGAAGCGATTCCTCGAATGGTTGTTGTTTGACAGCGGAGTCGAGCGCCTTGAGCGTCGACAGTAAATTTTCCATGCGGCCGAGCGGCCAGGCGTTGGGCCCGTCACTCAGCGCCTTGGCCGGATCCGGATGCGTTTCCATGAACAGGCCCGCGATGCCGGAAGCCACCGCGGCGCGCGCCAGCACCGGAATGTGTTCGCGCTGACCGCCGGAGCTCGAGCCCTGCCCGCCCGGTAGTTGGACCGAGTGCGTGGCGTCGAACACCACCGGCGCGCCGGTGCCGCGCATGATGGCCAGCGAGCGCATGTCGGAGACGAGATTGTTGTAGCCGAACGAGAAGCCGCGCTCGCAGACCATGATCTGCTCGTTGCCCGTGGAGCGCGCCTTGTCGACCACGTTCTGCATTTCCCAGGGCGACAGGAACTGGCCCTTCTTGATGTTGACCGGCTTGCCCTGCGAGCAGACGTTCACGATGAAGTTGGTCTGGCGGCACAGGAAGGCCGGCGTCTGCATGACGTCGACCACGCTCGCCACTTCGGCGAACGGCGTGTCCTCGTGCACGTCGGTGAGCACCGGCACGCCGATCTTGTCGCTGCACGTCCTGCAGTACCTTGAGACCCGCGTCGATGCCCGGACCGCGGAAGCTCGTCTTCGGACGAGCGGTTCGCCTTGTCGTAGGACGCCTTGAAGATGAACGGCACGCTTCGAGGCGCGTGGTGATGTCCTTGAGCTTGCCCGCGATTTCCTGCGTCAAGCGTCTCACCCTCGATCACGCACGGACCGGCGATGAGGAAGAACGGACGGTCGATGCCGACCTGGAAATTGGCGAGTAGCACGGGTTCCTCGGGTCAAAAGTGAGTTGCGGAGGATACACGCCACCGCCCGCCCCGCGGGAGTCCTGGCGCCGCGAGCGACCCCACGCGCCGTTTTGGACCCTGGGCTCAGGCTGCTTTGGTCTACTTGACGTACATGCCGGAACAGTTGAGATCGTCGTCCGGAATATCGGCCCAGCAGGCGCTGAGTTCCCTCGCGGCGAATGCCATCCGCGCGCATGAACTACGTGTGTGACCAGGCGGAATCCGGCTTCCTGTATCAGGCGGAGGATGAACTGACGCGGGTTGGCGATTGATCATGAACGGACCAGGGTGATCTCCCACAGACGCTCAGGTTTCAAGTGCGATAGCCATTCCATCAGGTGGAAAGTCCATGCGACTTGAAATCTATCTGGTGAGACATCCATCCACCGGGCCTGACCCATTGATACAGCGCCTGGTAGGTGCGGGCATGAGATCCCACGACATGCTCGAGCACGGATTGGGGAAACGACCAGATCGACTGAAGCCCCCTCGATCGCGAGGATCGAACCACGACGCCGCTGTACTCGGCCGTAATCGGATCCTGCGGCGACGGGGTGGTCACGGCCTGGCGTACGGCTTCGATGCGCTTTGGGTTCAGCGCCTCGAGCAATGCTGTAATTCGCTGATGTGGCCAGGAAACATTCGTTCATCCAGGTACGAACTGAATTCCGGCCACGCTTGGTTGGGTGCCCTCTTCAGGAACAGCTTGATCAGCTCATTCAGGATGAGCTGAAGTTTGCGCTCAGGATTGGAATGAGCGAGCACATCGAGCCGGCATAGTGATCGGCTCCCGACAACGAACCGCAGAGCCCAACGCCTAGCGACTCGCCCGGGCCGAGCTCCGCAATGGTTTCGGGTATCGCCGGAAATAATCCATGCGCGTGCAGCAGCGTCAGATGTTTCATCCAGACGCCGTAGCAGTAAGACGCCGAGTCCGTGTGGCCGCCGGTCTTGGAAGGCAACACATCGTTGAGGGCCGGGTGTAGCTCAACAACCCTCTGGCCACCGGCCCGAAGCGCATTTCCACTGTGTCCTCCTGATGAGCTGCTCGAGCCCTGAGACTACGACACAACGCCGGCGGGTGAACCTCGCGCTACCGAGGGAGGTCAGATGACGGACGGGGCTACCACTCAGCGTGTCGGACAAGCGCACCAGGCTGGCGGATCGCCGCCTGGCGGAAAGGGCCGCACGACTTGGCGCGTCGAAGTCGATGTGCTGGACTACCTGCACATGTCCGCGAGCCGTCTGTCCGTTGGTCAGCACCACGGGAAGCGAAGCACCCAGGCCCGCGCTGTGATCAACACCGTGTACATTTCCTTCGCATTCACCTGGGACCTCAAAATGGCAAACCAAGGGCTGTTCGGGGTTACCGGACCGATTCGGAGACTCCGTCAACCTGAAGAAGTAGCAGTCGCTGATGGCGGTCGAGATCACGGCGACGGTCTTGCTGTTGTGTTCAGTGGCGAAAGCGGCGTGAACCTGGAAGAAGCTGACGATAGAGACAAGCACTGCGGCGAAACGCGGGGTTCATTTAGCGGCTCCTGATGAAGTTGGCAGCTCATGCGAGCTTCTTGTCGTCAGAACAATCGTGACGGGCCAGCGTGCGCAGGTCGCGGGGCAGTGCAGTGCAGTGCACGAATGCCAGTCAACGCCGGGGTCGGAGGCGCGGGCGGCCTGGAATCGTCAGCCGCGTGGGGCGAAGACCTCACCGCTGGGATGAAGGCTGGTGAGTGTCCACCAGGCGATTGCGCCTCTGTTCGAGCGCCCGCGAGTTCAGGCGCCACTTCCGGTAGTTGCGCCGTGCGGTGCTGGCGCGCGGCCTTCACGAACCCCGTGAACAGCGGATGGCCGTCGCGCGGCGTCGAGGTGAACTCCGGGTGGAACTGCGTGGCCACGAACCACGGATGGCCCGGTAGTTCGATGATCTCGACCAGGTCGTCCTTCGAGAGCCCGAGAACGGAAGCCGGCCTGCGTGTAGCGATCGCGGTAGCCGTTGTTGAACTCGTAGCGATGACGGTGGCGCTCGCGACACCGTCTCGTTGCCGTAGATGGCGCGCGCCAGCGTGTTCGGCGCCGACGCGCACTTCCTGCGCGCCGAGGCGCATGCGTGCCGCCCTTGCCGGCGGTGTCGTCGCGCTTCTGCTCGCCCTTGGCGGCGTCCTGCCATTCGGTGATCAGCGCGATCACCGGATGCGCGGTGGCGCGGTTGAACTCGGTGCTGTTGGCGTTCTCGAGCCCGAGCACATGCCGGCCGTACTCGATGACCGCGAGCTGCATGCCGAGGCAGATGCCGAGATACGGAATCTTGTTCTCGCGCGCGAAGCGCACCGCGGCGATCTTGCCTTCGATGCCGCGCTCGCCGAAGCCGCCGGGCACGAGGATGGCGTCCATGCCCGAGAGCGCGTGCGTGCCGTGCTTCTCGATGTCGGTGGACTCGATGTAGTGCACGTTGACGCGCGTGCGCGTCTTCACGCCGGCGTGGGTCAGCGCCTCGTTCAGCGAGATGTAGCTGTCCTTCACCTGCACGTACTTGCCGACCATGGCGATGTCGACCTGGCCGTCGGGGTTCGCCTTCGCGGCCACCACCTGCTTCCACTCGGTGAGATCGGCCGGCGGCACGTTGAGGCGCAGCTTGTCGACCACGATCTCGTCGAGGCCCTGCTCGTGCAGCAGCATCGGGATCTTGTAGATGTCGTCGGCGTCGATGCCGGAGATGACCGCGCGCTCTTCCACGTTGGTGAACAGCGCGATCTTGCGGCGCTGCTCATCGGGCAGCGGATTCTTGCAGCGGCACAGCAGCACGTCGGGCTGGATACCGATGCCGCGCAGTTCCTTCACGCGAGTGCTGCGTGGGCTTGGTCTTGATCTCGCCCGAGCCGCCGACGATGGGCACCAGCGTCAGGTGCAGGAACACGCAGTTGTTGCGGCCGAGCTCGACGCCGAGCTGGCGAATGGCTTCGAGGAACGGCAGCGACTCGATGTCGCCGACCGTGCCGCCGATTTCCACCATGCAGACGTCGGCATCGCCGGCGCCCAGCTGGATGCGAGCGCTTGATCTCGTCGGTGATGTGCGGGATGACCTGCACGGTGGCGCCGAGGTAGTCGCCGCGGCGCTCCTTGGCGATCACGCGTTCGTAGATGCGGCCGGTGGTGAAATTGCTGTGGCGGCCGGTGGTGGTGCGCACGAAGCGCTCGTAGTGGCCGAGGTCGAGGTCGGACTCGGTGCCGTCGTTGGTGACGAACACCTCGCCGTGCTGGAACGGGCTCATGGTGCCCGGATCCACGTTGATGTACGGGTCGAGCTTGACCATGGCGATCTTGAGACCGCGGCCTTCGAGAATGGCGCCCAGCGAGGCGGCGGCGATGCCTTTCCCAATGAGGAAACGACGCCACCAGTGACGAATACAAATCTGGTCATGTGGGGCCCGCCGCGAGGTGAACCGGAAACGCAAGATGCGCGTATCGACGGGCCGGCAGGTTAACAAAACGACTCGCGCGAAACCTTTGCCGGGCACGTTCGGCCAAATATTCAGCGAACACGAGAGTCCACTCGTCGAGCGCGCGCGCCGCCGGGATTTGACAGTGGCGGCGATGGACGCGTCGATCCAGCGGTCACCAGCCGCGATCAAGCCGCTTCACCTTCGCGAACAGCAACGGCAATTTGCGCGCGCTCCTCGACACGGCAATCTTCGCGTCCTGCAGCAGCGACTTCGAGCGTGCGGTGCGTGCATTCGCGCGCCGGGCCGCAAGCCGTTCACCGCCGACGCGCGGGCCCGCACTCTCACGATACTTGCGGCAGCCGCGCGAGATCGATGGGACCCGTCGGCATCATCGATGCAGTTCGAGCGCACCGCCAGCTTCGAGAATTCAGGCGGCGGTCCGTCTTGCCAGCGCCATGATTTCGCAACGATTCGTTCGCCGGCGCTCGCGTGACTTCTCAGGAAGTTCAGTCGCCCCCGGCGCACGGCGCGCGCGTCGGCCCAAACGACTTCGGGTTGCGCGTCGGCGCGTGCAGCGTCCAGCAATCGGACCCAGACATCTCCCGCAAGGCGCGACGCTTCCGGCATCATCGACGCGCACGGCGGGCGATGAAGCCCCGCGATCGCGTTGCGCCGGCGACCCGGGCGGCAACGAGCGCAGGAACGCTCACCGCCAGGCGCTGCCAGCTGCTGCGCCGGCGAGGCTCGCCGGGTCTGCAGCGCGCCCTTTCGAAGAGCAGTCGCCTGCGGCTTCTGCCATATGCGGGGTCGCTCGCGGCGCGAATCGCGCGCTCGACCCCCGGCCAGTGCTCGCAGCATCGAATGGCAACGGGCGATGCCGCAGGAAATTGCGCGAGAACCGCGCGTCCGGCATTCGACGGATCCTCGATCCAGCGTCAACTCCGGCCTCTGGCGCCAGCGCTTCGATCAGCCGCAGTGAAACGTCGAGCAACGGCCGCGCCCAGTGTGCCCCGGGCCCGAACCGTCGCGTACGGCCGGCATCGCCGCCAGGCCAGCCGCGCCCGCGCCGCGAAACAGCTGCAGCAGCAGCGTCTCCACCTGGTCGTCGCGGTGCTGCGCGGTCACCAGCACTTCGCCGGGTATGGCGCGCAAGCTCGTAGCGCGCGTCGCGCGCCGCGGCTTCGGGAGACACCCTTGCGACGCTGGATGTTCGCCTTCAAAGAATGGAACGGTACGCCAGGCGCGCGCCGTGCGCTGAAAATTG
>ERZ1370068.10894-contig-9553_pt1 | contig 51802 bp, 48 predicted proteins | sample MGYA00561227_ERZ1370068 | MGnify/ENA primary metagenome ERZ1370068 (study PRJEB38410, sample SAMEA6850437) | metagenome | study: Metagenomic assessment of the ecological functions of the soil: analysis of the soil microbiota associated with the... | reverse complement strand
TAGTTACGCGTATTGCTCCGCGTTCATGCGTACCTGCAGGGCGAACCGCCCTGGGGCGCCGCGTCGCGCCGATGATGCCCAACATCCTGCAGTATCCGGTGTGCCTGTCCGGCATCCTGCGCGCCGGCTGCACGGTGGTCAACGTCAACCCGCTCTAACGCGCGCGAGCCGAGCACCAGCTCGCCGACTCCGGCGCCGAGATGATCGTCGTCGCGTCGAGAACTTCGCGCACGTGCTGCAGGAGGTCGTCGGCAAGACCAAGGTGCGCCAGCGCGGTGATCACGTCGATCGGCGAGCTGCTCGGCGTCAAGGGCATCGTCGTCGATCTCGTGCTGCGGCACGTGAAGAAGATGGTGCCCGGCGCATTGCGGCTGCCGGCGTCGATCCGCCTGTCCGACGCGCTCGCGGACGGCCGGCGACGCACGCTCGAGCGGCGTGCCATCGGCCACGACGACATCGCGTTCCTGCAGTACACCGGCGGCACGACCGGCGTCGCGAAGGGCGCCGATGCTGCTCCACCGCAACATCATCGCCAACCTGCTGCAGGCGCGCGCGTGGGTGCCAGCCGTTCCTCGGCGATGCGCGCGAAGTCATCATCACGCCGCTGCCGCTCTATCACATCTTCTCGCTGACGGCGAACTGCCTGCACGTTCATGACGCTGGGCGGCGAGAACATCCTGATCCCGAACCCGCGCGACATTCCCGGCTTCGTGCAAGGAGATGGCGAAGCACAGGTTCACGGCGTTCACCGGCGTCAACACGCTGTTCAACGCGCTGCTGAACAATCGCCGACTTCGCCAAGCTCGACTTCTCCGTCGCTCCAGTGTCACGCTGGGCGGCGGCATGGCGCGTGCAGGAGGCCGTCGCCGATCAGCTGGAAGCAGGTGACCGGCTGCACGCTGATCGAGGCCTACGGCCTTACCGAAACCTCGCCGGCCGCGATCGATCAATCCGCTCGACCTGCCGGCGTACAACGGCTCGATCGGCCTGCCGATTCCGTCGACCGGACATCGTCGCTGCGCGACGACGCCGGCAAGGACGGTGCCGCTCGGCGCAGCCCGGCGAGATCTGCATCCGCGGGCCGCAGGTGATGGCGGGCTACTGGCAACCGCCCCGACGAGACCGCGACAGGTGATCGACGCCGACGGCTGGTTCGCCACCGGCGACATCGGCGTGATGGACGAGCGCGGCTACGTCCGGATCGTCGACCGCAAGAAGGACATGATCCTGGTGTCCGGCTTCAACGTCTATCCGAACGAGATCGAGGCTGTCGTCGCGATGCATCCCGGCGTGTGCTGAGTGCGCGGCCGGTGGGCGTACTGGACGAAAAGTCCGGCGAAGCGGTCCAGCCTTTCGTCGTGAAGAAGCGATCGCCCAGCTGACCGCCGAGCGACGCTGCTCGCGTACCGCACGCAGCTCAGCCGGACTGCGATGCCGCGCGAGATCGAGTTCTCGGACCGACGCTGCCGAAGTCCAACGTCGGCAAGATTCTGCGGCGCGAGCTGCGCGACGAGGCCAGAGAAGAGGCCGGTGCGCTAGAAGGGCGCCCGCTTCGGGACTCGATATGGCCGGCGTCGCTGTCGCTGCTTCCCGCTCGCGAGCCCGGCGTTGCGCGTCGTTCCCGATGCCCGCTGACGCCAACCAGCACGGCGACATCCTCGGCGGCTGGGTGATGTCGCAGGTATACGCTCGGATCGATTCCCGCGGCGGCATCGGCGCACGCGGCGGTCGCGTCGCACGTGTCGCCGTCAACTCGTTCGTCTTCCAAGCAGCCGGTGCTGATCGGCGACGTCGTGAGCTTCTACGCTGACGATCATCGCGCGTCGGCTGGACGTCGATCACCGTCGACGTCGAGGTTTATGCGCAGCGCAATCCTGGCGACAGTCATCTGCGTCAAGGTGACCGAGGCGTGCCTCACGTATGTCGCCGTGCGACCCCGACCGGCGGCCGCGCGAGCTGCCCCCCGGAGTGAAGTTTCCCGAAGGGGTTTCGCCCAAAACAACACCACCCGCCGCGGGGGTGGCCGGAGCGGCGAACGCTCGATGCCCGATGCCCGTGGTAGTTTCGCCGCAGTGGTCTGAGCCTGCCCTCGATGCCGTGGTCGGAGTCCGTCCGCGCAACGAAATTACGCATTCTCGCGTGCCTTCCGCTGAACGCTCAGGACCAGCCAACACGAGGAGATCAGACAACATGACAACCGCGACCGCACCCGGATTGCCACGGCCGTCGCCGGAGTTGCGCTCGTGCGCGCGAACGCCGGCCAAGCAGCCTCCGCCGCGCGTTCGCCTGCGGAGCAGAATTCCGGCAGCGGGCTCGGGCAACGCGTATGCTGGCGGCGCGGCCGCCGCCGAGGACGCCAGCCACGATATGGCCGAATGTCAGCGGGCCTGTCGCGGACTGGAACGAACCATGGTCGTCGGCTGCGACCAATGCGGTCAATTCCCTCGGCCAAGTTCCACAACAGCGGCTTCAGCTGCCCGCGCTCGGTCAGCCGCTTGGGCGGCACACGGCGGCGACGCTGGCAGCCTCGATGTCGGTGCCGAACACTGTATGGCCGATCAACGACAGTGGTCCACGTCGGACTCGGCGTCAACGTGCCCTTCGGCCTCAACGACCGAATACGACGATGGCTGGCTCGGCCGTACCAGGCGCTCAAATCCGACGATCGAAGACGATCAACGTCAATCCGGCGGTCTCGTCTCGGAAGGTCACCGACCAGTTCTGGCTCGGCGCCGGCGCGAACTACCAGCATTTCGAGGCGACGCTCACCAACAACGTCAATTACTCGGGCAGCGCTGGCGCAGGGGCTACGCGGCGGCGGCCGCGGCCGGCCAGATTACCCGCGTCGTCCATCCCGGGCATTGATCGGGGCGACGGTCGGGCTCGATTCGTTCGCGAAGATCACCGGCGACGACTCCGCGTGGGGATGGAACGTTCGCGCGATGTTCAGCTTCAACGGCGACGCCGAACAACGATCCCGGCGCGCGGGAGAATCGGCGTCCCGCTTACCGGTCGAAGCTCATACATAACGTCATCGGCAGCGTCAATTTCACCAATCCTGCGCCGCCGACGCTCGACCGGCCCGCTCGCCCCGTTCAACCCGGTCGTGGCCGTCGTCAGCAACGCGATGCAACCAGACGCGCTCTGCGAACGGCGGCGTGCTCGCTCGACATCAATCATGCCGGACCAGGCGTCGGTTTCGTATTATCAGAAGATCAACGACAACGCTGGGACTTCCTCGCCGACGTCCAGCTGACCGGACTGGAGCACGATCCAGCAGCTCGCGATCGTGCGCGTCCCGACGGCACGCCGCTTCAACGCTCGCCCGAGAACTTCAAGGACACGTGGCGCTACTCCGCGGGCGTCAACTACTACTACGACGACAAGACGGTGCGCTGCGCGCGGGCGTCGCCTACGACCAGTCGCCCGTCAACAGCCCTGACCGCTCGCCGCGCCGCCCGACAGCGACCGCACGTGGCTCGCGCGTCGGTGGCCGCTACAAGTATCAACTCCTCGCTCAACCTCGACGTCGGGCGCGGCGTACATCTTTCGTCACCAAGAACGGATCGATCGAACAGTTCCGGCAATCCGGCCGAGCGTGCCCGGTCAACGGCCTCGTCAACGGTTCGTTCGACAATCCACGTCGTCATCGTGTCCGCCGAGGCTCATCACCGGTGGCTGCAGCGCGACCATGCGCAAGCTGTTGATCGCGGGTGTCGCGGCGCCTTCGCCGCGACGGCATTCGGCCGCCGACAGTCGGCGGCGTCTAAGCTCGCCGACAAGGCGCCGGTCGGCGGGCAGTGAGCTCGTGCTGAACGGCGCGGCGCAGTTCGCACCAAGGCCACGTTCAAGGCGTACGTCGGCAGCTTGTACCTGCCCGCCAAGGCGAGCGATCTCGCCGGCGTGCTCGGCGAAGGCGCCGCGGCGGAATCCAGATGAACCTGCTGCGCGACGCCTCGCGCCCGACCAGCCTCGTCGACGCGCTGAACGACGGCCTGAAGGACAACAACACCGAAGCGGAGCTCGCCGCGGTCAAGGCGCAGACCGACGCAGCTCGACGGCGATCATGAGGTCGTTCGGCGAAGCGAAGGAAGGCAACGTCGTCACGCTCGATTTCGTCGACGGCGCCACGTGACGTCGGCCTCAACGGCGCCGCGAAGGGGACGATTCCCGGGCGACGCCGTTCAACCGCGGCGCTCACGAGGATCTGGCTCGGCGACAAGCCTGCGCAGGCCGACCTCAAGAAGGCGCTGCTCGGCGGCTGATCCGGCCGCGCTGCGCATGCCGGATTTCTGGTCCTCCTGCGGCTAGCCGGCTTCTCGACGGTCGGCGCTGACGGCCGGCTCGTCGTCACCGACGACTTCCCGCGCGCGTCGCTGCTGCGGCCCGAGCTCGCGCCGATTCCGGAGTCATGCGCGGCCGAGCTCGCGCTGCACGAGAAGCTGCATCGCGACCTCGCGCGTTGACCGTCGCGCCGGCCGAGATTGCGCCGATCGCCGACGACGACGCGCGCGCGAACTACGGCATCTGGCTCCGGTTCCGCGAGCGGATCGCGGCGGCGCCGACGCTCGAGGCGGCCTACCTCGCGCTGTTTCGCGAGGGCGTCGACGTGCGCGCCGCTCCTCGTCCACCAGCTGCACCGAGATCCTGCTGCGGCACATCCTCGGCGCGGCGGCGGACCTCGATCGACGCGCGCCGCCGAGATGCTGTTCCGAACGCAGAAGATCGCCGTCACCGCCGAAGGCGCGGTGATGGCTGCGGACGAGTCCACGGTCGAGCTCCTGGCGTCGACCGGGCGGATTCCGGGCAGCCTGCGGCGAGCTCCTGCAGCAGAACCGCACGCCGCGTGCGCACCGTCGACCTCGACACCCTCGACACCGAGCAACGCGCGCACGTACTGGGACCGCGACGAGCGGCCACGATCTCGCGATCAGCCTGAACCGCGGCCGCCCGGCGCTCGACGCGCTCTGCCGCGTGCTGCAGAAGTGGATCGCGCACTTCGCAGGGCGTCGCCGTGACGGATCCGCCCGCAGAGCGAGATCGACGACAAGCGATGGGTCTGGCACGTCGGCCTCGATGCCGAGGCGAGCGCGCCTGCTGAACGACCTGTGGCAACCAGTCGCGACGTCGACGCCGCGCGGATGGAACGGCCTGCTTTGCCTGTTCGAGCTCACGTTCGCGCATCCGGGCGACATGCGCCCCGCCATCGCCGGTCGTCCCGTCTATCTCGCGCATGGCTATGGATGCCGAAGCGGCGGCTCAAGCTCAAGCCGCCAGAACCTCGCTCTCAACCTAACCTGCCGCTCGCACGGCCGCAATGACGGGCGCGGAGCGCGACGGCCGATCGATTCCGGATGCTTGCGATGAAACGACTTCTTGTTCCTGGCAGTTGCATTGGCAATCACTGCGGCGATCACTGTGGCGGTCGCCCGCAAACCGCCTGCACAACCGCGCCCCGCTGGCCGCACCCGACCGCAAGCCACGCCGGAGCGCTCGCGCGCCTCGCCTGGCTCGAAGGCTGCTGGCGTGGGCACCGCCGGTCCGCGCGAGTTTCGCGGAGTAGCATGATGCCGCTGTCAGGGCGCGATGATGATCGGCGTCAGCCAGACCGATCGAGAGCGGCGCGACGCAGGGCTCACGAATACCTGCGCGTCTCGAGCCGCGGTCCGGAAGGCGTCTTCTATGTTGCCGTCCCTGTCCGGCAAGGACGGGAGCCGCGTTCCGGTTCGAGGGCGAGACCGTCGACAAGACGATGGACGGAACGACGCCGATCTTCACGTTCGTCAATCCGCCAAGCCGGAGTTCCCGAAGCGGATTCGCTATCGCCGCGCTCACGGAAGGCTGGCTGCGTACGCGTCGGTCGAGTGGCAAGGTCGACGGCGCGAACGCAAGAGCCGCACCTATCCGATGCGCCGCATCAACTGCGAATCGGGCGAGTTCGTCACGCGCTGAGCGGCGATGCCGCCGCCGTCTCTGCGCTGGAGAACGTTCGAGAAGCTGCTCGCGGCGGGCAAAGGACTGGCGCGCTGCTCCGCGTTTTCGCTCGGCAACGAGCGCCTGAAGGCCGGCGATGCGCCACGCGCCGCCGAGCACCTTGCGCGCGCCGTCGCGCAGGATCCGGACTTCACCGCCGCGTGGAAGCTCTACGGCAAGGCGCTCGCCGCGGCCGGCCGCGAGCGAGCGAAGCGCTCGCGCGCCTATCGAACAGGCAGTCGACGGTCGCCGCCAGACAGCGGGCGACAAGCAGGCCGGAAAAGGAGATGCGGGTGTTCGCGCTCGGCAGCTCGGACGACAGTCGAGACACGAGCAGCGCTAGCCGAGGCAGCCATCCTGCGATTCCGTACGTGGCTGACCCCGCGTGGCTCCAGCGACCGTTGCCCGTATCGTTCCACGCCGCGGTTGGCAAGGGCGTCGGCGCGCTCGTTGCCCGGATGGTCGTTGTGGCCCTTGACCCAGTGCCAGCTGATCGTCGTGCCGCGCGGCGAGCGCGTCGAGCTCGCGCCAGAGCTCCGCGTTCTTGACGGGCTTCCGGTCGGCGGTCTTCCAGCCGTTGCGCTTCCAGCCGTGGATCCACGTCTCGATGCCGTTCTTCACGTACTGCGAGTCGGTGTAGAGCTCGACGTCGCAACCGCGCTGCAGCGACTTCGAGCGCGCGGATGACCGCGGTGAGCTCCATCCGGTTGTTCGTCGTCGGCGACTCGCCGCCGAAGAGCTCCTTCTCGTGGTCGCCCCACACGAGCAGCGCGCCCCAGCCGCCGGGCCCGGGATTCCCCTTGCACGCGCCGTCGGTGTAGATCGCACGACCTCGCGTCGCTCGTCACTGCGGCGCTCCGCGACGCGTGCACGTCATGTGCGCACGCGCTGTCGGCCGCCGTCGAGCGCTCGCGACGCGCCCTTCGCGGCTGCGCTCGCTCGGCGCTTCGCCCGCTCGCTCATTCGACGCGCTCGATGCACTGGCGCGCCTGCCGCGGCGCCGTGGCGAGGCCGTTCTTGGGGCGCTCCCACGCGCGGCGTGATGACGCGCATGCCGAGGACCTTCTTCGTCGCGCGCAGGTAGTAGACGCCGCCGCGCGATCGGCCACCAGCGGTCGCCGGCCGCCTCGAAGAAACCGAACCGCGCGCGCCATCTCTCGCTGCGCGAACGGCGGCACGTAGCAGTCGAGGCCGCCGCCGGTCACCTCGAAGCCGAGCAGCGCGAGCCAGTCCTTCGAGCCGGTACAGCGCGATGAAGCTGCCGTTCCACGGCGGCGGTCTCGCCGCGTCCGAAATAGCGCCGCGCGCCGAACAGGCTGAACGGATTGAAGCCGGAGATGACGATCTGTCCTTCGGCGCGCATCGCGCGGTAGACCTCGCGCAGCAGCTGGTGCGGATCGCTCGTGAACTCGAGCGCGTGCGGCAGCACGATGAGGTCGAGCGAGTTCTCGGCGAACGGCAGCCAGTGCGGATCGGCGAGGATCTCGCGCGGGCGGCTGCCGAGTCGACGCGTCCAGCGCGCGGCGATCCGGCTCTGCGCGAGGAACGGGCACTCCGGCAGTCCGATCTGGATGGCCGTGAAAGCCGAAGATGTCGGCGACCGTGCGGTCGAACCAGGCCTGCTCGCGCGCGAGCAGATAGCGGCCGAGCGGCGTCGCGAGCCAGTCGGCGAGCGTCGTTGACGCGTCAACCGGCGCTCCGGAAGATGCGTCCATGCCGGCGATTATCCCCATCCCCGCCTTCACCGACAACTGCGCGCTCGCGCGAGCGACGGTGCATTGCCGCACCGCGCGATGACGATGACGTCGCAGGCCGCTCGCGTCCGGTTGACGCTGGCGCCGGCGACCGCCTACCATCGCCGCAGCCTTCACGCGCCCACACGATCGATCGAGTTGCGACCTAAGCCTTCTTTCGCTGTTCGCTTCGTCGCTCGCGCGTGCTGCTCGCCGCGTGCGCGACGCCCAGCCCACCGCCCGACGCGCCGCCTGCCCGCAGGTCGCCGCCGCCCGCGCCGCACCGCCGCCGCCGCCGACGTCGCCGGAAGCGCCACCGGCCGACGCCGTTCCGTTGCCGCTTCCCGCCGAGATGCGAGCTCGAAGCCGCTGCCCGCCGCCGGCCGAGGATCTCTGGGTGCGCATCCGCCGCGGTTACGCGATGCCCGACATCGACGATCCGCTGGTCGCGAAGTGGGAGCAGTGGTACGCGTCGCGGCCCGACTACGTCGCGCGGATGGTCGACCGCAGCCGCCGCTATCTCTACTACATCGTCGTCGAGGTCGAGCAGCGCGGCATGCCGCTCGAGATCGCGCTGCTGCCGATGGTCGAGAGCGCGTTCAACCCGAACGCGATGTCGGTCGAGCCGCGCGTCGGGCATCTGGCAGTTCATGCCGTCGACCGGCACGCACTACGGCCTCAAGCAGAACTTCTGGTTCGACTCGCGGCGCGACGTCGTCGCCGCGACCGAAGGCGCGCTCAACTACCTGCAGAAGCTCCACGGCGACTTCGACGACTGGCAGCTCGCGCTCGCCGGCTACAACTGGGGCGAAGGCAACGTCGCCGCGCGCCGTCGCGAAGAACCAGAAGCGGCGAACTGCCCGCCGACTACGCGAGCCTCAAGATGCCGGACGAGACGCGCAACTACCTGCCGCAAGCTGCAGGCGCTCGAAGAACATCGTCCGCGATCCCGAGAAGTACGGCGCTCGAGCTCGGCGACATCCCGGACGCGCCGTATTTCGCCGTGGTCAAGATGGACCGCAAGATCGACGTCAAGGTGGCGGCGCAGCTCGCCGAGATGCCGGTCGACGAGTTCCAGTACCTCAATCCGCAGCACAACCGTCCGGTGATCGCCGGCGCCGACGACTACACGATCCTGCTGCCCATCGACAAGGCCGAGCTGTTCGCCGCCAAGCTCGCAGCTCACCGACCAGCCGCTCGTCTCGTGGCAGGCGTATCGGATGAGGAACGGCGAGACGCTCGCAGCAGGTCGCCACGAAATTCGGCATGCCGGTCGAGGCGCTGCGGGCGGTGAACGGCATCGGCGCGAAAGCGAAGGTGCCCGTCGGGCACACGCTGCTCGTTCCGATCGCAGGGCCCGGCCGACGCCGCGGCCGACACGCTGTCGCAAGCCGTGTTCACGACCGTGCCGCAGGGCCGCACGTTCTACTACCGCGTCAAGCGCGGCGACACGCTCGCCGGCATCGCGGCGCCGCTACGCGGTGTCGCCAGCCGACCTCAGGCGCTGGAACGGTCTCGCGCAGGACAGCGTCGTGACGACGGGACAGACGCTGCGCATCACGAGCGATCTCGCGCCGACCGGCGGCAAGGCGCAAGCGCGCGGCGCGCGCACCGAAGAGCGCGAGCGATCGCCAAGGCGCCGGCAAGACGACCGACGAAGCCGGCGACAGCGGTCGTCGACAGGCGCGGCAACGACGAGCCGCGAAGCCGGCCGCCAAGACGACGGCAAGACGCGCACCGGTCGCGAAGGCCGAACCGCCGCCGGCAGCTGAGCGCCCGGCGCAGCCACCGGCGCAGCCGGTGCGGCGCCGTCAGCGGCGCGCCGGCGCGGCCGCACCCCTGAATGAAAACAGGCGACGCGTTGCGCGTCGCCTGTGCTTGTCGCCCGCCGAGAGTCCGCGGGCTCGCTGCCGCGGAAGGCTACTTCTTCGCCTTCTTCGCGGCCTTCCTCTTCTTGGGGCGGCCTTCTTCTTCGTCTGCCTTCTTCTTCGTCGCCTTCTTCGCCGCCTTCTTCTTCGGGGCGGCCTCTTCTTCGCCTTCTTCTTCGTGGTCTTCTTTGCGGCCTTCTTCTTCGTGCGCCTTCTTTGCGCCTTCTTCTTCGTCGTCTTCTTTGCTGCCTTCCTCTTCGTCGTCTTCTTCGCCGCCTTCTCTCTTCGGCGCTGCCTTCTTCTTCGTCGCCTTCTTCGCGGCCTTCTTCTTGGCGCCGCCTTCTTCTTCGTCGCCTTCTTCTTGGTCGCTTTCTTCTTCGTCGCTTTCTTGGGCGCCGGGGCCGCAGCGGCCGGCGTCATCATCGACATCATGTCAGCCATTTCGTTTCTCCTGTCTGAGTTGCTGTAACTGTTATGGTGCTTCTACATCGGCGCAAGCGGCGCTGGGGCTGTCCGAAGTTGTCAATTCGAACGCAACCTCTTGACAAACCCACTGCTACCTGCTGCCTGAATTCTAGCCACATTTCGTTGAATTGCAAGATTTCTCCGCCGATTCCTCGCGTTGCATGCGCGATTGTTGCGGATACGCACATCGAAAAACGGCGTTCGCGGCATCCGTCGAATGCGCGCGTGATGCGCGATCACGGCAGCGTGGATTCGCGCGCGAAAAGATCCGGCGTGCGTCCTCGCGCGGACGGACGAGATGCACGCGGTCGCCGGCGACGACGACCTCGCACGCGCGCGGGCGCGAGTTGTAGTTGGAGCTCATCGCGAACCCGTACGCGCCGGCGGCGCGCACGGCGAGGAGATCGCCGCCGCGCGAGCGCAGCAGCGCGGTCGTGCGCGAGGAAATCGGCGCTCTCGCACACCGGTCCGACGATCTGCCAGCGGCGCGCCGGCACGTCGCGCGGACGCACCGCGCTCGACGTCGTGCCACGCGTCGTAGAGCGCGGGACGGAGGAGGTCGTTCATCGCCGCATCGACGATCGCGAAGTCGCGCTCGCCGCCGGGCTTGAGGTACAGGACGCGCGTCAGCAGCACGCCCGCATCGCCGACCAGGAACCTGCCCGGCTCGAACAGGAGCTCGTGCTCGGCGCGCGCCGCGCGCCCGCCGCACGGCGAGCGCGTAGGCGTACGGGATCGATCGGTTTCCTCGTCGCGGTAGCGGATGCCGAGCCCGCCGCCCAGGTCGACGTGATCGCAGCGCGATCCCGTCGGCTTCGAGCGCGGTCGACGAGCTCGAACATCTTCCCGGCGGCCTCGACGCAGGCCGCGAGATCGGTGATCTGCGAGCCGATGTGGCAGTCGATGCCGCGCACGTCGACGTCCGGCAAGGCCGGCGCGCGCGCCGGTAGAGTCGCAGGCGCATCGTCGAAGGCGACACCGAACTTGCTCTCCTTCGAGACCGGTCGCGATGTACGGATGCGTCTTCGGGTCGACGTCGGGATTCACCCGCAGCGAAATCGGAGCGACGCTTGCCCGCGCGCCGCGCGACCGCGTCGAGCGCCTCGAGCTCGGCGGCCGATTCGACGTTGAAGCACCGGATGCCGGCGGCCAGCGCGGCTTCCATTTCGGCCGGCGTCTTGCCGACGCCGGAGAACACGATCTTCGCCGGATCGCCGCCGGCGGCGATGACCCGCGCCAGCTCGCCGCCGGAAACGATGTCGAAGCCGCTGCCGAGGCGCGCGAGGATGTTCAGCACAGCGAGGTTGGAGTTCGCCTTGATCGGCGTAGCAGACGAGATGCGGAACGCCGTCGAACGCGGCGTCGAAAGCGCGATAGCCCGTCTTCGAGCGCCGCGCGCGAATAGACGTAGCACGGCGTGCCGAAGCGCTCGGCGATCGCCGACAGCGGCACGCCCTCGGCGTGGAGCTCGCCGCCGACGCAGCGAGAATGCCGTCACGGTCGCGGTTCTGGCGGCTGTCGGCGCGGACGCCGCCGGCGATTCGGTCGGAGCCGCCGGCTGCGATCCGGCGGCTGCGTGCCGGCCGCGGGTGCCGGCGGCAGCTTCAGCGGCCCTTGACGCCACACGCGCCGAGCGGTGCGAGGCCGACCGCCGCCGCGACAGACGCGACGGCGACCATGCGAAACCGGGCGATGAAATCACGTAACATCGGTCGGAATCGTAGCAGGCGCATGCACGACGGCTGCGACGCGGCCATGATCACCGAGAGCGAATTCATCGCCGCCGACCGATCGCACGCTCGCCGCCGATCGGCGCGGCGCTCGATGCGGCGCTCGCGACGTCGGACGCCGATGTCGACTGGAGCCTCAACGACGGCATCCTCGAGATCGACTGCGGCGACGGCGGCAAGCTCATCGTCAACCGCCACGTGCCGAACCGGGAGATCTGGGTCGCGGCGCGCTCCGGCGGCTTTCATTTCAGGTCGCGCGACGGCCGCTGGCGCGACACGCGCTCGGGCGAGGAGCTCGCGGCGGCGCTCGGCGCGCTCCTGCCGCGCAGGCCGGATTGACGATCGTGCTGCCGGCGCTCGGCGCCGGACGCTAGCGCTTGGCCGCCGACTGAGCTCAGCTTCGAGCAGCGCCGTCCAGTCGTCGAGCGCCTGCCGTGCGCGCGGCCGACCGCGGAAACAGCGCCTCGACCAGACGCCCAGAACCGCGCCGAATGGTTGAGCTCGACCAGGTGCGCGACCTCGTGCGCGACGATGTAGCAGCGCGAGGTCGGGCGGCAGCTGGATCAGTCGCCAGTTGAGGCGGATCACGCCCTTCTGATCGCAGCTTCCCCATTCGGAGCGGCGCGTTGGACAGCTTGACGATCGGCGACGCCGGCGTGACGCGCGCGGCGTACTCGGCGACGCGCGGCGAGCACGAGGCGCTCCGCCTCTTCGCGCAGCCAGCGCGTGACGAACGCGGCGACCTGCGCGCTCGTCCTGCGCGCGGCGGATGCAGCACCGTGAGGTTGAGGAGGTCGGCCGCGATCGTCGCGCTTGCGCGCCGGATGCACGGCGAGCGCAAGCTCGCGTCCGCGATAGAGGATCGGGGCGCCGGTCTTCCATTCGCGCGGCAGGACGTCGCGCCGCCGCGCGCGCCATTCGTCGAGCGAGCGCAGGATCCAGGCGCCGCGCTCGGCAGCGTCGCGTCGATCTCGCGCATCGACACCCAGCGCGGCGCGCGCACGGTGAGCCCGGAAAGTCGATCTGCATGCCGATCGAGCGCCGGCGCGCGCGCACCAGCCGGTAGTCGACGCTGGCGCCGTCGAGCGCGATGCGCCGCGATCTCGCCGTCGGCGCCGCGTCGTCGCCGGCGCGGCCGCCGAAGATGTCCGTCGAGCGCGCAAGCGCGGCGCATCATCGCGTCGCGTCACGCCGGGATCGCCGAGCCGCGCGACTTCGCCCTCGATCCAGGTCTCGACTTCCGCGGTCAGCGTCGGCGCGTCCTTGCCGTGCCGGCGAGATCGGCTGGCCGAACGAGATCGTCACCGTCCCGGGACGCTTGCCGAAGAGGCCTTTCGGCCAGAGATAGCCGGCGTTGTGCGCGACCGGCAGAATCGGCGTCGCGAGCTCGATGCGCGAGCCGCGCGCCGCCGGTCTTGTACTTGGCCCGCGTGCCGGCGCGGATGCGCGTGCCTTCCGGATAGACGACGATCCAGAAGCCCTGCGCGAAACCGCTCGCGGCCCTGCGCCGCGATCTGCTGCATCGCATCGGTGCCCGCCTTGCGGTCGATGGTGATCGGCGACGCGAGCGCGAAGCCCCAGCCGAAGAACGGGATCGACAGGAGCTCCTTCTTGGCGACGTAGGCGAGCGGCGGAAAGAACAGCGTGAGCGCGAGCGTCTCCCACGTCGAGCTGTGCTTCGACATCACGATGTGCGGCGTCGACGGAGATGTTCTCGGCGCCGACGACGCGGTGCCGGATGCCGCAGATCCAGCGCGCGCCCCAGAGGTTGGTGCGGCACCACGACGCCGCGATGCGGTACATCGGCACGCGCGGCAGCCAGAACAGCAGCAGCATCACCGCGCGCGTAGAACGGCGTGACGACGCGTCTGGAACAGCAGGAAGCAGCGAGCGCAGCGGAGCGCCGACATCGCGGCGCGCGATTCACATCGCCCGCGAGCAGCGCCGCCGCGGCGAACGCGAGGTCGGGATAGATGACCGTGTGCTTCGGAAAATCGCCGTCGCGCAACGTCTTCTCGCCCTTGCCCGTCAGCACGAGGATCGGCTGCGCGCCGACGGCATCGGCCGCCATGCAGGTCGCGCAGCGAGTCGCCGATGCACGGCACGCCGGTCATGTCGACGCCGAAGCGCACGCCGATCTCCCGCAGCATGCCGGTCTTCGGCTTGCGGCATTCGCACTGCGAGTCCGCCGGAGTGCGGGCAGTAGAACACGGCGTCGAGCCGCCCGCCCGCCTGCGCCAGCGCCTTGTGCATCTTGTCGTGGATCGCGTTCAGCATTCGCCATGTCGAACAGGCCGCGGCCGATGCCCGACTGGTTGGTGGCGATGACGACGCGAAAGCCCGCGTGGTTGAGCCGCGCGATCGCCTCGAGGCTTCCCGGGATCGGCCGCCATTCGTCCGGCGACTTGATGAACTGGGCGCTGTCGTGGTTGATCACGCCGTCGCGGTCGAGGACGATGAGCTTGACGGCTCGCGTCGGCGCGACGGCTTCGCAGGCGAGCTGGACCATGCGATCCGCCGGGTCGAGGTACTGCTCGCCTCGGGCAGGCGGCGAGCTTCTCGGAGATGTCGGCGACGCGGTTCATCGTCTGCGCGACGCCGCGCAGCAGCGCCAGCCGGTTCGCGCGGATCGCCGGATCGTCGGCCATGACGAGCACGTCGTCGAAGAAGCGGTCGACGGCCGGCTTGGCGCTGGCGAGCGCCAGCGAGCGCGCCGGCGAAATCGCCCGCGTGCGCAGCGGTCGTCGACGACGGGCTCGAGCTTCTGGAACGCGAGATAGAGGTCGTGCTCGGCGCCGTCGGCGAGGCGGCCGCGATCGACGGCGGTCGCGGCCTCGCTCCCGACTTGCGCAGGATGTTGACGATCCGCTTGTTCGCGGCGGCGAGCGCGTCGGCTTCCGGCAGCTCGCCGAACGCGCTGCACCGCGGCGCGCCTGCGCCGGCACGAGATCGATCCGCGCCGGCCGCTGCGCACGAGCACCGCCTCGACCTGGTTGGCCGAGTAGCCGGCATCGCGCAGGTAGCCGCGCAGCCGCTCGTAGATGAAGCTCTCGAGCTCGGTCGCGCGCATCCGTGCACCGCGGGCACGCCGGCGAACGCGCCGAAGCGCGGCGTCGACGAGGTCCGGCGCAGGCGCACGCGCGAGCTGCCTTCTCGACGAGGATGCGGATCAGCGCCGATCGCGTGGCGGCGCAGGCCGAACGGATCCTTGTCGCCGGTCGGCTGCGCGCCGATGCCGAACATGCCCGGCGAGCGTCTCGAGCTTGTCGGCGAGCGCGACCGCCTGCGCGACCGGCGCTTCCGGCAGCGCGTCGCCGGCGAAGCGCGGCCAGTAATGCTGCTCGATCGCCGCCGCGACCGCCGGCGGCTTCGCCGTCGTGCTCGCGCGTAGTAGCGGCCCATCAGGCCCTGCAGCTCGGGAAATTCGCCGACCATGTCGGTGGTCGAGATCGGCCTTGGCGAGATCGCGCCGCGCGCGTGCGCTCGCGCGGATCGGCGCCGATCGATCGCGGCGAGTCGCCGCGCGAGATCGCGCGACGCGCGCGACGCGGTCGAGCTGCGTGCCGAGCTTGTTGTGATAGACGACGCTGCGCGAGCCGCGGCACGCGCGCTTCGAGCCGCATCTTGCGGTCCTGGTCGAAGAAGAACCGGGCATCGGCGAGCCGCGCGCGCAGCACGCGCTCGTTGCCGTCGATGATCGCGCGCGGGTCGCGCGGTCTCGAGGTTGCTGACGACGAGGAAGCGCGGGACGAGCTTGCCGTCGGCGTCGGCCAGCGCGAAGTACTTCTGGTTCTGCTGCATCGTCAGGATCAGGCATTCCTGCGGGACCGCGAGGAACGCGGGATCGAACGCGCCCTCGTAGACGGCCGGCCATTCGACCAGCGCGGTCACTTCGTCGAGCAGCGCGTCGGGCATGATGACGCGTCGCGCCCGCGGCGCGCCGCGCGAGTGCCGGCGACGATCAGCGCGCGGCGCTCGGCGAAGCTCGGCGATGACCTTGCCCTCGGCGCGCAGCGTTTCCTCGTAGGCGTCCGCGGTCGCGATCGCGATGTCGTCGCGGCTCAGGAACGCGGTGGCCGCGGTCGACGCGATCGGCCTCGAGGCCGAGCGCCGTCACCGGCGACGACGTCGGCGCCGTGCAGCGCGAGCAGCCGGTGCGCCGGGCGGACGAACTTGACGTCGTTGTAGTAGCCGCCGCGCCGGCGTAGCTCATCACCTTCGGGATCGGCAGCTTGCGCGATCGCGTCGTCGAGCGCCTCCTGCAGGCCGCGCACGCAGCGGCTGACCCTTGGCGACGCTGCGCAGGTAGACGTAGTCGGCCTTGCCGTCGGACTCGACGTAGACGCTGATCGGGCCCGTCGACGCGTCGACGGCGTCGCGGCGGCGAGGCCGCGCGCCGAGCCCAGCGAGCTTCTTCTGCAGCGCTTCGGTCGGCTTGCCCGACGGCGTCGAGGCCACCTTCGCCGGCATCAGCTTGTCGATGACTCGGCTGTCCGGCGCGACGTGCGCGCACGTTGCGTGATCGCGACCGCGAGCCGGCGCGGCGTCGCGAACGGAGTCGACCGCGCTCGTCGCGATCGAGATAGCCGCGCTCTCGAGGCCCGCGGCGATGCCTTCGGCAAAGGCTTCGCCCAGCCGCTTCAGCGCCTTCGGCGGCAGCTCTTCGGTGAAGCAGCTCGACGACGAGCGTCGCGCGCGGCGCTCATGCCGGCGCGCGCCGCTGAATCTCGTCGGGCAGCATCGGAAAGCCGAGCGCCTCGCGCGAATCGACGTACGCCTGCGCGACCAGCCGCGACAGCGTCGCGGATGCGCCCGATGTACGCGGCGCGCTCGGTCACCGAGATCGCGCCGCGCGCGTCGAGCAGGTTGAACGTGTGCGCGGCCTTGAGGATCATCTCGTAGCCGGGCAGCGGCAGCTTCGCCTCGAGCAGGCGCTTCGCCTCGGACTCGAAGAACGCGAACAGCTCGAACAGCTTCGGCGCGTTCGACTGCTCGAAGTTGTACGTCGACTGCTCGACCTCGTTCTGGTGGTAGACGTCGCGGTAGGTGAGCTGCGCGTCGCGCCGTGTTCGTCCACTCGGTCCACACGAGGTCGAACACGCTCTCCTTGCCCTGCAGGTACATCGCGAGGCGCTCGAGGCCGTAGGTGATCTCGCCGGTGATCGGATTGCAGTCGAGGCCGCCGACCTGCTGGAAATAGGTGAACTGCGTGATCTCCATGCCGTTCAGCCACACTTCCCAGCCGAGGCCCCACGCGCCGAGCGTCGGGTTCTCCCAGTCGTCCTCGACGAAGCGGACGTCGTTCTTGCTTGAGATCGAGGCCGAGCGCCTCGAGCGAGCCGAGGTAGAGATCGAGGATGTCCGGCGGCGAAGGCTTCAGCACGACCTGGTACTGGTAGTAGTGCTGCAGCCGGTTGGGATTCTCGCCGTAGCGGCCGTCCTTCGGGCGGCGCGACGGCTGCACGTACGCGGCGCGCCACGGCTCCGGGCCGAGCGCGCGCAGGAACGTCGCCGTGTGCGACGTGCCGGCGCCGACCTCCATGTCGTAGGGCTGCAGCAGCGCGCAGCCCTGGCGCGTCCCAGTAGTCCTGGAGGCTCGAGGATGATCTGCTGGAAGGTGAGCATCGAAGGGTCGGAGCGCGATCGGCGCAGCGGGCATTTTACCGGCATGCGCGAGCGCTCAACTGAGCGGCCGATCGCGGCGGCAATGCGATTCATCGACCGTCCGTCGCCGCCGCCGAGTCGCGGCGACGCAGAAGCAGCAACAGCGCAATCACGACCGGCAGCGCATCGCCGAACGCGCACGTACGGCGTCACGCCCTGCCGCCCGGTGATCTCGACTCTCGAGGATGCCGCGCGTGAACCACGGCAGGCGCGCGATCTCGCGACCGTCGTGCGCCGATCGCCGACGTGATGCCGGTGTTCGTCGCGCGCAGCAGCGGGCGCCCGGTCTCGAGCGCGCGCATCGCCGCGATCTGGTTGTGCTGCAGCGGCGGCGAGCGAGCGGCCGTACCACGCGTCGTTGGTGACGTTGACGAGCAGCGTCGCGTCCGCCGCCTGCACGCGGATTTCCGCGCCGAACGCATCCTCGTAGCAGATGTTGACGGCGACGCGCTGGCCGGCGACTTCGAGCAGCGGCGGGTCCGGGTCGCCCGACGCCTGGCTCGCGATCGGAATCGACAGCACCTTGCGGATGAACCAGCCGACGACCGGCTCCGAGCGGAATCGTCTCGCCGAAGGGCACGAGGTGGCGCTTGCGATAGAGCTGCGGCCGCGCGGCGCCGACGCTCACGACGCTGTTGTAGTAGCGCGGGCTCGTCGCCGGGAGCGAGCGGCGGCGACAGCGGTGAACAGGCCGGCGAGCACGTCGCCGTCGCGCGCCGCCACGCGCATCCAGCAATCGGACGCAGCACGCGTTCCGGCACTTCGTCGGCGAACACCGGGAACGCGCTCTCGGGCAGCACGACGAGGCGTCCGCGGCTCGCGCGCGACGAGTCCGGTGTAGAGCTCGAAGCGTCGTCCGGCGGAACTCCGGATCGAACTTGAGCTCCTGCGTGACGTTGCCCTGGACGAGCGAGACCGCGACCGGCGCGCCCGCGGGTGCGGTCCATTCGATTCGGCCGAGCGCCGCGCCGCCGCGCGCCGATGCGATCGATCGCGCGCACGCCGCGGCGGCGATCCGGCCGCGCGCTCCGTGCGCGAGCGCGTCGATCGCGATGGCGCAGCGCCGCGGCGACGAGCGCGGTGGCGAGCGTGACCAGGAACACGCCGCCGACCGGCGCGTAGCCGGCCAGCGGGCTCGCCGGCCCGCCCGGCAGCGCCGCATAGCCGAGCGAGAGCCACGGAAAGCCGGTGAAGACGACGCTCCGCGCCCATTCGGCGAGCGTCCACATCGCGGCCGCCGCGACGCGCGCGCTGCCAGGAACGTCGGCGCCGTCCAGCGCGACGGCGATCCAGCCGGTGAGCGCGGGATAGAGCGCGAGGAAGGCGCAGAAGCCTGCGGTGCCGATCGCGGCGAGCAGCGCGCGGCATGCCGCCGAACGTGTGGAGCGCGATGAACACCCACGACGCTCCCGCGCCGAAGAGTCCCAGTCCGAAGGCGAAGCCGATCGCGGCCGCGGCGCGCGCGACGCGCGCGCCCTGCCAGAGCGCGATCAGCACCGCGAGCGTCGACGACGGGAGCGAACGCGAGGCCGAACGGCGCGAAGCCGAACACCGTGCGCCGCGCCGCGCGACGAGTGCCGCCAGCGAGCGCAGCGACGCGCGCAGCGCGTTCACTGCGGCCGCCGCCGCGCCGCTGCGCGATCGCACCGTCAGCGCTCGCGCGGCGGCGGCGCGGCGCTCGCGCCCGGCGGCCGGCGTGGCCGGCCACCGGCTCGACCTGCAGCGTGTAGAGCCGGCGGCTGTCCGCGCGGACGACGCGGAAGCGGAAGTCGCCGATGGTCGCCGTTTCGCCGCGCTTCGGCAGGCGGCCGAACGCCTGCAGCACGAGACCGCCGACGGTGTCGAACTCGTCGTCGGCGAAATCGGTGCCGAAATGCGCGTTGAAATCGCCGATCTCGGTCTGCGCCTTCACGCGGAAGCGGCCGTTCGCCTCGGCGATGATGTTGTCCTCGCTCTCGTCGAAGTCGTACTCGTCCTCGATGTCGCCGACGATCTGCTCCAGCACGTCCTCGATCGTGACGAGGCCCGACACGCCGCCGTACTCGTCGACGACGATGGCGATGTGATTGCGGTTCGCGCGGAAGTCGCGCAGCAGCACGTTGAGGCGCTTCGACTCGGGCACGAACACGGCGGGCCGCAGCGTCTCGCGCAGGTCGAAGCTGTCGGGGTTCCGGTAGTAGTGGAGCAGCTCCTTCGCGAGCAGGATGCCGACGACGTCGTCCTTGTTCTCGCCGATCACCGGGAAGCGCGAGTGCTTGGTCTCGAGCACGAGCGGCAGGAATTCGGCCGGGTCGTCGTCGATCGAGACGACGTCCATCTGCGCGCGCGGAATCATGATGTCGCGCACCGTCATCTCGGACACCTGCAGCACGCCCTCGATCATCGACAGCGCGTCGGCGTCGAGCAGCTTGTGCTCGAACGCGCCGTGCAGGAGCTCGAGCAGCTCGTCGCGGTCCTCGGGCTCGCGCGTCAGGAACGCCGACAGCCGCTCGAGCAGCGTCGGCTTGACGGGCTTGTCGCTGCGCTCGTCGTTCATCTCAGCGCTCGCAGGGCGCCCAAGGGCGCGTGCGCCTCGGGGGCAGCGAACGAGTGAGCGTGGGGCGCGTTCGCAGCGGATCGGGAACGCCGAGCGCGGCGAGGATCGCCGTCTCGCGCGCCTCCATCGCGCGCGCGGCGCGGACGGTGTCGTGATCGTAGCCCTGCAGGTGCAGCATGCCGTGGACGACGAGGTGCGCGCAGTGGTCGGCGAGCGTCTTGCCCTGCGCCCGGGCTTCGTCGCGCACGACCGGGGCGCACAGCACGATGTCGCCTTCGATCCGCGGCCGATGTCATCGTACACGAAGGCGAGCACGTTGGTCGGCGTACTCCTTGCCGCGATAGAGCGCGTTCAGCGTCTGGCCTTCGCGCTTGCCGACGAAGCGCAGCGTGACGTGCCGCGTCGCGCTCCGACCGCGGCACTTCGCCCAGCGCGCGCAGCGCCGCGGGCGCGGGCAGCGTCGTCGGGCGCGACGCCGTACTGGACGCCAGCGAGACGCGAGCGGCACTCGCGTCTGCGCCGTCGCGCTCATGCGTCCGCCTTCCGGCTCTCGATGTCGCGCTCGTAGGCGCCGATGATCTTCTGCACCAGCGGGTGCCGGACGACGTCGGCGCTCGTGAACCGCGTGAACGCGATGCCGCGCACGCCCGCCAGGATGCGGTCGGCCTCGACGAGCCCGCTCTTCTGCCCGCGGGCGAGGTCGATCTGCGTGACGTCGCCGGTGATGACCGACTTGGTGCCGAAGCCGATGCGCGTCAGGAACATCTTCATCTGCTCGGGCGTCGTGTTCTGCGCCTCGTCGAGGATGATGAACGAGTGGTTGAGCGTGCGCCCGCGCATGTACGCGAGCGGCGCGATCTCGATCGTGCCGCGCTCGAAGAGCTTGCCGGTCTTGTCGAACCCCATGAGGTCGTACAGCGCGTCGTAGAGCGGGCGCAGGTACGGGTCGACCTTCTGCGCGAGGTCGCCGGGCAGGAAGCCGAGCCGCTCGCCCGCCTCGACCGCGGGCCGGACGAGCACCAGGCGCTTGACGGCGTCGCGCTCGAGCGCGTCGACGGCGCAGGCGACCGCGAGATAGGTCTTGCCGGTGCCGGCCGGGCCGATCCCGAACGTGATGTCGTGCTCCTGGATGTGCTTGAGGTAGAGCGTCTGGTTCGGCGTGCGGCCGTGCAGATCGGCGCGCCGCGTGCGCAAGTCGCGTCGCCGTCGTCGTCGGCGACCGGCGACGGCGCCGCTGCGTCGTGATCTCGATCAGTCCGAGCTGGATGTCGTCGACGGACAGCGGCTTCTCGGCGTGCGCGTAGAAGCGGCGCAGCGCCTCGGCGGCGAGCTTCGTCTGCGCCGGCGAGCCGGTCAGCGTGAAGGTGCCGCCGCGATGCGCGATGGCGACGTCGAGCGCGGCTTCGATCTGCCGCAGGTTGGCATCGAGCGGTCCGCAAAGATTGGCGAGCGCGTGATTGTCGAGCGGCGCGAGCGTGATCTCGCTGCTGCTCGCGGCCAGCGCCGGCGCCGCTGCCCGCTTCGGGCGCGGCTCGTTCAGACACCTTGCCGCACCAGCGGCGCCTTCAGCGCCTCGTCGAGCGTGCCCGCCGACTCGATGAGGTGCGCGCGCGTCGACGCGCATCGCGGTTGCCGCTGCGGGCCGCGGCCTTGATCTGCGCCGACAGGGTCTTCGCCTCCTCGCGGAACAGCGCGACCGCATCGGCCGGCGTGGTCGACGACGGCCGCGTCAGCACGCGTCGCGATGCGGCGCAGGTGCTCGCGCTGCAGGTCGCGGCGCGGCCCGGGATCGAGCCGCGCGGTCTTCAGCTCGCTCCAGATCGAGCCGCGCAGCGCGGCGAAGAGCTCGTTCAGCGTCAATGCCTGGTCGGCCTTGCTCGACCTTGATCTCGGAGTCCTGCAGCCGCGCGAGCACGGTGTCGCTCAGCAGCGTGTTGAGCACGCCGACCTGCAGCCCGAGCACGCGTCGGCGCAGGCTGAAGTCGGGGTTGAACTGGCGGTCCGCCGCCGCTGAGGCCGATGTCGAGGTAGTCGATCCCCATGCTGCGCAGGAACTCGGGCTTGAACCGGAAGCTGTCCGCCGAGAAGATGCCGGTCGCGATGAGGTTGAGCGCCGCGCGCTGCTTGGCCGGCGGCACGGGCGTCAGCGGCAGTTGCGCAGTGCCGGCGAAGTCGCGCACGTAGTAGACGCCGCCCACGTATTTCGCGGTCAGCGCGGCGGACCGCGCGTGACTTGCCGGAAGCCGGCGTCGAAGGTGCGGCGCAGGACGTCGTACGACTCGCCCGGCTTCAACTGCTTCGGTCTGCAGCCGCTGCCAGAGCTCCTGCGAGATCAGCGAGTCTTTTCTGCAGGTAGACGAGCGGATCGGATCCCGAGATCGAACCGGCTCGCATCGGGGTCGAGGCCCGCGATCGCCTCCTCGTCGGACGAGAACGCGAGCAGCGGATCCGTCGCGCCGCGCGCGGCGATCTTCGCGAGCTCGTCGGCCTCGGTCTCCTTCGGCAGCGGCCGGTACGCGTACTCGATCGCCCAGTAGTCGTACGGGCCGATCGTCGGCTCGAAATACGCGCCCTGGGCTTCGCCTTTCACGGCGATGTTGATCGGGTTGTAGTCCATCACCGAGCCCGAGATGCCGTGTTCGCGGCTCCACGTCGGGTCGGAGATCTTCGCGAGCGGATAAACGGTGGACGCGCGGAAGTTGTGCCGCAGCCCGAGCGTGTGGCCCACCTCGTGCATGACGGCGGCCTTGAGCGAGGCGTTGACGAACGCGTCGGCTTCGGGACTGCCCGGCTCGATCTCGCCGCGCTCGAGCAGCACGTCGAGACCGAACTGCATTTCGGACAGCGCGTCCGACGCGTAGGTGCAGAGGCGCGCCGTCGAGCGTCGAGCGATGCCTTGTACGCGTCGAACGCCGGCCAGGCGGACGGCGCCTGCTCCGACGACGAACGTGCGATGGCTGCGCGACCAGACTTCGGGAATCGCGACCTGGGCATTCAGGATTTCGCCGGTGCGCGGATCGACCGTCGACGGGCCGATCGCGAAGCCCGCGTCGGTGGACAACGAACCAGCGCACCGTCGAGTGGCGCGCGTCGAACGTGTCGATCGCGCCCTCCTGGTCCTGCTGCTTCACGACGATCGCGTCCTTGAAGCCCGATCTTCTCGAACGCCTTGTTCCATTCGAGGATCGCCGTCGCGCACCGCGGCGCGGTACTTTTCGGGGACGGTGCGGTCGATCCAGAAGACGATCGGCTCCTTCGGCTCCGACACCGCCGCGGCCGGATCCTTCTTCTCGAGCCGCCAGCGATTGACGTAGTGCGTCTTGGCGGTGAACTTCGAGTCGGTCGAAAAATCCCACACCTGCGTCTCGAAATGGCCGACGCGCGGATCGGCGCGCCGCGGGGCCATCGGCTCCGGCAGCTTCGCGAAGTTGTACGTGTAGCCGAGGAACAGGCTGCGCCCGTCGGGAAGGGTGGTGAACGGCGGAAACGGGCTCGGCGGCGCGGCGTCGATGGTGGGCGCGGGCGGAAGCGTCGCCCGCGGGTTCTGATAGTGCGCGGAAACGACGAACGACGACTGGTCGGCCGAATTCCTGACCGCTTCGAAGCTCGAGTTCTTCGCGTCGAACGTGTAGCTCCGCATGTGGATGCCGGTCGTGAAGCGCTCGCCGACCGGGATGTCGGTCAGGAGCAGCGCGTTCGCGTCGATCAGCACCGTCTTGCGCTCCGGGTGCGGCTGGCTCACGACGGTCGTCGCACCGAGCAGGCTGTCGGTGAAGCCCTCCTTGACGCCCTGCGCGATCGGCGCGTTGGCGCCGCCGGTGAACGCGTAGTTCTTCGCGATCAGCTGCACGGCGTTGCCGATGCGCTTCCACTCGACGATCTGGTCGCCGAGCATCATTCCGCCGTAGACGCCCTGCTCGCCGACGCCGCGGCTCAGGTTGGACGTGAACAGGATATGGCACGCCGAACTGGTCGGGCGCGATCTCGATCCAGACCTTCTCGTCTTTCTGCCACGCGCGGAAGAGCCCCGGCATTTCCTTCGCGTCCTTGATCACTTCGGCGAACGGCTTCGGGCCGGTCGCGCGCGGCCGCGGCCGCGCCTGCCGCCTGCGCGACGCTTGCCGGGGACGCGCCGGGCGCGCGCTCGCCGACACTTGCCGGCCGCCACGCCGGCGGCCACCGCGGCGCGCGACTTTCGTGGCGTCGGTCGTCGGCTGGCGCGGACGGTGCCGCGGCGGGCGAATCGTGCGTATCGGGCAGGACCGCGCAACCGCCGAGCGCCAGGCTCAGCGCCGGCGAGCGCAACGAGCGCGCGAGTGCCGAGCGCGAGTGTCGGGGTTCAGTGAGAGACATCGTGATTACCTCGCCGATGGAATCGTGGAGTCGACCGCGAAATCCGGCTGGATGCTCGCTCGGGCCGCGGCCGCGGTCCGCGCGTCAGTGCGCGCCGGCGAATTCGCCGCGCAGCGAATGCGCCTGCGCGGCGGTGATCGTGACGTCGGCGTACGTGCCGACGAGCGTCGCGCCGCCGGCGAAATTGACGACGCGATTGTTGTCCGTCCGGCCGGCGAGCTCGCTCTCGCCCCGGGCGGCGCGGCCGGTGACGAGCACGCGCTGCCGCGTGCCGACCATCGCTTCGCTGTAGCGCGCGGTACTGCGCGTCGAGCAGCGCCTGCAGCGCTTCGAGGCGCGCCTTCTGCACTTCCGGCGGCACCTGGATCGGCGAGCGCGGCCGCCGGCGTGCCCGGACGCGGGCTGTAGGCGAAGCTGAACGCGCCGTCGAAACCGACGTCCTCGACGAGATCGCATCGTCTGCGCGAAATCGGCGTCCGTCTCGCCGGGAAAGCCGACGATGAAGTCCGACGTGAGCGAGAGCTCCGGCCGCACGCGCGCGCAGCTTCCGCACGGTCGACTTGTACTCGAGCGCCGTGTAGCCGCGCTTCATCGCCGCGAGCACCCGGTCGGAGCCCGACTGCACCGGCAGGTGGAGGTGCGAGACGAGCTTGCCGATGCGTGCCGTGCGCGTCGATGAGCCGTGCCGTCATCTCCTTCGGATGCGACGTCGTGTAGCGGATGCGCTCGATGCCGGGAATCTCGGCGATGTATTCGAGCAGCGTCGCCAGGTCGGCGATCTCGGCCGACGTCGCCCATCGGCGCCGCGATAGGCGTTGACGTTCTGTCCGAGCAGCGTGACCTCCATCACGCCCTGGTCGGCGAGATCGGCCGACTTCGGTCAGCACGTCGTCGAACGGCCGCGAGACTTCCTCGCCGCGCGTGTAGGGCACGACGCAGAACGTGCAGTACTTGCTGCAGCCCTCCATGATCGACAGGAACGCCGACGCGCCCGTCGACCCGCGGCGGCGGCAGCTGGTCGAACTTCTCGATCGCGGGAAACGTGATGTCGACCTGCGGCTCGCCGGTCGCGCGCCGCGCGCGGATGAGCGCGGGCAGGCGGTGCAGCGTCTGCGGGCCGAACACGACGTCGACGTAGGGCGCGCGGCCGACGATGCCGGCGCCTTCCTGGCTCGCGACGCAGCCGCCGACGCCGATGATGAGATCCGGCCGCTCGCTCTTGAGCGCGCGCACGCGCCCGAGATCGTGGAACACGCGCTCCTGCGCCTTCTCGCGCACCGAGCAGGTGTTGAACAGGATGACGTCGGCGTTCTCGGGACGGTCGGTGAGCGCGATAGCCGCCATCGGCGGCGAGCACGTCGGCCATCTTGTCCGAGTCGTACTCGTTCATCTGGCAGCCGAAGGTGCGGATGTAGAGCTTTTGCGTCACTGGCTCGCCCCGGGGCCGGTGGTCATCCGGTGGGGGCGGAAGTCGTTGAAAGGGCGGAGATTATAGCAGGGGCGGCGACCCGCGCGCGTGGTCGCCGACGGCGCCGAGGCCGGTCCGTACCTGTCGCAAGCGTAGAATCAACGCACGCAGGTGTCCGCCGCGAATCCCTCGCGGCGGGTGAAACGGGAATGCGGTGCCGCGCGGAAGCTTCGTCGCGCCAAGCCCGCAGCTGCCCCGCAACGGTAAGCGAGTGCGGGTCGCCCCATGCGCCACTGTCGCGACGCTTCGTTGAAGGCGCGACGCGACGGGAAGGCGGGCGGCCAAGACTCGCGAGCCCGGAGACCGGCCTGCGCCGGGTCGGCGCGCGCCGCCATTGGCGCCCGACCGATGCCACAGCGAGCCTGCACGTTCGCGTCGCGCGTCGCGGTGTCAGGCTCGTTCGCCATGTCGCGCGGGGTCGCGCGGCATCCGCGGAGAGCGTCATGGTCCGATCTCCTTCCGGCACGTCGCGCAGCCGTTGCGTCGTCAGGCCGATTCGCTTCGCGTTCCGTCGCCTTCGACCCGCGCTGCGGCGCGTATCGTCCCGCGCTGGCGATCGCCATGTCGGCATCGCTCGCCTCGGCGCAAGCGCGCGAAGCCCGTTCTGTACGATTCGTACGCCGTGACGGCGGCGCGGGGTCGCAGCCGATCGCCGACGTCCTCGCCGACGTCACGGTGATCGGCGCGGCGGAGATCGCGCGCGCCGGCGCGCAGAGCCTGACCGAGCTCGCTGCAGCGGCAGCCGGGCGTGGAGATCACCCAGAACGGCGGCCCCGGCTCGCTGTCCGGGATCTTCCTGCGCGGCGCCAACCGCGGGCAGACGCTGGTGCTGGTCGACGGCATCCGCATCGCCTCGTCGAGCGCCGGCGCGACTTCGCTCGAGGCGATTCCGCTCGACCAGATCGACCGCATCGAGATCCTGCGCGGACCGGCGTCGAGCCTCTACGGCGCGGACGCGATCGGCGGCGTCGTGCAGGTGTTCACGCGGCGCGGCACGGCGTCCTTCGCCGGCAATGCGAGCGCCGGGCTACGGCACCTACGGCACGTGGGACGTCAAAGGCGGCGTGTCCGGCACGACGGGGCCGCTCACCTTCGCGGTGCAGGGCGGCGGCGAAGGCGAGCGACGGCTTCAACGCGGTCGTCGACCCGTCGAGCTTCCTCTACAACGGCGACAAGGACGGCTACAAGAACCAGAGCGTCTCCGCCAGCGCCGGATACACGTTCGCGCCCGAGCAGGAGCTGACGGCGCAGTTCTTCCGCAGCCATCTCAACAGCCAGTTCGACGGCGGGCCGGGCTTCGACGATCGCACGATCACGGTCGCCGAAACGTGGCAGGTCGCATCGCGCAACCGGCTCGCGCCGTTCTGGGTGTCGCGGCTGTCGGCGGGCGCAGGGATCGACGACAGCAAGACGGAGTCCGCGTTCGACGACTTTCCGTTCAAGACGACGCAGCGGCAATATGCGTGGCAGAACGAATTCACGCTGCCGCTCGGCATGCTGACGGCGGGATTCGAGCGGCGCGAGGAGCACCTCGCGACCGACTGCCGGCTTCGCCGTGACGGACCGCGACACGAATTCGCTGTTCGGCATCTACCAGCTGCGCATCGACGGCCACGCGCTGCAGGCGAATCTGCGCCGCGACGATTCGAACCAGTACGGCGACAAGACGACCGGCTCCATCGCCTACGGCTATCGCTTCGACACCGTCGCTGGCGCGTCACGGCGGGCTATTCCACGGGCTTCAAGGCGCCGTCGTTCAACGATCTCTACTACCCCGGCTTCTCGAATCCCGACCTCGTGCCCGAGACGTCGAAGAACCTCGAAGGCGGGATCTACTGGAACGGCAGCGTGGCGGCCGCGACGCGTGGAATTGCGCGCCATCGCCTATCGAAACCGGGTGTCGCAGCTCATCATTTTCAATGCGACGCCGACTTCAACTGCGCGCCGCACAACGTCAATCGCGCGCACGCTCGAAGGCGTGACGCTCGGCCTCGAAGCCCGCGCCGACAGCGGCGCGACGCTCGCGGCGTCGCTCGACATCCAGTCGCCGGAGGACGATCGTCACCGGCAAGCTCCTGCCGCGACGGGCGCGGCGGCACGGCGCACTGACGCTGGGCTATCCGGTCGGACCGGCGCGCCTGGGCGTGGAGCTCGTCGCTTCGTCGTTGCGCTACGAGGATCCCGACAATCTCGTGAAGATGGGCGGCTACGCGCTTCGTCAACCTCACCGCGGAATGGATGTTGCGCGCAGGGCGTCACGCTGTTCGCGCGCGCGCGACAACATCTTCGACAAGAACTACCAGCTCGCGGCCGGCTTCGGCACCGGGTGGCGCGACGGTGTTCGCGGGCATGCGCGCCGTGCTGCGATGACGCGTGGCGCGCGCCGATGGCTGCGTCGTCGCGCTCCTCGTCGCGTGCGACGCCGATGGCGCGCGCCGCCGTGGAAGCGGTCGACGACGCGGGCGTCGACGGTGACGCTCGCCGCGCCTGCGGCGCGCATCGTGAGTCTCGCGCCGCACGCGCACGGAGCTCCTGTATGCCGCCGGCGCGGGCGATCGCGTCGTCGGCGTGCTCGCGACGTCCGATTGGCCGCCGGAAGCGCTGCGGCGAAGCCGAAAGTCGGCGATGCGCGCGCGCTCGACCTCGAGCGCATCCTGCTGCTCGCTCCCGACCTCGTCGTCACCTGGCCGTTCGCGGCGCCGGCGCAGGTCGGGGCGCTCGTCGCGCGCGGCGTGCCGGTCTTCATCGCGAATCCCGCGACGATCGACGGCATCGCGCAGGACATCGAGCGGCTGGGGACGCTCGCCGGCACGTCGCCGGTCGGCCGCCGCGCGGGCCGCGCGATTCCGCGCGCAGCTGGCGCGCCTGTCGAGCCGCTACGCCGAGCGCAGGACGGTGCGCGTGTTCTACGAGATCTGGGACGTGCCGCTCTACACGATCGGCGGAAACCACCTGATTTCGCAGGCGCTTCGCGTGTGCGGCGGCGAGAACGTGTTCGCTTCGCTCGCGCTGCCGGCGCCGGGCGTGAGCGTGGAAGCAGTGCTCGCCGCGAAACCGGACGCGATCGTCGCCGGCGCCGATCGTGCGGTGCGTCCGGCGTGGCTCGACGACTGGAAGCGCTGGCCGACGCTGCCCGCGGTCGCGCGCGGCAATCTCTTCACCGTCGACGCCAATCTGCTGCATCGCTCGGGTCCGCGCTTCGTCGACGGCGTCGAAGCGCTGTGCGCGCGCGCGGGCGCGTGCGCACGCTGAATCGGCGCGCTCGGCCGCCTGGCGCGCTGGCGCCCCTGGCAGCGAAGCTCAGCGCGGGGTCGCTCACCGGCGGAAGCTTCACGTCCATCGCCGACCGCGACGAGCCGATGGCCGAAGAGCTCCGACAGCGTCGGCGCCGACAGCACGTCGCGCGTCAGCTCCCGGCGATCGCGCGTCCGCCGCCGAGTGCGATCGCGTGATCGGCATAGCGCAGCGCGAGGTGCAGGTCGTGCAGCACCATGACGAGCGCCCGTCCGTCGCTCGCGCGCGAGCGCCGCGAGCGTGTCGAGCGCCGCGATCTGCTGGCCGAGATCGAGATGCGACGAGGGCTCGTCCAGCACGAGCAGCGCCGGGTCCTGCGCGACGAGCGCCGCCAGCGCGAGGCGCCGCCGCTCGCCGCCGGAAAGCGTTCGCGCGTCGCGCGCGTCGAGGCCCGCGAGACCGAACGCCGCAAGCGCGGATCGCGCGCGCGTCGACGTCGGCAGCCGATTCCCACTGCCAGCGCGCGAGATGCGGATGGCGCCCGACGAGCGCGGTCTCGAGCACGGTCGCGGGAAAGTAGTCGACGCTGTCCTGCGGCAGGAAGCCGCGGATCCGCGCGCGCTCGCGCGGGCCGAGCTGCGCGAGCGTCGTGCCGTCGTACGCGATCTCGCCCGCCGCGGGCTCGCGCAAGCCGGCGAGCGCTGCTGACGAGCGTGGTCTTGCCGGCGCCGTTCGGTCCGACGATCGACCCAGCACTCGCCCGCGTGCAGCGTCGAGATCGAGTCCGGGACGCAGCGTGCGGCCGGCGACCGACAGCGCGAGCCCGCGGCACGACGAGGCGTGGTGCTCGCGCCAGTCACGAGCGGATCCCGCGTCAGCAGCGACGAGCAGCACCGGCACGCCGACGAGCGCGGTGATCACGCCGACGGGCAGCTGAATCGGCGCGACGATCGTGCGCGCCAGCGTGTCGGCGAACACGAGCAGCGTGCCGCCGGCGAGCACGCTCGCCGGCAGCAGCAGGCGCTGGTCGTTGCCGATGACGAGTCGAAGCGCGTGCGGGACGACGAGCCCGACGAACCCGACGCTGCCGGCCGTCGTGACCGCCGCCGCGGTCGCGAGCGCCGCGACGCGCACACAGCACGAGCGTCGTGCGCGCCACCGCGACGCCCAGCGCGGCCGCCACGTCCTCGCCGCGCGACAGCACGTTCAAGTCCCGCGCGAACGCGAGCGAGCGCGGCGAGCGCGACCGCGAGCGTGACGAGCGCGGGCGTCGCGGCCGTCGTGCCGCCGAGATCGCCGATCAGCCAGAACAGCATGCCCTTCACCTGCGCGTCCGGCGCGAGCGTCAGCAGCAGCGCGATCACCGCGCCCCATCCGGCGGCGACGACGACCCCGGTCAGCAAGCAGGCGGGTCGTCGTCCACGGCGCGCGCTCGGCGCCGGTGCGCGCGAGCCCGAACACGATGCAGCGTCGAGGCGAGCGCGCCGCCGAGCGCCGCCGGCGTGACGAGCGCCGCGACGCCCGCGAGCATCGCGCGCCAGCGCGCCGACCGCGGCGCCGCCCGAAATGCCGAGGATGTAGGGATCGGCGAGCGGATTGCGCAGCAGCACCTGCATCAGCGCGCCGGCGAGCGCGAGCAGCGCCGCCGACGGCGAACGCCGCCAGCGCGCGCGGCAGCCGCAATTCGCGCACGATGGCGGCATCGGTCTCGGACGTCGCCGCCCGCGAGCGCGCGCAGGATCGCCGCGCCGTCGAGCGCAACGCTGCCGACCGCGAGCGCGATGGCGAGCGCCGCCAGCGCCGCCAGCGCGCGCGAGCGCCGCGAGCGACGGTCGAGGTGGCGAGCCGGGCAGTCACGCGGGCGCAATGGCGGCGAGTGCGCGTCACGATGGCGCGACTATAATCCGCTTCCCAACGCATCGACACGCGCGTATCCGGAAACTGGCAGGGGCAAGGGCGACGACAGATGAGCAAGGCGTTCACGCGCGAGACCGACACCGAGCGACGACGAGGACGTCGAGAGCGCTCTCGCCGCTGCCGGCCGGCGCGCGCAACTACATGACGCCGGGCGGCTTCGCGCGGCTGTCCGGCGAGCTCGAGCAGCTCGTGCAGAAGGAGCGGCCGGAGCTCGTCGCAACGGTGGCGTGGGCGGCCGAGCAACGGCGACCGGTCGGAAAACGGCGACTACATCTACGGCAAGAAGCGCCTGCGCGAGATCGACCGCCGCATCCGTTTCCTGATCAAGCGGCTCGATGCCGCCGAAGTCGTGGACCCGGCGATGCCGCGCGACGACGATCTGCCGAGCCAGGTGTTCTTCGGCGCGACCGTCAACGTGCGCAACAGCCGGGGCGAGGAGCGCACGGTGGCGCATCGTCGGCGTCGACGAGATCGACACGGCGCGCGGCTACATCAGCTGGGTGTCGCCGATGGCGCGCGCGCTGCTCAAGGCGCGCGAAGGCGACACGGTGACGCTGCGCACGCCGGTCGGCGCCGAGGAGATCGAAATCGTCGAGGTCCGCTACGCAGCCGCTCGCGACCGGCGTCGTCGCCGTCGGGTTGACGCGACGCGCGAGCTGAGGCTAGAGTGCCCCGATGACTGCATCGAACACGCCTGACGCCGATCCGCGGCGCGATCGACGGCGCGATCGAGCCCGAGCTCGCCGCGCTGGAGCAAAGGCTCGGCCTGCTGATCGCGCACGCGAAGGTGCTGCGCGCGACCAACGACAACCTGCGGCGCGACCTCGCCGCCGCCGAAGCCCGCAACCAGGCGCTGTCCGAGCGCGTGGCCGAGGCCAAGCGCCGGCCTCGACGCGCTGGTCGCGCGCCTGCCGGAGTCCACCGCAATGAGCGCGAAGAGCGACTGGCGCGGGCGAGCGCATGGTGACGCTCGACGTTTCGCTCCTTGGCCGCGATTACAAGGTGGCGTGCAAGGCCGACGAGCAGGCCGAGCTCAAGGATGCCGTGGCTTTCCTCGAGCGCCGGATGCGCGAGATTCGCGAGAGCAGCAAGACGACTTCGATCGAGCGCGTCGCGGTGATGGCGGCGCTCAACCTGGCGCACGACTTCCAGCGCTCGCGCGCGACGACCACGGCGGGCGCCGCGCGTCGGCAGGCGTCGGCCGACAGCGTCGATCTCGCCGCCGCGCGGCGACGGATCGCGAGCATGCACTCCGCGATCGATCAGGTGCTGCCCGGCAAGGAGAAATTCTTCTGACGCGCCGGCGGCGCGCGCGTTCGATCCATGTTCCCTGCGGTGTTCGAGTTGTCCATACACTCTTTGAACCAATGCTACTTAGCGAGGTTGCCGCGCCATATGCGGGCTGGTGTGCGCTCCCAAGCGGAAGCGCCTGAAGGCCCCGGCAGGTGACCCTCTTGAACCTCAGGTTCAGGATGAGGGCAATACGGCACAGGCGGTGGAACAATCCTTCCAGCATGCGGCCGCCGCTACGGTGGAATCCGTGCGGTCGGCCCGTTCCGATTCGTTCGCCTCGACGAAATCCGCGCGGAGACGAGACAAAACTAAATGCCCGGCGAACCATCAAGCCCCTTGACGGGAGTTGCGACAGCCCAATCCGGCTCCGGAGGTGCAGGATGTCGCGGGCGCAATGCCCGCTGTCCCCGGCAGCGGCGGCCGGCGATACAAGCAATGCTGCGGCGCGCCGGAATCGAGCGAGATCGTGCCGAAGTCGGGCACCCTCTGGTCCTTTGCGCAGTTGCGGCTCGAAGCACTCCAGCATCATCGCGCCGGGCGTCTCAGACGAAGCTTACGACCTGTAACAGTCAAGGCGCTCGCCATCGACGAGGACGATAGCGACGTCCTGCACATGGCCGGATGATCCTGTTTCATCGCGGGCAACTGCGGGACGCGCTGAACATGATCAGGAAACTGGCCGGCTTTCGGACTGGACGCTGCCCGGAATCCAGCACAACCTCGGCCTTGTGATCGGCGCGACGCTCGCCGGCGCGGGAGCCTGACCGCGGCGCGCCTGCGCGCTGCCGGTACCGGCGTTCGCGGAGGCGCGTGAAGGCGCGGCGAAAAGCGGTGCATCCGCTCGTCAGCGTGGTCGGTTCCCTCGCACAACCACGGGCAATTTCTGCGGGCGGCGCTGGAATCGGTATTTCGGCAGTCGTATCGGAACATCGAGTTGATCGTGATCGACGACGGATCGCGCGACGGCTCGCCGCAGCTGACACAGGAAATCCTCCGCGAATGTCCGCGTTTCTCGCACCGGTTCACGGCGCGCGAAAATCGGGGCGCGCCCGTGACGCTGAACGAGGGCAATCCGCCAGTCGACGGGCGACTACGTCAACGGTGCTCAATTCGGACGATTGCTTCGAACCGAGCGCGGATCGAAGAGATGATGGAGGCAGTCGCCGCGACGGACGCCGACTGGGGTTCTCCGCCGTATCGTCGCATCGATGCAAGCGGAGTGCCGGTCAAGTGACGCCGAGGATGCGCGCGTCCTGGATCGCCGGGGCTGGGGACCTCGTCCGCGAAAGCGACACGGTCGGTTCGGCACCTCCTGGCGAGAGCAATGTCGCCGTCTCCACCGGCAATCTTTTTCTTTCCAGGAAACTCTTCGACCTCCTCGACGGATTCGGCAACCATCGGTACAACCACGACTGGGATTTTGCCTGCGGGCGCGTCTGGCGCTCCGAGCCCCGCTTCGCGCCCTGGCCGCTGTACCGCTACCGCGTCCATGCGAACAACACCATCAGGGAACGGAGCCTGAGATCCGGCGGGAGCTTTGAGCACGCTGTCCGCCTACCATTCGGTCGCATTGACCCAGCAGCCGATCAATCCACTGGCGCCGTCCCGCCACAGCCTCGGCATTCGCTACGGCGCCCACCACCTCGCGATGGGCGGCGGTGACGCATTCCCGCGCGAGGCGTTGCTCGAGCTGGCAGCCGGACTCGATACGGACCGCCCGCTCCGGGCGCGACCCTCTTCCTCCCGAACGGACTGAACCTGGTCGTGCTTCGTCCGCGGTGAATTCGGTTTGGGCATCAGCGTTCGCGCCCTGGCGCAGGCTTGTCTGGCGAACGACTTTCCATTCTGCCTGCTCGACGTCGACGTGAGACTCGGATCGCGCCAGGCGGAACGCAAGCATGGACGCGCACATCGTGGACGCGATCCGGTATCGGAACACTCTCTTCTACTTCAATCCGGATCAGCCGAAGACCGTCTGGGGACGGTTTGGCGGACCTCGGCTCCGAACAGCAGCGCAGGATCGGCTACTGGTATTGGGAGCTTCGAGAAGTTTCCCGCGAATTACCTCTACGCGTTCGACCTGGTCGACGAGGTCTGGGTGGCGTCCGAGCTCGTCCGCGCCGCCGTGGCCAGCGCAACCGCCAAGCCTCGTGGATCAAGATCCCGCACTCGATCGTCGTTCCTTTGTCCCGAACCTACGAGCGGCGCGATTTCGGCCTCGCCCGAGCGGGCGTTCCTGTTCCTGTTCACGTTCGATTTCAACTCTTCACGGAGCGCAAGAATCCTGACGCGGTGATTCTCGCTTTCAAGCGCGCATTCCCGGCGGGAAGCGAAGCGGTCCGGCTCGTCGTCAAATGCGCGAGCGGGCGCACGCACCCGGAGCGATGGGCGGCGCTGCGCGAAGTCACTGCGTCCGATTCGAGGATCGTGCTGCTCGACGCGCTGCTGGACCACGACGCCCCGCATGGATTGCGAGAGCGTGTGCGACGCCTATGTGTCCTTGCATCGTTCCGAGGGGTTGGGGCTGGGAATGGCCGAGTGCATGGCGCTCGGCAAGCCCGTCATCGCCACGGGTATTCCGGCAAACCTGAGTTCATGAACCCCGGCAACAGCTGCCTCGTCGATTTCGCGATGGTGCCCGTGCGGCCCGGCGAATATATCTATTACGAGGACCAGTGGTTCTGGGCCGACGCCGACGTCGACCACGCAGCCCATTTCATGCGCAAGATCGTTGCCGACGACGAATTCAGGAACGCCATCGCACGCCGGGCGAAATCGGATATGGCGATCCGGTTCAATGAAGCGGCAACGGTTGCCGCCATCAGGAAACGCTTCGCGGAACTCGACATCGAGGTGCCGAATGCCGGGGCGAGAATGGCGGCGCGCGCATGACGGACAACCGCCGGCGTCCAGAGAAATGCGCCCTGCCCCTGCGGCAGCGGAAAGCGCTACAAGCACTGCTGCGGTGACTTCGCGCGCAACGCTGCCGCATCGCCAAGCTCGCCGCCTGGGAGTGACCCGGCGGCAAGCCCGGCAGCGGCAAGCCCGGAGGCAAGCCCGGAGATAAAGACCAAGCGGACGTACGTGGTCATCGGCAGCCCCCGCGGCGGCACATCGCTCCTGGCCGGCGTCTTGCATCGCGCCGGGGTGTACATAGGTGCGTTCAAGACCAAGCAGTACGAGGACCCGGAGTTCAAGATTCCGCCGGATCGCGCGTTCACCGCCGTGGCGCAGCTCGCACCGGTGATAAGGTCCAGAAACGCGCAATTCGAATACTGGGGATGGAAGGTTCCCAACAGCATCTACTACATCCGGAGAGTCAGGCCGCTGCTGATCCATCCGGTATTCCTGTTCATCTATCGGAATCCGCAGGAGACTCGCCAGATCCTCGGCCCGCCACGACAAGCGCGACTGGAGCAAGGAGGGAGAGCGGTTGCTCCACGGGGCGATCACGCACACGGCAATGGTGCGCGAATTCCAGAAGTCGCTCACGGCGGATTTCCACACGTTCGAGCTCGAAGCGATACACGCCGACCCCGTGGCGTTCGTCGACCAGATCTCGCGGGTGCTGGAATCGCTGCCCGTGCAGCGCGAAGAGCTCCTCCAATTCGTGCACCGCGACGGCGGGTACCACTGAGAAGTCGCGCGCGATCGGCGCTGCCGTGACCGTAGACAGTCGTCCGGCGCTCCGAGACGGATTCGCCGCGATCCGCTCACTCCGCGCTCGGCGGAAACGCGGCTTCGCGCTGACTCTGCGCGCTCGTTCCGCGCCGGAGCTTCCTGCGTGGTCTCGTCGCGAGCATCACGATCCTCCGCTCGGGCAGCTTCGGCAGCGTCTCGCAAGCAGGCGGAACACTCGCGTAGCTGAAGGCGCCGGCTCGCGTTTCCAGCGCGCGCGTGAATCTCGGCGTCGTTTCTGGCGGTTCCGAGGTAGCGCCACCCATCGACGATGTGCAGGTCGGAGCGCTCGCGAATCCCGATGGGCCCCGCATAGGCCAGGCCGGAACGCGCAGCTCGCGCAACGCGGTGAATGCGCGCGTCAGGTGGGAAAGGCGCGCGGATCCACGGTTGCAGTGCGGTTGCATCCTGCTCGACCGGGCAGCCGGGGCATGCGCTGTCATGGCCATTGCCGATGCCGAGCAATGAATGGCAAAGCTTTCGAGCGGTTGCGATGCGAAGGAGCGCATTGCGCGCCTTGCGCGGCGACTCGAACAGGCCGAACAACTCGTCGGCGGGGAAGCGGGGCCTGGTCGGCGAAGCGATATGAGCGACAGGCAAGGCGATGCGTCGGGGGCGAAGCGCCAGGAATAGACGGGTTCGCTTCGCGGCTCCGCGCCGCGCGGCGACTCGTCCGGCAGCAGCGCGAGCCGGAGCTTGGCGCCGAGCGTCCCCTGCGTGACTCGCCAGCGTGACATTGCGGATCCGATGCGAGATCGAGAGCGCTCTTCCCGACATGCGGTCGAGCCGGAAATAATTGAGAACGCGGAGCCTCGAGTTGAGCGCGGTCCCGGTCATCAGCACCTCGTCGTCTTCGCCATGGAAGACGTAGACGCCGGGAGCTTCGGGCAGGCGATCGATCAGCGACGGATGCAGATGGGCGGGCAGCAGCGGACCGGCCCGCAACGCTCGATCGCGTTCGCGATCGCCGCGCGGGAACGCTCGCGATGGATCGAGTTGCCAGAATTGCCAGATCGAGCCTCGCGTCGTGCAGCGCCCGGTGGCGGACTTCGCGCCTCCAGCGCGTGGTGCTCGATCAACGAGTCGAGGTCATGGTGCGCGAGCTGCGCATAGAGCCTGCGCGACAGCATCAGCGAGCAAAGGACATCCGGATGAAATTCGATGCCGGCCCGGCCGAACTCGGCTTTCAGGAATCCAGTAGTCGAAGCGCGCGTTGTGGGCGATGAGGAGGCGGCCGGCCAATCGCGCCGGCCAGGTCGACCGCGATATCCTTGAACCGTGGCGCGGCGAGCCGCATCTCGTCGGTGATCCCCTCCGGTGGTGGCGCGCGCTCCTGCCGGCGGGTCAACGGATTGATCACCGTCGTCCATTCGCGGACCCCGCCGCCGTCGACGCGTGATCGACGCCGATCTCGGTGATCCGGTTTTCGCGCGGATTGACGCCCGTCGTCTCGACATCGACGAAGGCAAGCGGCGGAAGGTCAGCGGAGTCCATGCGCGGTGGGTTCTGGCGGCAATGCGGACGCTGCTATTATCGAACGATCGTTCGATGGTCGGTCCAGCCACACGGCCCGCCGCGATCGCTCAGGTCGGAGAGTCGCTGCATGAGCGCCTCCGGAAAATCGAACGACCCGATCGCCGAATCGCGCCTTGCAACGCGTCGAGCCGGCCGTTGATGTTGGCGAGATGACAGCCCGCCAGCGCCTCTTCCATCCTGCCGTCGGCGCCTGGTTCTCAAAGACGTTCGCCGGCGCCACGAAGGCGCAGTCGCAGGCGTGGCCCGCGATCAAGGCGGGTCGCCATGTCCTCGTCGCGGCGCCGACCGGATCGGGCAAAGACGCTCGCCGCGTTCCTCGCGGCGATCGACGACCTCGTGCGCCAGGGCGTCGACGGGCGCGCTGCCCGACGAAACGTCGGTCGTCTACGTCTCGCCGCTGAAGGCGCTGTCCAACGACATCCAGCGCAACCTCGAGGCGCCGCTCGCCGGCATCCGCGCCGAGCTCGCGGCGCTCGGGCTACCCGGACGTCGAGATCCGCACGCTGGTGCGCACCGGCGACACGCCGCAGAGCGAGCGCGCGAGCATGCGCCGCCGCCCGCCGCAGATCGTCGTCACCACGCCCGAGTCGCTGTACGTGCTGCTGGGCTCGGAGTCCGGCCGCAAGATGCTCTCGACGACGCGCACGGTGATCGTCGACGAGATCCACGCGCTCGCCCCGAACAAGCGCGGCAGCCATCTCGCGCTGTCGCTGGAGCGCCTCGCCGCGCTGACGCCGACGCCTCCGGTGCGCGTCGGCCTGTCGGCGACGCAGAAGCCGATCGAGGAAATCGCGCGCTACCTGGTCGGAACGCAGGCGCCGGCCGGCGCGCTGCGCCATCGTCGACGTCGGACACGTGCGCGAGCGCGATCTCGCGCTCGAAGCTTCCGCCGGCGCCGCTCGAAGCGGTCATGTCGGGCGAAGTCTGGCAGCAGGTCTACGCGCGGCTCGCCGACGCTCACGCAGGAGCATCGCACGACGCTCGTGTTCGTCAACACGCGGCGCATGGCGGAGCGCGTGGCGCGGCATCTGTCCGAGCTGATCGGCAACGGACGTCGTCACCGCGCACCACGGCAGCCTCGCCAAGGAGCGGCGGCTTCGACGCCGAGCAGCGGCTGAAGAGCGGCGAGCTGCGCGCGCTCGTGGCCACGGCGTCGCTCGAGCTCGGCATCGACATCGGCGACGTCGAGCTCGTCTGCCAGCTCGGCACGCCGCGCTCGATCGCGACGTTCCTGCAGCGCGCCGGACGCGCGAACCACTCGGTCGGCGGGCAGCCGAAGGCGCGGCTCTTCCCGCTGTCGCGCGACGAGCTGGTCGAGTGCGCGGCGCTGCTCGACGCCGTGCGGCGCGGCGAGCTCGACCGCATTGCGATACCGCCGAAGCCGCTCGACGTGCTCGCCCAGCAGGTCGTCGCCGAAGTGGCGGCGCGCGAATGGAGCGAGGACGCGCTGTTCGGCGTCGTTCACGCGCGCGTATCCCGTACGCGACGCTGACGCGCGACGAGTATCTCGCCGTGGTGCGCATGGTCGCCGAGGGCTTCAGCACGCGCCGCGGCCATCGCGCGGCGTACGTGCATCGCGATGCGGTGAACGGCGTGCTGCGCGGCCGGCGCGGCGCGCGGCTCACCGCGCTCACTTCGGGCGGCGCGATTCCCGACACCGCCGACTACGACGTCGTGCTCGAGCCCGCGAGCCAGCTCGTCGGCACCGTCAACGAGGATTTCGCGATCGAGAGCCTCGCCGGCGACATCTTCCAGCTCGGCAACACGTCGTATCGCATCCTGCGCGTCGAGGCGGGCGCATGCGCGTCGACGACGCGCAGGGCCAGCCGCCCACCATTCCGTTCTGGCTCGGCGAAGCGCCGGGCCGCACCGACGAGCTGTCCGCAGGCCGTGTCGCGGCTGCGCGAAGACGTCGAGAGCGCGGCTCGACAACGCGACCGCGCGTCGACTACCTGACGCGCGAGCTGACGCTCGCGCGCATCGCCCGCGGAGCAGCTCGTCGGACTATCTCGCCGCCGCGCGCGCCGCGCTCGGCACGCTGCCGACGCAGAAGACGATCGTGTTCGAGCGCTTCTTCGACGAGTCCGGCGGGATGCAGCTCGTCATCCACTCGCCCGTTCGGCAGCCGCATCAACCGCGCCTGGGGGCTGGCGCTGCGCAAGCGCTTCTGCCGCAAGTTCAATTTCGAGCTGCAGGCGGCGGCGACCGAGGATGCGATCGTGCTGTCGCTGTCGACGAGCCACAGCTTTCCGCTCGACGAGGTGGCGCGCTATCTGCATTCGGCGAGCGTGCGGCCGCTGCTGATCCAGGCGATGCTCGACGCGCCGATGTTCGCCGCGCGCTGGCGCTGGACGGCAACGACCTCGCTCGCGCTGCCGCGCTTTCGCTCGGGCAAGAAGGTGCCGCCGCAGCTGCAGCGGATGGCGGCCGAAGATCTGCTGGCCGCGGTGTTCCCGGATCAGATCGCCTGTCCCGAGAACCTCGTCGGCCCGCGCGAGATGCCCGACCATCCGCTCGTCAATCAGACGGTCCACGACTGCCTGCACGACGCGATGGACATCGAAGGGCTCGAACACCTGCTGCGCGCGCATCGAAGCCGGCGAGATCGCGGATCGAATGCCGCGAGCTGACGGAGCCTTCGCCGCTCGCGCTCGAGATCCTCGGCGCGCGGCCGTACGCGTTCCTCGACGACGCGCCGCTGGAAGAGCGCCGCACGCGCGCGGTGATGGGCCGCCGCTGGCTCGACGAAGAATCGGCGGCGGGTCTGGGTCGACTCGATCCCGACGCGATCGAGCGCGTCCGCGCGGAAGCGTGGCCCGACCGCGGAAAGCGCCGACGAGCTGCACGACGCGTTGCTGGGGCTTGCGCTTCGTCACCGAACGCGGAGGTCGCGCGTCGCGAGCCATGGCGCGCGTTCCTCGCGACGCTGACCGAGTCGAAGCGAGTGACGAGGCTCGTGCTCGCCGGCGACATCGGAATCCGCCGCAGCCGAAAGCGCGCTGTGGGTCGCCGCCGGAACGCCTGCCGCAGTTCGCCGCGGTGTTTCCGCACGCGCGCCTTTCGCCGCCGATCGCCGCGCCGGAGGAATTTGCCGCGCAATCGTGGTCGTGCGACGAGGCGCTGGTCGAGATCGTCCGCGGCCGCCTGCAAGGCCTGGGACCGGTGACCGCCGCGGCGCTCGGCCGACTCGATGGCGCTGCCGGTGCCGACGATCGAGATGGCGCTCACCGAAGCTCGCGGCGGAAGGCTTCGCGATGAGCGGATCGTTCACGCCCGGCGCGAGTCAAGCCGAATGGTGCGACCGGGCGCTGCTCGCGCGCATTCATCGCTACACCGTGAAGCGGCTGCGGCAGGAGATCGAGCCCGTCTCGGGCCAGGATTTCATGCGCTTCCTCTGTCGCTGGCAGCACGTCATTCCGAGCGAGCGGCGCGAGGGTCCCGACGCACTGGCGGCGCTGATCACGCAGCTCGAGGGTTTCGAAGCGCCCGCCGCCGCGTGGGAGGCCGACATCCTCCCGGCGCGGCTCGACAACTACGACTTCACGTGGCTCGACGATCTGTGTCTTGCCGGGCGCGCCGCGTGGACGCGCCTCACCGCGCCCGGCAAGGCTGACCGGCGAAGAGCGTCGGCCCGATTCGCACGACACCGGTCGCGCTGGTGCCCCGACGCAGCCTTCCGCTGTGGAATCGCGCGGTGCCCGCTCCCGCGGAGCCTCCGGTCATGAGTCCGCGCGCGTCAGCGGGTGATCGAGCATCTCCGGAGCCACGGCGCCTGTTTCTACGACGAGATCGTCGACGCGACCGGCATGTTGCGCACGCAGGTCGAAGACGCGCTCGCCGAGCTGGTGGCGCTCGGACTCGTGCACTGCGACAGTTTTGCCGGCTTGCGCGCGCTGCTCACGCCGTCCGATCGGCGCAAGCCGCTCGGCGGCTGGCAAGAGACGCCGGCGCACCGCGCTCTTCGGCATCGAGGATGCCGGACGCTGGGCGCTCGTCCGGCGTCCGGCGCCATCGCGGCAGCGGCGGCGCGGCGTACCGGCCGGACTACGAAATCGTCGACCACATCGCCGATACGCTTGCTGCGCCGCTACGGCGTCGTCTTCTGGCGGCTGCTCGAGCGCGAGGCCGCGTGGCTGCCGCCGTGGCGCGAGCTCTTGCGCGTGTTGCGCCGGCTGGAAGCGCGCGGCGAAATACGCGGGGGCCGGTTCGTCGCCGGCATCTCGGGCGAACAGTTCGCGCTGCCGGAAGCCGTCGATCTTCATGCGCGAGACGCGGCGCGCGCCCGCATCACCGGCCTGGATCTCGTTGAGCGCGGCCGATCCGCTGAACCTCATCGGCAACATCGTTCCGGGTCCGAAGGTTCCCGCGGTCACCAACAACCGCGTGCTGTATCGCAACGGCATCCCGGTCGCAGCGCTCGATCGCCGGCGAGACCCAGTGGATCGCGGAGCTCGAGCCGCGAGAGCGCCCCGACGCCGAGAGCGCCTCGTCAAGCGGCTGACGGGATCGCCGCTGCTCGCGTACTTGCGCTAGCGTCGAGGGCCTCGGTCGGCGCCTACGCTAGCCTCACTCAGGCGCTGCCCTTGGCGCCTGCCGCAGCGCGATTCGAGCTGCGACTCTGATAGATCGCGCGCACGGTGTCGATCGTGTCGGCGTCCTGCGCCGACTTGTCGGTGCGATAGCGCTTGACGCGCGCGAAGCGCAGCGCGAGCCCGCCGGGATAGTGCGGGCTCGCCTGCAGATCGTTGAACGCGATCTCGACGACGAGCTCGGGCCGCACGTGCACGGTCATGTGCGTCGCGCGCCGTCTCGCGCGCGAGCAGCGCCGTCGTCTGCCACGCGAGCATTTCGTCGGTCATGCCCTTGAAGGTCTTGCCGAGCATGACGAAGCCGCCGTTGGCTTCGTCGCGCGCGGCCGAGGTGCAGGTTGGACAGCAAGCCCTTGCGCCGCCCGCTGCCCCACTCCGCCGCGAGCACGACGAGATCGAGCGTGTGCAGCCGCTTGACCTTGAGCCACGACGCGCGCGCGCCTGCCGGCTTCGTAGGGCGCGCGTCAGCGATTTCGCCATCACGCCTTCGTGCCCGCGGGAGAGCGCGTCTTCGTAGAACGCCTCCGCTGCGGCCGCGTCGCCCGTCACGAGACGCGGTATCAGCAACTCGCGAGGAAGCGCGCGCGACAGCGCCTCGACTCGCTCGGTCGCGGCGGCGTCGGTCAGCGCGTCCGGCGCCGAAGCGCATGCAGTCGAAGAAGAACACCGACAACGGCAGCGACGCCTGCATCGCCGGCACGTCCAGCGTGCGCCCGAAGCGGCGCATCGTGATCTGGAACGGCTGCGGCGCGCCGTTGGCCTTGAGCGCGATCGCCTCGCCGTCGAGGATGAGCTCCGCGCACCGGACTCGCCCGCACCGCGGCGACGATCTCGGGCGCCGAGGCGGTCACGTCGTTGCGGCTGCGCGTGAATATCGCGCACGTCGTCGCCGGCCTTGTGCACCTGCACGCGCGCGCCGTCGAGCTTCCATTCGAACGCTGCCGTGCCGAGCGCCTGCAGCGCACTCGGCGACATCGGCCGCCGGTTGCGCGAGCATCGGCGCAATGGGCTGCATCAGCGCGAGAGCGAATCGGCGAAGGCCGCTGGCGCCTTCCGTCAGCGCGGCACGGGCGACCGGGACGATCCCGTGCGCGACCATGGCGGCTTGCCGTACCGGACGACGGCGGCAGCGATGCCGCCGCCGCGACGGCGTCGATCATCAGCGATTCGAGCGCGCCTTGGCGAAGCTCACCCAGCAGCAGCCGCACGAGGAAGTCGCGTTCTTCGTCGGTCGCGCGCGCGAAGAGCTCGGAGAGGATGCGGATGCGCTCGCCCTTCGAGCCCGCTCCGGTGATCGAGGCGATGCGCGCGAGCGCGGAATCGACGTCGCCAATCGTGAGCGAAGGTTCGGCGGCCCGAGCGGCGGGACGCGCGTCGCGCAGCAGCGCGTAGCCGATGCCGCTGCGTCCCTGCCGCGTCTCGCCTGAAAGATAGGCGACGCCGGTTTCGATTTCCGCAGGCGCAAGCTTGCGGAGGCAGGCGGCGAGCTCGGCGGTCTTGGCGTTGCGACTGGGGGTTTCGGCGACTCGGCGCGAAGTTTCGACAAGCTCCGCCAGTAGCGTCATCCGGCCATCTTACGGCACGCGGCTGCGCGGCGCACGCGGCTCGAGGTCGCGATGCGGGGTCTGTCCCCGATCCGGCGTACGAACAGGCGCCGATGAGAGCGCTGGCGCGCGATCGGTCTGGCCGTCGTCGACCGCATTCCGCGAGCTCGCGCGCCGCTGATGAAATACATGCGGAGCCGATTGCGCGCGGCCAGACCGACCTCGAGGTTCCAGCAGTTCACGATCGCGAGGCGGAAGCCGCCGGGAGGCATCGCGTGCAACGGCGGATCGCGATCCTCGTGGAACGTGATCTGGACGCTCGACACGCCGGCAAGCGACCGGATGTCTTCGATCTGCCGCGGCGAAGGATGCCGCCAGCGCACGTCGTGCCGGCCGAACAGCACGACGCTGTAGCCGTCGCGACGGTCGCGATCGGCGAATGTCCATTCGCCGCGCGAATAGAGATGGACGAGCGCGTCGACCCATCCCGCGGCCGTAGAGATCCGGCCACTGATCGGTTGCGCCGCAGATGGATTTCGATGATCGAGCCGCCGACGGTCTCGAGATTGACCATCCCCGTGTAGTCGCCGAGATGCGTCGCGATCCAGCGACCGAGCGAACCTTCCGAGCGCGGGTTCTGCGTCCGCGTGGACGGTCCAGTAGTCGAACGTCCCGCCGCCGGCCGGAAGGCCCGTGACGTGCCGCCACCACCGCGGCCTCCCCGCTCACAACCGCGGCGTCCGAGCTCACGTGCCGGCCCGCGAGCAGCTGTCATCCACATGTGTCCCGCCGTGCAATGCCGGTCGTAGTCGTCCGGCGAACGCAGAATGCGCGTCCCCAGACCCATCCCCTTCAGGTTGACGATCGGCTTCGAGAACACCGGAAACTGCGGCGGGAGCGTGCCGTGAGGGCCCGGCGTCGATGCCCTGGCTCTGCGCCACGGCGATCCGGTCGTACACCCAACGATGACGCGGGATTCCACGTCCACGCATCCGAGTCTTCAGTCGGAATGCGCACGTCCGCCGGACAGCGCGCGGACGCGAAATACTGGATGCGCCAGGGATCGATTTCGCAGATCGGCATGCGATCAGCCGCCTGGATTCCGGGGCTTTTTCGCCGCGGCGTGGGCCAGCCACCAGGCGAACGCCCGGCTTTCGTCGCCGCCATATTCCTTGTAGGCGTTGTTGAAGGCCTTGAGAAACGACCTCCTGGTGCGTGCTGTACTGGTCGGTCTGGGCTCGGGGAGTTCCGAGATTCGCGTGTAGGCGCACGTAGACCTCCGAGTGCGGAGCGATGGCGCAGAATCGTCGACTTCCACGCGCGTCGTCGGTGGTGTTGGCGCACAGCACGAGCCGGGCGAGCCGTGGCCGGTCAAGCTGTGTTAATTTTCGGCATTCACGGATCCGACTGCGGAACGATCGATGCGCTACTGGCTGAATAGTTCCAGCGGATCGCGCCAGTTCGTATGTCCCCGCCGCCCTTTACACTTCATTGGTGCCTCACCGGAGATTACTGAGAGGCGGCGCTCGGGTGGGAATTGGGTGGGACTTCCTGTCTGATCTGCCTGCTGTCAGCCACCCTCGCGAGGCTCCGGATCTTCAAAGCTGCCGATCTCCAGCCGCCGATCTCCAGCCGCTGACCTTCAAGCTGCCGATCTTCGTTGCCGATCTCCAGCTGCTGACCTTTCGCTGCCGACCAGCTGCCGATCTTCAGCTGCCGATCTCCAGCGATCTCCAGCCACGATCTCCAGCCGCTGACCCTTCAAGCGCTTGATTCAGCTGCCGATCTCCAGCTGCTGACCTTCAAGCTGCCGATCTTCAGCTGCCGATCTTCAGCTGCCGACTTCCAGCTGCCGATCTCCAGCTGCCGACTCCAGCTGCTGACCTTTCAAGCTGCCGATCTTCAGCTGCACAGGATCTCCAGCTGCCGATCTCCAGCTGCTGACCTTTCGTTGCCGATCTTCAGCCGCTAATATCTCCAGCTGCTGACCTTTCAAGCTGCTGATCCAAACTGTAAGGAACTTACTTGATCTGTTGGGGGAATTCTTCGATACGCCTCAACATTCCTCGTACACCCATAAAATTCTTAGACCGGTGTCAACGAGAAAGACGAATGAGGCGGAGAAAGGTCATGGCGATCCCTGACAGATGAGTTGAGCGTATTGATGCAGTCGAACGTGATGGACGTGGTCATGTCCAATTCCTGATGGACGGCCAATGTACGTTCTGTGAAACTCCGTTGCAAACGATTTCCGTATCTGACGGACGATGAGATAGCAGGGCCATGCGCCATATACCAGCAGCAGCCGTTTACATCTTATCGCCCAGCGAGCGGTCAACAGCTGCTGCTGGGGTGGCTAGTGCGTAGGTGGGGACGTGCCGGACGAGAGTGCTGGGAGGTATCGCCACAAGGTCGCAGGTATACGAGTAGTCGTAACGCGACATTGTTGAAACCATGATGACCGGAACTCAACGCTATAGACTGACTTTGGTAGCACGAAGGGAATCAAGCATGGCAGTCACCAAACGATGGTCTGAGCGATTGAAACGGTCTGATGTCCGCTGATGGGCGGTTGGTCGATTTCTCGGGCAAGCAAAAATGCAGAAATCCTCCTACGTATCGGCGGAAGGCAGTATTTGCGTTCGCCCTCGATTTCCGCAGCGGGCAACCCGCAATGCTGGCGCATGTAGCGACATGATCGAGGATGTATGCCGCACATGGCAGCCGAACGGAAACTGGGTGACGAAATCGGTGCAAAAGACATTGCCGACGCGGTCCTCTCCATCGACAAGCTCATCTCGCGGCTTGAGATAGCGCGCCGGACCAAAATGCGGAACACGGATGACTAGGTTAGCCGCCGCCGCCCTAATTGTCGCCTGCCAGTGGTAGATGCCCATATAACGCCAGTCACGGCGATAAGGATGTGTTTCCGATGCCATTGAATGGCGTCGTGATGGGGTGGTGCGGCTCTCCGATGGTATCGCCAAAATGCCCCGCTACGATGGCCGCAAGAGGAGCGTTTCGTTCCATGGCGACGACGGCGTTTCGGGCAATGACGTTGCTCGCTGAAACCAGCGACATCATCCGCTAATCACGGCGCGGGTCGAGGCAGATGCGGATAACCGCCACGTCCTCTGCGGATGTTCCGACACGGTTTCTCATAGCCGAATTGTTAATCGCTCGGCGAGAGTGCCGCCAAGCTAAATTACAGATCGCTTGGCGTAGCGCGTCAATGTCGAGCACCTGCCGTCCATGAACTCTTTAGCAGGCGCTTCGGCGTATGTCAGGTAGCTATTGAGAAGAAATCGTACAGTCTGCGTTTCCGCCTTGGTCGAGCGTTTGTCCGAGCTCACCAAAAATCGTATCCGGATGTCTTTTCCATGCAGCCATCTCCGCGACCGACACCGCTACCGGGCGTGTATACCCGCCGTGCCGTCCTCGAATGACAAGCCACAATGTGCAACGCGCCCCCGCCTCCGACACCGTCGCGGTATCGGTAAGCTCTGCCGGGTCCGGAGCTTACCGGGCATCATTAACAAGATAGCGCTGTCCAATTAGCAGCCTGGCATCTCCGCGCCAAAGCAAACTCCGGTATTTCACCATCAAAGGTCGAGGAATATTTCCTGCATGCGCATCGAGTGAAGTAGTTCGTGCATTTCGATACGTTCCTGGGAGCGAACATTGCTTCGCGCCGAAGGTTTGAAACGTAGCGTCGCCTTGAAGTCTGGGAATCTGAAAACCTTCTGCCATCACGACACATCTCGCCGCCACCTGCATTGCTGAGGTGGTGATGCCACGGCGTATTCGGTGCACAAAACAGAGTAGGCTTCCGGAGGCCCAGCCCCCAATTGCTCGCCCTCGAACGCCCGCAGGTCGGCAACTGCCGAACCAGCGAAGTTTCAGCGTTGGCTTCTCCACTGAGCTGGCAGGTGATTTGACCCCAACACAACATTTAGGATCCGAGAGCGGGTTCGCCTGCTTGGCAAGCGCCCGATTCAGAAGCGCGGTCAGAGCCTAAACCTGTTGAGCCCGCTCGATGCTTTGCTTGACAGAGAAGGTTCTCCCAGTGCGGGTGAACGTCGCGGTAAATTCACAATGGACGCCCCGTCATCCTCGTTCCTTTACCCGATCTGGAACCCGGCCCGATCAACGTCGCGGCGACGAACACTTCATCGAGCAACGACAAAGTTGTTCTGGTCCGTAGCCGGCAAGATGGTTTCAACTCGGCGTTGTGATCGAGGCAATGGTATAACATAGGCCAAGTGCATGTAGGCAGCGACAGCGCCCGTCATCTGCGTGGAATGCACCTTGCCCGTTCTTCATGCGAAGAGTTGTTGAGGCCTACACAGGAGTTGATACCAACGAGGGATCGGGTAAGGTAACCGTTGGTTTGGCAAGCTCCGCATTGCCCCAGTCCGAGCCGAGCGCCTCCTTGATGGGCCCCTATGAGAAAGTCATGGAAACGTTCGCCACTGCTGTGAGTGCAAAAGGCGATTCTGCCACGCGGCTGAACCAAAGCCCGAAACTGACGGAGATGATCGGGTTCCCGCTATCCTGCTTTCGACGTTCCTGCTGCACCTGGCTGCGCCTCAGCGCGGGCCATCGCACCTTTCATGTCCCGCCCAGCGTTCTCTGTTGCAAAAAACATAAGAACGCTTGTACTTCTTCCGTGCCACATGGACAGGCATTTCGTGCACAACCTTGAACATTTGGCCTCGCGTTTGCACCGCTGAGGCTAAGGCTGAAGAGGTAGTTCTTACAATCAATGCGTCTGGCGTCGCCGGGCGACTGACGCCCCCGTTGCCGTCGTGCAAATTGATTGCACGATGTGCCCTATGCCCAGTTCGGCGCTGCGTTCTCCCCTGTTGAGCTGGGCTCCTCACTCGGCCGCCTTTTCAGCAGGCGAGGTACCTGCGCGGAAAGCTAGAATGCCGCTGTGGCCGCTCATGGACATAGTAGGAGGCCCGGCATCCGCCATCTTCGGTATTGAACCATACTTCGATCTGGCACCTTCGCCACGTGCCCTTCGGAAAGTCGACACTTTGCCGCAAGCTCGTCGTGCCGCTCCTGCAGGCGGCAGGTTGGGACTCGGAAACCTGTTCACCCATCGCGCAGAACAGCGGACGATCACCGACGTTGGCGCACTGTGCCTGTGGGGAAGGGTCTTCATCCCAGCAAGCCGCCCAAGAGGGTGGACTACCTCCTTCGCTATCGACGGGATTTCCCTCTAGCGGTAGCCGAGGCTCGCAGCGGCGTATACGCCCGCCGCCGCTGGCTGCAACAGGCCAAGCGAGTACGCCGAGATGCTCGGGCTGAAGTTCGCCTTCGCCACCAACGGCCACGACATCATCGAGTTCGACTACTGCACCGGCCGTCAGAGACGACAACGCTGCGACTGAGATTGACCTACGACCCCGGAGGCACTGTGGCAACGCTGCCGCTGCCGCCGCAGGACATCAAGGACGAGAAGCGTTGCCGAGCTGGCCTGCTCACCCCGTTCAATCATCGACGTCGGCAAAGCGGCGAGCGGAGTGGCAGCTCACGCCCTCCAGATCGCAGTCAATCGCACCACGGAGGCCGGATCCCCACGGGCCAGCGGCGGTTGCTGCTCACCATGGCCACAGGTACGCTGGTGGCGACCGCCGTGGCGTTCCAGTTGTGTTGGAAGCTGTGGTCGGCCCGCTGGAACCGGACAGGGGAGTTCCGGCAAGCCGCGCAACCTCCACCTTGCCGACCGCAACATCTTGGTGGACCAACCCAAGGATGGCATCTTCGCGGCTTTCGGGGACGCCCGATACAAGATCGACTCCGGCGAGGTGGTGCACAGCCGCGAGATGTACTTCGCCATCTACCAAGCCTTGGCTGGAGGACGAACGTCGGGGCTGGCCAGTTCAAAGCCTACGCCCCCGAACTTCTTCGATCTGATCATCGTGGACGAGTGCCACCGAGGCAGTGCCCGCGACGACAGTTCGTGGCGATCTATCCTTGAATACTTCGAGCCTTGCCTACCAACCAGGGCATGACCGCCACCCCGCTGCGCGAGGACAACCGCGACACTTACCCGTGCACTTCGGCAACCCCCTGTATGAGTACAGCCTGGGCAAGGCATCGAGGATGGCTCTTCCTCGCCCCCTACCGGGTGCACCGGGTAGTCACGGAGTGGGACGCTGCCGGGTGGCGACCCACCAAGGCGGAGCCAGAACCGCTACGGGCGCGAGATTCCCGACGATGAGTACGGGACCAAGACTTCGAACGGGTGGTTGCGCCACGGGCACGAACACAGGCCATCGCAGCAGGCCACCTGACCGGAGTTCCTGAAGAAATCCGACCGCCACGCTAAGACCATTGTCTTCTGCGTAGACCAAGAGCACGCCAGTGATATGCGGTCAGCCCTATCAAACCTGAATAGCGACCTCGTCTGCCCAGAACTCCGACCGTGTGTGCCGGGTGACCAGCCACTGAAGGCGACATCGGCGCGCGGGTACCTCGTAGCCGCTTCCAGGATGTCGATTACCACGGTCCCGACGATCCTCACCGCCTGACTCAAACTCCTCACCACGTGGCGGCTGATGTTCCGGGACCTGGCGAGAATCGTCGTCCCCAGAAGCACCAGTACGTCACGGCCTAATGGAGCCGAGTTCAAGCAGATCATTGGTCGCGGCACCCGCGTCCGCAGATGACTCACGTGCGAGCCGTGGTTCAACATCATCGACTACACCGGCAGCCCGCCACTGGGATAAGTCTGCCGACCCCGATTTCTAGATGGCATGGATCCGAGCCGGAAGGTCACTGAGGAGGAGTTGAAAGAGAACGGCGAGACGCGGAGTCCGCACTGAAATCGGCAATAACGTGAATCCGCGGGTGAACCGGGGCCAGAAGTTAAGGAAAACCCGCCGACCGAGGAGCATCAAAGTCGGGATCTGACGGCGGGCAGGTCGAAATCGCGGCCGCACCTGAGCGTGTGAAATTGATCCGAACTGGGGAAGCAATCTACGCGCCATTCGTTACGATGGGACTGAGCAAGCGACAGAGACCGTCCTGCATCGTTGTGCCTCAAACACGCCCGGGTTTAGCTGATGCGGAAGCGGTGGGCCGGACCCGGTACAATAACGCAACGAAATCGTCCAGCGACTGGGCCGACCGCAGGCGTATCACTCCTCGACGACCTTTGCCGAGGAGGCCACAGCAACCGGACGTGCAGATCCTGTTCGACCTTCGCATGCAACATCTCGCCTTCACGGCGTCCATCACTGCGGACGCGCCGGGCGAAATTCGGGCACGGACATCGCAGGGAGCCCCGCCCCGATTTCTTTGGGCCGTTGTGGTCCCGAGGCACGCCAGATTCTCGAAGACCTGCCGGAGAAGTACTGCGGTCTATGGAGACGCACAGACAACACCATCCCCGATAAAGCTGAAGGTACCGCCCTCAACAGCTCACACGGTAGTCAAATAATCAATCATCGGGCCTGATCAACTGGTGGAAGCAGTCGTGAAACTGCAAACGGTTGCACGCCCGGTAAAACAAGAGATTAAGGGGAAATGCTGTGGTCGATTTGGGGAAGAAGAACCCCAGCTGTAATAGCGGTGGTGACTATTGAGTGAGTGATTCTGGCTGCCGTGGTTGGCCCTCGACAGAACATGGTTTCAACTTCCGCCGCCATCGGTTTAACGTAATCGGAAGATCATGCCGGTTTGACCCCGTCACGCCGGACATCCTCGCCAGGCGGACCCTTCGGTCGGTTTCTGTGGTCATCGAAACCACTGGCAAGCGAACGAACACACCCATCTCGTAGCTGTTGATGCGCTGCAAGCGCAGCCCCCAGGTGTGGGTGCGGCAGTGGGATCGCCAAAGAGGTTTACCGGTAACAAACATCAAAGTCCATCGTGAGTTGGTTCAACGACCGATGACGAATGATAGACCTCGTTGTATGCAGTACAACCAGGTGTTTCAGATTGATGCAATTAAAACCTGTGATCGCTTCAATGTTTCAAACAACCGAATGAGGTAGTACGCGCAGCTGGACAGCGGCTGCCAGACATCCGGCACCTTAACCGGAAGCGCAGCAGCGATACAGCTCTGCCTTCTGACCATGTTTCTGCAATCGTTCCGACGAAGAAAGTCGCTCATCCACGTGGCATACCACGCCCGTGTAACGGCTTGATGTTCCTGGCGATTCAACATCGTCCTATTCTAAGCAACACGTAACCCGGGGCATACTTC